>Ga0164292_10000684_pt1 | contig 26728 bp, 22 predicted proteins | sample GEODES117metaG_FD_111486 | JGI IMG/M metagenome (GOLD analysis project Ga0164292, IMG submission 111486) | Eutrophic lake water microbial communities from Lake Mendota, Wisconsin, USA - GEODES117 metaG | ecosystem: Environmental > Aquatic > Freshwater > Lake | place: USA: Lake Mendota...
AAAAAAGGAAAAGCAGATTTGGCAGAAATGGATTCCTTTTTTGATATTCAAAAAGCAGCAAATGGATTTTTTAGTTATGATTATATTGAAAAAAATATCTTAAGTAAAAAAAATGAACCAAATTATGACTTTGAACTCCGTTCAAAAAAAGACCAATACGGAAATGCTATTGAAGTAATTTATATAATTCCTAAACCTAACGTAGAAGAAGTTTTATTAGAAGGCAAAATCACGTACGACCCTGTTAACCGTATTGTACTGGATATAGATATAAAAATGTCGGAAAAACACAAAAAAAATGTTGAAATAACCAATATGTTGTTGTTTAAATATGCTTTTTATGACATCCAGATTAAACAATCCTATAAATATATAAACGGAAAATATATTCCAAGTTATAAAAAAACACTTTTGGATGTTTACATCAAATTTGGTGGCCAAATGAATGACCGAATGATGTCTATCAGTGATTTAATGGTGACTAATTTTGATGATACCATTACCATTATTCCGGACAAAAACGCTGCTTTTAAAGAGCGAAATTTATATCCGAATGGGATGAATTACAAGGAAAATTTTTGGGAAACAAACAATGCTATGCCTCTTTCTGAAAATGAAGAACGAATTTTAAAAACATTAAAAAATAATTAAATGAAAAAAATAATAGCTTCTCTTATGCTAGTCATTTTGATAGCTTGTGATCAAAATCCATCTTTACAAAAGTATTTCGTAGAGAACACCGAATCCAGTGATTTTATTTCCGTGGATGTTTCTCCTAGTATTTTAAATATAAAACCGGATGCATTGACTGCTGAACAACAAGAAGCCTTAAAAACGTTCAAAAAAATGAATGTTTTAGCATTTAAAGCAAATAAACAAAACAAAGCAAAATTTGATACGGAACGAACTAAAGTAACCGAAATTTTAAAAGATGAAAAGTACCAAAAATTAATGAAATTTGGCTCCGGAAAAGAAGGTGCTGCTGTTTATTTTGTTGGAAATGATGATGCCATCGAAGAATTTGTTTTATACGGTAATAAAAAAGAAATCGGATTTGCCGTTGTTAGGATTTTAGGAGATAAAATGAATCCGGAAGATTTTATGACCTTGTTTTCTGCTCTTCTAAAATCAGATATTGACATGGAGCAATTAAAACCATTAGAAGATTTATTCAAGAACAATTAAAATTTAAACTTTTAGAAAACAAAAAATCCCGATTGCTCGGGATTTTTTTTATAAAATTTAAGGCAAAAATTATTTTGCTCTTGAAGCATATTTAGTTTTGAATTTATCAATACGACCTGCTGTATCAATAAGTTTAGATTTACCGGTATAAAATGGGTGAGATGTTCTAGAAATCTCCATTTTAAACACAGGATATTCAACTCCTTCGTGTGTAATTGTTTCTTTCGTTTCAACAGTTGACTTAGTAATAAATACATCTTCATTCGACATGTCTTTGAAGGCAACTAATCTGTAATTTTCTGGGTGAATTCCTTTTTTCATTTTTTGTAAATCTTTTTCTATTAATGGTTGTATGCCGTTCCGAAGCTTTTCTTCAACGAAAAGGTGTAAATAACACACAACTTTTTGTTTATAATCTTTTACTTTTTTTAAGTGTGCAAATTTACAACTATTTTTTAATAATCAAATGTTTAATTACTTTTTTTTGAAGTCTTTTAAATCTTGATTTTCTGAACCATAATTGGAATATTGTTATATTTGTACATTAAAACAAATAATATGGAAAATAGTATCAAAAAGAACGGTTTTACTTTAGGCATTATAATGGGTGTAATTTTAGTATTAATTACCACAACCATGTATGTTGTCGATTTATCCTTATTTACCAATTGGTGGGTTGGAATAGTGAATTTCATAATTATAATCGGTATTGCAATTTATTGTTCTATATCAAACAAAAAAGCATTAAAAGGACAAATGAGTTATAAAGAAGCTTTTCTAAGTTTCATTTTACCAATCATTGTTGGAATTGCCATTTATATTTTATACAACATCATTCTGTTTAATGTAATAGATCCTGATGCTAAAAATGTACTGACCGAAAATGTCATTACTATGACAAAAGAAATGATGGGAAAATTTAATGTACCTACTGCTGAAATTAATAAGGCAATTGCCGATATTGAAAGTAAAGATAATTTTGGTCCTTTATCACAATTCCAATCATACTTTTTCCAAATTGCTTTTTATGCCGTTTTAGGATTGCTCGTAGCTCTGATTTTTAAAACGCCAACTTCTGCTAAAGAATAATGAATTTATCCATAGTTATTCCTCTCTTAAACGAAGAAGATTCACTTCGTGAGCTTCATGATTGGGTTGTTTCCGTAATGAATAAAAGTAGTTTTACTTATGAAATTATTTTTATTGATGACGGAAGTACGGATAATTCATGGAAAGTTATAGAATCATTATCCAACGAAAACTCAAATGTAAAAGCGATTCGGTTTCTCAAAAATTTTGGAAAATCACAAGCTCTTCATGCAGGATTTAACAAAGCCCAAGGGGATGTAGTGATAACGATGGATGCTGACTTGCAAGATAATCCGGAAGAAATTCCCGAATTATATGAACTCATTACTTCCCAAAATTTTGATTTAGTTTCCGGCTGGAAAAAAAAGCGATATGATTCAGTCATGTCTAAAAATTTACCTTCTAAACTTTTTAATTGGGCCGCCCGAAGAACTTCAGGCGTTCAATTAAATGATTTTAATTGCGGATTAAAAGCTTACAAAAATAAGGTCATCAAAAACATAGAAGTCTCCGGTGAAATGCACCGCTATATTCCCGTTTTAGCAAAAAATGCCGGTTTTTCAAAAATTGGTGAAAAAGTAGTAAAACACCAAGCTCGAAAATATGGTGAAACCAAATTTGGTATGGAACGTTTTATCAATGGATTTTTAGACTTGATTACCATTTGGTTTTTATCAAGATTTGGTAAACGACCTATGCATCTTTTTGGAGCTTGGGGTGTTTTGATGTTTTTGATAGGTTTCACTGCAACAGGATATATTGGAATTTCAAAACTATATAGGCTTTATAATGATTTACCATACGATTTAGTCACCAATAGCCCCTACTTTTACATTGCCTTAACGACAATGATTATTGGTTCTCAATTATTTTTAGCCGGGTTTTTAGGAGAAATAATCCTAAGAAATAAAGAATCAAATGAAAATTATAAAATTTCAAACGAATTAAATATGAATTAAAAAACTAAAAGCCATTTAAAATTTATATACGCCAAAATCATGAATTTAGAAATTATTGAAAATAGAATTATTGAGTTAAGAGGTCAAAAAGTGATGCTCGATTTTCACTTAGCCGACTTATACGAAATTGAAACAAAAGTTTTAAAACAAGCAGTCAGGCGAAACCTACATCGGTTTCCATCTGATTTTATGTTTGAACTGAGTCAAGTTGAGTTTGACAGTTTGAGGTCACAATTTGTGACCTCAAAAAGAGGTGGATTACGTTACATGCCATTCGCTTTTACTGAACAAGGAGTGGCAATGCTTTCAAGCGTTTTAAATTCCGAAAAAGCCATTGCTATTAATATTGCAGTTATGCGAACTTTTGTTTCACTAAGACAATTTGCATTGAATTACAAAGATTTAAATAATAAAATCACAGAAATTGAAAAACAATTTCCGGATATTTATAAAATTTTAAACTTCTTGATGGATAAAGATAAAACGCTTTCATCAACGAAAGAACGTACAAAAATAGGATTCAAAAAATAACAATTATGCATATTCCAGCGACTATACTAGAAAAAGTAAATGAATGGTTAACGCCAACTTTTGATGAAGCTACCCATGCATCCATTATCGAAATGATGACTTCGTCTCCCAAAGAATTGGAAGAGAGTTTTTATAAAAATCTCGAATTTGGCACAGGTGGCATGCGAGGCATTATGGGTGTTGGTACCAACCGCATCAACAAATATACGTTAGGAAAAAATACACAAGGACTTTCAGATTACATTCTAAAGTCATTTCCAAACGAACAAACAAAGATAGTGATTGCTTATGACTGCCGTCACAACAGTGACACGTTGGCTAAAGTAGTAGCTGATGTTTTTTCCGCAAATGGAATTAAAGTGTACCTGTTTTCAGCTTTACGACCTACTCCGATTCTTTCATTTGCATTGAAATATTTAAACTGTCATGCAGGAATAGTATTGACTGCTTCTCACAACCCACCGGAATACAATGGTTATAAAGTGTATTGGCAAGATGGTGGTCAAATTGTGCCACCACAAGACGAAGAAATCATCAAAGTCATTGAAGATTTAAATTACAGTGAAATAAAATTCACTCCAAACGAAAGTTTGATTGAATATATTGACACCGATGTAGATCAAGCATTTATTAATTCTTCCATTGAAAATGCCAGTTTCAATACTCCAAAAGCGGCAAAAGAAGATTTAAAAATTGTATTTACTTCCTTACACGGAACATCGATTACTTTAGTGCCCGAAATGTTAGCAAAGGCGGGCTATACGAATGTGAATATTGTACCGGAACAAGAAGTTCCGGATGGAAATTTTCCAACCGTAAAATCTCCAAATCCCGAAGAACCCGAGGCGTTGACAATGGCTTTGGCTTTGGCTGAAAAAGTAAATGCTGATATTGTTATTGGAACCGACCCGGATGCCGACCGACTAGGAGTTGCTGTTCGTAACTCGGAAGGAAAGCTGACTTTATTAAATGGTAACCAAACAATGGTTATCATGACGGCCTTTTTATTGGAACAATGGAAAAGAGCCAATAAATTTAAAGGAAATGAATTCATTGGTACAACCATTGTTTCTACTCCAATGATGCTTGAATTAGCCGCTGCTTATGGCGTGGAATGCAAAGTAGGATTAACTGGTTTCAAATGGATTGCCAAAATGATAAAAGATTTCCCAAACCAGAAATTTGTGGGAGGAGGCGAAGAAAGCTTCGGATTCATGGTAGGCGATGCCGTTCGAGATAAAGATGCCATTGCCGCTACCCTACTCGTTTGTGAAATTGCTGCTCAAGCAAAAGCAGCGGAAAGCACCTTGTATCAAGAACTTCTGAATTTATATGTTGATCACGGCTATTTCAAAGAACATTTAATTTCTATCACCAAAAAAGGAATAGAAGGTGCCAATGAAATCAAACAAATGATGATTGATTTACGCAACAATCCATTAAAAGAAATCAACGGTCAACTTGTAATTTGTGTGGAAGATTATCAAAATTCTACTGTTTTAAATCTACTATCCAATGAAAAAGAACCTTTAGATATTCCAAAATCAGATGTATTGATTTATTACACCGAAGACGGTACAAAAATCTGTGCCCGACCCAGTGGTACCGAACCAAAAATTAAATTTTATTTCAGTGTGAACACTACTTTGGATGCTATTGAAAACGTCACTACTGTAGAAGCTGAATTAGATGCAAAAATAAAAGCTGTAATTGCTGATATGAAACTGAACTAATGGATCAAAACTTAAAAAAGATAATTCCGTTTGCTAAAAAATTTAAAGGACATATTTTTTGGAATGTGACCTTTAATGTTTTGTACGCCTTGTTTAGCACGCTTTCATTTGTTGCCTTATTTCCTTTAATGGAAGTATTGTTTAAAATGAATGAACGTGTAATTACTTTACCAAAGTACAATGGTATTATGGAATTGGGCTCCTACGGAAAACAATATCTCCAATACTATGTAACTAAATTATCGGAAGAAGAAGGGCCACAATATTCCTTATTACTAACGGTTGCCTTAGTCATTTCTACTTTTTTATTTAAAAATCTTTTTAATTATTTGGCGTCTCAGCATTTAACAAAAGTAAAAAATGGGGTGCTTCGTGATCTAAGAGAACAAATGTTTAGTAAAATCATAGCTCTGCCCATTTCATATTATTCAGAGAAAAGAAAAGGTGATATCATGGCCAGAATGTTAGGTGATGTAAACGAAGTTCAAAACTCCTTTTTTATGATTTTGGAACTAATTGTAAAAGAACCACTTACTATTTTGTTTGCCATCATAGCGATGATGAATATCAGTTTAAAATTGACGCTTTTTGTTTTTATTTTTATTCCAATTTCAGGATTTATCATTTCTAAAATTGGTAAAAGTTTAAAATCTAAGTCTCAAAATGCACAAAAAGAAAATGGTTTTCTAATCTCAATTGTTGAAGAAAGTTTAGGCGGGCTAAAAGTTGTAAAAAGCTATAACGCTGAAAGTTATTTTAAAAATATCTTTAACAACTCGATTGACAAATTACTCCGATTAAATAACAGCATCGGTAAGAAAAATAATTTGGCTTCTCCGATGAGCGAATTTATGGGAATTGTTGTGATTGCTATCTTACTTTGGTATGGTGGTAATTTAGTTTTAGTAGAACAATCCTTAAATGGTGCGTTGTTTATCGTTTATTTAGGATTAGCCTATAACATATTAACACCTGCAAAAGCAATTTCAAAAGCATCTTATGCTGTAAAAAACGGATTGGCAGCTGCTGAACGTGTTTTTGAAGTTTTGGAAGTAGAAAATACAATCACCGACAATCCTGATGCTATTCAAAAAAATTCATTCGATCAAAATATTACGATTGAAAACATTAACTTTAAATATGAAGATGAAATTATTCTGAAAAATTTCTCTTTAAAAATTCCAAAAGGAAAAACGGTTGCTTTGGTTGGACAATCCGGTAGTGGAAAAAGTACGATTGCCAATTTGCTCACCCGTTTTTATGATGTGAATGACGGAAGTGTAAAAATTGACGGAATAAACATTAAAGAAATGTCGTTAGAATCGTTGCGAAATTTAATGGGATTAGTTACACAAGATTCTATTTTATTTAACGATACAATCAAAAACAATATTCTTTTAGGAAAGCAAGATGCTACAGATGATGAAATCATCGAAGCCTTAAAAATTGCCAACGCCTATGAATTTGTGAAAGATTTACCGAACGGAATCAACACAAATATTGGTGATGCAGGCGGAAAATTATCCGGTGGTCAAAAGCAACGTCTTTCTATTGCACGAGCAGTTTTGAAAAATCCACCGATTATGATTTTGGATGAAGGAACCTCTGCTTTGGATACCGAAAGTGAAAAAATTGTTCAGATAGAATTAGAAAAGTTAATGCAAAATAGAACTTCAGTAGTCATTGCTCACCGTCTTTCTACCATTCAAAATGCAGATTTAATTGTGGTGATGCAAAAAGGTGAAATTGTTGAACAAGGAACACATGATGAATTGTTATCTCAAAATGGAATGTATTCCAAATTAGTAATGATGCAAAGTTTCGAATAAAAATTAAAAATAATAGCTTATATCCTTTAACTTTTTAACTTATTAGGAATAAAATGTATATTCATAATTCCGACATAAAACTTCCCGAAGATCCGGACACTATTGTGTGGAAATACTTGGATTTGTCTAAATTTTTGGATTTGTTACTTTCAAAAAAGCTCTTTATGTCTAGGTCGGATAAATTTGAAGACCAATACGAAGGAACGTTTAGCGAGCCAACCTTCGAAGAAATTCGAAAAATTGCCGAAAATAATCCTGAGTTTTTAGATTATTATAAATCCCATCGCGAAAAAATTGTGATTAGTAGTTGGCACATCAATGAATATGAATCGTTTGCTATGTGGCAAATTTTCACCAAAAACAACGAAGGATTAGCTATACAATCTACCGTTAAAAGATTACAGGAAGCAATGAAACCGGAAACTAAAACAACTCAATATATTGGGGAAGTAAATTATATCGATTATAAAAAAGAATACATTCCTTTTGATGACACTTTTTTTCCCTTTTTATTTAAACGAAAAAGTTTTCAATACGAACGAGAGGTGCGCATTATTTCTGATGTGACTCAAAATAATATTTTGATAAATGAAGGATTAAAAATTGATGTCGATATTCACCAACTCATTGAAAAGATTTATATTCATCCGAAATCAGAAAACTGGTATAAAAATTTAGTGATTCAGTTAATGGAACAACTGGGTTTTAATTTTTCAATCGAAAAATCTGATTTAGAAAGTGATATTCTGATTTAATGAAACGGTTTATATTCGTTTAACTTCCATTCTTTATCCATTAAATCAACAAAATAATAAAATACAGTATCATCTTTATCAAAATCGCCGTTTTTGTTGGTATCTTCAGTTGTTCTAAAATAAAGTCTGTTTTTTGTTTCAATTAAATTCCAATCAATTAATTCTTGAAAATCAGGTGATAATTTAATAAAATGATTTCCTGAAATTTCACTGATGTAAAGCGATTTGATATCATTAGCATCTAGCTTTCCATCTTTGTTAGTATCCATATCAGAAATAGAATAAACTAAAATCTGTTTTTTTGTTTTTTCCGCAATTGTATTTAAAAAAGTAGCGGTTTGTATAATAACAATTTTATCGGTTAATGGTCTTGTTGCTGTTGAATCTAGATGTTGAAAACGGATATTATTCAAGTATCCTGTTATTTCGAATCGATTATAATTTGAAATAGAATAACTCACCCGACTTGTACTTGATGAACCATAACTGGATTTTGAACTGCCATCATACACTCTAACATCTCCAATTGGATGCAGCAAAAAACTGGTTCCTTCCATGTGAATGGGTAAATCAGCAATTTTGATTTGAGTGGTATCTTTTTTCACTTCCACTTGTGCAGGCGATTCTTTATAGGTTACTTTTGGCTTCTCCTTTTCACCTTCTTTACAACCAAAAGTTACTACTAAAATCAATAATAAAACAGCTTTAATAAAAGTCTTCATACGATTATGAGTTATTATCCAAAGATATAAAATTTAATCTTTAGTTAGAGTCGTGCAGTCAATTTCACATTAAAAACTCTGGTCGTCATATAATTTGGTATACCATATTGAGTTTTGGTATACACATCGCGTACCCATGTATTTGTTATGGCATTTTGATTATTAAACAAATTAAATATTTCCAATCCAACAGACAGGTCTTTAAAATGTTTTAACCAATGTCCTTCAGGCCTTAAATCATTTTTTTCTGTCAGTACATAGGAAAAACCAACATCCGCTCTACGATAATCTTTCAAACGCAATTGGTAATCATATGGATCAGCATAAGATGGAGAACCACCAGGAAGACCTGTATTATAAACCAAATTTAAGTACATTTTTAAACTTGGAATAGACGGAACATAATCCTGAAAAAGTACGCCAAATTTCAACCGTTGATCCGATGGTCTAGCAATATATCCTTTATCCTGAATGTTTTCCTCAGTTTTTAAATAACCTAAACTAAACCAAGATTCTGTTCCGGGAACAAATTCACCGTTAATTCTAAAATCTGCACCATAAACATAGGCTTCCGTTTCATTATCAGCTCGGTAACGAATTCGAACATTATCAACGGTATAAGCATTTACATCAGCGAGCGTTTTATAATATAATTCGCTGACCAATTTAAATGGTCTGTTCCACATTTTGAAACTGTAGTCATTACCCATAATAAAATGAATGGATTGTTGAGCTTTAACATCCGGTTGGATCACCCCGTCATAATCCCGCAGTTCACGATAAAATGGAGGTTGGTAATAAAATCCTCCGGAAACTCTAAAAACCATATCACTATTCCAATCGGGTTTAATAGCAAATTGTGCTCTCGGACTAAATACTGTTTGTGCTTGAGATTGAACGCCGTCACCAGAAACTTGCCAATGTTGCATCCGTACACCGGCATTATACCAAACTTCACTGGTACCTAAAGTAGCTTTTTTACTCCATTGCCCATATCCTGAAAAGCGATCGATAGTTACAAAATTAGTTGCCCTAACATCTTGATAGGGAACTAAGGGGCCTATATAAGGGTTGTAAGGCTGATCATTTACCGGAAAATCGCGAGGCGGATTAATAGAAAATCCTGCAGAATCGATTACTTCCCATTCCACTAATCTATCCCTGATGTCTTCACGGGTATATTTAACGCCCCATTCAATGGCGTGCGTTTCTATTTTGTGAAAACCTTTCACTTCAGCATTAATAATCAAGGCATCTAAATTGTTACGCCCATGATTAAGTTGTGTACCAATCCCACGATTAAAGGTTACATCTCCAAACGTTTCTGAACCAATATTACTGTCTACTTCGCCTAAATAATAAGCAGCCAATATATCAAAATACTCTTGCTCTTGTGTGTGATAAACTGAACCGATAAACTTTAAGGTTGTGTTGTCATTTACAGTAAAGGATGTTTTTATCGCCCCAAATAAAGTTTGGTATTTATCTTTTTCCTGACCTTCATAAAAAACCTGTAAAGCAATCGGTTCATCGATTGTTCCAAAATTAGTCTGTCGTGTCAAAGGCTCATAATTATAGGTATTCTGAGAAATATTTCCTAAAAATCCCCATTGCCATCTTGCATTAGGCGTATAAGTCAAATACGTTTGAATGTCTGCAAAAGTCGGATTGAAATTTGACTCTGTTTCCTGACTGTTAACCAATAAACTATTATCTCTGTAGCGAACTCCGGTGATATTAGCCCACTTTTGATTCTTGCTCACTCCTTCTAAAGTTAAACTTCCACCTAATAAACTGGCTTCTAAAGCCGCTGCAAAATGAGTTGGAATTCGATAAGTAATATCTAATACTGAAGATAATTTATCGCCATATTTAGCTTGAAAACCACCAGCAGAAAAATCAACATTCTGCACCATATCCGTATTTGTAAAACTCAATCCTTCCTGTTGACCGGAACGAATCAAAAACGGACGATAAACTTCAATTTCATTGACATAAACTAAGTTCTCATCATAATTTCCACCCCGAACAGAATATTGTGTACTTAATTCGTTATTTGAATTTACGCCGGGTAAAGTCTTTAAAATATTTTCAACGCCTGCATTTGCACCTGGAATTTGGCGAATAATAGCGGGTTCGATTGCCGTAATCCCTTCTACTCGTTTCTGTTTTCCGGAAGAAATGATAACCTCTCCCAAAAGTTCATCCGAATCACTCATTTGAAAATTATATTCATAATCTTCGTTAGTTTTTAATTCTATTCGTAAAGTAGCTCTTTTTAAGGAAATATGTGTAAAAACCAAAGTGATTCTTTGATTCGCAGGAATAGTTAAGATATAAAACCCATTTTCGTTGGTAACGGTGCCTTTATCCTGAAAATTAATACTGACTCCTTCAACCGGATTGTTGTTTTCATCTAATATAATTCCTTTAATTCTGGCGGTTTGGGCATTTGAGGCAAATCCGACACAAAAAAGCAGGAAAGCCAATAAAATTTGTTTTGTTTTCAAAAGATAGGTTTAAGGTTGCTGACTTCTAAAAAAATGTGATTCAAATATAGTAGAATTTCCAACATTATCGGTTACTACAATTTTTAATTCATTTCGTCCTTCTATAACGACATTATCTGAAAAATCGTGTGTAATTTTATTGGTCTTGTAATCATAATCAAATAATATCCATTTTCCGTTCAAGTAACCCGTATAAGTTTTAATCCCTGAAAGATCATCAGTTATTGCAAATTGAATATCATTTTGCTTACTTAACCATTTACCTTCCTGAAAGTTAACAGAAGTGATTTTAGGCGAAACAGAATCTTTTATTAATCGAAATTCCCCTAAATTACGCGTCCATGTTGTAAATTTTTTTTCTTTTATTTTCGTTGAATTATAATATGTTTTTTTACCGTTAATGGTGGCAATGAAAAACTTATCACGGTCAGCATCAGGAATCGAATCCTCTTCAAAAGTGACAGAAAAATTGGAATGAACGGGCGTTGAATCATCGTGTAAATACAAAACCTTGTCTTTTACGTCAAATTTTAAATGAAAATCATAGTAAAAAGTTTGCTCTGGTATAAATACTGAAATCTTATCTTTTTCAAAAATATATTCGTTTTCTGATTTAATAAAATAATTTGTTTTTTTAATCACTTTTGGAATTTTAACTTCCTGATTAGCAGATTCTATAGGAATAGTTATTGCTGTTTTATTGCCATGAAAATCAGCAATTTCTACTTTATAAATTGAAGAAATATTAGGCGGAATTGTAATAATCCCATCCGTTAAACTGGAAGAAATTAAACTGAGGGGATATTTTTTTGTATAATACAATTTCTGAACCCGTTGATTCATCTTTTTATACCGATAATAATCAATATACGCATTAATATAACGGGTTTCTTCATAGCTAAATGTATTAAAAGCAATGTCAAAAGCAGGTTTTCCATCTAAATATGTTTGCATTTTATAAATTCCGTTTTTACCGTAATTATTATCAGATCCGTCATAGGTATTAACCCCTATACCGATTTTCCCTTTAGCTAAAACTTTTGAGGATAAATAAGTTCCGTCTTTTTGTAATGATATGGGAATAGAAATTGGCTGTTGAGATTGATTCACAACAGCATCATCACTGATGGGATAAACCACAATTTCATTCACAACCGGAACTTTAGTGTCTTTTATTTTAGCATTTAATCCAAAAAACAACGGATTGATTATTTTTTCAGTTTGTGTATCTCGGTATTCAAAATGCAAATGCGGACCGCCGGAACCTCCGGAATTTCCGGACAAAGCAATAATCTCTCCCTGTTTTACAGGCAGAACGCCTTCGCCCAAAATAAGGTCAACTTCGAAACTTTGTTCTTTGTAATGTTGTTCTTTTAAATAGGCGTCAATCTTAGGTGAAGTCTTCAACAAATGTCCATAAACCGAAGTATACCCGTTTGGATGGATAATATAAAGTGCTTTCCCATAACCAAAAGTGGAAATTTTAATTCTGGATATATACCCATCTCCGGTAGCATAAACATTAAAACCGGTTTTTGATTGTGTTCTAAAATCTAAACCGGAATGAAAATGATTAGAACGCAACTCACCGAAAGTGCCGGAAAGTGAAAGCGGAATATCTAAAGGAGAAATAAAATCATTTTGCGGATAGTTCACCTGTGAAAAGGCATTGATTGAGGCAAAAAGTAATAATAAAGTGTATTTCATGGCTTCGGATTTTTGCTAATTTAAAAAAAGTATAGCAAATTTCAAACCAAAGCTAAAAAATACTATTTCAATGATTTACCAACAGTTAGTGAGAAATAAAAATTGAATATAAAATTTACTTTTTTTATTTGCGTTAATCGTTTAGGAATACTAACTTTGTAAATCGTGTAATGAATATATGCTCCAATGAGTGAAATGGTAGAAATTGTTGATTCTCTTGAAAATAGACTCTCCAAACTGATAAGCAAAATGCAAGGTTTAGAGACAACTATACAAGATTTAAAACAGGAATTAAACAAGGCAAACCAAAACATACAAATTCAAGCCAGTGAGATGGAAAGCTTAAAAAAACAGTATGAAAAACTCAAAATAGCCAATTCGTTATTAGGCAGTGACGAAAACAAAAGAGATACGAAGCTTAAAATAAATTCATTAATTCGTGAAATTGATTACTGTATTGCACAGTTATCTGATTAATACAGCATGAACGAAAAGCTTAAAATTAAATTATCAATTGCTGACCGCGTTTATCCGTTAACGGTGGACCCAAGTCAGGAAGAAGGATTGCGAAGTGCTTCAAAAAAAATTGATGTGATGATTAAGCAATTCGAACAAAATTATGCTGTGAGAGATAAACAAGATGTTTTGGCCATGTGTGCCTTGCAGTTTGCCTCGCAATTAGAGCAAAAACAAATCGAAAAAACGGAAGATAATCAGGAATCGTTAGAGAGACTGAAAAAAATAAATGATTTATTAGACAATTATCTGGAAAAATAAATACGTTCTTACTCACTAATTAAGATACTGCCTACATTAGTTTCTATTTGATAAACTCAACACTAACAATTTAGAATGAGCAAATCTTCATTACTAAAGCATGCCCTCCTTGTAGTGGGATCCTTGAACAATGAGTTAGCTCAAAACTTGTCTTATCGAGTTTATACAATCACCTAATGTAGGCTTTTTTTATATATAAACCTTAAAAACAAATGGACAGTACATTACTACTTATTATCGCAGGAATTATTGGAATTACAGCGGGTTTTTCTATCGCAAAAGTCATTGAAAAAAGCAACGTTTCCAACCTTATAAAAAACGCAAAAAAGGAAGCTGCTTCCATCTTAAAAGATGCAAAAGTTGAAGCTGAAAATATCAAAAAAGACAAACTCCTTCAAGCGAAAGAAAAATTTTTAGAGTTAAAATCAGAACATGAAAAAGAGATTTTATCCAAAGACAAAAAAATAGCGGAAGTTGAAAAAAGGACAAGAGATAAAGAATCTCAAGTTTCGAGTGAACTAGCTAAAGCAAAGAAATCAGCAGATGATTTTGAAATCAAAATTGTAGATTACAATAACCGAATTGAAATTTTAGACAAAAAACAAATTGAACTGGAAAAACTTCACAAAAGTCAGGTGCAACAATTAGAAGTTATTTCCGGTTTATCAGCTGAAGATGCCAAAGAACAATTAGTTGAAAACTTAAAAGCAGAGGCTAAAACAAAAGCAATGGCTCATATTCAAGACACTTTGGAAGAAGCCAAATTAACCGCACAACAAGAAGCTAAAAAAGTAATCATCAATACGATTCAACGCGTAGGGACTGAAGAAGCAGTTGAAAATTGTGTATCTGTTTTCAACATTGAATCAGATGACGTAAAAGGAAGAATCATTGGTCGTGAAGGTCGAAACATACGTGCTTTAGAGGCTGCAACCGGAGTAGAAATCATCGTAGACGATACCCCGGAAGCAATTATACTTTCTTGTTTTGATCCTGTTCGAAGAGAAATTGCCCGTTTAGCATTACATAAATTAGTTACCGATGGTCGTATTCACCCAGCCAGAATTGAGGAAGTAGTTGCTAAAACCACTAAACAAATTGACGATGAAATCATTGAAGTTGGTAAACGCACCGTAATCGATTTAGGAATTCACGGTTTACATCCGGAATTGATTAAAGTGGTTGGTCGAATGAAATACCGTTCTTCGTACGGACAAAACTTATTACAACACTCTAGAGAAGTAGCCAAATTGTGTGGAATCATGGCCGCTGAATTAGGATTAAATGTAAAATTGGCCAAACGTGCCGGATTATTGCATGATATCGGAAAAGTGCCAGATGCTGAAAGTGAACTGCCTCACGCCATCTTAGGGATGCAATGGGCTGAAAAATTCGGCGAAAAAGAAGAAGTATGTAACGCTATTGGAGCTCACCACGATGAAATTGAAATGAAATATTTAATTTCACCGATAATTCAAGTGTGTGATGCAATTTCAGGGGCAAGACCCGGAGCAAGAAGACAAGTATTGGATTCGTACATTCAACGTTTAAAAGATTTGGAAGCCATTGCTTTCGGATTTAATGGTGTGAAAAGTGCTTATGCTATTCAAGCAGGACGTGAGTTGCGTGTAATTGTTGAAAGCGAAAAAGTTTCCGACGATCAAGCGGCAAAACTATCCTTTGAAGTTTCTCAAAAAATTCAAACAGAAATGACTTATCCCGGACAGGTAAAAATTACTGTGATTCGTGAAACCAGAGCAGTGAATATTGCGAAATAATTTAGTGTTCAGCTGACAGTCCCTGTTTTCAGTTACCGTATTTAAAAAGCATAACTAATAAAAAAGCAATTTCTGCAATAGAATTGCTTTTTTTATTTTAACTAAAAATCTGTAAACTGTGACTTAAAACAGCAACTCTACTATACACTGCGACTGTATACTATTTCCTCGGGTGAAACTTGTTGACAATTTGCGTAAGATGTTTTCGATCCAAATGCACATATATTTCAGTAGTTGTAATCGATTCATGCCCTAACATCAACTGAATCGAACGCAAATCGGCACCATTTTCCAACAAATGTGTAGCAAAAGAATGGCGGAAGGTATGTGGACTAATCGATTTGTTCAAATTGATTTTTACAGCTAAATCTTTGATGATAGTAAAAACCATCGCCCGCGTTAATTGCTTTCCTCTTCTGTTTAAAAACAAAGTATCTTCGTGGCCTTTTTGAATGGGAATATGTGTTCGTATCAAGTTTTTATACGTTTCCATGTATTTTTGGGTAGTCTTACCAATAGGAACAAAACGTTGCTTGTTTCCTTTACCGGTAATTTTGATAAAACCTTCGTCAAAAAATAAATCAGAAATTTTTAAAGAAACAAGTTCAGAAACTCGAAGACCACAACCGTACAAAGTTTCAAGCATTGCTTTATTGCGTTCGCCTTCTTCCTTTGATAAATCAATGGCAGCAATCAATCGATCGATATCTTCAATTGATAAAGTATCCGGAAGTTTTCTTCCTAATCGTGGAGTTTCAATCAATTCCATTGGATTATCAGTCCGATAATCTTCAAAAATTAAATAGTTAAAAAAACTTTTTAAACCTGAAATAATTCTGGCTTGCGAACGTGGATTCACTTCTTTGGAAACTGCATAAATAAATTGCTGAATTTCTTCTTCACTAATATTTATTGGATTTTTAGAAATTCCGTGAGTTTCTAAAAACTGTGTCAGCCGCACTAAATCAAAAGTATAATTGGCTAAAGTATTTTGCGACATTCCCCTTTCTATTTTTAAATAGGATTGAAAACTTTTTATATACGTTTGCCAGTTCATGTTTCAAATGTAATCTGATTTAAGGAAATAAAAAAACCTTTCAGTGATTGAAAGGTTTTGAATTGTAAATTATTTAAAATTAATTTTTCTTCCATTTTCCTCCACCTATATAAAAACCTAGGTTTACAGCAAAATAAGAATTAGAAATATCTTCAGTGGTTAATGGTCCATTTAAATAAAGCGGTGTTTTAGGTACAAAGTTGTACTCTAAATTCATTCTGAATTTTCCCCATTCAAATCCACCTCTAATAACTCCTCCAAAGCCACTATCCGAATCCAAATTATCCACCTCTACATCCTCATCAGCACGAACGCTCAAAGCAGTTGCGTAACCAATACCACCACCAACAAAGGGTACAAAAGATTTACCCGATGGAAAATAGTAATCAAAAGTTCCAAAATAGGAACCTATTCCTGTGGCTGTTACTAATGTTGTATTACCAATCTCTTCCAAATCACGTACAATGGCAGCACCACCTATACGTAAACCAACGCTCATGTTTTCTTTAATATTGTATTTTGGTTCAATATCAAATGAAATACCTAATCCCCCACTAGCAGGAATAATTCCCATATCTAATCCAACACGAAAACCTCCCTCGCGTTGTGCTTGAGTAAACCCGAAAATTAACAAGGCTACAACTGATAAGATTATTTTTTTCATACTTTATATTATTTTTATTTACACAAATTTAGGAATAAAATTCTGTATTTAAAACAAAAACCACACAGATTGCGTGGTTTTTGATATTAAACAAAAACGGACTACCATCTATATAATAATCCAAACTGTGGTTGAGCAAAAATGTTATTAAACAAATTTACATTTACATTTAAATCACTTGAGTTATCACCATTTTCAGGATTAGTACTATTGTAACTCAAAATATTAGCTAGTTTAAATGTAGCTGCCCAATTACCTGTAAAAAAGTAATTGATTCCCAAATCAATGTTAGCATTCAAATCGCCATTGGTTTGATCTTTACCAAAAGGATTAAAATCCCCATTTGCGTCATAAAAACCGTTAGATTTAACACTTGAATATCCTAACCCAACTTCTCCATAAGCTTGAAAATTCTTTTTTTCGCCAAGAGACAAAAAGTAATAACGACCAAATGCAGTTACACCGAACTTATTTTCCTCGAGTGCATTATTGTCTGATCCTGAAAAATTCAATCGTCCACCAATAGCCCACTTTTCAGTTAACAAATAGCCTATACTTGGATTAAATGACCAGCTGTCTACTACATCTCCTGATCTAAAGCTGAAGCTTCCTTCTACAAACATATCTCCCTCAGAGAATCCATATGTTGTAGCTTCATCTTGAGCGTTAGCAATTCCAAAGGAAGCAACTGCTAAAATCGATAAAATAATTTTCTTCATATTTTACTTGTTTTAAAATTTATAAAGCAAAATTAAAATATTAAAAATACTTGTATATGAAGGCATTTTGTAGTTGTTAACAAAGTTGTTAACATCCTGTAAGTATAATGTTAATAACATTGTCGATTAAAAGCGTTTGATTTAACTTATTAAAATCTATTCTCGAGAAATTAAATTATCCTGTTCTTTACACATCTTTAATGAATAGCTTCGTTTTTATATTAATAGTATCAAAGCTATATTTTTCATAATGTCAGTAAAATTTGATGCTTTTAGACTTATCAACATTTTAGTCAACAAACAAGGTGATTCATTAACAATAAAAAAAAATATTGCTCCATAAAAAAAATTTTATACATTTGATAAATTTTAAAAATTTATAAAAATGAAAAAAATCAGTTTAGTTATTGCATTTTTTGCAATTGGAATTTTTAGTAGCAACGCACAAGTATTGAAGTTTGGTGTAAAAGCGGGGGTTAACTTCTCTAGTCTCGAAGGAGATAACATTGAAGCATTAGACACCTATACCAGTTTTCATTTTGGAGGTTTGTTAGAAGTTAAGTTATTGGAAAACTTTTCTATACAACCCGAGTTATTGTACTCGTCTCAGGGGGCAAAAGTTGATGTTGCTGGTCTTGAAGATATTAATTATAACTACATCACAGTACCCGTTTTGGCAAAATTTTACTTGATTTCAGAGAAATTAAGCATAGAAGCTGGGCCACAATTTGCGTTTTTAATTAACGAAGATGTTCCGGATCAATTTGAGACAGAAAGTTTTGACTTTGCCGCAGTTGGTGGTTTAGGATTAAATCTTACTGACCATATCCTTGTTCAAGCAAGATATGTTCTTGGTTTAACCGAGGCTGATAAAGAAGCCGAAGTAACCAACAGAGTCATTCAACTTTCAGTGGGATACCGCTTTTAATTGGTGATGTAAAATAAAAAGGCTATCTAAACTATTTTAGATAGCCTTTTTATTTAAACTTACTCTATTATTTACAACATTTTCCTCCTCCAACGAAAAAACCGAAAGTAAGAGCAAAATAAGAATTATAAATGTCGGTTGTGGCAATTCCGCTTACTAAATACAATGGTGTTTTTGGAACTAATTTTTACTCTAATCCCAATCTGAACTTACCCCATTCAAAAGCGCCACGAAGAACAACAGCAAGTCCACCTTTAAACTGCACTTCCCTGACATCTTCATTTTCTTCATTTTCATTAATCAAACTTAATGCACTTGCAAATCCCTATTCCCCCTCCAAAAAATGGAACAAAATTTTTCCATTAACAAAATAATAATTACAAGTCACCAAAAACGAATAAACATACCTTTCAGTGGTTTTTAAGGTGATAAAAATGAAAAAATCCGCATCTCTAATAATACCTGTTCCAGCAACGCGTAAACCAATTTTTAAATTTTTTTGGATTACGTATTTAGACTCTAACATTAAAGTGAGCCCTAATCCATCTTTAACAAAAGCATAACAGGCATCCGTTCCATTCTAAATTGACCTTCCTGCTTTTAAAAAGAATTAAACGAAAGCAATCCAAATACAATAATCGGCATCAATTTTTTCATTTATAATCGGATTTTTCTACTGTTTACAAATACTATTTAGCAAGTTTTTCAGAAACTTTTTCTGATACTAATCCGCCTTTAGCACTTGAAACTTCAACCGTTGCATTGGATGGATTTCCTTTTACAATCCAGCGAACTTTTACACTGCCCATACCGCTGATGTTGGGCACTTCAATTTGTTCAGGTCGGTATTTTTGTTCTGTAAATAAATTTAGATCTTCGTTTTCAACAGTCATTCCTACAACCACAGTACTTCCTTTTAAAGTAATATAATTGGGTTGCTCGATTTTGTTTTTCACATCATGTGTTGAATGCGTTGGAATAATACGCGTATTCATAATTGTTGCAGTAACGGCTACTAAATCGCCTGATAACTTTTCGGTTTTGATGTCTACTATTTCCAATTTTGGGGTTTGATACGCGTGGTATAAAGTAAATGCCATATTCCGATGGGCATCTTCTTGCAACATAAATCCCGGATGGTTTCGAATGTAATTCTTTTTTGAACCTCCTACTTCAATCTCGCCAAATTGCGGATGAACAAACGTTTTCCATTCAACATAACCATCTCCAAATAGCAGATATTTATCAAATTCATTGAATTCATCGTTATCCCATCTACTCCATGAACTTTTTTGATTGAATAATTTATAAGAAGTCATTAATTCGTTACTAAAGGTAAATATTCCACGAGTCAAACATAGAAAATCAATTTCTCCTCCATAAACAGTATATAAATCTTTGTGTAAAATAAAATAGTTATAACCCGGAATCAACTTCTCACCTAATTTTCCAATGTTGTCATATACTTCAATATCTTGTCTGCTAAACAGTGGGTCATCTTCGGCAGCACCGGGACCTCGTAAAAACATCCCCCCGTAATTGTGGTAACTTTGAGCTCCGGCAATGTTAGGATGATTCACTACAAAATCTTTGACCGCTCTTGTTTCAGGTAATGTTCCCGGATAAAATAACGCTCCGTTTTGAACATAATTGGGTTGCCAATTCCAAGCCCAGTCACGGTTAGGGTCATAGGTTCCGGTGTTATCTTCATTTACTAATCCGTCTTTGTCGTTGTCAATTCCTTCATAACCTAACATTTCATAGTCTCCTTTTTCATCGCCGCGAACTTGATACATGCGACTGGGATATTTAGGATCGACTTTCCAACGACCGGTTTTCGATTTTCTACGCATCATGACGATATTTCCATCTCCGTCTAAATCGTCTAATTTATCTTCATTAACCAAATCATCACCATCATTGTCAAAAGCACGCATACCGGAACGTGAGGTGTTGGCATTATTTGGCGTGTGAATAAAATTTTCTCTGGAATCAGGACTGATAGTCACTGCTATATAAAACACTTTTTCTTTCAACAAAGTGTTGATAAACTTAACTGTTTGAAAACTTTCTGCCAAATACCAAGCGGTGTACATCGAAACCTCAACACCTTGAAGTTCGTTGGCATGAATACCGCCGTCGATGTAAAAACCGGGTTTGTGTTCAATTTTCCCTGTTTTAAAATCAGAAATCGTTAATACCCAAATATCTCTATTTTCATAGGACTTCCCGATGGATTCCATTTTAACTAAGTTAGGATAGGACTTTACTAAATCTTTACAGAATTGGGTAATTTGAGCATAATCGTGGTAACGGTCCCACGACATGGGAACCTTCGGATTGGCAGGCGAACCTATCGCTCGCATCCCATTTAAATCTTGTGAAGCACTATCGTTTTTCTGAGCTGAAACACTCCAAAAAGAAAAACTTAATAAACTATAGAGTATGTATTTTTTCATCTTTTTACTTATTTCAATTCAACGATTAGTTCTTTTACTCCGGTTGTAGCACACCCTGTTTGAATAGTCACTTTTCCCGAACCGGAAATTAGCCATGAATATTCTTCAGATTCTCCGGCTTGCATGGCGTTTCTTAAAAAGTATTTTCTTCCGGATACAATGGACTGATTTTTAGTTAGAACCACTTCCGTTTTCATACGCGATACAAAACGAATTTTATCGCCAATTTCCGTGTACGTTGGCAATAAGCCTTTGTTGACCACCTTTACTGTCACACGATATAAATCGTTTTGAACTTTTTCCACAACCGGTGTAGTAGTTTCAATTTTAGGCATGGCTGCTAAAAATTCTTCCAAAAAAAGTTTATGTTTCGTAGTGCTTTCCTCTAAATATTTAGCTGGTGGATTGTTTAAAGCATAAGGCACAAAACCGCCCACTTCAGCTTTTTGATTAGGAAAGTCGGGATGTTTCACAGGAGTCCAATTTACAAACACATTGGTCAGATTTTCTTTGGTTGCCCAATTTAAATAGGCTAATTCCTGATTTGGTTCAACAGAGTCCTTTTTGGGTTTTTCGAACTTTACTTGGGAGGAATCTTTTTTTACCTCCTCTTTCGGAATCCACCAACCCGGCGTTGAAAAACTGAGTCTTCCGGCATGATAATAAGCTGTCTGAGCAAAATTTCCTTTGGTCATTGGTGACTTTGGAGCATCCTTTATTTTGGCTTTTTCAGTGTATAAAGAGGAAACCAACTCGCCAGTTTTTACATCTTTTTCTAACCAACTTTTAATGATTCTGCTACTCGCCATTTTCGAATCATACTTAGGAGCTTCCGAAAGGTTGTTATGCATTCCAAAAGTAAAAACAGCATAAATATTCTGATTCAGATATAAAAAATCTAAAAGTGCACGGGTTTCAGGTTCTGAAGCGACATAAACACCAGAGCCTTTTTCAAAAACAGGGTGATCAAACGTGAAATTTTTATCGATATTCACGCCTTCGGAGAAATCTTCATTGAAATTTCCATCCTTATCGTTGTCAAATCCTTCGGATAAAACAAGATACTTTCCTATTTGATTTTTAGTTGGATCTGCTTTAACCAACAATCGAGGATCATCCGGACTTTCAATATACGTTCCGGAAACATCCTCAATACGAATTTGCGTAATTAATCCGTCATTATTCATGTCTTCAAACGGATCTTCCCCAATTTGGCCATCGCGGTCGTCATCAGTTTTTGTGGCATTGCCGCTTTTTTCCATTTTTAATTTTCCAAAAAAAGCATCCATTGCATCCGGATTTACGGAAGGAACAAAATAAAGTGTTTTCTCAGAAAGTAATTTTGATAGATTTTCACTTTTAAGCAGTTGGTCAATTAACTGAACGGCCATTTGTGTTCCCACCTGATGTTTGCCATCAATTCCGGCAGTAATTAGTAACGCTGGTTTTGGTTTTGTAGATTCCGAAAGTGTCACCAGCCACAAATCCTTGCCGCCACTACTTTTTCCAATGGATTTAACCTTACAGAATTTACTTTTTGATTCAAATTCCTTCAGTTTTTTAGAAAGACTTTCATAATTGAGGTAATCACTTTGGCCATAGGTTAGTGCAAATGAAAACAACAATAAAAACAGTATTCTTTTGTTCATACAATGATTGTTAATTAGAATTTTAAAAATAGTAGATTAAGTTGTAGTAAAATGTTAATTTTAAACTAATCTTTTTAATCTTTAGTTTTTAGCTATCAATTTTTGATATTTTTACCTAAATTGTTATAGTATGAAAATTATCATCATCAATGGTCCCAATTTGAATTTACTCGGAAAAAGAGAGCCTGAAGTATATGGTTCAGAAACATTTGATTCTTTTTTTAATCAATTAAAAAATGATTTTCCACAAATGGAGCTATCCTATTTTCAAAGTAATATTGAAGGAGAATTGATTGATAAAATTCAGGAGGTCGGATTTTCATACGACGGAATCATTTTAAATGCCGCGGCTTACACGCACACTTCAATAGGTATTGGCGATGCGGTAAAAGCTATTGCCACACCCGTTATTGAAGTGCATATATCGAACACCTTTGCAAGAGAAGCATTCCGACACCAATCATTTATTTCTCCAAATGCTAAGGGGATTATCATTGGTTTTGGCTTGCAGAGTTACGTTTTAGCTCTCCAATCGTTTTTAAGATAAAATCCATACAACCTTTTCATTGATAAAATTGTCTCTTTATAAAACCTCCTTTTATGAAAAACATCTTTACATTACTTTTTTTATTTGTTACTTCTGTTACTTTTTCGCAGATAAAAGGAACGATAACCGATGAAGCCAACAAACCACTACCTTTTGTAAACATTTATGTCGAGAACACCTATGTTGGAACTACCTCAAATGAAAAAGGACAATATGAACTCAACGTTCAAAACAAAGAACAAGTGACAATTATTTTCCAATATTTAGGGTATAAAACTCAAAAACACACTTTAGCTATTGAAAAATTCCCTTATACTTTTAATGTTACTTTAAAAGAGGAAAATTATAAATTAAATGAAGTCGTCCTGAGTTCAAAAGACAATCCGGCAAATGCAATCATCCGAACTGCAATTGCTAACAGAAAAAAGAACTCCGATAAAACAGCCCGATTTACGGCAGATTTCTATTCTCGAGGCATATTTAGATTGAAAAATGCTCCCAAGAAAATCTTAGGTCAGGAAATTGGCGATTTTGATGGAGCTTTAGATTCAACCGGAAGTGGAATTTTATATTTATCGGAAACAGTTTCTAAAATTACTTTTGAAAAGCCGGATCAATTAAAAGAACGAATCATCGCGTCTAAAATTAGCGGTCAAAACAATGGTTTCAGTTACAACACGGCTCAAGCAACATCTTATGATTTTTATGATAATACCATTGAACTAGGCACTAATTTGATTTCGCCAATCGCCGACAATGCTTTTAGTTATTATAAATACACTTTGGAAGGAACTTTTTATGATGATAATAATAATTTAATTAATAAAATTAAAGTGACTCCCAAAAGAGATGTAGACCCTGTTTTTGAAGGTTTTATATATATTGTAGAAGATAGTTGGGCAATTTATGGTGTTGATGTGGATATCAAAGGGTATCGAATGAAAGAAGAGTTTTTAGATGTCATGAATTTAAAACAAAACTTCAGTTACAATAAAACCAATCAACTTTGGGCAAAAAATTCCCAAAGCCTAGAATTTGAAGCGGGTGCTTTTGGCATTAAATTCAATGGGAAATTTACATACGTTTACAGTAATTACGACTTCAAAGACCAATTTGAAAAGAAAACGTTCACCAAAGAAATCTTGAGTTTTGAAGACAATGCTAATAAAAAGGATTCCACTTATTGGAATATGATGAGGCCTGTTCCGCTGACAGATGAAGAAAATAATGACTACTTACGAAAAGACAGTATTCAAACCTTGCGGAAATCAAAACCCTATTTAGATTCCATTGATGCAAAAAATAACAAATTTAAAATTTTAAAAATCTTAACTGGTTACAGCTATAGAAATTCATTTGAAAACTGGAATTTTAATTATGAAGGTATCATTAAGTTAATTCACTTTAATACCGTTCAGGGTTGGCATGTTTCTACAGGAATCTCATATATTAAACGAAATGAAGAAACCAGAAAATATTTAACCTATGGAGCTGATTTTAATTATGGTTTTTCGGAAGAAAAATTCAGAACTACCGGCTTTTTCAACACTCGGTTAAGCACGAAAACCAATAGTAACCTGTCAATTACCGGTGGTAGCAAAGCCGAACAATTTAATACCAGTGAACCGATTAGTCTCTTAATAAACACTGTTGCAACACTCTTTTTTGAAGAAAATTTCATGAAGTTATATGAAAAGAATTTTGCAAAAGCAAGTTATCAGCAGGAAGTGACCAATGGACTATTCATGTATGTTTCACTTGAATACAGTGAACGAAAACCCTTATTCAACACTACCAATCAAGTTTTTTTTCCAAATGACAATAAAATTTATACTTCCAATAATCCTTTAGATCCGAACGATTATTCGAGTGGCGGAATTGTAAAACACAATTTAATGAAAGCCAACATCAATGCTCGAATTAATTTTGGTCAAAAATATATGAGTAGACCCGATGGAAAATTTAATATGAGCAGCGATAAATATCCGTCTTTGTTTGTAGGTTACGAAAAAGGATTTGCGGGAAATGAAGCCATTTATAACTATGATTTTGTTGCCGGACGCGTGTTTTATGAAAAAACGTTAGGAAACAAAGGTAGCTTTGCCATCAATTTGAAAGGCGGACAATTTTTTAATGCAGACGATATATCATTTGTTGACTACAAACATTTTAACGGAAACCAAACCTATGTAGGCACCTCAGACCGTTATTTGAACGTATTTAATTTGATGCCGTATTATGGTTTTAGCACTAATGACAGCTACATGGAAACACATGTTGAACACAATTTTGAAGGATTTATCATGAACAAAATTCCATTGTTAAACAAGCTGAAATCAACCATGATATTAGGCTATCATCATTTAGCCACACCGGATGTAAAACCATATCAGGAATTTACAGTTGGTTTAGATAATTTAGGTTTTGGAAAATTCAGAATGTTACGTGTGGATTATGTAAGATCATACCAAGGAAGTGCTTACATGGGTGATGGTGTGATTTTTGGATTGAAATTTTTGAATATAATTAATTAACTATTTTTCCTATAGTGCTTTTTCTAATTCTTTTCTCGCAGAGTTGCAAAGCCGCGAATACAGCAGTCAAAATTTTGCGACTTTGCGAGAGAAAAATAAATCACATAGCTAAATTAAATTTTTCAAAAAATAACTGCGTGCAATAGTTGAAGTTACAAACACAAAACCCGACCAACAGTCGGGTTTTATTATAAAAAATTCTTTGAATTACATTCGAACAATATTCGCACCAATCGCTCGTAATCGTTCGTCAATTCGTTCGTAACCTCGATCAATTTGCTCTATATTTTGAATAGTACTGGTTCCTTTTGCCGAAAGTGCTGCAATCAATAACGAAATACCGGCACGAATATCAGGAGACGACATGACAGTTGCTTTTAATTGTGATTGGAAATTGTGTCCGATAACCACGGCTCGATGTGGGTCACATAAAATAATTTTGGCTCCCATATCAATTAATTTATCAACGAAGAACAAACGGCTTTCAAACATCTTTTGATGAATCAAAACATCACCATTCGCTTGCGTGGCAACGACTAAAATAATACTTAATAAATCAGGAGTAAATCCCGGCCAAGGGGCATCGGATACATTTA
>Ga0164292_10000686_pt1 | contig 26705 bp, 19 predicted proteins | sample GEODES117metaG_FD_111486 | JGI IMG/M metagenome (GOLD analysis project Ga0164292, IMG submission 111486) | Eutrophic lake water microbial communities from Lake Mendota, Wisconsin, USA - GEODES117 metaG | ecosystem: Environmental > Aquatic > Freshwater > Lake | place: USA: Lake Mendota...
AAGATCTCTTCCATATCCTGCTGTTTTCCTACAAACCGGACATCATCGCAAATACCGAGCTCACGGGCCAGTTCTTCTGCCATCGGTCTTTCAGGTCCATCACCTACCAGTAATAGTTTGGAAGGTTTTTCCTTGTTCACGTTGTGAAATACACGGATCACATCCTGAACCCTTTTGATCTTCCTGAAATTGGAAGCATGCATCAGGATGCGTTCTCCCTGTGGGGCGATGACTTTCCGGAAGGCATCGATCGGTTTTTTATCGAACCTGGCTACATCCACAAAGTTGTAAATGACTTCGATCTCTTTTTCTATGGTGAAGGTGGAATAGGTTTCTTTGCGCAGGTTATTTGACACTGCAGTAATGGCATCGCTCTGGTTAATGGAGAAAGCAACTACGGGAGCATAGGTCTTATCCCTTCCTACCAGGGTAATGTCGGTGCCGTGCAAGGTGGTGATCACCGGAATGCTGCGGCCTTCTTCTTCCAAAATCTTTTTGGCCATATAGGCTGCAGCCGCATGGGGAATTGCATAATGTACATGAAGCAGGTCTAGGTGATTGTTCCTGATCACGTCCACCATCGTGCTGGCCAGGGCTGTTTCGTAGGGAGGGTAGTCGAACAGCGGGTAGGTTGGCACCCTTACTTCGTGGTAAAAGATATTGGCGCTGAAGCCTGTCAGCCTCACAGGTTGCTGATAGGTAATAAAATGAATGTTGTGCCCCTTATCTGCCAGGGCTTTTCCCAGTTCGGTAGCCAATACACCACTACCGCCAAAAGTTGGATAGCAAACGATCCCAATGTTCATGGTACGAAGATAATCATAAGTGGGATAGCCCCACAACCCTGGCATCAAGGGGCCAAAGGGCCTTGCAGGAGGCATTAACGGCTGATAGTTGTACCATTTTCAACGGTAGTGGGGGAATTTTCAGAACATTCTGTACTTTTCAGCAATAAATTAACGTATGGGAAGATTCATTAGCTCGTTCTTTGTCATTTTCATCATTCTACTCGCTGCATTTGTTTACTGGAAATTCTATTTTGTCTTTGGTGAAGGTGCCAAAGCCGGAGAACTGAACTTCCTGGTAAAGAAAGGTTATGTATTCAAAACCTGGGAGGGTAAACTCGTTCAGGCCGGCCTTCGTTCACAGTCGCCCAATACGATACAGTCTTACGAATTTGAATTTTCAGTGGCTAATGACGAGATCGCCAAGAAACTGATGTCGAACGAAGGAAGAATGGTCAATTTGCATTATAAAGAGTACAAAGGCTCCCTGCCATGGAGAGGCCACAGTGCGTATATTGTTGACAGCGTTATTTCCATTGCAGATCAAAAGTAATTCATGAGAAAGTTGAGATTTGTTGCCGTCCTCGCGGGGCTGGCAATATCCTTTGGGTCTGCAGCCCAGCATGATTCCACTATGCTTAGGAACATCGTAGAAGATGTTTTGGTCCGGGGCGCAGCTTACGAGAATCTGAGGTTTCTGTGCAAAAAAGTAGGGCCGAGGCTTTCTGGTTCGCCGGGGGGTGTAGCTGCTGTTAAGGAAGCAGCCCGTATGATGCGTGAGCTTGGCGCTGATACGGTGTACCTGCAGGAATGTATGGTGCCTAAATGGGTAAGACAAAAAGGCGATACGGCAAATCTGATCATGGCTAACGGTAATGCCCAACCGCTTTATATCACAGCGCTCGGTAATTCGGAAGGAACTTCAGCGAAGGGGCTTAAAGCCAGCGTGATTGAAGTACGGGATTTCGATGAATTGGAGAGAATGAAGGAGCTGGTGAAAGGTAAGATCGTTTTCTATAACTACCCCATGAACCCCAGGTACATCAGGACAAACAGCGCTTATGGTGATGCCGGGCGTTACCGGACTACTGGTGCATCAAGGGCCGCAAAGTATGGGGCGGTTGCTGTGATCGTAAGATCGCTGGCCTCCAACCCGGACGATTATCCGCACACTGGCGTGATGAGTTATGATGAAGCTTATCCAAAGATCCCGGCAGTGGCCATTAGTACCAATCATGCTGACCTACTGAGCGGGGCCTTGAAGAAAAGAATGGTCTCTGAAGTTTATATCAAGACCATCTGCGGCATGCAGGGTCAGGTGGTATCCCATAATGTGGTGGGTGAGATCAGGGGGACAGAGTTCCCGAATGAAGTGATCACGGTAGGCGGTCACCTCGACAGTTGGGATCTGGCTGAAGGTGCGCACGATGACGGCACCGGTTGTGTACAGAGTATGGAAGTGATCAGGGTGTTTAAGGAGCTCGGGATCCGGCCCAAAAGGACTATCCGGGCGGTGATGTTCCAGAACGAAGAGAATGGAACGGCGGGCGGCAAAAAATATGCAGAAGTAGCAGGGAAAGATGGCCGCAAATACATTTTTGCGATGGAGTCAGACGCTGGTGGATTTTCTCCCCGGGGTTTTGGCGTATCTAATAGTAATGACAGTGTACGGGCATTAAGGGTTAGGCAGTGGGCTCCGTTGTTTATGCCGTTTGGCATTTATGAATTCACGAGTGGCGGCGGCGGTGCCGATATCAATCCACTCGCTGGTTTAGGCACTACGCTGGTTGGTCTTTCCCCGGACTCGCAACGGTATTTCGATATTCACCACAGCGCACTTGATGTGTTTGAGGCGGTAAGCAGGAGAGAACTTCACCTTGGAGCTGGAGTGATGGTAGGTTTGATCTACCTGGTTGACAAATACGGAAATTAGTTTGTAAATAAGATTAGTGGAAGGAGGAGGCATGGCTTCCTCTTTTTTGTTTACCGGTCCGGATGATGCAGTGATGCTAACATTTATTCGCCCGGCAATATGGTGCAGGTTTTCCTCTTTCTTATCTACCCAACAGGAAGATGCAGGTTTTTTTGTGCAGGTCCGGCAGGTCTTGTTTCCATTCTGCCAACGTCATTGTTTTGATCCACTCGCCTTGTCCGGTAAGGTCAACGGCTACGCACAACCGCAGACCCGGTTGAAGTGTGTTCAGGATCGATTGCAGCATTTGGTTGTTGCGATACGGGGTTTCAATAAAAATATGCGTGCTATTTTTTTTATTGATGTCAGCCTCGAGTTCCCGAAGGGCTTTCATGCGGTGGGTGGTATCGATCGGAAGGTAGCCGTTGAAACAGAAAAGTTGTCCGTTCATGCCGCTGGCCATCAGGGCCAGCAGTATAGAGCTCGGGCCAGTCAGCGGCACCAGTTTGGCCTTCATTTCCTGAGCAACGGCTACGAGGTGCTGACCGGGGTCCGCCACACCGGGGCAACCTGCCTCACTGATGATACCGATCTTCTTTCCGGCGAGGGCCTGTTTGCGGAATTCAGGGATGGCTTCCCTGTCCTGGATCACAAACCACTGGTAATCATCGATTACCACGTCTCGCCAGATCTTTTTCAGGAATCGTCGGGCGGATCTTTCATTTTCCACGAAAAACACCTCGCAGTGTTTTACTGCGTTCAGGATTTGTGGTGACAGGGTATCTGTGGCGTCTTCAGCAATGGGGCACGGGATAAGGTAAACGACAGCATTCATCGGCCGGGAAATGTATCTGGATTTATGGATGAAGAAGGCTGGCTGTTGCGGTGTTCAAGGATACTGATGGTAGCCGCGATCACGGCATAGGCAGGCGCAAAGATCCAGCCGATCACAATCACCATGTGCATCAGGTAAAATACCATCCCGTTGCCTATGGCCAGGCCTTTATGCCGACCAGTGAATTCAATACCTTGTTGCATGGTCATTTTATTTCTTTCGAAGCTGTAGTCGAGCATCGAGAATCCGTAGTAGTAGCATTCCACAAACATGGCAAGGATGGGTGTAGCCCAACCGACCAGCGGGATGAATGATAGGATCAGGATCGTGATGGTATAAACGGTTTGCCAGAGCGTATTTCTAAGTGCCATCCTGATGCCCCTATAGGCATCTTTCATGAGCTGATTGAAGTTGAACGGATAATCTTTTCCTTCTATGATGGCTTCTGTTTTTTCGCTGAGGTATGCAAAGATGGGGGAGCCCAGAATGAGCCACACATATTTGAAAAGGGAAAAATAGAAGAACATGAGTATAATCCAGAGAATTACGCCCGCCACCGTAAACAGGAAGCCAAGAAAGGAGTTCTGCAGTTTCTGGATCCACTCACTGAGTCCGATAGCGTGGGTCAGGTATTCGATGACCCCGGTTGCTGTTTTTCCAAAAAAGTACATGCTGACCCCAAATAGCAGGGCATATATGATCCCGGGAATAATGATCCACCTCCATAAGTTGTGTTTCCTGATGAATTGGTGGGCCTTCCCATATGATTGAATGGCTATGACGATCTCTTTAAGCAAGCATTATCGTATTTTACTTCCTCATCAAACATAGTGAATTTGCCGCTTAATTACAGTATACTTGCAGTTGCCTTTTACCAGGGCGACCGTTAAACCCATTCATGATCAAGGGCCATACTGATATTAGTGCAAAAAGGTTCACCTCAAATTTTATTGACGTTTGAATATCACAATAGCCCATAAGAACGGACACTATCTCTCGATGGCGTTGGGCATCATTCTTTTTCTTTGGCTCTGGGTCTTCAATCCCTTTCATTTTGATGAGCAGGCTTGCAGGGTCATTGCCCTGGCCGCTCTTATGATCACGTGGTGGGTGACAGAAGCCTTGCCCATGCCTGTTGTGGCCCTGATCCCGATCATTATGTTTCCACTGATGGGGATCGCTACCGTGAAAGAAACGGCTTCGAACTATGGAAACGAGGTCATCTTCCTGTTTCTGGGCGGATTTATATTAGGGTTGGGTATTGAGAAATGGAATCTGCACCAGCGGATTGCGCTGACCATTGTGAAGGTGACCGGTACCAGCGGGAACATGATCATACTGGGGTTCATACTGGCTACGGGAATGATCAGTATGTGGCTCAGTAATACGGCTACTACCATGATGATGTTTCCCATTGCGTTGTCAGTGATCAGTGTGGTGGGTCATGGAAGGGAAGACAAGAGTTATAAAAATTTTTCCATCTGCCTGATGTTGGCCATTGCCTACGCTGCAAACTTTGGCGGTATTGCCACTATCATAGGCACTCCGCCCAATGCCGCCTATGTTTCATATATCACCGATAAATTAGGTGTTGAAATATCGTTTTTTGATTGGGTGATCGTTTGTCTTCCTGTTTCCCTTTTGTTGATGTTCAGCCTTTACGTCGTGTCCGTCAAACTTTTGTTTCCGAATAACATCTCCGACAGTGCAGAAATGAAGCAGGTGATCCATGAAAAGCTGGCAGCACTGGGTCCTGTGTCGACGGCAGAGAAGCGCGTGATGATCGTATTTATTGGAACGGCTTTGTTGTGGATCACGAGAGACCTTATCAATCAGCAGGGATGGCTGAAACTGGATGATAACTCGATCGCTGTTTTTGGCGCTGTAATGCTATTCGTTGTTCCTTCCGGGGAGCACGGAAAGAAATTGTTGGAGTGGAAAGATACCAGTCACATTGCCTGGGGTATACTCTTGTTATTTGGCGGTGGAATAGCTTTGGCAGGGGCCCTGGAGAAAGCCGGTCTGATGAGCAAGCTCGGAGAGTGGATCGCCTCATTTTCAGGTTCCAATCTGTTATTGTTGTTGTTGGTGGTCACTACGGTATCCATCTTTATCAGCGAGTTCATGAGTAATATAGCCCAGGTTATTGTTTTTGCGCCTGTAGTGACCAGCATTGCGCAAGCCGCGGGTTTCAACCCGATCATATTGGGAGTAGCACTTACACTGGGTGCAAGTTGCGCTTCCATGATGCCTATGGGCACGCCGCCGAATGCGATCGTTTTCGCCAGTGGTCACATACGGATAAAAGACATGATGAAAGCGGGGCTGGTCATGAACCTGATTGCGATTGTGCTGATCGTTTTATTCTGTTACTTCATTTTACCGAAGATCATGAACATTGGCGGATCGATGGATTAGCGGATTGACGGATTAGCGGATTGGCGGATTGAGTTAAGACTTTTACGGAGAGGAATCCGCTAATTCGCTAATTCGCTAATCCGCCAATCCCTAAAACTTCGGGCAATTATTCTTTTTGAGCAGCGGATCACCTGGTTTGTGGATGTAGATGACCGAGAGTTCGGTACCACCCCTTGTATCTGAAGCGGTTCGCAGCGAGGAGGTGTTTACGTCGTAGGTGAGGCCTACCCTGAAATTCTGTATTTCAAGGCCTACATAGGGAATGATGGCATCGTTCAGCCGGTACCATAACCCCGCATAGATCTCTGTAGGTCTTTCTTCTTCCCCATTCACATTAAGCGAAAGTGCGGCGCCAAGTACAGTTTCCGTTGCTCCGGCCTGACGCTGGTGAATGAAGCTGGCATGAAGGGTTTTATTGGCATCTATGGGGGTGTAACCACCGCCGTGAATGGTAGCACGGGATTGCAAAAAATAGTTTCCTCCAACGAAACTTTCCTTTGCCCGGTTGATGTGATAAAGGGAAACGCCGAGGTAAAAATTATTGTAGGTGTTGGTGGTTCCGGTATACAGAATTCCTGCGTTCACGTCAAAATAATTCACCACCACGTTCTGGTTGTTGAAAACTTCGTTGGTTACACCAGTGAATCCAAAAGAGGTCAGTTCGTCTTCAAAATCGGCAAGCGAAACATCGAGTCTTTTATTAGCGTAAACGCCCTGAAAGCCGACGGCCAGTTGATGGAATCCGTTTTCATCCAAGCCTTTACTGTATGCAGTTGAAATACCGATGTAGTTGTTCCTGAGTATCTTGTTTCCACTCTGGTCACTGAGGCCCATAACACCCACCCCCCAGGTATCAAATTCCGGTAGGCGGTTGGTCATCACCGGGAAATCCACTGAAGCAGTTCTGGTGGTAAAGGCGTTATTGATGGTTGGCCATTGATTCCGGTAGTTGGCGGCCATTCTGAAACTTCCGTCAAATTTGCCGGTAAGCGCAGGGTTCAGTGATAACGGCGAAGCATAGAATTGAGAAAAATGCGGGTCCTGAGCTTGCACCAGGGTGTAACATAAGCAGCTTAATAGTGTAAGGAGGATCCTGTTCATTCAATCTATTGCGATGAACAAAATACAAATATTTTTTTGTTATCAGGATTGTTGTTTAGTGCCGAAAGCAAGATCGCCAGCATCACCGAGGCCGGGAACAATATATCCTTTAGCCGTTAGCTCATCGTCGATGTCACCGCACCATATGGTAACATTGGGTTGTTCGCGCCTTACATATTCTATTCCAACCGTGCAGGCAATGGCACATACCACATGAATGCTTTTCGGAAGTCCTTCATCCTTAAGGAAGTGGATGGTCTTCACCAGTGATGAACCAGTAGCAAGCATAGGATCGCAGACAATAAGCACCCGGTCTGTCAGATCAGGACAGGAGATGTATTCGAGGCTGATCTCGAAGGAGCCATCCCGCTTGTGTTTTCTGTAAGCAGAAATAAACGCGTTGTCTGCCCCGTCAAAATAATTCAACATGCCATTATGCAGCGGCATCCCCGCGCGAAGAATGGTTGCCAGAACAGGTTGTTTTGCAAGAACCCTGCAGACAGAAGTACCCAAAGGAGTTTGTACATCTTTGGCTTCATACTCCAAACCTTTGCTGATCTCATAGGCAGCCACCTCCCCGATCCGCTCCAGGTTGCGCCGAAATCTCATCCGGTCTGCCTGAACTGAAGTGTCGCGGATCTCACTGATCCAGTTGCTGATGATCGAATTTTTTTCGCTGAGATTGATGACCATAAGAATGTCTAATTTCGGAATCGAAGATAAGGGAAACCCAAAATAATTGAGTTATGGTATATAAGGTCATTGGCATGATGAGCGGCAGCTCGTTGGACGGTCTGGATTTGGCTTTTGTCCAGTTTGAGGAGACTGCCGGTAAATGGAACTATGAGATCCTTGAGGCCGACTGCCTGCCATACACTCCCGAATGGGTGGGCCGTTTAAAGGATGCCATCAATCTGCCTGCCAGGGATTATATGCTGCTCCATGCTGAATATGGTCATTATATCGGTCAACAGGTGAATTCCTTTATGACCAGGCATCAGCTTCAATACAAAGTGGCATTGATCAGTTCGCACGGGCACACCAGTTTTCATATTCCCCCTTACATGACCGGTCAGATCGGCGACGGTGCCGCTATCGCCGCAGAAACGGGTCTGCCGGTGGTAACAGATCTCCGGGCAGTGGACGTAGCGTTGGGGGGTCAGGGAGCGCCCATCGTGCCCGTGGGAGAACGATTATTGTGGCCAGACACGTCATTTTTCCTGAATCTTGGCGGCATCGCCAATCTTTCCATCAATGGGGCCAGGTATCTGGCGTATGATGTGTGCCCTGCCAACCGCGTCCTGAACATGCTTTCCGCCCAGCTGGGCCTTGAATTCGACAAAGGAGGTGGGGTAGCCGCATCCGGACACCTCAACGAACCCTTGCTGAACAGTTTGAATGCTTTGCCGTACTATCAGCAACCTTATCCAAAATCTCTGGCTAATGACCTGGGAACGGACGTTGTATTTCCCATGTTAATGGCAACGGGCTTGCCAATTCCCGAACTTCTTCATACCTACACCCGGCATATTGCTGTACAAATTGCCGGGGCAATGGAGCCCCATATTCGTGAGCTGCAAACCGGTACTTCCAACCTTTTGGTGACGGGTGGGGGAGCCCTGAATGATTTTCTGATGTCATGTTTGCGTGCCGAGCTTGAGCCCATGAGGGTAGCGCTGGATAAACCGGATGACAAGCTGGTTAATTTCAAGGAAGCCATGATCATGGGGTTGCTTGGCGTACTCAGGTGGAGGGAAGATATCACCGCCTTATCATCCGTAACCGGTGCCTCGCGCGACAGCATAGGCGGCGCTTTATGGATCACCAGTTGATGACATATGTCATTTCAAAATCCGGTGTATTCCTCCTAACTTTAAGGAGATGAGTATGCTAACTGCACCAGGTATGCCTGGTGTTACCACAGACCATTTTCTATTCGGCCAGGGAACGCCGGAGGAGTTGATGTACTTCAAGAAACTGCAGGAAAATTTCGCCCCACAGTTTGAATCGGTCTTCCCTCATCAGCACATTGCAAAAACCGTTATTGTTATTCCCAGTTTAACGTTGGATCAGGAGATCTTGTCAAAGATCAAGGGTCATGTTTTTTATGAAGAGCGCATGCTATGCATGATGCTCTTGTTGAGGATGCCGAGGACGCATTTGATCTATGTGACCAGCGTGCCCATTGATCCGGTGATCATTGACTATTACCTGCACCTGTTGCCAGGCATTACGGGGTATCATGCACGCCAGCGGCTCACTTTACTCAGTACGTATGATTCCAGTTCCAGATCGCTCACGGAAAAAATTCTGGAACGGCCCAGATTGGTTGAGCGGATCAAAAGAAGTATTCCGGATGGTCATATGGCGCATCTGGCTTGTTTCAACGTAACCCCCCACGAGAGAACGCTTGCAGTAAAACTGGGTGTGCCGATCTACGGCTGCGATCCGGCTCTGTATCATTTTGGCACCAAAAGTAAAAGCCGGGAGTTGTTCAGGGAAGTAGGCTTACCGGTTCCGGATGGTTTCGAGAATCTCCGTGATGAGCAAGATGTGATCGATGCATTGACGGAGTTGAAAACAAGGAATCCGCTTCTGACAAAAGCGGTTATCAAAATGGACGACGGGTTCAGTGGCGAAGGGAACGCACTGTTCTCTTATCAGCAATCCCCGGTGTCCGGAAATTTGAAAAGCTGGATCACGTCTTCCATACATACGATGCGATGCGTTGCCGATGATCTGAAACACGATGAATTCATGGAGAAGTTCAAGTCCATGAAGGGCATTGTTGAAGAGTTTATTGACGGTAAGGTAAAAATGTCTCCCTCCGTCCAATGCCGAATCAGTCCACTCGGGAAGGTTGATGTGGTGTCTACGCACGATCAGGCGCTGGGCGGGGAGTCGGGCCAGGTTTTTCTTGGTGCGCGTTTTCCTGCTGATCCTGCCTATAGCGTTGACATAGGTAAGATGGCCAACAGGATCGCTGCGAGGCTGAGGGATCATGGTGTTATCGGTCGTTTTTCGGTCGATTTTATGTCGGTCAGGGAGCCTGAGGGCTGGAAGCATTATGCCATCGAGATCAATCTTCGGAAAGGGGGTACCACCCACCCCTACCTGATGCTGCAGTTCTTAACGGATGGGGAGTATGATGCAGAAAATGGTTGCTATAAAATGCCTAACGCGCAGACCCGCTGCTATTATGCCACTGACAATCTAAAAAGTGAGCGGTATCATGGGCTCACTCCGCATGACCTCATCGAAATAGCCATTTGTAATGATCTCCACTATGATTCGGCCTCCCAGGAGGGCGTCATGTTCCACCTGATCGGTGCCCTGTCGCAGTTTGGCAAGCTGGGGGTGGTTTGCATTGGAAAAGACCAGGCGGCCGTTGACCGGATCTACAACCAGACCGTACGGGTACTGGATAACGGTTAACCCTTTTATATCAATTTTTTTCCTGCTGAAGGTCATTGTTTTGAGATAGGATGATGGACTACCTTGATTGGCGTAACGTCATCCTCACCATAAAACTTCAGTTATGAAAAAGCTATTCCTGATCCTCATGATCCCGATAATGATGCCGGCATTTGCGCAAAAATGGGCCAAGGATTATGATTTTGTTGATAATCCTTCAAACGGTCTGTCGCTGGTGAAAAAAAATGGTAAATATGGATTTGTCAGTAAAGAAGGTAAAGTAGTTGTGCCCATGGAATATGACGAAGCCATAGCATTCAGTGAAGGCTACGCGCCGATGAGAAAGGGAAGTTTATGGCAGTATGTTGACAGCACCGGCAAAGTGGTCATCCCGCTAAGTTTTTTAGATGCGCTTTGTTTTCATGAAGGGTTGGCTGCAGTAGCCACCAAAGACGGCTGGGGTTATATTGACGTGGCAGGGAATTTTGTCATTCGGCCGCAGTACGACGCAGCAAGGGGCTTCCGAGAAGGGCTTGCGGCAGTGTCAAATAAGAAAGGCCAGTGGGGCTATATCGACAAAAAAGCCAATATCGTGATCAGCTACCAGTACCATATGGCTGAGAATTTTGAAAATGGAGTTGCGCGGGTGATGAGGGGTGATAAAGTAATAAACATCAACAAAGAGAACAAACTGGTTGAGTGACTTTAATTCAGTATCCGGAACGAATCACCGTCGAATAACCCTTTGTCGCTCAGCTTAAGATGCGGGATTACAAGAAGAGCCATGAATGACAATGTCATAAATGGAGACCTTAGTGTGGATCCCGCTTTTTTTGCTGCCAGGTCTATCGCTGCATAGCGTTCCGCCACCTGGTAACCGTCGGCCTCGCTCATGAGTCCGGCAACGGGTAGGGGCAGTATCATGTCAAGCTCTTCAGTAGTTATGGCCACGCCGCCTTTCTGTTCTATGATCAGGTTTACGGCCTTCGCAATCTGCATATCGTTTATTCCAACAGCCACTATATTGTGTGAGTCGTGCGCTACGGATGATGCGATAGCGCCTTTCTTGAGACCAGTATTCATGATGAAAGCCATTGACACGGGCGCATCATGGTATCGGTTTATCACAACCAGTTTCAGGATATCATTGTCAACATCCGGCAGATAGCATCCGGCTTCATGGCGGGGTTGCTGATTTATCTTATTGGTAATCAGCTGCCCGTCCAGTGCTTCGATCAGTGGATAAGGGTAGGCTCCGTTTCCTTTTAGTTCAAACTCGGTTATCCCTTTAGGTGAGCAGCTGAATGAGTTTAATGTTGCATCCGTTTTATCGGAGCTTTCGATCAGGGTTTTGCCTTTTTCTGCCACTTGCTGTCCATCGATGTATGTTGCCAGGATGTTGAACCTGCTAAGGTCTTCACAGATGATAAAATCCGCAGGATCGCCATCCCTAAGCAGGCCCACGTTCAGTTTGTAATGCAATACCGGATTAACGCAAGCGGCCTGAAGGATATGGAAGATGTCGATACCTTTTTTTACAGCCCTTTCGCAGAGTGTATTGATATGGGAAAGCACCAGCTCGTCCGGGTGCTTATCGTCGCTGCCAAACATGATCATATCGGGGTGATCATGAAGCAAGGGGATCAGCGCGTCAAAATTCCTTGCGGCACTTCCTTCGCGGATGATGATCTTCATGCCATATTGTAGTTTCTCTAAAGCTTCTTCCAGGGTAAAGCATTCATGATCTGTGGTAATACCCCTGGCAATATAGTTCTTTGCCTCTTCCCCGCGGAGGCCTGGCGCATGTCCGTCTACCGGTTTGCCGAGGGCATGGGCGTATGCAATTTTCTTCATCACTTCAGGGTCGCCATGCAACGCTCCGGGGAAATTCATCATCTCACTCAGGTACAGGATATCATGGTCTTCGAGAAGGGATTTCACATCTTTGCTGTCCAGCACTGCTCCTGCCGTTTCAAAACTTGTGGCGGGTACGCAGCTGGGGGCACCGAAATTGAACTTGAATGGAACGGTTTTTCCGTTGTTGATCATGAACCTAACTCCTTCGAGACCGCAAACATTGGCAATTTCATGGGGATCGCTTACCGTGGCTACCGTGCCGTGGACAACAGCCAGGCGGGCAAATTCCGACGGGATCAGCATGGAGCTCTCAATGTGAACATGGGCATCGATAAAACCTGGAAGAATAAATGGGAGGGCGGGGTCGTACTCGTCCGACAGGAAGGCGATGTCATTGATCTTTGTGTCAAAATTTACGATGGCCTGGAAGATGTTCCTATGGGAAATATCAACGAAATTGGCTGTAATCGATGCCATCCTTAAATATTTCCAATAAAGGTAGAAGATTAGGGATAAAAGGCGTGTTTTGCTTGTAACGTTCTCCTATATTTGGAGACCTATATCATCAGGGGTGCATTAATAAGTTCCTAAAAGATCAGGTAACACATCAATCAAAATAAAATCAGAAGAATGAAACGTTTGAATTTAGTTGTTTTCATCATGGCGCTTGTTATTGCCGGTACGGCAAATGCGCAGAATGTGGATGAGGTGGTCAATAAACATATTGAGGCCATTGGCGGAAAAGAGAAATGGAGAACGATCAATAGCCTCAAGTCAGAGGCCTCTCTAAACGTGCAGGGAACGGAAATTCCGATCACTTTGCATCAGTTGCACAATAAGGCGTTCAGGCAGGACTATACCGTGATGAACATGAACGCTTTCAGCCTCATCAGGGTGGACAGCGGTTGGAATTATATGCCCTTCCAGGGTCAGACTTCTCCTGAGCCCCTAACGGCGGAGGCTTTGAAGATCGGTCAGGAACAACTTGACATCCAGGGAGATCTGCTGGATTATGCGGCAAAAGGAAACAAAGTTGAGTTGCTGGGTAAGGAAGAACTCGAAGGCACCGAAGTATTTAAGATCAAATTAACCAAGAAGAGCGGAAATGAGGTGACGCAGTTCATCGATACAAAAACCTACTATTTGGTTAGCGTAGCCAACAAGCTTAATGTGAACGGGCAGGAAATGGAAATGAAGACGAACTACAGCAATTTCCAAAAGTTACCTGAGGGCATTGTGGTACCCTTCACCATGGAATCATCAGCCTTACCTGCTCCGATGATCTACAAAAAATACGAAGTGAATCCGTCCATTCCCGAAAGCGTATTCAAGTTGAAATAACATTTTAATTACTGTTCAGAAAACCCCGTAAGGGGTTTTCTGGTTAAAGAGCAAAAGTGAATGAGAAAATTATTGTTTCTCGCAGCGGTATTTGTTCCTTGTTTGACCATTGCCCAGACTACAGTGAGTTCGGCGACATTTGGCACCATGGAGGCCCGGCAACTGGGTCCAGCCACCATGAGTGGGCGGATCACAGCCATCGATGGCGTTAACAGTGAAAACGGCAAACAGCTTTATGTAGGCACAGCTGGTGGCGGGATATGGAAAACAATGAACGGCGGGGCTTCTTTCAAAGCCGTTTTCGACAAGCATTGTCAGTCGATCGGTGCGTTGACCATTGATCAGAAAAATCCGAAGATCGTTTATGCCGGTACAGGAGAGAGCAATATGCGCAATTCAGTGTCTATTGGTGATGGATTTTACAAAACAACCGACGGAGGGGACAACTGGAACAGAATAGGGGGGCTGGACAGTACGGAGCATATCGCCAAGATCATCCTTGATCCCTCCAATTCTAATGTAATCTATGTAGCTGCGCCGGGACCTCTCTGGAGTAACAGCAAGCATAGGGGGCTGTATAAATCAGTTGATGGCGGTAAGACTTTTGATAAGATCCTGCATATCAGCGACAAGGCCGGCTGCGCCGATATCGCCCTTGATCCAAAATCTCCCAATACCGTCTACGCTACCACGTGGGAGTTCAGGAGGCTGCCATACCTTTTTAATTCAGGTGGCGACGGAAGTGCCATGTGGAAAAGCATGGATGGTGGGAAGACGTGGAAGGAGCTAAAAGCCGGCCTTCCTCCAAAACCTTTTGGTCGTATTGCGTTTGCGTTGGCGCCCTCTGAGCCGGATAAACTACTCGCGATAGTTGAGTCCGCAAAAACGGGATTGTATATTTCTTCGAATGGGGGTGAACAATGGAAGGAGCAAAGCGCTGTACAGAACGTAGTAGCCCGGCCTTTTTATTTCAGTACCCTGGTGGTTGATCCATATGATGCAAAAAGGGTCTTTAGGCCGGCCTATAATTTCTCGTTTTCAGATGATGGCGGCTACTCCTTTGCCGGAGCGTCGGGCAATGGAGCTTTCCCCCATGCGGATCACCATGCTCTATGGATCAATCCAAAGAATACCAATCATATGTATCTCGGCACCGACGGCGGGGTATATATGAGCCTGGACAGGGGGTCAAGCTGGATTTATCTGGAATCCCTGCCTGTGGCACAATTTTACCATGTAGCCGTAGATAGCAAAACGCCTTATCATGTTTATGGTGGATTGCAGGATAACGGTTGCTGGATGGGCCCTTCATCAGCGCCACTTGGTGTCAAGAATGCGGATTGGAAAACCATCAACGGTGGTGACGGTTTCTGGGTAACGCCCGATCCCAATGATGAGCACACTGTATTTGCAGAGTCGCAGGGCGGTGGTGTGGTCAGGGTGGATACCAGAACGATGAAGAAAGCAGACATCAGGCCGCAGGCTTCAGGAAAGGAGAAAAAATTGCGCTGGAATTGGAATACTCCTGTAGTTTCAGGTGCTGCTAACAAGAAGAACCTATATGTTGGTTCGCAATACTTATATCGATCTACGGATCAGGGTCGGAGTTGGACCAGGATATCCCCTGATCTGACTACCGATGATTCTTTGAAACAGCAGCAGGAAACAAGCGGGGGTATCAGCGCTGACGTGACATCCGCCGAGAACCATTGCACGATATTTTCAGTTGCCGAATCGCCCCTGGACGAGAATCTGATCTGGGTTGGGACGGATGATGGAAACTTGCAGGTGACCAGGGATGGCGGTAAAACGTGGGCAAATCTTTCAACAAAATATGCCGCCGCGGGTATTCCTGCCGGCACATGGGTCAGCAGTATTGAACCCTCTGGCTTTGACAAGAATACGGTGTATGCGAGTTTCGATAATCACATGTACGGGGACCATAAAACCTACGTGGCAAGATCAACAGATTTGGGCCAGACATGGACTTTATTCAACAGCCCTGAGTTTTCAGGATTTGCACATAAGTTGAAAGAGGACCTGAAAAATAAGGAACTGCTGTTCCTGGGTACTGAACTGGGTTTATTCGGCAGCATTGATGGCGGACTGAACTGGTTCAGGATGAAGAATAATATTCCCTGGTATGTTTCTGTCAGAGATATTCAGATCCACCCCCAAACGCACGACCTTGTGGTGGCGACTCACGGCCGGGGCATCATCATACTGGATGACATTTCCACTTTCCGGGATTTAAGCAAAGAGGTGATCGAGAAAGACATTCATTTCTTTGCCACAAAGCCGATGGTACTTACCACGGGAATTTTTGGATATGGTGGCACAGAATCGCAAGGCGGTTGGGTGGCTCCAAATGCACCGGCCATTCCCCCATTTTATTATTACCTGAAAGACAGGGTTGACAATGCTGAGGTGAAACTGGATATCCTGTCACCTGAAGGGAAACTGATTTCGAGTTTGCCGGGAACCAAACGCAAGGGCATCAATAAGATCTCGTGGGGCCAGCGGATAAAGGGGCCGAGAACGGCAAACGGGTCGAAGCCCGACAGGAGTTCGTTTATTGGCCCGCAGGTATTGCCCGGAACGTATTCGTTGAAGCTGTCTGTTGGAACAAAAGAATTCACCCAACCGCTGGTGGTTCAGCACGAAGAGGTGAACGGGTTCAGCCTGGACGACAGAAAAAAACAGTATCAGGCAGCTATGGAGTTATTTGCGTTGCATGAGCAGTTAGCCGTTACCGTTGATTCGATCGTAAGTAAAGAGAAAGTATTGAAAGAGGCTGTTGCTAAAGAAACGAAGCCGAAGGCCCGGAAGAAGCTGGAGTCCAGTGTTGATAAGCTGGAGTTGTTGAGGGCAGAGTTGGTACCTGTTAAGCAGAATTCGATGTTTGCAGATGAAACAAGGCTTAGGGAAGATATCTCGGCGTTATACCAGTCGATTTGTTTTTCCGAGAATGCGCCTTCGAATCTGCAGTTGGAGAATCTCAAACAACTTCGTTTAAAAGTGGAGCAGGCGGGTGTTAGATTGTTAGCTATAAAATAGCAGGGGATATCATCCATATTTGTATTTCTGCAGCTGGTCGTACGCGGTCAGCTGCAGAATTTTTTTATGAAGATCCTCCGGCCGGAAAGGTTTTGGGATGAACTCCGTGAAGCCCTTGGTCAGCAGGTCAGCCTGCATATTGTCATAAACTGCGGCAGTAAAAGCGACGATCGGTATCTCCTGGTTGGTTTTCCTGATATACGCAGCCACTTCTATGCCATCCATTTCGGGCATCTCAAGGTCGATCAGCAAAAGGTCGTATTGATGCTTGTTGTAAAGTTCCACTGCTTCCAGGCCGTTGACAGCTTCGTCTACCGTTAGTTTCCATTTTTGCAGGAATCGCCTGGCCACCAGCATATTGATCGGATTGTCTTCTGCAAGGAGCACCCGAATGCCTTCGAAGCTGTTCAGTTGTTTGAGTGACTCTTCATTCACATAAGCATTCTGCGTATTAACGTTAAACGTAGCAGTGAAATAGAATCGGCTTCCTTTATCAGGCTCACTGTCTACACTGATCTCGCCGCCCATTTTCATTACCAGGTATTTGCATATCGCCAAACCAAGCCCTGTGCCGCCATATTTTCGGGTGGTTTCTGTATCTGCCTGTGTGAAGCTGTCGAAGATTTGCCTGATCTTGTTGTGAGGTATACCGATGCCGGTATCTTCCACGCCGAAATACACAGTGATCTCATGGGGTACATTTTTTTCTACTCTGGCGGTAACTTTTATCTTTCCCTGGTTCGTGAATTTTACTGCGTTAGACAACAGGTTATTCATGATCTGCAGCAATTTTGTTTCATCACTGATGATCTCAAGGTCGAGGTCGGGTGACACTGTAAGCTCCATCTCAATATCCGGCTTGACAGATTTTTGAAAGGGTGTTGTAACCCTGTTCATAAAATCTTTCAGGTTAAAGGGGATCTTTTCCAGTTCCATTTTTCCTGCCTCCAGTTTGCTCAGGTCAAGGATATCGTTCACCAGATGCAGCATATGTTCCGATGAATGTTTCAAAACATCAAATGACTCCCGCTGGCTGGATAGGTAGTCTTCCTGCAGAAGGATGTTGCTGGTTCCGATGATGGCATTCAGCGGTGTTCTCAGTTCATGGCTCATGTTGCTGAGAAAACGGGCTTTTACTTTGGCAGCTTTTTCAGCTTTCTCTTTGGCCTTGATGATCTCAAATTCGGCCACTTTTATTTCTGTGATATCGAGGATACTGATCTTGCAAAATCGCTTGTTCCGGTGGCTGAAAGGAACAATGTTTACATACGCATAGAACCTATCGTCACCCGATCTTTCAAAATCCATATTGCCATACCATGGGGTGGTATTGCTGAATTCATTGGTATCAATATTCCTGATATGCTCCAAAACAGCTTTCCCAAGGAGGTGCTGTACGGGTTGTCTGATCAGTTCAAATTTATTGCTAAAGCCAAACACGTTGAGTGCCCTTATGTTGCAATCCTTGATCATCAGGTCTGCCACTTCAACAATGAAAACAGCATCCAGGGACGTGTCGTAGATCGTATCCGTGAGTTTCTTTTCATCCAGAATTTTTTCTTCATGATTCTCCAGCGTTTTGAAGATCACATAAGCGAATAGTGCCGTCAGTAAAAGTGAAATGGAAAGGTTGGTGCTGAAAAGTGTGTCGTAAAGTATCTCCGGAATGATCTGCACCTGGCTTTGATCAGGCGAAACAACGAAAATTAACGCCGTTGTAAGGAGGGTGACAACGCTTGTAAATACCAGTTCGTTCATGTTTTTTTTGGAGTCAACCACGAAAATCAGCGCCAGGAGCAGCGGGAAAATAAGCATGTACTGGCCCGAACGGAATCCTTCTACGTAGCTGAGGATGAACAGATTCAAATTGATGGTAACGATCCCCGCAATCTTGGCTTTCTCATAATTACCATCTTTGATTATTTGGAATGCGAAGGTGAGCAGGAGGGTACCGGAAAGGTTAACGAATGCACTGATATACAGATGGTTAACAACGTTGAAGATAAGGTTGATCAGGCTCAGCCCCAGGCAAAAGCTCAGGAAAAGATTGAGTCTGGCCACTTGCTTCCTGAAGACAACGGATGAGTACTGGTTAATGCCTGTATTCAAAATAGTCGTGGGCAGCGATACTATTTTTTGGAAGATGTTCGTTTTCATACCTGTGGTCTTGTTTGCAGGGTCACATGATTAAACGACACATACACCTCAAAATTGTGATTATGAACGCCAAAGGCATACATTACATGTTTTCCGGAATATTCGATTCTTCCTTCTTATCCCAGTTGTATGGCGGGGACATGGACAGTGCCAGGGAGCTTTTTGACACTTCTGTGCATCATCTTTCCCTGGAGTTGAAGAATGCCATCAATCATTACAACAACGGTGACATTGTTGCTCTTCGCCGGGTATTTCACAAGATCAAGCCTTTGTACGGATACGTTGGATTGCCGGCCTTGCACGATCATGTGCTTCGGTTTGAGAATAAATGTGGAATGGTGACTGACACCAGTGAATTAAGGGATGAATTTGAGATGATGATTTCCACAATCGGCGATTCTTTGCATGTGCTCAGGCAGGAGCTGGGCCGAATGAGGTCGTTTTCAAATGCAAAGGCATCATGAAGTTAACCAGTATTATAGTAGAGGACCTTCAGCCTTCGGCGGATTTTCTCATGAAGTTCTGTGAAAGAAGCGGAATGGTTGACGTTCACCAGCATTGTGAAGATGCAGAGCAGGCCCTTGCATACCTTTCCGGAAATTTGGTGGACCTGATTTTCCTGGATGTGGAAATGCCCGGGTTGAATGGTTTCCAGATGCTGGACCAGCTGATATATAAACCCCAGGTGATACTCACAACCTCTAAAGAGGAGTATGCTTACAATGCCTTTGAGTATCGGGTATCAGATTTTCTTAAGAAACCTTTTTCGTATCAGCGTTTTTTAGATGCCGTTGGGAAAGTAGATAAAAGCAAGCAAGACATTGAGGAGAACCAGATATTCATCAAAGTGAACGGGAAGCTGGTTCGGTTAAAGTACAACGATATCCTATTTATGGAAAGCATGGGTGATTATGTAAAATTCGTCACCGCTGAGAAGAAGCATATCACACTCAATACCATGAAGAATCTGGAGCAGAAATTATGCGGCCAGCAGTTCTGCAAGGTTCACCGCTCATACATCGTTAACCTGTCGTTCATCGAAGATATCCAGGAAAGCACACTGTATATCAAAGGCAATGAGATCCCGGTGAGTAAGGCAAACAGGTCGGTGGTACTTCAGAAGATCAAAGTATTATAAGCAAAATATTTCTTTCGTCGGACAAAAGGCGCGATTCATCGAAACGATTTGCACGATTACAAAACCTTGCACATCTTTATATCTCATAACGATGAGACGTTTCAGCCGTTGAATCAAAACCTTGCCTCTGTTCGAAAGTTTGTGCCCGCTTTAATTCGTACCCAAAAGGAAATCGTGAAGCTTACCCACTGAAAACGATCAAGAAACCACGATTTCAAAAGTTTAGCGCCTGCCAACAGCAGGCGCTTTATTATTGCTCCAATTCGGGGTTTCATGACCTGATAATTAAGTATTTTCATGAACTTAAATGATTTTATGAAGCAACCGTTCCTGTTGACCGTCATGATCTTTTTCTTTTTGCCACTGATGGCTCAGAAAGTGAAAAAGCAGATTCCGCAGCCTAAGGCTCCTGCCGCTGATTCCGTTTTCCTTTCCAAAATGACTTATCGTCTTGTTGGTCCTTTTCGCGGCGGTCGAAGCGGGGCGGTGGCTGGTAGTTTAAAGAATGAGCAAACGTTTTATTTTGGCGCAACGGGCGGGGGTGTCTGGAAAACCAGCGATGGTGGAAGTAACTGGGCCAATATTTCCGACAAATATTTTGGGAGTTCTATAGGCTCGGTGGCCCTTGCTCCTTCAGATGAGTCCATCATCTACGTGGGCGAAGGTGAGAATACGATGCGGGGTAACGTCAGTGAAGGATTAGGAGGCATGTGGCGCAGTAGTGATGGCGGCCGGACCTGGAGGAACCTTGGTCTGAAAGAAGGAAGGCATATCATTCGGATCGTGATCCACCCCAGGAATCCGGATGTGGTATGGGTGGCCGTTATGGGGCATCTTTTCGGGCCGCATGAGGAGCGCGGTGTGTTTAAAACGGTGGATGGTGGTAAGAGCTGGAAGAAAGTGTTGTATGTGAACAATCAGACTGGCGCATCGGATCTCGTCATGGAGCCGGGTAACCCGGAAGTGTTATATGCGGGTACCTGGCGTGTGATCAGGACGCCCCATAGTCTGGAAAGCGGAGGAGAGGGAAGTGGTCTGTGGAAGAGTGTGGATGGAGGAGATACCTGGAAAAGTATGTCAACGGCCAAAGGCTTACCTAAAGGGGTCTGGGGTATTGTAGGTGTTGCAGTTGCTCCGTCAAGAACAGATAAACTCTATGCCATTATTGAGAATGCCAACGGAGGATTATACACCAGTAATAATGCCGGGGAAACATGGACACTGACGAGTTCGGACAATAGTATCCGGCAGCGGGCCTGGTATTATTCAAAGGTATTTGTTGATCCTGCCAACGAGAATGTAGTGTATTGTCCCAATGTGGAATTTATGTACAGCCGCGATGGAGGCAAAACCTTTCAATCGTATAATACCCCGCATGGAGATCACCATGATCTTTGGATTGATCCTGCCGATGGGAAAAGAATGGTGGTAGCAGACGATGGAGGCGCGCAGATCAGTTTCGATGGAGGTCAGAACTGGAGTACGTATGAGAATCAGCCCACAGCCCAATTCTATCGGGTGACCACCGATAACGCCTTTCCATATCATATCCTTGGTGCCCAGCAGGATAATTCTACGGTGAGGATCAAGGCCTTCACGTATCAGGGTGAGATTGGGCGATCCGACTGGAGTTCCACGGCAGGGTTTGAGAGCGGGCATCTGGCGGCAGATCCCTTAAATCCAGAGGTTGTGTACGGTGGAAACTACGGTGGTTATTTGTCGAGGCTTGACCATCGCACCGGTGAGAACAGAAACATCAGCGTTTGGCCTGAGAGTCCGATTGGCGCAGGGGCCGATGTACAGAAATACAGGTTCCAGTGGAATTTCCCGATCTTCTTTTCCCCGCATAATCCTAAACGATTGTATGCGGCTGGCAATGCACTTTTTATTACAGAAAATGAGGGTGCCAGCTGGGAGAGAATTTCTCCGGATCTAACCACCAATGACAAGAAGAAGCAAGCGTCCAGTGGTGGGCCGATTACGCAGGACAATACTTCCGTGGAGTATTACTGTACCATTTTCGCTGCAGCGGAAAGTGCATTGGAGAAAGACCTGATATGGACGGGCAGTGACGACGGGCTGGTTCATGTGAGCAGGAATGGGGGGAAGGATTGGGATAATGTGACGCCAAAACAGGCGCCTGCATTGATGATGTGGAATTGTATTGAAACCGATCCTTTCAAAAAAGGCGCAGCCTATATCATTGGTACAAAGTATAAGCTGGACGATTTTACGCCGTATATCTACAAAACAGAAGACTACGGAAAAACCTGGAAACTCATTACGTCGGGGATCGGTAAAATGCATTTCACCAGGGCGATGAGGGCGGATAGAAAACGTCCGGGGTTATTGTATGCAGGTACGGAATATGGCATGTATGTCAGTTATAATGATGGTTCGGATTGGAAACCCTTTCAACTTAACCTGCCGGTAGTACCGATCACGGATCTGGCCATTAAGAATAATGATCTCATCGTAGCAACGCAGGGGCGAGCTTTTTGGGTGATCGATGATCTAACGATCGTTCAACAATGGAAACAGGAATACCTGTTGAAACCACTTCATGTGTTTGACGTCAATCCCTCTTACCGAATGGGAATTTATCCTGGCACAAATAATCCTGAGCCGGTTCAAGCGGGAAAAAATCCTCCAAAAGGACCTGTGGTGAACTTTTATGTATCGACATTGACAGATAGTACCGCGGGGACCGTTTCTGTATTTGATAAGAATAAAAAACTGATCAAAGAGTACAGCACTGCATCAACAGATTACAAGCTTGAGTTAAGCAAAGGAATGAACCAGTTTAACTGGGACCTCAAATATGGTAAGGCCGAAAAAGCAGACGGGATGATCCTTTGGAGCGGTGTTCCTCCGCCACTGGTTGCACCCCCCGGCAGTTATTATGCAAGGGTCAAAGTGGGTGCAGATTCGGCGGAAGTTCCTTTCACTGTATTGGCGGATCCCAATTATAAGATCAGTCAGCAAGACTATGAAGCTCAATTTGAATTTCTGCAACAGGTTCAGAACAAGTATAACGAAGTGCAGGTGGGTGTAAAAGATATCAGGATCTTGAAAGGGCAGATCAATGATTTTACATTGAGGCAGGGAAAGGATATTCCGAAAGATGTAAAAGAAAAAGCAGACACGATCGTCAGTCAGCTCACAGCCATTGAGGAAACATTTCACCAGACCAAGGCAAAAAGCGGACAGGATGTGTTGAATTATCCGATCCGGCTGAATGATAAATTGAGCGGATTATATGGCGCGGCAGTGAGCGGTGCCATGGCGCCGAGTCAGCAGGTGAAGGATGTTTACGTTGAATTGGCTACGAAAGCGGATGAGGGGTTGAATAAGCTAAAGAAAATTATCAGTACGGATGTACAGCAACTTAATCAGATGATCAGGGATAAGTCGCTGCCTGCCATTGGATTAAAGAAGTGAATGATAAGCCATTAGTTGGCACAAAATTAAAGGCTGAATGGGTGTCATTCAGCCTTTAATTTTTTAATCCGTATCGTATGAAGAAAACGCTAGTAGTTGACTTCGGGTTTAGCTTGTTGATGATCACATAATTCTATTTGTTCTTTATCGTGATCTCAAAGCAGCAAGAGATTATTTTTCTTTCTGAACTGGTCTTACGCCTGTATTTCCTCCACCGGTCAGGGTGAGGTCAACAGGTTTATTAGACGTCCAGTTGCCTCTGGTGAAATCAGGGATATCCACCGATCTGGATCTTGAGCCAACAGATTTTTCACTTAGCAATCCAACTGCTGTCCATGAAGCGGCGTCGTATACGTCCTGATCTAACGGCAGGCCATTGCGCAGGCAGTCTATCAGGCGCCAGTCCATGATGAAATCCATGCCACCGTGTCCGCCTACTTCTTTCGCGATCTCTCCTATATGTTTTACGATGGGGGGTGTGTATTGATCAGAGAGTTTTTTCAATTCCTCCGGCTTTACCCAGCTATGGCCGAAAGAGATCCTGTCTTGAGGTTCCGGATATTTTTGTGCAGATCCCTTTGTTCCGCTCAGCACATGCAGGCGTGAGTAGGGGCGTGGAGATGAAACGTCGTGCTGGATCATCATGGTTTTTCCCTTCACCGTTTTAACGGTGGTGGTATTCATATTGCCCCTGAAAGGTTTGCCTACAAATTCATTGTAGGAGGGATCTTTTGCCGCCATTTCCTTTGCCATGGCACTGAGGGTAAAATCGGCGCTACTGACACTAACGAGGTAGTCCATCCGGTCGCCGCGGTTGATGTCGAGGCACTGGGCGATGGGTCCGAGGCCATGAGTAGGATATAGGCTACCGTTGCGTTTGGCGTTTTCTTTCAAGCGCCACATATCTGTGTAAGCGTTTTTATTGAACAGCCAACCTTTTGACAGATCGTGGATGTAGGCACCTTCAGCATGCACAAGTTCTCCGAACAGGCCGTTGCGGGCCATATTGAGGGTGAGCATTTCGAAGAAATCATAGCAGCAGTTCTCAAGCATCATGCAATGCTTTTTCGTTTTCTCAGATGTTTCCACCAGGTCCCAGCATTCGTCCATCGTCACGGCTGCAGGTACTTCTACGGCAGCATGTTTACCGTTCTTCATTGCGCGCAGTGCAATAGGAGCATGGAGATACCAGGGCGTGGGGGTATAGATAAGATCGCAATGGTTGCTGTCGCACAATGCTTTCCAACCTTCTTCTCCGCTATAGGCGATGGCAGCGGGCCGGCCCGTTTTTGCCAGTGTTTTTTGTGCTGTTTCAACTCGTTCAGGAAATTTATCGCAGAGCGCGGTGATCTCTACGCTGTCGATATAACTTAGCCGTTCCACTGCACCTGACCCTCGTTGACCCAGGCCTATGATACCGATGCGAACCTTGTCCAGTTTCGGTGCGGCATACCCGCACATATTAAAGCGGGGTTTTTGGGGGACATGTGAGGGCGCTGTATCAGCTGTTGCTTCTAATCCAGTAGCCAGTGCTCCTGCCCCTAAACTGATGTTACGTAAGAATTTTCTTCTGGTTGGGTTCATATTTGTTGTTGTTGGAGTTGGCTAATTTAAGTTTTATTACATTTAGAGGTGCTTTATTTTCTTGCAAAAATGATCATGACCCCTGCGCTGGCCTGTTATTTCAGGAAGTCATCTTTTTTATATTCGGAGCGGATCCCGGCAAAAGGTCCGGTGGTAGTGATCGCCAATCATGCGGCTTCTTTTCTTGATGCGGTAGTGATGGGGGTGATGTTGAAAAGATCCATTCACTTTTATGCGCGTGGCGACATATTTAAGAAGCCATGGGTCAGGCGGGTATTGGGCAGCCTCCATATGATCCCTATCTATAGTGCCGATCTCGCCCGTGGAGATTTGCATCGGAATGCCGGCAGTTTCGATGCGGGTTCAGAGGTATTGAAAAAAGGAGGTCTGTTACTGATTTTTCCGGAAGGCCTGAGCAGGCTGGAGAGAAATTTCATGCCGTTGAAGAAAGGGGTATCAAGGATTATTTTGCAAGCGCTTGATCGCCATCCGCACATCAATGTAACGGTTGTACCCATAGGCATTCATTACACGCGTCATGCCTTCCGGGCCGATTTGCAAATGATCACAGGGGAAGTAGTGGATGTGTCAGGATATCGGGATGAATACCACGCCAATGCCCCGAAGGCAGTTAACCATCTTACTGATGAATTGGAGCGGCTCCTGAAGCCTGTGGTGTTATTTGTTGACCAGACTGAACGGTCCGGTTTGCTTGAGCAGCAGTTGCACATGTTGGCGCACGAAACACGGGGTCAGTTCAATCAGCAGATCTTTGATATGCAGAAGGCACTTTGTGATGTGGTCAGTGATATGAGCGAGCAGGATAGTTTGACGGTAAAGCAGCAACAAGATCAGTATTTTGCCACATTGAGTTTACAGGAATTGCACGATAAGAGCTTTACCGGGGGAACCAGGTATGCGGGGCCTTTGTATTGGCTTGTGTTATGGTTCCCATTATTTGTGGTGGGAGCTTTACTGAATATATTGCCTTATATGTTTGGTAGGTATATGGCTGACAAGAAAGTTACGAGAGCGGATTTTTATACCAGTGTGCTGACTGCTGTCTCCGCATTTTCATATGTAATATGGCTATTGTTAGGGTTAGTTTTTTCTTTTGTCTTAAAGAGTAATGCGTTGCTGATCCTGTTTGCTGTTTCTCCTTTCCTGGCATGGATCGCGTTAAGGTGGGCCGATGCGTTCAGGGACTGGAAATTCCAGACCCGGTATGATACACTTCGGGCGTCTGATCCGGAACTGATCAAAGGGCTCGTTCAACTGAGGAATGAAATAAGATCGGTGCAAAAGGTCAGGCAAGTTCAGGATCGTCTGTAAGGAGGTTATGCAAGTTCAGGATCGTCTGTAAGCAGATCCGGCCTTCTCAGTCGGGTTCTTTTTAACGCTTCTTCATGCCGCCAGGCATCTATTTTTTTGGGATCCCCGCTCAGGAGTATGTCTGGCACTTTCATCTCCCTGTAATTGGCGGGCCTGGTGTAAACCGGTGGAGCGAGCAGACCATCCTGAAAAGAATCAAACAAGGCCGAGGTCTCATCTCCCAGAACGCCGGGGATCAGTCGCCCGATAGTGTCTGTGAGCACGGCTGCGCCCAGTTCGCCGCCGCTCATGACATAATCTCCGATAGAGATCTCCATAGTTATAAATTTTTCG
>Ga0164292_10000690_pt1 | contig 26624 bp, 21 predicted proteins | sample GEODES117metaG_FD_111486 | JGI IMG/M metagenome (GOLD analysis project Ga0164292, IMG submission 111486) | Eutrophic lake water microbial communities from Lake Mendota, Wisconsin, USA - GEODES117 metaG | ecosystem: Environmental > Aquatic > Freshwater > Lake | place: USA: Lake Mendota...
CGCTGGTGGTGCGCAAGGCCCTGTTCGAAGCGGTTGGCGGCTTTGATGCGATCAACTTCGCGGTTAACTACAACGATGTGGATTTTTGCCTGCGTCTGATCAAGGCGGGCTATCGCAATTTGTTTTGTCCGGATGCGGTGCTGATCCACCATGAATCCAAAAGCCGTGGCGCGCCGACGGAAGCCGACACCCATGCCCAATGGCAGCGGGAACGGCAGGCCATGGTCGATCGCTGGGGAGCGGCCTTGGAAGCGGATCCCCATTACAGCCCCCACCTGAGCTTGCTGGAGGAAAATTTATCGCTCACGCTAAAAGCCTCCACCACAACAGCGCGAACCTCGGCTCTCCCCCCTAGCTAATTCATGCCCCTTGATCTCACCGGCCAACCCCTGATCGACCGCAGCGATTTTCAGCAGCTGCTTGAGACTGGCACCTTTGGCCGGTGGGCTGAACAGGCCATCTCCCTACACGACAAGGGATACTGCCTTGTGGATCTGGGCAGCAGCGACTGGCTGGAAACAATCGATGGAGTTGTGAACGCCCTACAGCCGCGTCTGGAAGCTGAGCTCAAACTGTGGGAAAGCGGCGAAAGCGGCACGCCTCGCTTGCAGGATGGCTGGATCGACCATGGCTCGATTCGGGCTCTCGCTTTGGAGCCGGTGGTGTTGGATCTGTTGCGCCACCTCTATGGCCGGGACCCCTTCGCCTTTCAAACCCTCAACTTTGCCGTGGGCAGCGAGCAGCATTTTCATAGTGATGCCGTTCATTTCCACAGCTACCCCCATGGCTTCATGTGCGGCGTTTGGATCGCGCTCCAGGACGTGCAACCAGAGGGCGGCCCCCTGATCTATTTTCCGAGCAGCCATCGTTTGCCCTATCTGAGTGCCCGAGCGCTGGGCCTGGATCGCGAGGCGGTGATGGGAGAAGCACACCCGCAGCGGTTGTTTGAACCCTCCTGGCAACAGGCCGTGGATGAGCATGGCTTTGAGAAGCAGCAGTTTCTGCCGAAGCGGGGGGAGCTGCTGATCTGGCATGCCAATCTGCTGCATGGGGGTGAGCCTGTGCAAGAGAAAAGCAGCAGACGTTGGAGCCAGGTTAATCATTATTTTTTTGCCGACTGTCTGTACACCACACCAATGCGCAATTTTGGGGCTGGCGAGGGTGGCACCTGCCTACGCAATCCCTTCGATCTGGCCAAGGGCACCGCGCGCTACAGCGAGGCAGAATGGCGAGATGTAAACCTGATACAGAGCAAAGGATAATTGACAAGATCAGGGGTAATCGTGGAGACTTAGACCTTTGCAACGAAGGGTGGCATGAAAAAGAAGGGTCGTCGCCTCAAGCATTTTTTGGGCCTGCAGCGAGAGGCCGGCATCGCCTGGAGCGGAGGAATTGAACATCTTCTGCCCGGACAAATTTCCGGATGGGTGGTGGCCAAAGGCGTGCCCCTACAGGAGGTGCGCCTGCTCGTGGGCCCACACCTGATTGCCCGAGCGGAGATCCACCAGCCACGGCCCGATGTTTGCGAGAAGCTCGGCTGGCAAGGAACACCTGGCTTTTCACTCCTTCTGCCCGCCGACCTGCCACCCGTGGAGTGGCAGGCGGCGCCACACCTGTTGGCCATCAGCGCCGACGGCACCAAGCAGGTAGAGCTAGGGCTGATCGGCAAGCCCGAGAAGACCGCAATCCTGTTGAAAGCGCTTTTACAGAGCGACCTGCTGGGGCTGGAAGGCCATGTTGATGGCCTGCTGCAGGGAGCGATCAGAGGCTGGGCAGGCCGGCGCGGACAGGGGCGGCCAGCCCATGTCTGGCTCCAGGCTGCTGGACAGGAGCCCTGGCGCTTGAACTGCGACCAATGGCGGGATGGCCTGCAGTCGATGGGCCTGCCTGAACAAAGCGGCTTCCATCTCGATCCGAAGGCCTTGCCATCTGGCTGGGGTGGGCTGGAGGTGTGGTGCAGCTTTGATCAACAGGGACTGTTCCGGTTGCCTCAGCATGAGAGGGTGGTGCTGCCTGCCGGGTCGGCCTATAGGTACGCAACACAAGCTAATCAAACTAATAGCACGCTCACAACAGCAAACAACCAACCCATGCAGGAGTGGCTGAAAGAGGTGCCGGAAGATCTTCGGCACCATTGGCAAGCCCTAGAGCAGTTCCGCCACTATCTCGACAAGATCGAGCAGGAGCTCGAAGCGCGAGACATTAACCTACAACATGCACCTGCTAAAAAAGCTTCGACCTTACCAGGATGGTGGCCACACCTCCTAGGGGGAGGGCGTTAGAGGCGTCTAAACCGCTCCAACAGAGCGCTAGCCCTTTGCAGACTGGCGGCATAGGTGCTAAGCAAGGCATCGGTTTCAAGAGTTGGGTGGGTCATCGCGTCAGCCACCTTTGGCAACACCTGAACAGACAGCACTGGGGGATACGAGGGTGTGGGGATAGCTGTGGGATGAAGCCGAGCAATGAGATGCTGGGTACGTTGCAACTGCTCGAACTGAGCGTGGACGAGTTGATCAGTCGCACGGGCCTTGAGGAAATGATATTGCAGTTCCTCCTCGACTTGCTGGAGCTGCAACTGGGTTAAGTCGGCCACATCCCTAGCATCTTGAAGTGCCCTGTCCTTGCTGGCAAGTCGTTGCTCGAGCTCCGCCAGTCGCGGCTCAAACCTCTCACGCAAGGCATGCAGTTCCAGCTCATGGGCGCTCTCCTGAGCGGCTTTGCTCCACTGCAACTGCTCCAGTTCGTGTTTACCAGCCTCCAGTTGACGCTGTTTATCGCCATGGGCTAGAAAAATATGCTCAAGCTCCTCCTGAACTTGCTGGAGCTGCAACTCAGCCAGTTCAGCCACATCCCGTACATCATTCAACTCCGTATCTTTGCTGGCCAATCGCTGTTCCAGCTCAATCAATTTCCTCTCAAAGCCATTACGCAGGGACTGCAGTTCCAGTTCGTGGCAGCTTTCCTGGGCCGTCTTGCTCGACTGCAGATGCTCCAATTTGCGCTCCACAGCCTCCAGCTGCCGTTGTTTATCGCCAACTTGAAGAGAATAATCATCAAGCTCCTCCTGAACGTGATGGAGTTGGAGCAGGGATAGTTCCACATCTTCTCTCGCCTTCTGAATCTGCAAATCCTTGCTGAAGAGGCCCTGCTCCAGTTCAGCCGATCTCGTATCTAAATGCTGACGCAGAGCTATCAGCTCTTGTTCGTGTGCAGTGTTGAGAGCATTTATGTTCAGCCTCATGCCCTCCAAATCACGCTGCTCGGCCTCCAGCAACCGCGACTTCTCGCACGCGATTAAGGAGCAATGCTCCAACTCCATCTGCACTTGACGATGCTGCATATCGGAATATTCCGCTTGTTCCCGAGCAACCTGTAACTCCGTCTCCAGGCCTACCATCCGTTGCTCCAGATCATGTGCATCGACCAGGACCCGCTCGCTGGTGAGAAAAGCTTGCAGCAGGGCAGTGGACTCCTGTCCAACATTTCGCAAACGCTCACCATAACGTAAATCAGGGTCGCGTCCCAGCAACTCTGCACGAAGCTCCAGATCGTAATAACTGTCCAGGAGTTCAGGTTCAGCGTCGAGCAAGCTAAGTGTTACCGATGCCAGAAGTGGGGGGATTGACATAGGTGGGGCAGGAGATGAGAAGGAAGCAACTCCATCCAACAACCAGGCGCGCACACCCTTCGGACCCATCTGCTGAAACTGGGAGATCGCCAAGAGTGGCAGACCTCTCTGCTCAGACCAGGCCAGCAAACGGCGATACCCCTCAAGCAGACTCCGAGCAGTCAGCTCGCCTGCATCGACTCCTGTTACCGCCATGGAGATCAGGGAGTCGGGGGTGTCGTAAAGCAAAAGAGCATCGGCTGAGGGAATGGCGTCCACCCCCTCAGACCAAGGTTGCAGTCCGGTGTCGTTGAGGAAGCTGGTAACCGCTGAAGACAGGGGAAACGAAGTGGCCCAATAGCGCATGGCGAAAGAAGTCCGTGGACCATGCTTGGCATGCTATAATGCGTCTGGTCATTACTCAAACAAAATCAGTCAATGGCATCAAAACAGCATCACAGGACGAGTCTCCCGCCACGAAACCTAGCGTGAACCAGAGGCTAACTAATTGGAGAAACCATTTGACCCGTTTGGAATCCAAAGGCACATACGGTGACTTTCAGGAAAAAATGACACCCCTTGGCTACTTTTCAGTCAGCCTGGATAGATGGTAGCGCCTGATTAGATTCTTGGCCTTCTGGTGGCTTGTTGATCTACACCACTCCACTACTGGTTGGCGCCAGCAGCTAGTGGATTTGCTCCAGCGTTTTGGGTGGGCCTGGCCAGCCTTTTCGTTGACCTGGGTGCGTCCCCGGCAGATGGCGATGACGGCACCGCTATGGCGTTGGTGAGGCGTGACAAACTTGATACCGCTATCCACTCGCAAACCTCCGCCTTGCTGGCGAAGGGTCGGCTGGGGTAATCCGGTCGATACTTGGCTATGCGGAATAGTGATTCCGTGTAGGGGTTGTCGCTGCTAACCCTCGGCCTGGAGAAGGATCGCAGCACACCCAGCTCCTCAAGCCTTGATTCGAGTGTGGCGGCGCGCATGGCATTGCCGTTATCGGCATGGAGGATCAGAGGCTGGCGGCGTCCCTTGTTGATCCGCAGGTAGAGCCAGACACCACAGACGCTGGTAGGCAGGTAAGTGATGTCCTGGCTCCAAAGCTGATTTGGGGCTCTGGCCTCCAGACGCGGCACCGGACGCGGCTCCTGGGGCGGCCGTGCCCGGCCAAGGCGCTGGTCCTGACCCCTGTGTATGCAGGTCCCGGTAGAAACTGCGCTCTGAGCCGTAGACGCAGTCTTCTCCGAAGGAGTTGTATGAGCCCCGATCATCAAGGATCGGCATGATCTGCCCCGGTGGCAGCGAGGCATACTCCGGCTGATTGCAGGTGAGCAGGATTCGCTGACGTTCCTCCTCGCTCAGGCAATGAGACACCAGGCGTGAACTGCCTATACGGCGGTCCTCGCCGTCCTCATCACTCCCAAAGGCACGCCGCCAGCATTTGAGGGAGCGCAGGGAAATGCCGAGTTCACAGCAGGCGCTCACCAGCCTGGCGCCAGCGAAACTCGCCTCGACGATCAGCTCGATCGCCATCCGCCGCTGGACGGCACTCGTCAGCCTTCTTCGTCTTCCGAGCAGAAGTCCTCCCACTTTTTTCTCAGCGCCAGCAATGCCGCCGCCGCTGTCAGTACCTTCTCCTTGCGCTGCAGCTCCTTCTACTCCCTCGGAGAAGCCTTCGGCCAGAGAGCCATGATCTCTCTTTGTTGCTGAGCGTGGAGTTTTTCGAGATCCTTCTGCTCCGCCATCATGAGTACCAGCTTTGCGTTGGCATTCTCGGCTAATTGCCGCCAATGGCTCACTTGCTCCGGGTAGAGGCCCCGTTCGCGGCAGTAGGCGTGAGCTCGGTGGCGTTGAAGACGGCGGTCTTCAATACCACCGTGAACTTGTTAGCAGCACCCCAGCCTTCAGGGTCCTTATAGGATGCCGGCACCACCTCCCCCTGGAACCGCCAGATCTTCCTCCCTTTGAAGAGGGTGATCACATGGATGCCTAACTCCTCTTGAATCCTGGCTACACTCTGCCAGTTCGGCGGACTCTACCGCCTCCATACATCAGCCTTGACCGCCTCGCTGTAACGACGCATTGCTGTGCTCCATCAAGCCACCGGATGTGCGATTGAGAGGGGTAACGTCTTTCCTGAACGCGGAGGGGTGACGGAGAAGAGATACTGCGGAGACATATTGCAATAAAGTGAAAAGAGAGGTAACATGATTGGGTTAAATAGTCATGAGCAGGAATGCCAATGTCCGCTTGAGAAACCATGAACACAACTGCAGGAAAGAATTCACCAGTACAGGCATGTCAGCCGCATGAAAACCGCTTTCATGAAGGGCGTCATCGCCCAAGGCGGGAGCCATTTGGCCCGCTGCACAACAGGACCTACAAGGCGCGGTGGACCAGCAGCCTCAACACAGGGGACACCGGCCACCACTTCGAAAATCTGCAAGAAAGAGATCATCGCTGCTACGGCCTCACGATGGATCAACAAGCATTGACAGCTAATGGAGCTTGAAGTAAAAAACAAGATACGTTAACAGAAAATCCTCCTACAGAAATTTTGAAAAGTCTCCAATGCCCGAATACTCACTGAGCAAACCCTTGTCAGCACTCCTGAATGAATATGCCAGCCTAATCAAGGAAGGCATATCAAGAGGAAAGGCACCTGAAATAAGCGATTCTACAATAAGTCACATAAAAAAGACTGCTCTTTCGCTAAGCACGGAAAAGCAACACGAGCTCTTCCTCAAGATAGCTTCTCTCGCGAAGCGGGTTAACCTACACTATCCCAGTGCGACCACTTCGATTAGATTCATCGAAGTAGAATGCGGATCGAGGTACATTTACAGCGAATCCGAAGTACTAGAACATGGCGGGAAAAGACTGGAGATTGACGGGAATCAAGCCAGCCCTACACCATGCTGCACAATCATCACCGTTGTCAGGAACGGAGAGGAACACATTAAAAGGGCAATCTCGTCGGTCCTCCAGCAAACATATAACGATTTTGAGTATCTAGTTATAGACGGCGGGTCAACCGATGGGACTAAAGAAATAATCAAAGCGCACCTAAGTGAGATTGATTATTATATTTCGTCCGAAGACGGTGGAATATACAATGCAATGAATAAAGGATTGGCGCTGGCCAGGGGCAAATTCATATGTTTTCTTAATTGCGACGATTTCTATGCGCCATGGTTCCTCGAAAGATGTACTGAAAGATTGGAGGAGACAAAAGCCGACATCATTTACAGCTCATTTGCTTATGTGAACCAAGATGGGTATGTAGTTGTTCAAGATGAAGCAAAAGAATGGAACGATGGAATTTGGATTCGAGGCATCCCTGGAGGGCACGAGACAATGCTGGTCACAAGAGAAACGTACAACCGGGTCGGAGGATACTCAGTAGAGAATATTAGTCTAATCTCTGATTATGAGTGGATATGTCGAGCCTACAGCGCCGGAGCAAGGGGCGAAAAGATTGAGGAAGTCTTGCTTTTCATGCAGGAAGGCGGCGCATCATTCAATCAGAAAAAAGAGAAAAAGGAGAATCTTATTCTTCTTCGGGCATTAACCGGGATCACCTCGGAGCGCGCCCTCTCTCAAGTCTATAAAGCGAAGTATTATAACTGCTGGAATTCAGGCTTGCCCAATGATCTCCTTCAATACCTTCTGGATGTTTCATCGTCGTTATATTACCTAAATCCAAGAATCGGCGCTGCCGTGCGCAATACAGCTATTCTGTCTTCTACAAAGATAGTTGGGCATAAGAAGCCGGCGATTAAAGGCACAAAGCTGCGAATATGCATAGCCGTGACCTACCTTGTCGAAACTCCAGGCGGAGCAGAGCGGATAGCAATAGAGTCTGCCAACCAGCTATCAAGCCAAGGGCATTCAGTAACTATTATTACTGCACACGGCAAAGCAGGATGGCCCGCTTATCGCTTAAACCCTGATGTCACCTACATAGACATAGCCTCTAATCCCTACAAAGATTTGTACCATACATATGGGTCTGAAGGCTATAAGCAGTCTGAAATACATGAACTGCATTGCGGAGAAGCTGAAATTGACAGAATATTAACCTCAGAACAGTATGAGAAATGGCTAAATGCCCACAGCCGTTGGCTTTTCAAGCTGTATCGGGGCTTCTTTAAGTCTCATAATTTTGACGCGTTGGTTTCTCATATGCCTTCGACTTACCCATACATTGCGGAAGCGATAAAAGACCTATGCAACCGACCAATTCACATTGCGTGTCTTCATAACCCACCAATTTACAAGTTCTGGTCGAAATTATATCCTAGCACTGGGCCTTTTGAGTCAATGTACAGGCTTTCTTCCCTAGCCAAATGCGACAGAATTAGCGTATTATTTGAGCACCATATCAATCAGCTGCCGGCATTACTCAGAGAAAAATGTTTTGCATTAACAAACTTCCTGGCGCCCGATTTTATGGAAGCCAAGGACAACCATGGTGGTCATAGGGACAAAACTATCGTTGCTGTCGGAAGACATGTTAGGCAAAAAGATCATATGACACTACTGAAATCATATTTGTCGATAAAAGATATATTCCCAGACTGGACGCTTTTAGTCTACGGACCAGAAGGAGAATGCTCAGAGGAGCTTCGAATTTTCTGCGCTGAGAACGATTTGAAATACGAGCAAATATTTATGCCACCTATCCATAGCAAAAAGCTGAGGGAAGTGTTTGAGACATGTGGCATTTATGTGCTTCCATCTATATTTGAAGGCTTTGGACTATCATTACTTGAAGCCCAATCTCAAGGAGCACCATGCGTTGCATTTGCAGATTGTGACGGACCCTCACATATTATTCAGGACAACGTAAATGGCTTGCTTATTGATATCAGAGACAAAGAGAGCGAAGCAAGGGCGCACGGCCTATCCGCAACCTTGAAGAGATTAATAAGCAGCCCCGGTCTAAGGATGAAATTATCTACAGGTAGCAATACAACATCCTCTAAATATTCAGTGGCAAGATATTGTGAAACATTAATTTCGGAAATCAATGAATCACTGAAGAAAAATCAATATGTTTGTTTGATTGAGGCAGAGCACGACAAAACAGTTCTTGCAGATGATGGTAAGGAAATTAGGTCCGCACCTCATATTTTTGATCAAAAAACAAACTTGAACAAAAGCAATCGCTATGCCGTTGCGAACGTTTCAGCTTATACCACTGGCGGTGCAGGCATAGCGGCAAGAAGGTTGCATCAAAGCTTGTATAGGCATTCAGAGCAGTATTTAGTCAATGCCTTTGCGCTAGGGGGGGGCTATCCTAGCCACTTGCCATTGGTTCTCCTAGCAAACAACGAACAACAGCAGCTATTATATGACAAAGAAATTGAAAATACCCTTCTGCATAAGAACTTGTCCGGCAATCAAGGAATGACTCTGTTCTCCTTAGATCAAGCGTGTGTATCGAAGGATGAGATATGGAAGCTTCTATCTTTCGATATCATCCATCTACATTGGACTAATCGGCTACTCAATTCAGAGCTGCTTTTCTTTTTGAAGAAGTTTGATAAGCCCATCGTCTGGACAATGCATGACATGAATACGTTTACTGGCGGGTGTCATTATAGCAATGGCTGTTCGGGCTACTCCAATGCATTGAAAGCTTGCGGTGACTGCCCTCAACTCGGTGGCTTTGTGCCCCCAGTTCCTCCTCATATAGTTCTTGATAATAAAAATAATTCACTCCCGACAAGATCTATATTTGTCTCACCCAGCACATGGCTTGCTGACAGATTCAAGGAAAGTTCAATGGGCAAAAGATTTGATGTGGTCACGATACCTAATACGATTGATACCGATATCTACGTACCCATGAACAAACAACATGCTCGCAACGCACTAGGGCTCGATCCATATACGAATTACGTCCTTTTTGCTTGCCAAGACCATGCGGAACGACGGAAGGGAGCTGACCTGCTTTGGCAAACCATTCTGAAGCTCGCAGCGATAGAGAGCGAATTCGAGCTGATCACTATCGGCTACCCAGTTGATAATGCGAGGATAACGTTGCCGAAAGGCATAAAAGCCAATGACTTTGGTTTTGTGAATGATGAAACTCTTATGGCAACAATCTATTCCGCTTCAAGTGTAACTCTTTATACTGGCCGAGAGGACAATCTTCCCAACATCCTTCTGGAGTCAGTGGCATGTGGAACGCCTATCTGTGCATTTAACGTTGGCGGAGTTAGCGATGTGGTTAAGGATGGCCAAACGGGTTTTTTGGTTCATCCATTTAATGTCAATGCCATGGCACGAAAAGCCTGCCTTGCTCTCCGAAGGGATATGACGCAATCATGCAGAAAATTTGCTTTGGACAACTTCAGCGAAATGAGAATCTGCCGAATGCATGAAAAGGTCTATTCTCATCTTTTAAACATTGACGTCATCCCTGATGTATGTCAATCATTTAATCAGGCCAACTAAGAACTGAGCAGTACTCTCCGGTTTTAATCCGGTAATAACACCCCAGCTGTGATAAAATCTTGTGACCTCGAAGGTCGCGAATGGAACGTCAAGAGATTGAAAACCTAATCAAGGGTAATTCTCCCTTTTACCAGCGGATTGAGCTTCCCTACGGACTTACAACAACTGATCTGCCTGGCTCATGGTATCAGGATGATGCCTGGGATAATGCAATTGATCAAGTATCGATCGAAGAGGCCGCTAGATTCAGGCCTGAACCCAAATGGAGGCATATCCAAAATATGATGCCCCCACTGGAAGGGAAAGTCATACTTGAAATTGGATCAAACTGTGGATTTTTTACTTTTGAGTTCGCCAAAAAAGCCACAAGAGCTATTGGCATAGACGTTTCAAGAGAGTGGCACAAGAAATCACTCATGTTAAAGTCAATCAAGCAATGTATGCGGTCTGAATTTTACTTATGCGATTTTATGTTACTTGGTGATCTGGTAAGCCTTCAAAAAGGAGAAAATCTAGACTTTTTCTCCCCAAGCGGTACTGACATAAATATCAAGCCTGATATAGTGGATATATCGTTCTGCTCTACTGTTATCGACCACGTCTACTTTCCCTTCCTATTCATATACAAGATGCTCATGAACTCCCGTGAGTGGGCAATAGTTGATACGCCAATTATTGATTCATGGAATCCTGGAGATCGCTTTGGACATCATCAATTTTTGCATATCGACGGACCCGAGGATGGGTGTCATCATGGGTTCTCTGCTACCAAAAGCTTTTGGAGGTATTATCTCAAAAGGCTAAATGTCGGCGATAACATTGTCAGATACGAGCAATACTCGCCAAACAACCTTTGCATTATAATCAATACCAGTCATTGGCGTCCATCTCATTTGGGCTGTTGAAACATCCCAACAAATCTTCATCATTGCCAAAAGACAATGAATCTTTTCTTCTACGGAAACTGCCAAATGAGGCAGATATACAGAATTTTAGAGTTTCTAGTTGAGCCCCATCAGCATACCCTTATTTTTATAAACGATATAGATAAGCTTGATGAGAGCCATGTACCTCTGGTTGAAGCTGCTCTGAAGCAATGTGATACTTTAATCTCAACTTTTGTTTCGGATTATAAGTCGGAAGACTTTAGAACTCCAAAACACCTCAGCCTGGCCCGCTCTGCTATCATCCTCCCCAACATATACTTTTTTGGAATTAAGCCGAATGTTGGTGAACTTATGTATCCTGATGGATCTCGCGGGTACGAGGATATTTGGCTATATCAGCTGCTTCTTAATATTTATCATTCAGCAGAATTTTCAGCGCAGAATATTAATTATCTCGGAAAGACGATAAATGAACAAATTTATTATGAGAGTGATGACCCCTCCTTGATTCCTATTGGCTTCTCGCAGACATGCCTCTCTAGCTCGTTCGAGCAAATGAAGATAAGGGAGTCTGCAATACAAGATATCTGCCACTCATTCAGTGAAGCACAACATCTTTCTGTATCAAGCCGGCTAGGCGAATGCATTGATAGAGGTATTGAGCCAATATTTTACACAACAGATCATCCTTCATTATCCTTTCTGATAGAGATAACAATATCCATTCTTGAACTTCTTGGGCTAGAAGCATGTCCAAAGCGGTTATCATTACTTCGAAATGATGGCATAAAGTACATCAATTCAACTTCAACCGATTTTCTTTACATCAGTTCGCCCTGCCGGTACAAAAAGGAAATAGGGATATTGCGGCCTGATCAAAGAGCCTTCATTGAATACAGAGAGCGCTTCTCTTTTGTTGAACATGTCAACCTGTCGATCGTAGATTACATGTATCAGCTAAGTGATCGCATTCGCGCCACCCCTCCATCTATTCTTGAAATCAATCAGGAAAAACTAACGCGCTATCGAGAAATGAACCGAGTGCTGGACTTGACCGCTTTGCTTGCTTAACTTCATAGGTTGCGTGAAATATACGCAAGATACACAAAAGTATATCTCGGGAGCCATGCGTGAACGTCGAGATGTTCCGGCTCTTCCTAGTGCCTCCTGAGAAAGCCGCTACGTCGGCAGGGCGATGACGCCCCGGCAAGGCACTTGCTCTCCTTAGTTATTTGCTCCACAGGGTGGACCAGTTTTCGTGTCGCATCCGGACCAGTTTTCGCTGTCGCCTGACAGCTGATCAGCTGTTCGGCTGTCTTGAACTTGCGGATGATCTGCTCGGGTGTGTGCATGGTGCGTTTCATGGTCGAGCCCCCGGCCCAGTCTGGCCTGATGATGAGGTCTCTCATTCAGTCTGGACACGTTTCCGGGGTCCAGGTAAGCCTGTGCCGAATTGATAAATGCCTGCCAAGAGAGACTTGACCCTCTCCAAAACTGCTTTCAGCCCGATGGCAGGAAGGCTGGCGCCAGGAAGGAGTACTCAGCCCAAGACGGGGCGAGCCGCTTGGCGCAGGCGCTGGAGACCGGAAAGTAAATTCTCTCGCTGGTACTTCAGCATGTTGAGATCAGTCTCCAGACCCATTAGCTGAGCGGACTGAAGCTCTCGCGCTGCCAGAAGCTCTTGCAAAGAAGCCGCTTGTGCCGCGATCTCGTTATGCAGGCCAGCGGCGATGGCCTCTGCTTCGCACTTTCCCTCTGCAAATGCATCGCGTTCGCCCTTCAGCCTGCTGAGCTCCGCCTCAAGGCCCTTCATCTTGGCGGCCTGCTCATCTTGAGCTGCCTGAGCCTCCTGCAAAGATGCCGCCTGTGCTGTGAGCTGTTGCTGGAGGTCGGCCCTCTCGGCAGCCCAGCTCTCAGACCATTTCTCCCCGATCTTGCGGAGCTCACGGTAGCGGTCTTCAAGGATCGTGAGGCTGCGCTGGATGTTCAGTGAATCCACAGCGAGAATGCTTTCGACGATGTTACGCGACCCAATGCCGATCAGCTCAACCCTCACCGAGCAGCTGGCCACCTTGGGCGTGCAGTTGCCGGCCTGGCCCGATGAGCCTGAGAATGGCGAAGAAGAGGACCCCTGGATCCAAAGGGGGCAGGCTTATGCGGAGGGGGTGCTGCTCTGGCAGGCGCAGCTGCGCAATGCGAAGGAGAGCTGCAAGGGGGTTGTGGACCTGCTCCTGCAACATCAGGAAAACAGCGATCAACGCACCCCTTGGGACAGGTGGCTGAGTTCAGCCATTCACCAAGAGGTGAAAAAGGTTCTGACATTGGATCGATGGAAACATTGCATATCTCTGCTCAAGGATGGACCTTTGACTAGAGCTCAAGTCTTGGGAGCCTCGCTGGCCTTGGCAGACTCCCAGCAATTGGCTGGAGCCACTATTGGTGCACTAAGACTTTTCAGGCAAGAGATTATGAGCAGTGAAGACACTCTTGAAGTCTGTGCCCTGTTAATCTCGCGCTCGGACACCGCATGGCGCATAGACGAAGCAGAGTCTTGCCCAAAAGCTTTTCAAACTTCGGCTGATCTTTGTTATGAGCACAGCAGCCTGCTCATTGCGGCACTTGGGCAAAACGATACTGACGTGGCAAGCACTGTCCGCACTGTTCATGAATCAGTTATTGCGACCCTTGAGCGACTTCTTGCCATTCTTGGACAGGAAGATCAGTGGAGTGGAATCCCAAAAGCACGAGCCCTTCAAATCATCAATCGCTCAGGGCTTGATGCCGCACTTAACTTCTTAAATGACAATATTCGTTGGCCAGTTCCTAACACCACTCGTGAAGGCCACGCAAGGATCATTGCAGCTCAGATGCTCGTTGAGAGCGGGAGCTGGAAAGAAGTACAAGCCTTGAACGCCAAAGCCGTAGCAGAGCTCAAGGAATATCATGAGGCCGAGAGTATGCGAACATCTGGTCTTGAAATTATTCGCACGGAAACAGATCTTTTGTCACATGAACTCAGCATTGCGCTAAGCAATGGCTCATTAGAACCGACAGCTTCTTCGCCATGTGAGGGAGGGCAAAACTGGCAACGCCTAAGTCGGTCTCAGCTTGGCCAAGATCTATGGGTGCTGGAGCAATTAGGATGGAAGAAAGATGGCTTCTTCGTGGAATTTGGAGCCACCGATGGGGTGCTGTTGAGCAACAGTTGGCTCCTTGAGAAGCATTTCGGCTGGAACGGAATCTGTGCAGAACCCAATCCGAAGTTATTTGAACGGTTATCGCAAAATCGTTCATGCACCCTGAGTTCGGCCTGCATCTATGGCAAAAGTGGTGTAAAAATGCGCTTTGTCCTGGCCGATGCTTTCGGAGGCCTTGAGGATCATGGTCGAGATGATATGCATACTGACAAACGCGATGCCTATGCAGCTGTTGGCGATGTGATCGATGTAACCACTATCTCACTAATGGATCTGCTGGATCAGCAGGGCGCACCGGCGGTGATTGATTATCTTAGCATCGACACCGAAGGCAGTGAACTGGCCATCCTGGAAGGCATTGACTGGAGACGCTACCAATTCCGCTGCATCACGGTGGAGCACAACTTCACTGAGCAACGACAGGGCATCCATAAGCTACTTGAAGCCCAAGGATATCAGCGCCAGGAAGCGGCGTTTGATGACTGGTATATAAAAAATATCTAGTCAGGTGGATCTGTGGCATGGCAGAGCTTTTTGCGAACAACGTGCTGCTTACTGATTGGGACCCGCAAGAAAAAGGCAGCCGAGAGGTGCTAGGGCATTATGGTCTCTATCGAAGGTACAGTCGAGATAAGATTCGTTATGATTAGGTTGACTTTTGGAGCGGCAAACGAAATCAAGGAGTGAACGAAGTGATTTCCATGGCCAACGACGATTGGGCCAACAGCTAGCTTCTATTGCGGACTCGCTGCCATTGTTGCGTTAGCGCGCTCGCCATTATGATGCTTCTTAATCATGGCGTTTGCGCCTCCAGCCACGCCGATTTATCCCTTTGTGTACCGCTGCTGCTTTCTAGAGATGCGCTGCTCGGCCTCGTTCAGCGTGTTCTTGTCTGCCATTCCAAGCCCGATGCGTTGCTGGAGCTCGGGTCCGATGGGGCCATCTGATCACATGGCCCCATCGGCGGTAAAACCGGCACCCTGCAGGTGCGGCTTGGTGCGGCTGTCCTCGGTTTCGGTTTGACCTCAAACTGTTCGATAGAACCAGCAGCTTCAGCTTGCCCGATGTTTCAATGCTGAGACCCAACGCCTCTCTAGTGCGCCTGTTACGCTGGGAAGCCCTATGCCCGGAGCAGCGCTTCGAGGATGCCACTGAGCTCAACGACGGCCCCCTGGGTTCATGAGGGGATCGATCTGCAGGCCATCTGGATGGTGTTAGTCGATGAAGCTACGACCTTCTGTTTCGGTGTTGATGCCCTGCCGCAATGCGGGGCCGTTTCTTACTGAAGCAGCAGCGTCGGCTCTGCAGCAGCCGGATTGCCTTGAGTTGCTGGTTGCTGACGGCGGCTCAATCGATGGCAGTCTTGAGTTGCTGGACGACTTGGCCGCCACTGATCCGCGTGTTCGCGTGGTGAGCCGCAGCGATTCCGGCCCAGCCGATGCGCTTGCTCAGGCTTTCCGCGACGCCCGCGGCACCCTGATCGGCTGGCTCAATGCCGACGATCTGTATCCCCCCGGTGCTCTCGCTCGGGCAGTGGCTGTGTTGGATGCTCATCCGGATTGGTTGATGGTCTACGGCGAGGGCGAGGTGTTTGATCACGCCACTGGCCTGCGTCAGCGCTACCCCACCCTGCCGGCGACCCACGGAATCGATGCCTTTATCTCCCACTGCTTTATCTGCCAGCCCGCGGTGGTATTTCGCCGCAGCATGGCCGTAATGCTGGGCTCCTTCGACCAGCAATGGCGAACCGCCTTTGATTTCGACCTCTGGCTGCGGGCCTTTGCGGCCTTCCCCCACCGCATCGGCTACCTGCCGCACTGGCAAGGCCGCACCCGCCTGCATACCGCCACAATTACGAGTCAGCAGCGAAGCCAGGTGGCCCTAGAAGCCACAGCCCTGATCGCCCGCCACTTCGGAGAAGCTCCTGCCACCCGCCTCCACAGCTACGCGCTGGAGTTGCAGTTGGGCATCGCTGCTCTCCCGGAAGGCGCCTGCGTCTATGAACACCTTGCCGAGCTTGCTGCACGGGCCGAGCCGTGGCTCGAACCCGGGGCCCTGCATGCATTCCGCAATGGATGGTGTCTGAACTCCGAAACAGCCCCAAAACAGCTTGTCGCCGAGCAAGAGGCCGAAGCGCTGGAGTTGCCTCGTATGTTGCCAGTAAGGTTGTTGCAGGCACTGCAACCTGAGTTGCAGATTGATTTCCCGGGCCCGCCGGCTGGTCCCCATCTCCGCCTGCTGAAGGCAGTGGAGCAGAATAAAGGCACATTTCCCTTGATAGGGAGTGTTGGGCTGGCTCCTGATGCACAATCCATGGCCTGCCTGAGCGCCCTTGGGCCTCAGAGGCCATTTGCCGAGCGCCCCTTCGGCGTCAATCTCGTCGGCCATGCCTTTGAGATGTTCGGCATTGGCGAAGATCTCCGCATGGCCGCCAGCGCCCTGTGCGCCGCCGGGGTGCCCTACTGCGTGATCCACCGCCCCGCCGCCAACGGCGCCGCCTGCTCTGATCGGAGCCTTGAGCCTCTGGTCTGCACTGATCTTGGCGGCGGCCCCTATGCCTTCAATCTGGTATGCATGGCCCCGCCCAGTCAGGCGCGGTGGCTGTTGCTGTCTGGCCTCGATCCGCTGCGCGAGCGATACACCCTCACCGCCTGGCCTTGGGAAACACTGCTGTGGCCCCATGCCTGGTTGCCATTGCTGGAGGTGAGCGATGAAGCGTGGCCCTCCAGTTTCTTCTCCGCTGCAGCACTAAAAGAACCTGCTGCCTTAGCTGGACTACCGCTTCAGGTGATGCCAATGGCCGCCGAAGTATCCGACCCGGATCGCTACTGCACCCCGGCCGCCCGCCAGAACGCCAGGACCTGCCATGGCCTGCCTTGGGATGCTGTGGTCTTCGCCTATGGGTTTGATCTTAAGTCCACCGCCATCCGCAAAAACCCTATGGGAGCCCTGGAGGCATTCCAGCTGGCCTTCCCCCTCCCCAACCTTCCGGCCAGCTTTGGCCGCGAGATCAATGAGCACTCCTTGTCCAATCAGGTGGCCCTGATGATCAAAGCCTTCCCGCCCCAGGGTGAGAGTGCCGAATGGCACTGGCTGCAGCTCCGCGCCGAAGAAGATCCGCGCATCCATCTGATCGCCGCCAACCTCGAGCGCGATGAGCTCCTCTCCCTATATGGCTGCTGTGATGCGTTTCTTTCGCTGCACCGCTCCGAAGGATTCGGACGTGGCATGGCAGAAGCCCTGCAGCTGGGGCTCGATGTGATTGCCACCGATTACGGCGGCAACACCGACTTCTGCACTGGCCCCCTCTCGCACCATGTGCGCTATCAAGAGGTGCCGATCCCGCGCGGCGCCTATCCCTGTGCAGATGGGCATCGATGGGCTGAACCCGATCTGGAGCATGCCGCAGAGCTGATGCAGCAGGTAGCGACGCGGCGAGTGGACATCGCCGCTGATGCATCTACAGCAACGCAAGAACCCAGCCGGGATCCGGCAGTGCTGGCGACTTACCGGCAAAGGTTTTCATTTGCGGCAGCAGGCGCACGCTATCGGACACGGTTGGATGAACTCTGGTCGCAACGACACCAGCTTGGCAAACAGCTGAGGTGGCAAGCAGATACACCTATCAACTCCTGAAACCATGGAGGCGACGACTCGACATTAAGCCATAGCCTCCCTTAATCTGGATAGGCGGGGCCTTCTTCCCCACAGCTTCCTGCGGAATCCGATACAACCGTATTCAGCAGAGAAAGAATCTCATCGAGTTCCCGATCAACTGCCTGGAGCCTCTGCTCCTGATTCGCGGCAGTTCCACACCATTGATCGCGGTCATTCACTGCCTCTGTGAGTTCTCGGCGCAGTCGATCACATTGCGTCTGCTGCTCATTCAGCTGTCCCTCCAGTTCCTCAACTCTTACCTGCAACGACTCCCGCTGCAGGTTCTGCTCCGTCGTCTGCACCTTCTGCGCGCTCAGCTGTCCCTCCAGCTCCTCGACCCTCACCAGCAACGCTTCGCGCTGCTGGCTCTGCTCTGTCGTCTGCGCGACCTGCGAACCCAGGTGACCCTGCAGCTCCTCACACCGTGCCTGCAACGCCTCACGTTGCTGAGTCACCTGCAATAACTCCCGCTCCACAAGGCGCTGCCCGTCCAGCCGCCACAGATGGTGGTTCGCGCCCTCGCGCTCCAGCCGATGGCAGCTGGCCTCTAGCCGATCCACAAGCTCGGCATCGAGGCCATCGCTCAGAGCCTCGCCCTCCAGCCAGATCGTCGCCAAGCGCTCCAGGAAAACGCCGGCACCGGCCAACACCTGCGTCGCCTGCGTGGCCGGCACCCATAGCAAGCCAGGTTGGCTGCCATCGGCGACGGCTTGCTCCAACCAGGTGCTGAGCAGCGCATCCAGTCGACGCGTGGGCCTTAGCTTTTGCCCCTCCAGCCGCAAGTTCGGCCAATGCGGCAGAAGATCATCAGGCGGCACCGTGCCGTTCCGTCGGCGATCGTTGTAGAGAAACCAGCTCTGATCACCAGCCTCAGCCGCCAGCAGCTCACTGCAGGTGAGCTGCGTGGGCGGAGCCTCGAGGGCCAGCTGAGACGCCAGATCTGCCTTCGCCTCCAGCTGCGGATCAATCAACAACACCGGACGCGCGCTATCAGCAGCCGCCTCGAGCAATGCCTTCTTCTGCGCGGCTGGCAACGGAGCTACCAGCACCAGCCAGGCCGCCGACCGGGCGTCGGCCTGCAGGAGCTCCAGATCAGCGTCTGGGCAATCTACAGGCATTGGAGAAAGCAAAATTATAAGCCACCTTAGCGCCGCGAATCAACCGGCCCATCACCCACCAAGTTCGCTGTCCTGTTTCAGGCAGGTCCGCCGCGAGGAGTGAGTTACACACAGACCTCTGCACTGCACAATCCCAATGTGGTGAAGGTGCTGCTGGCCGCCGGTGGCCGTGGCCTTTATTTTTCCCGCTCGGCCCTGCCCCACGTGCGCGATGTGGATCCGGCCCAATGGTGTGCCCACACCAGCTTCTGGGGGCATGTGGGCATCTATGCCTACCGCGCTGATGTGTTGCTGCGCTGGCCCCAGCTGCCCATCTCGCCCCTGGAGCACTTGGAGAAGCTCGAACAGCTACGGCTGATCGAGGCCGGCATCCGCATCGACACGCCCTCCATGCGCCCGCCGCAGTTGGCCACCAGGTCCATCTCAAACGAGCCCGGCTCTACATCCTTCCAGCCGTTGTAGACGCCAAGCCGCTGAAGCTGGGCTCTGCGATCAGCCGATGCCGAGCGCTCCACAAAAGGAACATGCCAAATGAGTCAAAAAATACTAGGAGTAACGGGCCTGACGAATCAACGCACCCGCCTATCTAATCGTCGGCGGACAAGGGTCTGAATCTCGGCCGCCTGCGCACGTTGCAAAGGCGGATGGGTGAACAGACTTGACCTTGATGCCCCTTCTGCAGCAGTCTTAACGATCAGCCGCTCGTCAGGCGATGCCTAGATTGGATTGGTGGAGGTCGCGCCGCAAGGCTTCCGAGCACGACAGTGGCAAGCTGCTGCAGGGATCGCTCGAGCTAATCACCCCGACGCTCCTCTCGGGCTGGGTGTTTCATCCGCGCGACCTGCTGTGTGAAGTGCGCCTGGTGAGCGGCACCAAGCTGATCAACTCGTCTCCGATCGACGTTGCTCGCCCAGATGTCTGCGAGCATCTAGGTCGCAATGGCAGCTTCGGTTTCAACCTCGCCCTGCCGGAGGCCTTTCCGGATCCCCTGCCCAGTGAACCGCTGACCGTGCTGGCTCTGAATGCCGACGGTTCCTGCCGTCACGCTTTGTTCCAGATGGGTTCCCAGGCTGGGGCAACGGAAAAGCGCTTACGGGCTGCCCTGGCCCCAGCAATGCGCGGGCTGCGGGGCCATTTTGATGGGCTTAGCCCCGATAGCCGAGAGCTGCAGGGCTGGTGTAATTCACCCAACGGCGGCGTTGCCACCGTCTGGCTTCATGCCGAGGGGGGGCTCCCGCCTAGAGCATTTCGCTGTTCGGTCCATCGGCCCGGCATGCAGGCCCAAGGGCATGTGGACAACTGCGGCTTCGTCCTGCCCTTGCACGACTGGCCTGAAGCAGCAGGCCATCTGGTTTGGGCCAGCTTCGATGAGGCCGGGGAACTCCGGCTGCCCCAACCAGCACCAGTGCGGATACCACAGATCGGTCCTTCGTTATCACCAATGCTGCAGGCACAACCGATTACGGCGGAAAACGAAATGCAAAACTCCATCTTGCCTTCGCCCATCTCTGAGATGCCGACGGAATTCCAGGAACACTGGCAGGCGCTGGATGATTTCCGCAACCTCATTGACCGACTTGAGCTACAGGTAAAGCAGGATGAACAGGCTACCTATTCGGAGATCCTGGAAGCCTCTCCAGAGAAAACTTCCCTTCCTAAGAAACGCTCGGCACGCTTCAGGCTGTGGCGATAACCCTCCAGCAGGGCCATCACCTGGATCGGCGGAGAGATGGGGACTCCCGTGGTTATCCCCTTCAGAGCAGCCATGCGTTGCAGGAGTGCCGCGGCACGCTGAAGCTGCAACTGTTGGGCATCCATTAGCTGGCGGCCGTGCTGGGTTTGCAGGAAGTAGTGCTCCAATTCCTCCTCCGTCTCATGCAGGGCGCCCAGCAGGTGTTGGTTATCCTCGCGGACCTGCTCCAGATTGGCGCTGTCGCGTTGCAGACTTCCTCGCAGAGTTCCCAACTCCTTTTCCAGATCAACTTGACGCTCCACCATTAACTTCTGTTCCCGCTTGCCCTGGAAGTCTGTTTCGGCCTGGAGTATACGGAGCCGTTCAAGCTCGATCTCCTTGTCGAGCAGGCTCTGCAGGCTCTCCTCAAGGCGGATGTGAGACACCCGAAGCTGATCCTTCTGGGAGACGACCAAGGCCTCTTGGGCGACGTAGTCGTTCTGGATCTGCTCCAGTTTGATGTGATCTGCCCTGCGACGCTCCTCGCATTCCCCCAGCCCCTTGCGCAAAACCTGCGCCTCCTGCTCAAGACGGTCGAGACTCTGAATTTTTTGCCGCTCTGAATAAAAAAGCTGCTCCAGTTCGGTGTGGAGATCCTCCAGTTCCTGCTGCTGCGCGACGTGTGCCTGATCCAGCTCCTGGAGCTGACGGCGGAGGTCTAGAACCATTCGATCGCTGGCCTCTAGAGCCTGTTGGACGTGCAGAGTTCTCACTGTCTCGACGGTCAGTCGGTTGTTCGCATCCTCGAGCTGCTGCGCGCGGCTCTCGAGTTCGGCTAGTAAGCTCTTTTCCTGTTGGGCGGCCAGCTGATCCTGCTGCTGGCGAGTCTCGTATTGCTCCGCCTCATCATGGAGGGCATCGAGAAGGGCTTCCACAGAGCTGGACTCCCGCAACCGGAGCGCGTATTCGCTGTCCGGGGGAGATCCACCCAGATCACTGGATAGTTCCAGATCCAGGTAGGCATCGAGTAAGGCTGGCCGCTCCCGGAGGAGCGCCAGCGTGATCAAAGCCTGAAGGGGAGCGGGCTTTTCGAGGGAGAACGAGGGGGGGAGGGGCGGAGACTCGGGTGAAAACAGCCTGTTCCAGGTTTCGACGGGATGGGCAAGCAGCCGTTCGAGGTGAAGCAGGTGCCCCTTGGCCTTGAGGGCGTGCAGCTTTTGGTAGCCGGCCAACAGAAGCGCGGTTGGTCCGAGAGCGGCGTGGGGTGGCGGGTAGATCACAAGTAGAGACGTTGCAGTCTCGGCCTCGGGAGCTCCCTCCTCCGGAGACCAGATGCAGCCCCCAGACGCGCTGAGCTGTTCGAGGACCTGCTGAGGCAAGGCGAAGGGGCTGAACCAGCGGAACATGGGAGGGTTCAGACGATCGCTTTGGTTTTTGATCTTAGGGCGAGTACCACCACCCTTTGCGGCGCTGTCCTAGGGGAATCAAACGTGATCCAACGGTCAGCAGCCCATCGCTTCAGTCAGGTCTACATCTGTTGAGTCGATGTGATTTCCGAAAGCAGCCGCCACGTGGCGTTCAGCGAGTCCAATGCGCTGGTTGTGGCTGATGCTTTGAGATCAACCTGTTGCAGGAAGGCAAAAACCTTAAGGGCCAACTCGCGCGTGGAAGCCAGGGCCCTGGTGCTGATGCACATCTCACGCTCCAATTCCTCACGGTGCTGGTGCTGCAATTCGGGATCGATGAAGGAGTTGGCTGGCTCGAAAGCAGCCGTATTCTGTTCTGCTGCCAGAAGTGCAAGACAGCGCTCAAGATTTTGATGTGGATCGTGAATCAGCGAATCGAAGTGCAACATGAGCCTCGGCCAGCCGCGGCTCATACGCTCAGCCGACAGCACATAGTGAAGCCAAAGCCGCAGGCCGTCCCGACTCGGCAGGTTCTGGGCCGCCTCCAGGGATCGGGCTACCTCAAATGGATCCCGCAGAGTAAGCAGCATCTCCACCCTCAGCGCACCACTCTCCAGCCAGGGGGATAGGCCGCTCATCAGGATGCACAGCCGTGGATCCTTGATGACCGGCGCCGAGGCACCGGCGTAGGCATGGCAAAGGTGCCGCAGCACGCGGCCGCGCCACCGGGCCGCAGCTTCCCCGTGTTGCCAGCCCTGTGGGAGCGCTTCCAAAGCGTCCCAGCGGCTGCCAAGCTCCTCCAAAAAGCTGTCGTTCAGAGCGATCAGCCCACTGGATTCCCAGTACCCTCGCGGATTAACCGCATCGGCCGGCATCAGGTCGGAAGGTGCATCGAAGCCCGCCTGGCAGAGCAGGCCACAGAGGGCAGAAGTACCGCTGCGATGCATACCGAGCACAACAATCATCCTCCCCGGGAGGGAGCTGCTGTCCAAGGCCTGACGCAGCTCAAGCTGAGCAGCCAAGAATTCTGGAAGCTCTCCAGCTCGGGCCACAAGTAAGTCTTCATCCTCCCTGCTGAATGTCTTACCCATCACCGTGACGGCTGCCAACAACAGACCATGTAAAAACTGCCTGCAATGGCTGTGAGCGTTCTCCCGGTCACCGAGCAGTAGGCGTTGTTCGGCCAATCTCAAGTTCTGGAAGGCAAACTCCACTTGCAGAGCAACCGAGCTGATGGCCGTGTCATTCATCACAGATGACAAGACATCAGCGGGAACTGCAGCGGGCATTTGCTGGCGGCCCCGGGCCTGAATCAGCCGCAAAAAGGCGATGGCTCTGTCCGGAGACTTACCGCTGTGGGCGGTTTCTGGAAGGCTCAGTCTGGCGAGCGAGAGCCAGCGGGCCGAGGCACAATAGTGAAGAGCTCGCCAGAGGAGAAACCTAGCTTCAGGGGAGGGAGCCATCAGCCAGGAAGGGCCCGGGCAGCGCTCAACTGCACGAACAGATCGCGAATCATGGCGAGCTGCTGTTCCGAGTCCTCGGTCAGCCGAGCGAGTTGCTGCTCCCGGCGCCTGAGATCGTCGTGTTCAGCCCTGAGAATCCGTAGCTGTGCGTCGAGTTGGTTGCGCTGGTCTACAGCAAGGTCGTGGCCGGCCTTGAAGCTGTCGCGTTCCTGGCGGATCTGGGCCGCGTCCACCTGGAGAGCTTGGTGTTCGTCCTGGAGGTTTTCGAGGATGACCTGCAGGGCAGCGCAATTCTCCTCCAAGCCTTGGCGCTGCGCCAGGAGTTCGGCCCGCTGCTGAACGCTTTGCTCAAGGGCGGACTGTTGGCTGTCATGGCTGTGCTGTAACTGATCCCTTTGGCTTTCCAAAGCAGTGACTTGCTCCCGTATTTGCTGCAGATCAATATCAAGATCCGCCACACGCCGATGCTGGTCAGCCAGCTGGGTTTCCAGGTCAAGGCAGCGTTCCTCCTTAATCCGAACCTGGGCGTCGAGTTGGTTGCGCTGGTCTACAGCAAGGTCGTGGCCGGCCTTGAAGCTGTCGCGTTCCTGGCGGATCTGGGCCGCGTCCACCTGGAGAGCCTGGTGTTCGTCCTGGAGGTTTTCGAGGCTGGCCTGCAGGGCAGCGCAATTCTCCTCAAGGCCTTGGCGCTGCGCCTGAAGTTCGGCTCGCTGCTGAGCGCTTTGCTCAAGGGCGTTCATTTGGCTGTCATGGCTCAGCTGTAGCTGATCCCTGTGGCGTTCTAAGGCAATAGCTTGTACCCGCAGCTGTTGCAGATCAATATCAAGATTCGCCACACGCCGATGCTGGTCAGCCAGCAGGTTTTCCAGCTGATGGCTTCGTTGCTCCTGAAGCTCCGCGTGTTGCTGTGCCTCTATCCGGAGTTCCTTCATAGCCTGAACGTCCGCATTCAAGCGATCCCGCTCTAAATAAGCAAATTTGATTTTTGCCGCTAGAGTATCAAGCTCTAGGTCTTTGGCTTGTAGGGTTTGGGATTGCGCTTCGCTCTCGGCTCTGAGGCGGGCAAGTTCAGCTTGGGCCAGATCGAGCTCACGCTGCACCACCTTTTGCACGTCCCTTTCCCAGGTGGAGTGATCCGATGCGGAGCGACGGAAACAAGCATCCTCGAGACGAGCCACGAGGCCCACGGGAATCGAGGCTGGTTCAATCCCCCCTATGCCCTCCACCCAACACACCACAGAATCCAAGTGGCTCATTAAGGACCCGGCTCCCAGCAGAACAGAAGAAAAATCGTGACCCTGCAAGATGAGACAGCCGTTATCTGCAGGGGTGGTCACATCCTGACCCCACCAGCCTTGGACAACCTCATCCAGGGCTCTCGGTTGGCGGAACTCCTCGCGGAGCAGGGAGAGATTGGGATGGAGTGTGCAGAGCTCTTCAGGGGAGAGCGTGCCATCGAGGCGCCTGTCGTTGTAGCAGTACCAGGAAGCGTCCTCCCCCTGGGATCCCAGAACCACTGGGCTGATCAGAAGCCCTGGGGGGAGGCCGGCAGGCCACTCATCTCGGAGTCGCTCCGCAAAGAGGGTGTTCGGCTGGATCACCAACAGCCGAGGGCAAAGGCTAAGGGCTTCCTTCAAGAGCCCAGGGTGCTGAAGACCAACCCATACGGCCCAGCCGCACTCGCCAAGCACCCTGCGAAGGGTTGCAGCACCGGAGGCAGGGTCGCATTCGCTCACCGGTGTGGCTGCATCAGTGGGGAAATTTTATCTGGGAGGCAGGCGGTTGGCAGAAAGGATGGCGGATGCCGAACAAAATGTGGGTCAGTGCAAAGGATTAGCGATTCTGAAATCCCTAACCACTTTGCATAGACGCACGTTTCGCTTGGGATTTATTGTCGTTCACTTGAACCCGAGATGCCACTTGATAGTCGATATCCTTAAAAACTTGAAGCTGGTTTACAGCTTCTCGCCCTGTCACAAAGGGTGGACGTGCTTATCCACGCCACAGAAGCCAAGGCAGGGAGCGAAGACGCGCTCCAGCAATACCAGCAATCGGCGCGCGAGAAAGAGACTCGCAGGAAACATTTCTAGCGGGGCGTGGCGCCACACTGAGGTGCGTGCCCTTTTTTGTACAATGCTGATCCCTGACATCGATGGCCCCGAGCGAGAGGAACAAAGTTCAGTCTTAGTGTAGACCACATTGGAGTGCTGCCTCTAAGGGAACTTTGAGGGCTTACAAGTCAGCACCTCAACAGGAAGTTGGACAGGTCAACTGCAGCCTCCCAACCATCACTGTAGGGGCAGAGGTAGATCTCTACTCGGCTCCGCCGAGAAGCCTGCGGCTACGTACTTGACCGTGCGCCAAAGTCTATCGACCAGGATACTGACATAGCAGCGCTTCCTTCCTGACCAGCTGATCTTGATCTCCTCCATCTGTAGACTGGCCACGAAGCCACCAGCGGTAAACTGTCAAGCCTGATCTGAATGGAAGATCTCTGGCATGCGGCGGCCCTCCAATGCCATCTCAAGGGCATCCAAACAGAACTCCGTGTCAAGGCTGTTTGAGAGCTTCCAGCTGAGTATAGTCCTGGAGAAGAGATCCAAGACCGCCACCAGGTAGAGGAAACCTTTCCGCATCGGGATGTAGGTGATATCGGTGGCCCACACCTGATCCACTGCCGTGACAATGCTGAGATCCACCAGGCAGGGGAATCGCACGGATGGATGACCAGGGACCGTGGTGCGCGGTTTCTGGTAGATCGCCAGTAAACCCATGCGCTGCATGAGGTTTCGCACTCGGTCACGGCTGATCGGGATCCCATCTCTTGCCAGGTAGTCCACCATCCGGCGGCTGCCGCTGCAGGGATCTTCCAGGTAGAGAACATCGATTCTGGCCATGATCCGCAGTGTCGATTCCCGCACCGGTATAGGCCGGTAGTACAGCGTGGATCGAGCCAGACCCAGCAGCACGCATTGGCGGCTGACCCTGAGATCAGGGTGGTCGTGATCGACCAGCTTGCGCAGTTCACGGGCATCAGAGCAGCTGAGACTTTTTTTGAGCCACTCCAGCTCCATCTGGAGCCGGCCGATCTGCTGGAACAGCTCAGCCTCCTTGGCCTGCCCCTCGTCCTTATCTCTGGTCTGCTTGC
>Ga0164292_10000692_pt1 | contig 26621 bp, 24 predicted proteins | sample GEODES117metaG_FD_111486 | JGI IMG/M metagenome (GOLD analysis project Ga0164292, IMG submission 111486) | Eutrophic lake water microbial communities from Lake Mendota, Wisconsin, USA - GEODES117 metaG | ecosystem: Environmental > Aquatic > Freshwater > Lake | place: USA: Lake Mendota...
TGTCTCAGGGTTCCAAAGCGGATGCCGTAACAAGGCCCACTGCCCAGTATATTGACCTGAGTTGGAATATGGGTAAGGATGGCGGCTTCCCGGTCAACAGTATGAGCCAGGACGGTGCTCTGATGTTCTGCAGGTGGCTCTATGAGAAAACGGGCGTTTTCTACCGCCTCCCAACGGAAGCCGAGTGGGAGTATGCCTGCAGGGCAGGGACCAAAACAGCTTATTTCTTTGGAAACGATCCGGTATTGCTCAGCCAGTATGCCTGGTTCAAAACCAACAGCAAAGCCAAATATCAGAAAACAGGCCAGAAAAAACCCAACCCCTGGGGCCTCTACGATATATTGGGCAACGTGAGTGAATGGACGCTGGACCAATACCAGGAGGCTTATTTCGACTCTGCCAGCGCTGCAGACCCGGTGATGCCGCCTGCTAAAAGATATCCACGCACCATCAGGGGCGGGTCTTACCTGGACGATGCATCGGATCTAAGAGGTGCTGCAAGAAAGCATTCCGAAGCAGACTGGAACAAGCGGGATCCCCAATACCCCAAAAGCAGGTGGTGGCTGACCGATGGGATGTTCGTAGGATTCAGGATCATACGGCCCCTGGCCCAACCTTCTAAAGAAGAAGCGGAAAAATTCTATAAATTGTATCTAGGTAATTAATTTCTCAATACAAACAAGACCCACATGGATCAGGATCAAAAGCAGTCGTCACGACGAGATTTCGTAAAACAGTCAACCATTTTAGCTGGGGGAATACTGGCTGTTCCTTTGATGTCGAAAGCCAATTTCTTTTCCGGCGCCAACGATACCATTAAAGTGGCATTGATTGGTTGCGGTGGAAGGGGAACAGGCGCGGCCATTCAGGCGCTTTCTACCAAGCAGCATGTAAAACTTGTTGCCATGGCTGATGCGTTCCGCGACCGGCTGGACGATAGCTATAAAGACATTACATCGGATGATGCTAAAATGATGGGCAAGATCGATGTTCCCGAAGAACGAAAATTCACCGGATTCGATGGATATAAAAAAGCCATTGCTTTGGCCGATGTGGTGATCCTTGCCACACCTCCTGGCTTCAGGCCTATTCATTTTGAAGAAGCGGTAAGGCAGAACAAGCATGTATTCATGGAGAAACCTGTGGCTACAGATCCTGCGGGGGTTCAAAAAGTACTGGCAGCCGCCGAGGAAGCTAAAAAGAAAAAACTGAATGTGGTGGTAGGTTTGCAAAGGCATTACCAGAACTCATACCGCGAACTGTATAAGCGCAAAGACATGATCGGCGATATCACTTCAGCTCAGGCCTGGTGGAACAATGATGGAGTTTGGGTTCGCGGAAGGAAAGACGGACAAACAGAAATGGAATACCAAATGCGTAACTGGTATTATTTCAACTGGCTTTGTGGTGACCATATTAATGAGCAGCATATCCATAATATCGACGTGATCAACTGGTTCAAAGGCGGTTACCCGGTGAAGGCACAGGGTATGGGCGGTCGTGAAGTGCGCAAAGGAAAAGACCACGGTGAGATCTATGACCACCATTTTGTAGAGTTCCATTATGCGGATGGTTCTATCCTCAATAGCCAGTGCCGTCACATCAAGAATACGATGGCCAAGGTGGATGAGCTCTTGGTTGGCACCAAGGGTAAGATCTTCGCAGGCGAGGCCAACATCGTTGACCACAAGGGAAAAGTATTATATCAGTTCGATAAGAAATCAGAAAACAATCCCTACCAGACGGAGCATGACGAACTTTTTGCTGCCATTGCAAAAGGTGAATACAAATTTGCCGATGCAGAAAATGGCGCAAAGAGTACGATGACTGCTGTTCTTGGAAGAATGGCTACTTACTCAGGTCAGGTGGTGAGTTGGGACAATGCCATCAATTCAGGCATCAGCCTTCAGCCGAAGGAGTATGATTTTGCAGCGGCACCGCCAGTAATGCCGAATGCAGAGGGCTACTATGCAGTGGCTACGCCCGGGGTAACGAAATATGCTTAGTTACCGTCACGGTTAAAGCATAAAGAAAGAGCATTTGATAAGGAGAGGTCCGGACACAAATGCTCTTTCCTCATTTTAAAATGTTGACTATCGGTGTTCCTATCTGGTCCTGAAAAGATCTACAGGAAGCCCTTCCTTCGAAAATAAATTGGGCATGGCAATACTGTTAAACCCAAAGCGCACTGCAGCTGGGTTTTTCACATTCTTGTTCCAAACCAGTACTTCACTGCCCTGTATTTTTGCAGTTGCGGGAACAAAAACATGGTCTTCTCCCGCTATATAAAACTCCGTGGGATCTCCGCCTTTGGACATCAATCCTGTTTCCGCATTGTTGAAGCTGATCCTGATCTTATCCTTCTCTACCACCATGGATTTGTAGGAAGGTGATTTGTAGTGCTTAATGGGTTGGCCATATACTTCAGCAAGGGCCATATTCGCCAGGCGCGCTGCCACATCCTTCTTGTTCCTTGGATGAATATCTTTGACGTCATCTACCAGGTCGCTGATCACCACCATGCCTGTTTTGGGATACGACTGGCTTTTAGATTGCGCCTCGCGGAGCATGGGGCCGTTCAGATTGTCGCCGTAACTGAAAGGAGCGATCTGCACATAGTAAAAAGGGAATTCCTTATCCCATGCTTTTCGCCAGGAACCTATCATTTCGGTGAATAATTTCTGGTAGGATGCATAGGTGCCTGCATTGGACTCGCCCTGATACCAGAGGGCGCCCGCAATACTGAATTTGGTAAGCGGATGGATCATGGCATTATAGGCAATGCCCGGCTTCTCCGGCCTGTAATTGTTCGGCTTCTGTTTTGCCGCAGCTTCTTTCAATTCCGGATCGCTTTCCACCAGCGAAGCCGGTGTCCATGTCTCCGCCGGTGTGCCGCCCCAATTGGAATGGATCAGGCCCATGGGGTAACTGGTTGCTTCAAAAATCTTCTTTCCAAAGAAATAACCAATGGCGCTGAAGGTCCTCATCGCTTCCGGATTACAAACTACCCATTGACCATGAAGATCATCCTGGGGATAGTCAGATACTTTCTTCGACACATAAAATAAACGGATTCTATTGTTGTTGGCGTTTGGCATTTCCTCCAGGGATTGGGGCAGATTCTGTGCACCGCTCCATTCCATATTGCTCTGCCCGCCCAACACCCATACTTCGCCGATCAGCACATCGCGAATAATGATCTCGTTCTGGCCTTTCAGCCTAATATCATAAGGCCCGCCGGCGACTGGCGTTTTGATCGTTACTTCCCATCGGCCGCCACTATTGGCGCGGAATTTCACTTGCGCAGTATCCCAACTGCTGCTGACACTGATCTGTTCGTCAGGGTTGCTCCAGCCCCAGATCTTTACTTCAGACTTTTGCTGAAGCACCATGTGATCTCCAATGATTGCGGGAAGCCTGATTTCGGCTTGAAGCCCGGTGATGAACAACAGGCTAATGATCATGAACATTGTCTTCATGTGCTATCTGGTTAAACGATAAATAAAGAGGGCTGCTCTTTTCAAAAGTATGGGGAATTCTTTGGTATCCATGGTTTCGCCAGGCGCATGGGCTCCCTTGCCGGAAGCACCAAGACCATCGAGGCAATCGAGATAGGTTGCCACATAAGAAATGTCTCCGGCTCCCCTTTTTCCGGGATCTCCGGCAAGCGTTGGACCAAGACCCATATCAACGGTGAGCTTGCTCATCAGCTCCTGCAGCGCGTAATTGCCCGCAGTAGGCGACATGGCTGGAATACCATCTTCAAAAGAAATGGTTGCTGCAGTTTGCGGGAGATTATTTTCAGCAACTATTTTTCTCATCACATTGCGGGCACTGTCCTCCTGCTTTGCCGAAATATACCTGAGATCTCCATAGAGTACAGCGGAGGGTGAAACGATATTTGTTTTCCCCCAGGCCTGTACCGTGCCCGGCGCTATCTTCATTTCTGTACCGCCGCCGATCAAACCAGGATTAAAGGTGAGGTATTGAACTTTTCCGAGGCGGGTGCGGAACTCATTTAAAATACGCGCGGATTCATAGATCGCTCCATAGCCGACACTTTCATTGAATACACCACTGGAATGGCTTTGCTTTCCTGTTGTGTTAAGGGTCCAGCCGCTGCTGCCCCTGCGCGCTACGGCAACCACATGTAAATCTGAAGCGCCCTCAAAGGCCAACGCAATATCGTGCTGCTTTGCTCTTTCTATAAAATCTGCCCGGGAAACAGAGGCGGGCTCACCTGCCCTTTCTTCATCGCCGGTGAAATAGGCCGTGATGGTAACATCTTTGAGCAGACCAAGATCATTGAGCGCACGCACCGCAGCCAGGACCACCACGTCGCCACCCTTCATATCATTCACACCCTGACCGGTAACAGTAGAATCATTCAACCGGCGGTAGGGATTGGCCGGCATATCGGGTTCAAAAACAGTATCCAGGTGCCCAATCAGGAAAAGTTTTTTGCCCTTGCTGCCTTTTCGGGAAACGACCAGGTGCCCGGCCCTTTTCAATGAATCGGGCAACCTTACCCATTCCGTTTTAAATCCCGCCTTGGCAAATTCCGCACCTAACATCTTACCAACCTGCATAACACCAGCAACGTTCAATGTACCACTGTTGACATTGACAATATCTTCTAATAGTTTGAAAGTCTCCGGAAGTTGTTGATCGATCTTTTTCAGGATCAGATTTTCCTCCTTGGTGAGTTTCTGCGCGAAGGTGACATTGAAAAGAAGAAGGGCCAACAGTATGTGTAAGAGCCTCATGCCTTTTTTTGCAATGATAAAGAAGATTGGCGGAATAATAGCATGCAGGGGGATCAGGACATAATATCCTTTCTTCTGAAAACGGCAATGGACGCCCACCAGAATCCGATGATATGAATCAGCAGGATGGAGGCCGATTTTGTCACTGCGGGCAGGTTCTCAATGGAGCCAATGATCTGCTCATTATTTGCATTCACCTTCACGTCAAAAAATCCCTTCCAGCCCAGCATATGGGAGGTGAACAAGTATGGTTTAACGAGATTGAAAATGGGAAGATTAAGCGTATTGAGAATGGTAAAAACGATCACGATGCTCATACAGGCGATAATGGGCCCGATGGAATTCTCGGCGAAAATGCTCAGAAAAAAAGCCAGTGAAGAAACGGTGATCATGGCGAGCGATGCAAATCCAAAAGCCGCAAAATATCGCCACATGATGTCAGATTCCAGAATTTGGGTGACCACCTCGCTTTTCATGATGATCATGTCGTCCGTACCAAAGACAAGCATGGAAACAAAAAGAGCCCAAACTGCCATCCATAAAAGCAGGAGCATAGTATAAATAGCTGACGCCAGGAATTTTGCAGTGATAAGCCGGGCGCGGGATACAGGCTTCGTTATCAACAAACGCAGTGTTCCCATATTGGCCTCACCTGAGATCATGTCACCGGATACTAAAGCAATCAGCAGCGGGACATGCACCAATAGGGTTTGCAGGATGATATATGCCAGCAGATATCCGTTCAGGATCTTACCTTCTATCTCAAAACTGTCCGACAATGCCTGCATTCCGAAGTTGATATAGCTTTCCCCATCCACGTAGAAACCCATCTGGATCAAGCCAACTATAGCCGTGATGGCGCCAAATGCAATAAAGGTTCTTGGCTTCCGGAATACCTTAAATAATTCAAGTTTAATGAGTTCCCACATGTTGCCCTCCGCCTGTTAAGGAAAGAAAATATTCTTCCAGTGAATTCCTTGGATTAACTGAGATCACGTCTGCCCCGGTACCTACCAGTTCTCTGGTAAAAACGGGAATATCTTTCCTTTCCATTTTTAGCTGTACTCTTCCATCGTATCTGGTCGATGGCAATAAGCCCCAACTGCTTTCGGCGATCCAGTCAGCGGTAGCGCCGGGATCTGAAGTCACCACTTCCAACATCACATGTGATGGATCGAGCAGTTCCCTCATATCCCCCTCCACAATCTTCTTTCCACGATCGATAATGATCATCCTCGAAGCCATTTGCTCCATCTCACTGAGTAGATGGGAAGATACCAAAACGGTCTTGCCCTGATCACGACTCAAAGAAATGATCAGGTTACGTATGTCGGCTATCCACCGTGGGTCCAAACCGTTGGCAGGTTCATCCAGTATGATGAGTGCGGGGTCCTGCACCAGGGCTACAGCAATGCCGAGCCTTTGCCTCATCCCCTGCGAAAACGTCCTCACTTTAGAGTCCGCCCTTTCCGCCAGTCCAACCTGCTCAAGTTTCTCGATTAGCCGGGAATCTGGAATTCTCATGCCGCTTAACCTGGCAAAAACAGCCAGGTTTTCCTTTGCTGAAAGATACTTGTACAGATCTGGTCTTTCTATGACCGCTCCCGTTTGTTGCAGGATCTGGTTCCTCGCTGAAGCCATGTCTTTCCCAAAGATCCGGATGTTCCCCGAACTGGGCGCAATGAGGCTCAGCAACATACGTATGGTAGTGGATTTACCGGCCCCGTTCTGGCCTAAAAAACCATACACATCTCCCTGGTTTACAGTGAAAGAAAGGTCGTCTACTGCTTTGAAACCAGCGAAATGTTTGCTCAGATGTTGTACTTCGATTACAGGATTCATTCGATGTTGAAAAATAATAGAACAAAAATACCATTAAGAAGTTGTGTAAATCAGGCGTTTAATATTTATCATCCTTCACCAGCCCTTTGGAATGCTTGCTTTTAAGGCAAATAGTTACTTACTTCGTTTTCCACTGTTCAAATCCCGGTAAATTTTACCGCTAAATATCTCCCGAAAGCCTCTATCCAAATTCACTGATTACCTCTTCAAGAGAAACTACCCTTACGTTGTCAAGGCATACAGCAGGACCCTGCACGTACATGCCTTGACCTTATTCGCGAGGACAGATCTCAAAAAACCAGAGCCCGAATACCGTTCATTGAGAAAGATACTTTCAGAGGTTGGGTTAAAAAGGGGCCCTGGAACCCAGGACCCTTTACTAACCAGTATTCAATTCGAAAACCTTATCCAGTTTCCTCATAACAAATCAAAAAGTAAATTATGGAAACATCATTTTTTACCGGAATGGGCCATATGTGCAGATTCTTATGCATCGTCATATTTTCGGTCACCAGCATAAATGCGTCACTTAAAGACAATTCCATTACAATAAAGGAAGGCAGCCTGCCTGCGAGAAACCTTGCGGCATTCAGAGGTGAGCGTACTCCGGCCAACAAAATACTGCTGAAGTGGAAATCAGATGAAAATAAAAGTTTCAGCTATACGATTGAAAAAAGCAGGAACGGCGAAAAATTCATTCGCGCCGAAGGGAAGAGCAGTTTATCAGAGACAACGGGCGAGATGACCTGGATGGACAGTTCCCCCAGAACGATCAACTGCTACCGGGTAAGGATGACGGACAGCAATGGTCATCACTTTTATTCCAAGGCCCTTGTGATGCACCATTTCAAAACAGGGCAGGTGGCCCTTGTTACGGCAACACCTGATCACTCGCTTGAATTTATCAATATTGACCTCCATTTGAAAGAAAATGCTTTTGTAACGATGAACATCATCGATAAAGAAAACAGGATCGTTCTCCAGAGAAAAGAAAATGGAATAGAAGGCCCCAATCAATTCAACATAAAGGGTACGGGTGGCTTAAAACCGGGCGAGTACTTCCTGAATGTGGTAGTGAACGGTTCTGATAAATTAACGGTACACTTGGTAAAATCTTGAATAAAGTAAGTACTATATGTTCAGGTACTGCTTGAGATTATGTACATAATCTTCAAACGCCTTCACACCCTCTTTTGTGATCTTACACAGCGTTTGGGGGTAGTTGTCTTTAAACTGCTTTACGATATCAATATACCCGGCCTCTTTCAGCTTCTGTAATTGCACGCTGAGGTTACCGGCCGTTGCTCCGGTCTTCTCTTTTAGGAAGGTGAACTGAGCCTCCTTCACACTAACAAGTAAAGAGATAACCGCAAGCCGAAGCTGGGAATGAAGTATGGGGTCAAGTTCCTTGAATCCACTCATAGGGTCACATTATCCACTTCACTATTTTTCCTTGCAAAATTCTTCTGGGCCATGAATCCGGGTATGATATAACCAAGCAGCACGCAAATGGCATGGATCAGCAGCACGTGCTTCCCAAGGTCTTTGTACCAGAGGAAAATAACCAGTGCCCCTGCCCAGTTAACAAACGCTCCGTACTTCATGGGCTTAAATTGGAATGCAGCACCATGAATGAAAAGCCAAAAAGCATATAACAGTAACAAATAGCCGAAGTTAGCCCCGGTATTCCCAACACCTGTTGTAATGTTACCGATCACCACCACACCCAAACTGATAAAGAAGCCGTTTCCGATCATATCCACCAGTTCGCCGGTATATGTTTTCACGCTTGTCTTTCCCTTCGAAAAATATTTTCTGGAAAAGGATACCGTCACCAATATCAGGGCAAGGACGCCAAATATATTCCAGACCATACCGCCATTTTTAACCCCTGCCAGTATCATTACATAGTGTATGAGGCTTGCTGAGAACAAGAGAAAGCCCCAGATAATCCATCCCCAGCCAGAATCTTTTTCTTCGCGCTTCGCCCTGCCGATCATCTGCTCAATGAGCAGGAGGCTTTCATAATTGGTCATTTTCGTTTCACCCATAAAAATTATTTCATTTCTTTTTTGAATCGTGCCCGTAAATGATAACCCGGGATGATCCACGCAACAATAACGGCAGTGGATACGAATAAAGGATGATAATGAAAATTTACAAAACCGCAGCATAGAGCCAGTACCCAGCAAAAGACGCCTCCAAGAACCAGCAGTCGAAACTTCAGGATGATCCCTGAAAGAAAAGTGGGCATCCCGTAGCAAAGCAGGATGAACATATAATTGTACTTCCAGAACTCCGGTATAAATTTCTGCAACAGGAAAAAACTGATCAACATCATGATCACAAAAGTCAGCCATACATATCCCAGCAGTTCCTCGGTATATGTCCTTACCTCCCGGGCCCTGTCTTTCCTCCGTTGATAAATGATCATGTAAATCGCCACGAGCCATGTGACTGCCCAAACGGACCAGGGCTTGTTGTACTGAACCACCACATCGAGGATAAAATGAGCAAGACTGCAAAACAAGATCACCCAACCCCACAACAAATACAAGGTACCGTCTTCGCTGAATTGGTTCTTTGCCTTATTGATCATCTCATGGATGATGCTGAGGCTTTGCTTTTCGGTAAGGGTTTCCTGCATGGAAGGAAATTCTACTTGATCAGACTTTGAAAATAACTAACCTGATTGAGACCCCAGTGTGGATGAATGGAGGATTTCGGTTTTTGGATCTCAAATTTCCTCTGTGCCTCATCGAACAACTGCTTAGCCTTTGCTTTGCTTCCGCCAAATTGTTCAGGGGTATAAAACATATCCTGCCCTTCCAACAGGTAGATCCGGGGATTTGAAGCATCCAATGTTTTGGCCCTTGCAAGGGCTTCTGCCGCTTTTGGACCATAAGTTTGCCACCTTGTCATTGGATCAACACCCATTCTTAATGTAGCGATCATCTTCTTGATACAAAAAATATCAGCATTGTCTTTCTCAATCGCTTCTGCCTTAGATAGTAAGGTCTCCGCCTTATCTGCGAGAAGATCGATCTGTGTTGAACTTGCTGCGCTTGTCTTTCCTGGTTCCTGCATCATGTATCCGCTCATTACGTGACTGAGCGATGCATAATAATAAGGAAGCCACTGTGTTTTCTCGGCTTCTGCAATGCGTTCAAAGGAGTTTGCCAGACCCTGCCATCCGGGAAGGCCCCGGGCTGTATCCAGCGCGGTCACTTTATCTGACATGGCCTTCATGTACTTCTCCGACTGGGCATTGGACATCAACGTTAATGCCATTAATGCCATTGCTGCTGTGATCTTTTTCATCGTCTGAGTTTTACTTGTTATGTTCCCTTTTTAATTTTTCATACTCTTTTTCTACCAAATTTTCGCTGGGATACACGTAGGCGGCGAGGTAGTGAAACACCAGCCCGATCCCCCAGCCCATTGTGGTCCATATTGGCCATGGATAATTGTTTGATGAATTTCCCCTGGTTTGGAAAATCCATAGTGCCCATAAAAACCCATTTATAACCACATACGTGGTGAGGTGGGTTTTGAATGAAGCCCTTTTCTTTGCGATCTCCCATAAAATTTCATCATTGGGGACCAGTTGTTGCCTTTCGTTTTCCATCTTGATCTTTTAAAGATTATTATTGATTACGTCTTGCGATCTGTCGATCCCAAAGCTGATAAATGCCCCTACAAAAACAAACACCTTAGAGGGTGGTACAATAGCCGTTTTCCTTAATCCATGGTATGAGTACTGGTAGTTAAACACCTGGTCAAACCCAAACACATTGCTGACGGAAAACACATATACTGCAAAGGACTTTGCATCTTTCTTCCCAAGGGAGGGCAGGTAGTTCACAGAAAAGCTCACGTTATGATAGTCCGGTGTTACTCCCCTGTCGGTAAACTTGAACGATCCGTTTTCCGGAGCGATAAAATAGTATGGTCTACCACTGGCATAATTATATGCCGCGTTGAATTGAGTCTTCCATGGCGTTACAAATTTCTTCACTACCAGAGATGCAGTGTGTTTTGCAGCAAAATTTGGCTGAATGGCCGAGGGGAAATTCAGAAAATCCCTTTTGGTATCCAGGTAGGAATAGGATATCCAGTAGTCGACGTCCTTAATGGTTTGCTTGTCGCGCCAGAAGATCTCTATCCCTTGTGCATCTCCGAAACCCTGATTACCTATAGCAACAGGTTGAAAGTTTTGCAAGTCCGTTTTAATGAGGTCATCATACTTTTTATAGAAAAGTTCTGTCCTAAGTGTAGTCAGCTTAGTTACCCGCTGGTATTGCAGGATGTAGTGCGTGGCATTGGTAAATCTCAGGTCTGCACTGGTGGGAAAAAACTGGCGTTCAGGATTCTGGTAGAACTTTCCATACGCGAAGGAAACCTGCCCCTGCTTGCTGAGTTTGTATGCCAGTGACACCCTGGGCGCTGCGTTGACCTTATCCATCAACTTAGAATGCTCCAGTCGGCCGCCCAGTTTGGCAGCCAGTCCGTTGGTGATATAAAGATCTGTCTCTGCAAAAGCTGCTGTAATGCTTTCCTTAACTTCCTGTTCGAAGCTGTTGCCCAGGTGATTGGTAAACAAGGAATGGTCATCCAGCCGATTGAATTCACTACCGAAACGTACTGCGTTCAGCCCGGCAAACTTTCTCTCCAAAACCAACTTCGCATTCAGATACTTGCCTGTATTATCGAGCTTAAAATTTTTGAACTCAAGGGGCGAAAGCGTCACCAACTCTTTATCATTGCTGTATAATCCACTTTCAATATGGTCACGATTATCTGTATAAGCCAGGCCAGCATTCATTTTCCATCTTCCAAAAGATTCACGGTAGTACAGATTATGATAAAAATTCGTATTCTTTAGAGCGAAGCCATCGAGGTATCCAATGGAATCAAGACTGGGTGTGTAGAATTTCAGGTTGGTATTACCAAAGATCCCATAGTATTTAATTATTCCTGTTTTTGAGGTCTTGATCCTGAAATTCGCATCGGCAGTATTAAACACCGGCACCTGCTCATAATCCTGCTGTTGTTTGATCAATGAGAATGCAAGTGATAAGTTGGTATAACTGTAGCTTCCGCCAAAGGAATACTTTTTGTTTTTGTCGAGGTGCTGATACCCGCCACTCGCGCCAATGACCGTAACACCCAGGTTTGCCGAGGTTTGATCAGGAAGATCGATCGACTCGAGGATCAGCGCTGATGACAGTGCCTGGCCATAGAGCGCGGAGTATCCACCTGTGCTGAACACGGTACCTTTAAACAGAAATGGCGAGAAGCGGCCACGTTGCGCAACGTTTGGCACACTACTGAAAAAGAAGTTATTCACCAGGTTCCCATCAATAAAGGTTTTTGTTTCAGCCGCCGTGCCACCTCTTACAAACAGGCCTTCGCTCTCCCCTACCTGTTGGGCCCCGGGCAGTGTTTTCAATGCACCTGTAACATCTCCATTTCCACTTGCCGTTGTAACAATATCAATAGGGTTGAGTACGGTAGCTTTTTTTCTGTCTGACGCCTCAAATGCCCCCGCAGTGATGACCACCGCACTCATTTCATCCACCAACTCTTTCAAAATGATCTCGATCGGTGCGGGGGCAGTTGTGACGTTGATTTGCTGCTGGTATAACTTATAACCCGATTGTTCCGCCTGTAAAACAACGATCCCTTTCTCTTCAGTAACAAAACTGAACGAGCCGCTGGAATCGGAGGTGGCACCTTCATAACTGTCTTTTATGCTGATGTTCACCCCTGCCAATGGCTTCTTCCTGACACTAATGATCCTGCCTTTGATCTCTGTCTGCGCTTGAGCTTTACATCCTGCCAGTATTGCAAAAAGGATAACCATCCATTTGCTCATAAACCATCTATTGAATCACAAACATAAAGTAGTTTATAATGCAAAGCAAATAAATGTAGGCCTTGTCATCCTTAGAGCAAAGATTCAAAATCGAAAACCTGCAGCAGCGCCGTAATTGGAATCAGCCAGACCCCCAATAAACTGAAAAGGGTACGGCACAAAAAAACCCGCAATGTCGTGCGGGCTTTTATGATCGGTTGTCATTACTATTTGTACTGGGTCATAAGTCCTTTCGCCATCTCAACCATTTGCTTCAGTCCTTCTTCGGGAAGATTTCCTTTCTTGAAATCAGCAAGCAACTCAGGCATTTTGTTCTCCATTTCCAGCAGGAAATGTTCTTCAAATTCCTTCACCTTCCTGACCGGTACGGAAGTGATCAAACCTTGTGTTCCAAGGTAGATGATCGCAACCTGCTTTTCCACAGACATCGGCTCATACTGGCCTTGTTTCAGGATCTCCACGTTACGCGCACCTTTGTCAAGTACATTCTTGGTTGCCGCATCAAGGTCGCCGCCAAACTTGGAGAACGCCTCCATTTCACGGTAAAGGGCCTGGTCAAGTTTCAATGTACCAGCTACCTTCTTCATAGACTTGATCTGGGCATTACCACCCACACGGCTAACCGAAATACCTACGTTGATCGCAGGGCGAATACCCGCGTTGAACAGGTTTGATTCCAGAAATATCTGTCCGTCGGTAATTGAGATCACGTTCGTTGGGATATATGCCGATACGTCACCCGCCTGAGTTTCGATGATTGGAAGGGCCGTAAGGGAACCACCACCTTTCACCAGGTGCCTGATAGACTCGGGGAGGTCGTTCATATTCTTTGCCACTTCATCATTGGTGATCACTTTTGCAGCCCTTTCAAGCAAACGGCTGTGCAGGTAGAATACATCACCAGGATATGCTTCACGTCCGGGAGGGCGACGCAACAACAATGATACTTCACGGTAAGCAACAGCCTGCTTTGAAAGATCATCAAAAATGATCAATGCAGGACGGCCGGTATCACGGAAAAACTCCCCAATGGCAGCGCCGGCAAAGGGAGCGTAGAACTGCAATGGGGCAGGATCAGAAGCTGATGCAGCTACGATTGTGGTAAACTCCATCGCGCCATTGTCTTCCAGTGTTTTCATAACACCTGCAATGGTGGATGCCTTTTGTCCGATCGCAACATATATACAGTAAACAGGCTTACCTGCTTTATAAAACTCTTTCTGGTTGATGATGGTATCCACCGCAATGGCTGTTTTACCAGTCTGGCGATCACCAATGATCAATTCACGCTGACCACGACCAACCGGGATCATTGCGTCGATGGCTTTGATCCCCGTTTGGAGAGGCTCCTTAACGGGCTCCCTGAAGATCACGCCAGGCGCTTTACGCTCCAGCGGCATTTCATACAAATCCCCCACAACAGGACCTTTACCATCTATAGGCAGACCCAGGGTGTTGATGACACGCCCTACCAGACCTTCGCCCACTTTAATGGATGCGATCTGACCGGTACGACGAACTTTTGAACCTTCTTTGATGTCGCCACTTTCACCCATCAATACCGCGCCCACATTATCTTCTTCCAGGTTCAAGGCAATGGCGCGAACACCATTTTCAAACTCAACAAGCTCTCCTGACCCTACATTGCTAAGGCCATAAATACGGGCGATACCATCACCTGCCTGGAGAACGGTACCCACCTCTTCCAGTTCGGCTGAGGTATTGAAGTTCGACAGCTGCTGACGCAGTATCGCTGAGATTTCATCTGGTTTTATACTTACCATAGCGGTTCTTTTTAAAAATTATTATCTGAGCTTTTGAACATACATGTTCTCAATGAATTGCTTCTTGATCACTACAAGATCATGGCGGATACTTGCATCATAGGTCAGGTCCTCTACGTTCAGCACAAAACCGCCGATAAGTTTATCATCAACTTTATTCGTGACCTCCAGCATGGCGTCCTTGAATCTGGGCAAGCCTTTTAGCTTTTCGCGCAAGACAACATTAACGGTCTCCGAAACAGGCGCAGCTGTGATGATCTCCACGATAGAGATCTTATGATGCTGGCGGTACAGACTTCCATATGCTTGCAATATCTCCTTAACCGCGATCTCCCTCCCCTTTTTGAACAACAGGTTGAAAAAAGACTTGGTCAGTTCAGTTATCTTACCCCCAAAAACCGCTGCAAAGATCTTCTCTTTCTTATCACCAGTGATCACTGGTGACATCATCACTGCATTGAACTCAGCATGATCCACCGAGAGGATCGTTTGTATATCATCCTTCACTTTCTCCAACTGGCCAGTTTCAAGAGCAAGGTCGAAAAGTGCTTTGGCGTATCGTTTTGCAACTTTGGGTTGACGCATTTGGCTAAGTCTTTTAGTTTTTTGTTGTGGTTAGTTCATCGGCCAGTTTACGGATGTAAACTTCATGGTCATTCCCACCAGCCAACTCCCGACGGATCACTTTTTCCGAAACCTCCACAACCATATTTCCAATCTGATTCTTGATATCGATCAGCGCTGCCATTTTCTGGTTCTCGATGGCGTTGTTGGCATCAACAATGATCTTGTTGGCCTCCACCTTGGCCTGTTCCTTGGCTTCGCTGATGATCTTATCTTTTGTCACTTTTGCCTCTTTCAGCATCTGGGCCCTCTCCTCACGCGCCTGTGCCAACAACTCTTCATTCTCACTTTTCAGCTGCGCCATTTCCAATTTCACACGCTCTGCCGTTGCAAGCGAATCTGCAATGGTCTTCTCCCGCTCATTCAGGCCATTGATGATAGCGGGCCATGCAAATTTCTTCAGAATGAAAAATGCTGCCAAAAATGCGATCAGGGTCCAAAATATGAGACCGAAAGCAGGAGTTAATAACTGCATATCTAAAATGTTTTTGTTCTAATTAGACAATTCTCTAATCAGCCAATTAGTAAATTGAAAAAGGAACCGCTCCTCGGCCCTGTGCGTTGGAGCGGTTACTGTTTTTCTGTTTAAACGAACATCGCAAGGATACCTGCGATAACCGCAAACAGTGCCACACCTTCTACGAAGGCGGCAGTCAGGATCATGTTAGCACGGATGTCGTTCATGGCTTCCGGCTGACGGGCAATTGCTTCTACCGCGCCTTTACCAATCTGACCGATACCGATACCTGCTCCAATGGCAGCGAGACCGGCACCAATGGCTCCACCGGCGTTAGCCCACGGAGTTGTGCTCAACAGTACATTCAATAAGTCCATACTTGCTGTTTTATATTGATAATTAATTCACAATTAATGATGCGTCTCGTGCTCATGCTCCCCTTCGAATGCCTGACTGATAAATACTGCGGTCAGATTGGTGAAAATAAAAGCCTGGATGAAGGCTACCATCACCTCGATGAGATAAATGAACACGGCGAACGCGATCGATACAGGACTGAAACCAACACCAACGCCAGTACTGATGCCACTGAAAATAAAGATCAGGGAGATCAGACATATGATAATAATGTGTCCCGCCATCATGTTGGCGAAAAGACGTATCATCAGGGCAAAGGGCTTGGTGAACACACCCAGTATTTCTACCGGGACCAGAATGACCTTCACGCCTCCGGGTACCGGAGGATTGAATATATGACCCCAGTAATGCTTGTTGGTACTTGCAAGGATCACAATAAAAGAGATCACCGCCAATACCAGTGTAAAGGCAATATTGCCCGTTACATTAGCAGCAGCAGGAATAAGACCAAAAATGTTGTTCACCAGGATAAAGAAAAATACGGTCAACAGGTACGGCAGGTACCTGTCCGCCTTCTTTCCCAGATTTGGCCTCGCAACCTCGTCGCGTATGAACGTAACTACAGGCTCAATGGCATTCTGCATACCGGTTGGCGCCTTTACAGCCCCTTTGTATTTGGCAGCTACAGACGTCATGATCCAGATCAAAACCGCCAGTGCCAGCAACATCTGCACTACATTACGGGTCAGCGAGAAATCATACACCTTAACACCGGGTTCAGTTGATACGATGGTTTCCCCTTCCATTTTATAGCCGTTGTACTCCGCATGGCCATGGTCAAATTTTGACGACATGAATACGGAGAACCCTTTCTGGGGAGAATACAGAATCACGGGAAGCGGGATGGTCACATGGTGCTCCTGCCCGTCGCTTCCGTGGTACTCAAAGAGGTGGAACTCGTGCGCATCCAGAATATGACTGAAGATCACTTTATTGGCATCAAAGCCACCTTTCTTCTCTTCTTTGTGTCCTTCTGCCTCATTAGTCGCATGTTCGTCATGCTGCGCAGACACAGCCACAGGCATTGCCATTAAGAAAACACTGAAAACCGCTACCACAAAGAATTTGACGCTGTTAAAGTTCATGGATGCTGCGAAATTTGGCGCAAAGATAGGGAATTGGAATGTGATAAATGTGGGAAATATACCGGAATGCGAGAAATGAAATAGCCCCATTCTATTCACCACATTTCCCACATTCATCACATTTTTCACATTCGAATTGCCTGTCCAAACTGCATTTCATAAAGACTGGCATAGAACCCCCGTTTGGCCAGCAATTCGTCGTGCCCCCCCATTTCCCTGATCTCGCCCTTATCAAGAACCATGATGACATCCGCCTTTCGGATAGTACTCAGCCTGTGGGCTATTATGATGTTGGTTCTGCCTCTGATCAGCTTATCGATGGAGCGTTGGATCAACTGTTCAGACTCTGTGTCTATCGATGATGTGGCCTCATCCAAGATCAAAATGGACGGATCATAGAGTAAGGCTCGCAGGAAAGACAATAGCTGCCTTTGCCCCATGGATAAGGTGCTGCCACGCTCCATGACATCGAAATCATACCCCCCGGGCAGTTGAATGATAAAGTCATGAATACCAATAAGTTGAGCGGCCTTTTGAACATCATCCCGGGTGATCTTCGAATTCCTGAGCGTAACATTATCGTAAATGGATCCGGAAAAGAGGAAAACATCCTGCAGCACTACCCCGATCTCCCCCCTGAGTACCTCCAGCTTGTAATCCTCAATATTCCGGTCATCAATCAGGATCTCCCCCTTCTTAACGTGGTAAAGCCTGTTGATGAGGCTAATGATCGAGGTTTTACCACTTCCGGTATGCCCTACTATGGCCAGGGTCTGCCCAGGCCGAACATGGAGATTGATATTTTTCAACACTTCCCTTTCATCGTCATAACCAAAACTCACATTCCTGAATTTGATGTCCCCGGCTACCTTTTCCGGTTGCCACTGGCCGTCCTCATTTGCAAAATCGGGGTTATCCATCACTTTGAATACCCTTTCACTGGCGATCATACCCATTTGCAGCACATTGAACTTGTCGGCAATCACCCGCAAGGGCCGGAACAGCAGGTTAAGCATGATGATGAACGAAATGATCTGGCCGGAGATCTCCACAGCCTGCTGCTGCGGCAGCTTCATCACCTGGTAGCCTGCATACCAAACCAGCAATCCCACCGAGCTGGCCAGTACGATCTCCACGATCGGGAAAAACACAGAGTAGGCAAAAATGGCATTGATATTAGCATTTCGATGCTCCCGGTTGATTTGCCGGAACTTCCTGTACTCCTTGTCTTCCACAGCAAAGGCCTGTACGATCTGCATCCCCGTGATATGTTCCTGGACAAAGGCGTTTAATGAAGAAACCGCGTTTCTCACACGCCTAAATGACTTGTTGACACTCTCCTTAAAAATGTATGTAGAGATGATGAGAAATGGAAAAGGGATCAGGCAAACCAACGTCAACTGCCAGTTGGTATAAAACATCGCTGCCAGTATCGCAATGATGGACAGAAAATCGGCAATGATCGGTATCAGCCCCTCCGAAAAAATATCGTTGATAGACTCAATATCATTTATGGTTCGTGTAGTAAGCGTGCCGATGGGCGTTCTATCAAACTGGGAAAGATTCAGGTTTAATACTTTCTCGTAAACCTTCACCCGCAGATCCTTCACAACCGTTTGCCCCAGCCAGGCCGTCAGAAAGGTGAAAAAGAAGCGTAAACCAGTTTCGATGAATAAGATCCCTGCCTGGATCACCGTTATCCATAACAGGGTATTGATCAAACCCGCCTTGATGATGTTATTGATGGTGTACTGGATCAACAAGGGCCTGACCGGTGAAAGCACTGCAAGCAACACTGCCAGCCCCACTGACATATAAAATCGCCTTTTGTAAGGGGCGGCAAAAGTAAAGACCCGCCTCAATTGGGTGAACTCAAAAATCCTCTTGCTGCCCTCCATCGAGCGAAATTAACGAATTGACGGATTAGCGGATTGACGGATTGTAGGAAGGACGAATTAAAAAATCCGCCAATCCGTCAATCCGCTAATCCCCTATCGCCCTTGTATACGCTTTAATGAAAAGGGCGCCCAGATTTTTATGCGGCGGGATATAATTGTCGAATCTCTCCTTCGCATCGCCAGAGGGGAACTGAACGGCAAGCGCCTTCCAGGTAGCGATCCAGTCAATATTTCTACCGGCCCGCAAATCTTCATTGATATGTTTCAGGATCGGCTCATTGACCGTTCTGGTGCCTACCTCTTTTGATGAGATGATGTGGGCATCAGGACAAGTTTTCAACACATCATCGAGGTTATGATAACCGCCGCAGGAACCAAGTATCACGATCCGGGCGGATGCCGGCAATTGTTTGATCGTATACTTCACATGGTAACTATGCCCCCGATGTATCACGATCGTTGGTTGAATTTTCTTCTCCTCCATAAATGCAAGCAAATGCTCCTGGGCACGCGCGTCAGGATCGTCACCCTTCGTGTTATCCAGCGGTAGGTTGGCATAAATCAGCAGCGGCTTGCCTTTGGCTGACCGGATCTCTACCCACTCCTTCGACTTTGTCACTTTCCAATCCGAAGCATTGTTGAACATGGACATGAAATTGCCATAGGAATCTATCCCGTCCTTATCACCATAGAAGAAAACCAGTTGTACTACCTTGCCTTCCTTATCCGCCAGTTGCTGGTAGTCTACCGTATATACGGGAGGTATTCCAAGCTTCTGGGAAATATTTATGGTACTGTCGGTGGATGAAGCAAAAATGGTTTGCAAAATATCGTAAATGATCTCTGTTCTCTTATTGCCAGACTTCCTGCTGATCACCAGGTTGTTCTCCACTTCCCAGTCGACCAGCCTTTTGACAACAGGTATATTGATACTCCCGTAAGAATCTGCTACGTCAACAGCTTCTTCGAGGGCGCCAGTTTTTCCAAGCCCCCTTGCAAAGGCGATCATCAGACGCTGTGCGTTACTGTCTGGCATCGTTGCCAGAAAAGGCTCGAGTTTATTATACCCCGCTGCCATCTTAATAAATTTCTTGAAGCGGTCAAATTGAACAGCCATAAGTAAGGTGTCACCCGAAGGAAACCTAAGCCGATCCATCATCCGGTTGTACACGCCTTTATAACTGGAGGTGTAGATCACGTCTTCACCCAACACGATCAAATAATACAACTCCTGCGGGGTAAGGGGTTCAAGAATTTTAAACCTCACCTGATCCGCTTCGTCGTGCAGGGCGTTGATCTCATTGATATACGTTTCAACAGCCTTCCGCTGCAGCATTTTGGTCAGTTCATTAAAAGCCAATGGAGCGTCGCCTGTTCTGAGCCGTTCAGCATAATTCACCTGGGTTTTGACAAGCAACCGGTAATACTTCAAACTGTCCGCCATTACATTACTGATCGAAGCCAGTGTTTGCCGGCCACTCATTACTTCATCCAGAAACGGATAATAAAGCCGGCCACTCTTACTCGAAGCCATATCAGTTATTGCCTTCACCATGGGATCGTCGCATTTTCTGATCAGTTGCCCTACTTTGGTCCGGGACGCGGCTGCGTAATCGTAGAACTGATCTGGGTTCAGCCGGGCAGTATACCTCACCAGGCTATCGGCAAAAGGAACGTCGGCGAAATACTCCAGCCGCGGAAGTATCTGCTCCGGTCGTATCGCACAGAGTTTTCTGAAAAGAATGATCTTGGACGGATTGAATCCGGGATTATCGAAAAATATGCTGTTGGAAGCATTGACTAAAATATCTCCTGTTTCATAAGGATACTTTTCAACAACAGGTTCAATGGATCTTGCTTTGATATCCGCTTCCATCATTTCCAGGAACTGGGTATAGAGCAAAACACCTTTTTCGGGAGCGAAAACCCTCCGGCTCCAGCCGTTCTGGTATCCGCGGAGCATATTTTGCAGCCCGGTCAGATACTTCACTTTCAAGCGGTGGTCCAGTTTGCTATGGTTCTCCAGTGAATCCTGCATTACATTCACCTGACGGATCATGAGGTCTGTGATGATCAGATTGATATCATCGTCTCTCACCGCATAAATAAGGTCGTCCTTCTTACCATCTGTTTCCAGGATACTGTTCTGCAACTTGTCGATATCCTCATGCAGCTTTACCCGACGAATGTCTATTCGCCGGGTACCGGTATCAGGAGCAGCCCATAAAAGACCTACCTGAAACAAAACAGTGCATAGAAGTAGTATTTTTCTCACTTGAGGCTGATAATTGCAAATTTAAGTGTAATATATGTTTACACAGACTATATCTGAAACGTTAAAGGGATGATTTTCAGTATGACCCGTTAACAATTTCATAATCCCCTGACCGCAAATTGGCAGGTCTGCAAGGTTACTTTTGCGTAAATCAATTGTTAACATGGATATTAAGGGTAAGAAAATCCTGATCGCCGACGACGAACCGGATATCCTGGAGATCATCAGCTACAATCTCCGGACCGAAGGTTATGATACCGTTACGGCAAAGAACGGAGAGGAAGCCCTTCAGAAAGCAAAGATTGTCAAGCCGGATCTTATTATTCTGGACGTAATGATGCCCAATAAGAACGGAATGGAAGTCTGCAAACTCCTGCGAAACCAACCCGATTTCCAGCAAACCCTCATCATTTTCCTGACGGCGCTGAACGATGAAGGTTCCCATATCCGGGGCCTGGAGTTCGGCGCGGACGACTACCTCACCAAGCCGGTAAGCCCGAAAGTACTGGTCAGCAAAGTGAATTCCCTGTTCCGCAGGATCATTAAGCCGGATGGCAACCAGGTGATCTCCATAAATGATTTCACGATCGATCCCGTGCAATTTGTGGTGGAACTCAAAGGTGAGCAGATCATACTGGCCAAAAAAGAATTCGAACTTCTCTATCTGCTGGCATCTAAGCCCGGGCGGGTATTCCTCCGAAACGAGATCCTGAGCCAGATCTGGGGCACGGATGTGATCGTTGGCGACCGAACTATCGATGTACATATCCGTAAAATTCGCCAGAAACTGGGGTTGGATTGCATCACCACCGTGAAAGGTGTGGGGTACAAATTCGAGTTATAAGCGCGGATCACCTCCTTGGGGAGGTACAAATTCGAGTTATAGGCGCGGATGTTCCGAATCAACCAGCTTCTTACCTTTACCGGATGTTCACTACTAAAAACATCACCCCCCAGAACATTGCCGCCAAGAATGCGCTTGCCATTGCCCTGGTGGGAAGTATTGCCAATCTTATTTTCATCAGGATTTGGTGGGTACCCCTTGTCACTTTCCTGATTCTTTTCGGAATAGCATATATACTGACCAATTATTTTATTCAGCGCTTTATCTACAGGAAGATCAAACTGATCTATAAATTCATATATCAAACCAAGGCCACCAAGCGGGAAGAATTTTATTACAAGAACATCCTGCCGCAAAAAAGCATTGAAGAGGTGAGTGAAGATGTAGAAAAATGGGCTGAGCAACGTAAAGAAGAAATTGAAATGCTCAGGCAGAATGAAAAGTACCGCAAAGAATTTCTTCAAAATCTTTCCCACGAGTTCAAAACCCCCGTTTTTGCCATTCAGGGTTATGTAGATACGCTGCTCAACGGGGCTCTGGAAGAACAGGAGGTAAACAGGAAGTTTTTGGAGAACGCCTCCCGAAATGTTGACAGGCTGGTAAACCTGATCTCAGATCTCGATGAAATTTCAAGCCTGGAAAGCGGCGAACAACAACTGCAGAAATCCAGTTTCATCATACAGGATATCATCAGGGAAGTTTTTGAAACCCTTTCTATAAAAGCCGCCAATAAGAATGCGAACTGCACGATCAAAAAAGGTTGCGAAACACCGATATCGGTTTTTGGCGATAAAGAAAAGACCAGGCAGGTACTCATCAACCTGGTAGACAATGCAATCAAGTACGGCAAGCAGAATGGTTACATAGAGGCCAGTGTGTATAATACTGACGGGAAAAATATTTTGGTAGAGATCAGCGACGATGGCCTCGGCATTTCTGAAGAACACTTGCCCCGGATATTTGAAAGGTTCTACCGTACAGATTATGGCCGGAGCCGGAACATAGGCGGAACGGGGCTGGGGTTGGCTATTTGCAAGCACATCATCGAAGCTGACGGGCATAGCATACATGTAAGAAGCAAGCCTGACATTGGAACTACATTTGGCTTCACCATCAGCAGGTCATAAAAAAACCCCTGGTAGAAACCAGGGGCGAACTCAAACAATTTTACTGCTTCAACAACATGCGCTGATTAAACTGCGAATACAAAATAATGTAAGCTGTATTAGTAAAATATTACGGCACCATTAAGAAATTGATATTGCCAGCTTTTCAGCCAGTCCGAATGAAAGAGTCATGCCATTCCCGCCAACGCCATTGAATACATACACATCTTTGTTGGGCGAATGGAAGAAATAGGGTTTCCCATTCATCAGCTTGGTATAAATTCCGTTCCAGCTTTCAAGCAATTCTTCATTACGGAACCGTGCAAATGTGCGCAGATATTTCAGGATCATCTCATTGATAAATCCCTTATCAAAAGGATCGTGCGTGCCACCATACTCATGGGAATCGCCGATGGTCAGTTCCCCTTTCCCGTTTTGCGACACCATTACATGAATGCCCCAGTCCAGGTACTCGCCCATCTCGGCTTCGTAGCGGGCCTTCAACGAGGGAAGTGATCCCGCCGCCTTAAAACTGTGATAGTGGATCAGTGATAAACCTCCACAGAGAGCAGGCCCGATTCGCCAATTGTCTGGCTGCGTTCCAAAGCGCATCATCTGCAGTTTACATTTCACCGCAGATTCACTGGCAAAACTCTCGGGATACAAGGTCTCGAACTCCATGCCGCTGCAAATGACCACCAGGTCGGCATCATATTTTTCACTGGCTGTTCTCACCAAATGAGTTCCCACTTCGGTTACCGATTCTCCCCACTTAAAGCTTATCGGATACCTGGAACTGAGGTACTCGGGAAACGCCCAGATGGCTTCCCGGGGATCTACGATCATCTCACTGGTACTGAATAAACCGGAAATCAGTCCGTCTGCAACTACGGCTGGGGAGCGTTGTAGAACCTCATCGGCCTTAAGCAGCTGAAATGGGCGCTCAGCTCTATAGTTACTGTAAAGTTCCTCCAACACCAAAGCTTCATCGGGATGATACGCCAGGTGCATGCTGCCTACAGGATCGTGAAAGATCCTTGCGCCGTTGCACATTTCTTTCCATATCTCAGCACTCCTCACCGCAGCATCATACAACTCCCCGGAAGGTTGACCAACAGGCCAAACCATTCCAAAATTCCTGATAGAAGCGCCAACGGCCCGGTGGTTGCGTTCCAGAACGGTGACGGCATATCCCCGTCCGGCCAGTGCCTTAGCCATGGCAAGGCCGGCTATACCTGCGCCTACAACAATTGCATGCCCTTTACTCATTGAACCTGAATTTTCAATTTATACTTCCTGTTAAAATAAAACAACGCATATATGGTACCCATTACGCCGATCACGGACAAAATGATCACCGCGTATGAATAAAATACGGACCATTTCACATCAACTTTCATCGACTCCTTGAACAACATCACCGTTACACTTCCCAAATACCCGAATGCATCGGTGATATAAATCAAAAAACCCACATTTCCTTTTATCCTGAAAGCAGCGATCATCCTTTCAAAAAAAATTGCATTAAAGGGAATGTAAGCCATGTACAAACCAAGGCCTACGGACTGCATCCAAATCCCGCCATGCAAACCCTTATAGATAAAAAGCAGGGACGTGATTCCGGCCAGCAGAAAACCTCCGATGATCACGTAGTGGACCACCCTGAACGCAATGATGTTTCGTCGTATCAGTACCATCAGCCCCATCATCAGCAGGATGATCAAGGTGATCTTGGTCTCCGATTTGGTGAACACTGATGCATCGCCTGCATAACCCAGTTCGTTCCACATGTTGCCCATGTAGTTATCCCTGATATCCCTCATCACCGTAAGCATGGTATAGATCACAGCAAGGATGATCAGGCCGGCGCCAAAATCCCGGATGATCTCCTTTCTGTCGTCTCCGGTCATAGCAATCCTTTCAGAACGCTCGTCGATATCTTTCTCATCGGGCGTCGGCGACCGCTCGAGGAAATAAAACAGGACGATCAGCGGCACCACAAATACCAAACCTGTCATGAATGGCATCCACTTTTCAGTGACGCCAAATTCAAGCATCATCCATTTGCCCACCGACCTGGTGAATCCACCTGCAAAAATAAAACTGACCGCAAGTACGGAACCTATGAAATCCGTGGATCGCCTGCCTTCGGCATAACTGAATACAACACCCCACATGAACCCCAGCATGAATCCGTTGACAAAAAAACAAATCATCCCGGCCCAGGGTGGCAGCAAGGCAAATAAGAGCAACGCAAGCCATGCCACTGAAACCAGAATGGTAGCCGTGATCCACCTGCCTGTCCTTTTCAGGCTGGATATGAACCGTATGCCTGCAAACTTGCTGAGCATATATCCGATGACCTGACAGATGATCAGCACGGTCTGGTATGAGATACCAAACAGCTGCTCTCCAGAAAATGTGGCAACCGTGAAGGGCTTACGAAATGCATATACACAGGTATATGCGAAAAAAGTGAGGGCGGCGATATTTAGGGCAGTGAGGACCTGCCTTGTTTTGGTCTTTGTCAATGTTTTGGACAATTCAGTTAATGATCAGTAAACGCATGTCACTGCTGTGAAAGATGCTTTTCAGCCAACTTCCGGAAAAAATCCAAACTCTGACTGGTTGGCACCGTCAGTTTTGCCTCATCATCCCAAAGCCTCAATTTGATCTTGAGCTCCGAAATGGGATCCTGCTCGAACGCAAGGGCCTCTTTCTCGTCCATCATCCCGCCCTGAAACCCGAGTGTTTCCTTACTGGCAGAAGACAGCTTGTTATAATAGTCAGGATTCCTGTAGGTAAGATATCTTTTTGCTACCACATGGCTTTCTACCAGCATAGCCAGCCGCTCTGAAAAACCCCTCGCCCTCAGGTAATCCGCACCTATCGATTCATGGGAAACGACTCCATATCCTTCCATGTTTTCTGTAATGCCCTCCGCTGAAAGAAGGTGTCCGATATCATGAAAAAATGCGGCCAGAATCACTTCATCATCATAGCCCTCAGAACGGGCCAGCTCACCTGCCTGCAACATATGTTCCAGTTGCGAAACCGGCTCTCCTATATAATCTTCATCACCATGCAAAACATACAAACCAAAGACTTCATCGATAATATCTTTATTCATGAAAAGGATTTTTCAAATGTAAATTGCAGGCGATGCCGCTGAACAGCATCCATGCAATCGTAACAATTCGTTAATGAATTTTAATTTTGTTGTAAAAGTTAAGTAAAAATATTTGCTGCATGAATTTAAGGCGGTCAGTGATTTTATTTCTTTCGTTGTTCTTAATAAAAGCAGATATTGTAGCGCAGGAAGACTCCACGATCCTCGCTCCGATCGTGATCACGGCTACCAGAACCAAAACGCGTATCGACCGGACTCCCGCAGCAGTAAGTTACCTCACTGCCGAGCAGATCAGGGAGCAGAATGGCAGGTCTGTGCCGGAATTACTTATGTCGATGGCCGGGGTCTGGATGCAGAAAACAAACCACGCGGGTGGAAGTCCTTTTCTTAGAGGCCTAACCGGGAACCAGGTGCTGCTGATGACCGACGGGATCAGGTTGAATAATGCCACTTATCGTTTTGGTCCCAACCAATACCTCAGCACCATAGATCCCTTTACCGTCAACAATGTGGAA
>Ga0164292_10000695_pt1 | contig 26611 bp, 20 predicted proteins | sample GEODES117metaG_FD_111486 | JGI IMG/M metagenome (GOLD analysis project Ga0164292, IMG submission 111486) | Eutrophic lake water microbial communities from Lake Mendota, Wisconsin, USA - GEODES117 metaG | ecosystem: Environmental > Aquatic > Freshwater > Lake | place: USA: Lake Mendota...
GCTCAGGACTGGGGCTCAGGACTGGGGCTCGGAACCTTGATTCGGCAGCAAAGGCTCGAATTCGGCGGCCAGGGCCCTGGCGGCTTCCTTCTCCCCGGCCTGGTTCAGCTCCTCAAGACGATCGCGGCCGAGACTTGCCGGGGCCTCGATCGCGGCGCAGTGATGCAGAAACGCGACCACCATCTGACGGGCGAACAGCTGCTGCAGCTGCTGGGCCACTTCAGGCGGCACGGATTCCGGCTGGTTGAATTCAGGGAACATGGAGCGGAACGGAACTGCCGCCAAGCTATGAACCCCGTTCCTTCCTGCCGTGCGTGGCGACCGTACCCCTGGGTGCGGTCCTCCCTCCGTCGGGGGGAAAGCCGCACCACGTCCGGCAGGCAGCCTCAGACCGCCACCTGCTGACGCTCGGCCAGACCCACCGTGGCCTTCTCACTGGGAGGCACCAGCAGCCGGAAGCGGGGCTTCCAGCTGGCCCAGTCGGCCAGGATGGCTGCCGCCTTGGCGCTGCCGGTGACCTCCAGGTGGGCCTCCAGCAGGGGCTTGAGCAGGGCCTCCTGCTCGGGGGTGGTGAGCTCGCAGAGGGCCACGATCTCCGGATTCACCCGCTCGCGCAGGCCACCGCTCTCATCGAGCAGGAAGGCCACCCCGCCGGTCATGCCCGCGGCCACGTTGCGGCCGGTGGAGCCGAGCACCACCACCACGCCGCCTGTCATGTATTCGCAGCAGTGGTCGCCGGCGCCTTCCACCACGGTGCGGGCCCCACTGTTGCGCACGGCGAAGCGCTCGCCGGCGCGGCCGAGGGCGAACAGCTCGCCGCCGGTGGCTCCATAAAGGCAGGTATTGCCCAGGATCACCTGGGAGCCGGGATCGTTGCCGCCGGTGGGGGGCACCACCGTGATCCGGCCGCCATTGAGGCCCTTGCCCACGTAGTCGTTGGCTTCACCCACCAGGCGCACGTTCATGCCCTGGAGCACAAAGGCCCCGAAGCTCTGGCCGGCGGCCCCTTCGTAGGTGAGGTCGAGCTGGCCCTGGAAGCCGGTGTTGCCATGGCGGGCGGCGATCTCGCCGCCCAGGCGGGCGCCCACGCTTCGGTCCGTGTTCACGATCGCCAGGGTGCGGGCCAGACGGCCATGACCCTCCAGGGCTGCCATCAGCTCGGAATCGGCCAGCAGCTGGTCTTCGAGGATCACGCCATTGCCATGGGCCTCGGGCTCGTGCTGCAGCCAGGCGCGATCGGCAGCCGCCGGGATCGGTTCAATCAGGCAGGAGAGGTCGACGGCCCGGGTCTTGGCCAGGGACACGGCACGCGGCTGCAGCAGTTCACTGCGACCGATCAGATCCTCCAGCCGTGCCACCCCGAGAACGCTCAGCAGCTGACGCACCTCCTCGGCCACGAACAGGAAGAAATTCACCACGTGCTCCGGCACACCGGGGAAACGCTTGCGCAGGCTCTCCTTCTGGGTGGCCACCCCCACGGGGCAATTGTTGGTGTGGCAGACGCGGGCCATGATGCAGCCCTCGGCGATCATCGCCACCGAGCCGAAGCCATATTCCTCGGCGCCGAGAAGGGCGGCGATGATCACGTCCCAGCCGGTCTTGAGGCCACCGTCGGCCCGCAACAGCACCCGGTGGCGCAGGCCGTTCTCCAACAGGGAACGATGCACCTCGGTGAGCCCCAGTTCCCAGGGGCTGCCGGCGTGCTTGATCGAACTCAGGGGCGAGGCGCCGGTGCCACCGTCATGGCCGGAGATCTGGATCACATCGGCATTGGCCTTGGCCACACCGGCGGCGATGGTGCCGATGCCGATCTCGGCCACCAGCTTCACGCTCACCTTGGCGGCGGGATGCACCTGGTGAAGATCGTGGATCAACTGGGCCAGATCTTCGATCGAATAGATGTCGTGGTGGGGCGGCGGCGAGATCAGGGCCACGCCGGCCTTGCTGTTGCGCAGCCAGGCGATGTAGGGATCCACCTTGGGCCCGGGCAGCTGGCCGCCCTCGCCGGGCTTGGCCCCCTGGGCCACCTTGATCTCCAGCTGCCTGCCGCTGCGCAGGTATTCAGGGGTCACCCCGAACCGCCCCGAGGCGATCTGTTTGATGGCGGAGCAGGCGGTATCGCCGTTTCTGAGGCCGTTGAGGGTGGGCAGAGTCGGGGAATGGCCCTTGGCATCCACATCGGCGAGCACCTTGAAGCGAGCCGGATCTTCGCCCCCTTCGCCGCTGTTGCTCTTGCCGCCGATGCGGTTCATCGCGATGGCGAGCACCTCGTGGGCCTCACGTGAGAGCGCCCCGAGGCTCATCCCACCGGTGCAGAAGCGGGAACAGATGCTCTCCACGCTCTCCACCTGGTCGATCGGCAGGGGGCTGGGGGCGGGTCTGAGCTCCAACAGGTCCCGCAGGGCGGTGACCGGCCGGTTCTCCAGCAGGGTTTTGTAGGTGGTGAAGTGGTCGTAGCCAGGGCCCGCCTTGACGGCCGCATGCAGGGCCTTGGCCATCTCCGGGCTGTTGAGGTGATATTCGCCACCGGTGCGGTATTGCACGAAGCCCATGAACTCCAGCTTGGTGCGGTTCAGCTCCGGGAACGCCTTGGCATGGAAACTGAGGGTCTCGCTGGCCAGTTCACTGAGACTGAGACCAGCCACCCGGCTGGTGGTCCCGGTGAAGGCGAGCTGAATCAGATCGGCGCCGATGCCGATGGCTTCAAAGATCTGGGCGCCGTGATAGCTGGCCAGCAGCGAAATGCCGATCTTCGAGAGGATCTTACGCAGGCCGTCTTCCAGGGCTTTGCGCACATTGGCTTGCACCTGATCCGGGGTGAGAGCGGGCAGCTTGCCGGTCTCGATCAGCTTCTGCACCCGGGGATGGGCCAACCAGTGGCGGGAGGTTTCCCAGGTGAGCCAGGGGCAGACGGCGCTGGCGCCGTAGCCGATCAGGCAGGCCAGGTGGTGGGTGCTCCAGCACTGGGCCGTCTCCACCACAAGGGAGCTCTGGAGGCGCAGACCCAGGTTGAGCAGGTGGTGGTGCACCGCTCCCACCGCCAGCAGGGGCGGGATATAGGTGGTGGTGGCGTTGATGCCCCGGGGCCGACCATCGCCGTCGGTGCGATCGGAGAGCACCAGGATCTGGCTGCCAGCCCGCACGGCCTGCTCGGCCTCGCTGCGCAGACGCTGGACCGCCGCCTCCAGCCCCGAAGGGCCATCGGTGACGGGCATCAGCGTGGACAGGGTGATGGTGGCAAAGCTCTGCTGGCCAAGCGCCGCCAGTTCGGCCTCATTCAGGATCGGAGTGGCCAGATGCAGCACGGCGGCAGCGGAGGCCTCCGGCCGCAGCGGGGACCCCCGCTTGCCCAGATGCATCTCCAGGCTCATCACCAGCTTCTCCCGCAGCGGATCGATCGGCGGGTTGGTGACCTGGGCAAAGCGCTGCTTGAAGTAGTCGTAGAGCAGGTGGGGCTTATCCGACAGCACCGCCAGCGGGATGTCGTCCCCCATGCAGTAGGTGGGTTCCTTGGCGGCACCCGCCATGTCCTCGATCACCAGATCGAAGTCCTCGGCAGTGAAACCGAAGGCGGTCTGCTGCTGCAGCAGATCCAGGTCGCCCAGCTGGCGCTCCTGCTGCCAGGGCTGGGCGGCGAGGCTGCGGCGGCGTTCCGCCAGCCAGGCGCCGTAAGGATGGCGTCCGGCCACCTCCTGCTTCACCTCCCAGTTGCGCAGCAGGCGCCCGTTCTCCAGATCCACCGCCAGCATCTGGCCGGGGCCGAGGCGGCCCTTCTCGAGGATGCGGCTTTCCTCCAGCTCCACCACGCCGGTCTCCGAGCCCATCACCACGAAGCCATCGCTGGTGATGCAGTAGCGGGCGGGGCGCAGGCCGTTGCGATCGAGGGTGGCGCCGACGCTGCAGCCATCGGCGAACACCAGCAGGGCGGGGCCGTCCCAGGGTTCCTGGGTGCAGGCCGAATACTCGTAGAAAGCCTGGATCTCCGGCTTGTCAGTCAGCTCAGGCTGATCGCGGAAAGCCTCCGGCACCAGGGTGAGCAGGCTCTCGGTGATCGGCCGGCCGCTGCGCACCAGCAGCTCCAGCGTCGCATCGAGGTTGGCCGAATCGCTGAAGGCGGCATTCACCACGGGCTTGAGGTCGGCGGCCGCCTCACCCCAGACGGCATCGAGGTTGGCCTCCGAAGCGCGGGCCCAGTTGAGGTTGCCCAGCAGGGTGTTGATCTCACCGTTGTGGCCCAGCAGCCGCATGGGCTGGGCCAGGGGCCAGCGCGGCAAGGTGTTGGTGCTGAAGCGGCGGTGATACACCGCGAAATTCACAGCGAAGCGTTCATCGCGCAGGTCGCTGTAGAAGGAGGAAAGCACCTCCGAACGCACCATGCCCTTGTAGACAACGGTGCGGCTGCTGAGCGAAGCGAAGTAAAGATCACCGGGGCCCGGCCCCCAGGCCTCCCGGGCCCGGTCGCCGCAGCGGCGGCGCAGGCGGAACAGCAGGGCCTCAAGGGCATCCCCGGCCAGGGTCTCACCGCCGGCGCTGATGGGCGCAGCCAGCAGCCACTGCTCGATCACCGGAGCCGTGGAACGGGCCAGGGGGCCCAGCACCTCCGGATCAACCGGCACAGTCCGCCAGCCCAGGCTGGTGAGTCCGAGGTTCCCGGCTTCCTCATCGCAGAAGCGCTTGGCCTGCTCCCGGCGGACCCCATCGGCGGGGAGAAACACCATCCCGAGGCCCCGGGTGCCACCGGCAGTGGCCGCCGCGGGCCACACCTGCTCCAGAAAGCTCCAGGGGATCGCGCACAACACCCCGGCACCATCTCCGGAGTCCCCATCTCCGCCACAGCCACCGCGATGTTCCATGCAGTCGAGGCCCCGCAGGGCCTGCTTCAGCACCCAGTGGCTCGCCTCCCCCCGCAGACTGGCCAGAAAGCCAACGCCACAGGCGTCCTTCTCCCCCGCCACCGCAGCCGGTGCCGGGCTGTCGCAGTGGGGCCAGAGGGCGGAGGGGAAAGGAGGCATAACCCGTTAGTCGTCCTGGACGGTGCTCGAACAAAGGCCTCTGGGAACTGCTCGAGAAAGCTGGCCGCAGCGGTGAACCCCGTGCGATATCAGCGGTCTGAAGCACCACCGGCGAAGCGAGCCAATGATCCTAGGCAGACGCCCTTCAAGAGGTTCAGGGGGACCTACCTTTCACACTCCGGCCTGAAGCTTCGATGGTGTCCTGGACGGCGCTGAGCGCCACCCTGATCGCCGCCGCCACCCCCTGGGCCGCAGGAGCTCCGCCCCTGCCACCCCCCGAACCGGTGGCGCCCCGGCAGAGCTTCCCCGCCCGCCGAGAGCGGCCACCCCTCTGGCGCAGCGCGGCTTCGCGCACCGGCAACCGCCTGGTGATCAACGGAAAGGAGCAGCAGGCCGCCTGGCTCTGGCGCGGTGAAGCGCCGCAGCCGGAAGAACTCTGGCTGCCGTTGGAGGTGCTGCAGGGGCAGCTGGGCTTCAGCAGCCGCAGTCGCCCGGACGGCAGCCTCGATCTGGAGTGGTTCGGGGTGAGGCTGATCGTGCCGCCCGAGCGGCAGCGCCCCCTCGGGGATGAGGTGGCCGTGGAGGTGGCCGGGGTGCTGGCAACGCATCGGGTGTCGCTCCGGCCTCAGGAGACGACCCTGGAGCTGCGCCTTCCCCCTTCCCGGCTGCTGCAGGTGCGGAGTTCCCGCCAGCCGGGCCTGCAGAGGGTGGTGCTCGATCTCGACGGGCCGGCCTTGGTGCGCAATGAGGCCAGGGGCCTCGAGCTGGGCCTGCTCAGCGATGGTGGACACCAGGTCCAGCTGCAGGCGCTGGGCCTGCGCAGCCGCTCCGGCGGCAGCAGCCTGCAGCTGGCCGGGCGGCCCCCCGTCAAGGTCTTCACCCTTGCCGAGCCCTACCGGATCGTGATCGATCTGCCGGATGCCGGCGAAACGGCCAGCGCTGGGGGAGGCTCCACCAGCGGCGCCGCGACGGTCGATCCGCGGCTGCAGGCCCTGCTGGGCAGGGAGCTCCAATGGGAGCGTCTGGTGCGCCAGGTGGGCGGCGAACGGATCCGCATCAATGCCGTACGGCTCGACCCGCGCACCAGCCCCCTGGAGCTGCGGCCGCTGAACCGCAGCGACGGCATGCAGGGCCTCAGTTCGCTGGTGCAGCTGGCCCGCAACGAAGACGCGCTGGTAGCCATCAACGGCGGCTACTTCAACCGCATCCGCCGGCTGCCGCTGGGCGCCCTCAAGGACAACGGCCGCTGGCTCTCCGGCCCGATCCTGAACCGGGGCGTAGTCGCCTGGGATCGCCGCAGCCTGCCCCGCTTCGGGCGCCTCAGCCTCCAGGAATGGCTGATCGATGCCCAGGAACGCCGCTGGCCCCTGACGGTGCTCAACAGCGGCTATGTGCAGCGGGGCCTGGCGCGCTACACCCCCGCCTGGGGAAGGCGATACACGGCCCTGAGCGGCAGCGAGACCGGGCTGCTCCTGCACCAGGGCGTGGTGGTCGAACGGCTGGAGACGGCCCGGCTCGTGGCCGGCGTGGCCCTGAGCCCAGGCGATGATCTGCTGGTGGCCCGGGGCGGAGCCCCCATGCCCTGGAACCCGGGCGAACGGCTGCGGCTGGAAGCGGTTCCCAGCGATCCGCTGGGGCTGGCCGAAAACATCGTGGGCGGAGGGCCGCTGCTGCTCCAGAACGGCCAGATGGTGCTGGACGGAAGAGCCGAGAGCTTCGGCCCTGCCTTTCTGGGCCAGGGGGCACCCCGCACCGTGATCGGCAGCGACGGTGAGCGGCTGTGGCTGGTCACCCTCGAAGGCTCGGGCCCTGGGGCCCCGGGGCCCAGCCTGCCGGAAGCGGCGCAGCTGCTCCAACAGCTGGGACTGCGCGATGCCCTGAACCTCGATGGGGGGAGCTCCACGGGTCTGGTGATGGGGGGCAACCACACCGTGCGCGGCCGAGGGGTGACCAGCTCGGTCCACAACGGGCTGGGTCTCGTGGCTCCGGTGCGGGCAGGGGGATCCTGAACGGCCGCGGCCGGGGCTGCCAGAGTGGAGGCACGTTCTGCCCAGCGATCGCCGTGCCCCGGGGCCACAGCCTGCGCATCACCGCCGCCGCCGCCGCCGAGCTCTGCCGCCAGGCGGCCGTGGCGGGTACCCCCGGACTGATGCACATCGACCTGCAGGGCGGGGGCTGCGAGCAGTGGACGATCCGGCTGCGGCCGGGACACCTGGCCGGCACCCCTGCTGCCCGCGCCGATGGGATCACCCTGTATGCCCCGGCGGAGCAGCTGGCCCTGCTGAGCGGCATCCAGCTCGATTACAAGGGGGATCTGAGCGGCGGGGGCTTTCTGGTGAGGGCCGCGGAAGGGATCCGCAGCTGCGCCTGCGGGGCTGCCTTCAGCCCGACATCAGGAAGGGGGACGGCGACGAAGTAAGGTGACGGATTGTCGAAATCGGTCGGACGTCCGACCTTGTATTCTCCGGCCCTCGATGCCCACAATCCAGCAGCTGATCCGCACCGAGCGTCAGCGCCTCACCCGAAAGACGAAGTCGCCAGCCCTGCGCGCCTGTCCTGAACGGCGTGGTGTCTGTACGCGTGTCTACACCTCCACGCCCAAGAAGCCGAACTCGGCCCTCCGCAAGGTTGCCAGGGTGAGGCTCACCTCGGGATTCGAGGTGACCGCCTACATCCCAGGCATCGGCCATAACCTTCAGGAGCACTCCGTGGTGCTGATCCGGGGTGGTCGGGTCAAGGATCTTCCCGGCGTGCGCTACCACATCATCCGCGGCACCCTCGACACCGCCGGTGTGAAGGACCGCCGCCAGTCCCGCTCGAAGTACGGCGCCAAGACCCCGAAGGGCTGAAGCGGCTGGTCAGGGCCAGGGATCTCCTTGATCCAGCCCGCCTCGCTTCCCGAGCCTTCGCCTCGCCAGCCTTCGTCCGCCGCCTTCCCCTGCCCGCCCCTCTCCACTTCGATTCATGTCCCGCCGCAACGCCGCCGAGAAGCGCCCCGTCCTGCCGGATCCCCAGTTCAACAGCCGCCTTGCCTCGATGATCGTGGCGAGACTGATGAAGCACGGCAAGAAGTCCACCGCCCAGCGGATCCTCTCCGATGCCTTCACGCTCATCAACGAGCGCACCGGCGGCGACCCCCTGGAACTGTTCGAAACCGCCGTGCGGAACGCCACCCCTTTGGTGGAAGTCCGGGCGCGCCGGGTCGGAGGCGCCACCTACCAAGTGCCGATGGAAGTGCGTCAGGAACGCGGAACGGCCATGGCCCTCCGCTGGCTCGTCAATTTCTCCCGGGCCCGTAACGGCCGGAGCATGGCCCAGAAGCTGGCCGGTGAACTGATGGATGCCGCCAACGAAGCAGGCAGTGCCGTGCGCAAGCGCGAGGAAACCCACAAGATGGCCGAGGCCAACAAGGCATTCGCCCACTACCGCTACTGATCCACAAGGGGAACCGGAGCCCAGGGCGCACCCGGTTCCCTTCAGACCCTGCCGAAGGCCGGTCTGTAAAGTAATGCCCGTTTTTTGTTGACCCACCCTCGGAGAAGATCCCCGTGGCCCGCGCCTACCCCCTGGAACGCGTCAGAAATATTGGTATTGCCGCTCATATCGACGCGGGCAAAACGACCACGACCGAGCGGATTCTGTTTTATTCCGGCGTGGTCCACAAGATGGGTGAGGTGCACGATGGTGCCGCCGTCACCGACTGGATGGAGCAGGAGCGGGAGCGCGGCATCACCATCACCGCGGCTGCCATTTCCACCAGCTGGAAGGACAACCGGATCAACATCATCGACACCCCTGGCCACGTCGATTTCACCATCGAAGTGGAGCGCTCGATGCGCGTCCTCGATGGTGTGGTTGCCGTGTTCTGTGCCGTCGGTGGCGTCCAGCCCCAGTCCGAGACGGTCTGGCGCCAGGCCGACCGCTACAACGTGCCCCGGATCGTGTTCGTCAACAAGATGGACCGCACCGGAGCCAACTTCCTGAAGGTCTATGACCAGATCAAGGATCGCCTTAAGGCCAACGCAGCTCCGATCCAGCTGCCCATCGGCGCCGAAGGCGAACTGAAGGGCATCGTCGATTTGGTGCGCAACAAGGCGATCGTCTACACCAACGATCTCGGCACCGACATCCTCGAGGAGGAAATCCCTACCGACATGAAGGAGGAAGCCGCCGAATGGCGCGGCAAGCTCATGGAGACGGTGGCCGAGACCAACGAAGAGCTCCTTGATGCCTATCTGGAAAACGGCGAGCTCACCGAGGAGCAGCTGATCCAGGGCATCCGGGAAGGTGTGGTCAAGAATGGCCTCGTGCCGATGCTCTGCGGCTCCGCCTTTAAGAACAAGGGCGTCCAGTTGGTGCTGGATGCAGTGGTCGACTATCTTCCCGCCCCGGTGGATGTGCCCCCGATCACCGGCCTTCTGCCCGACGGCACGGAATCCACCCGGCCCTGCGACGACAGCGCCCCCTTCAGCGCCCTGGCGTTCAAGGTGATGGCTGACCCATACGGCAAGCTCACCTTTGTGCGGATGTACAGCGGTGTGCTGCAGAAGGGCAGCTATGTGATGAACTCCACCAAGGACAAGAAGGAGCGCATCTCCCGCCTGATCCTGCTTAAGGCAGATGACCGGGAGGAAGTGGATGAGCTGCGGGCCGGCGACCTGGGTGCCGTGTTGGGCCTCAAGGACACCACCACCGGGGACACCCTCTGCGTGGATTCCGATCCGATCATCCTGGAGTCCCTCTTCATTCCGGAGCCGGTGATCTCCGTGGCCGTGGAACCCAAGACCAAGGGGGACATGGAAAAGCTTTCGAAGGCTCTGCAGTCCTTGGCCGAGGAAGACCCCACCTTCCGCGTCTCCACCGACCCCGAGACCAGCCAGACCGTGATCGCCGGCATGGGCGAACTCCACCTCGAGATCCTGGTGGACCGGATGCTCCGCGAATTCAAGGTGGAAGCCAATATTGGCGCCCCCCAGGTTTCCTATCGGGAAACGATTCGCGCCAGTGCCAAGGGTGAAGGCAAGTTCGCTCGCCAGACCGGTGGCAAGGGCCAGTACGGCCATGTGGTGATCGAAATGGAGCCCGGCGAGCCGGGTTCAGGGTTCGAATTCGTCAACAAGATTGTTGGTGGCATCGTGCCCAAGGAGTACATCGGACCGGCGGAAGCCGGCATGAAGGAAACCTGCCAGTCCGGCGTGATTGCTGGTTTCCCGATGATCGATGTCAAGGTCACCATGGTCGACGGTTCGTACCACGACGTCGACTCCTCGGAAATGGCGTTCAAGATCGCCGGATCCATGGCCTTCAAGGACGGCGTCAAGAAGTGCAATCCTGTACTGCTTGAGCCGATGATGAAGGTGGAGGTCGAGATTCCCGAGGATTTCCTCGGCTCGGTCATCGGCGACCTTTCCTCCCGCCGCGGCCAGGTTGAAGGTCAGTCCGTCGACGACGGACAGTCCAAAGTCCAGGCCAAGGTGCCTCTGGCCGAGATGTTCGGCTATGCCACCCAGCTCCGATCCATGACCCAGGGTCGGGGTATCTTCTCGATGGAATTCAGCCATTACGAGGAAGTTCCTCGCAACGTTGCTGAAGCCATCATCTCCAAGAATCAGGGCAATTCCTGATCTCTCTTCTACACACTTACCCCCCGATTCTTTCCTTCCATGGCTCGCGAGAAGTTCGAAAGGAACAAGCCTCACGTCAACATCGGCACCATCGGCCACGTTGACCACGGCAAAACCACCCTCACCGCCGCCATCACCAACGTGCTGGCGTCCAAGGGCATGGCCAAGGCCCAGGCCTACGACGAAATCGACGGTGCTCCCGAAGAGAAAGAACGGGGCATCACCATCAACACCGCCCACGTCGAGTACGAGACCGACAAGCGGCACTACGCCCACGTGGACTGCCCGGGTCACGCGGACTATGTGAAGAACATGATCACCGGTGCCGCCCAGATGGACGGCGCCATCCTGGTGGTGGCCGCTACCGACGGCCCCATGGCCCAGACCAAGGAACACATCCTCCTGGCCAAGCAGGTAGGGGTCCCCGCTCTGGTCGTGTTCCTGAACAAAAAGGACATGGTCGACGACGAGGAAATCCTCGAGCTGGTGGAGCTCGAAATGCGTGAGCTGCTCAGCAGCTACGACTTCCCCGGCGATGACATCCCCGTGGTGGCCGGTTCCGCCCTCAAGGCCCTCGAATTCATCCAGGGTGGTGGCAAAGGCGACCGTGGCGCCGACGAGTGGGTCGACAAGATTCTCGACCTGATGGATGCCGTCGACGAGGCCATCCCCGAGCCCGAGCGCGAAATCGACAAGCCGTTCCTGATGGCTGTGGAAGACGTGTTCTCGATCACCGGTCGTGGCACGGTGGCCACCGGCCGGATCGAGCGTGGCAAGGTGAAGGTCGGTGAGACCGTCCAGATCGTGGGCATCAAGGACACCCGCGAAACCACCGTCACCGGTGTGGAGATGTTCCGCAAGCTGCTCGATGAGGGCATGGCCGGCGACAACGTGGGCCTGCTGCTCCGCGGCGTGCAGAAAGAAGACATCGAGCGTGGCATGGTGCTGGTGAAGCCCAACTCCATCAAGCCCCACACCAAGTTCGAAGGTGAGGTGTACGTGCTCAAGAAAGAGGAAGGAGGTCGCCACACCCCCTTCTTCGCCGGCTACCGCCCGCAGTTCTACATCCGTACCACCGACGTGACCGGCCAGATCACGGCCTTCACCGCTGATGACGGCACCAACGTGGAAATGGTGATGCCCGGCGACCGCATCAAGATGAGCGCCGAGCTGATCTGCCCGGTAGCCATTGAGCAGGGCATGCGTTTCGCCATCCGCGAAGGCGGCCGCACCATCGGTGCCGGCGTGGTCTCCAAGATCGTGGAGTGAGGCTGATCTAGCCTTGTTGGGATGGGTCCTGCCGGGCCCATCCCCCAACCTCAATTCACGGGTGCCCGGTCTGTTCTCCGATCCGGCGGAACCTCGACAATCCAGTTTTTCCTGCGGCGCTTTCGCTCCGCCCTCCCCTCCTTGCCATGTCCACTGCCCTCTCCCAGCAGAAGATCCGCATCCGCCTGAAGGCGTTCGACCGCCGCATGCTGGATCTGTCCTGCGAAAAAATCATTGAGACCGCCGATCACACCGCCGCCACGGCGATCGGTCCGATCCCCCTGCCCACCAAGCGCAAGATCTATTGCGTCCTGCGCTCGCCCCACGTGGACAAGGACTCCCGCGAACACTTCGAGACCCGTACCCATCGTCGGATCATCGACATCTACAGCCCTTCCTCCAAAACGATCGACGCCCTGATGAAGCTGGATCTCCCCAGCGGCGTGGACATCGAAGTGAAGCTCTGATCCTCTGATCCCAGGTACGGATCCCCCACCCAGCCGTCGGCGCTCTCCGCATCGACGGCTGTTCTGTTGTTTCTAGGATTCCTAGACCCGACTTCTGTTCATTGCACTTCCTGGCCAGGCTCCTTGCTGAAGCGCCTCCGGCACCGCGCTCCGGAACCGCCACCGCCCGGGGGGCTGGACGTGAGTGAACTCGCCGTCAGGGAACTCCCCCTGTTTCCCCTGCCCGATGTGGTGCTCTTCCCCCAGGAGGTGCTGCCCCTGCACATCTTCGAGCCCCGCTACCGGATGATGCTGCGCACCGTGATGGCCGAAGACCGTCGCTTCGGGGTGGTGCGCTGGGATCCCCAGGAAAACCGGATGGCCGAAGTGGGTTGTTGTGCCGAAATTCTCCACTCCCAGACCCAGGAAGACGACCGCAGCAACATCGTGACCCTGGGCCAGCAGCGCTTCCGGGTGCTCGACATCGTGCGGGACACCCCTTTCCGGGTGGCGATTGTGAGCTGGATCGAGGATGAGGTGAGCAACAGCCATGACGAGCTGGCCACACTCACCGTGGACGTGACCCAGGCCCTGCGCGACGTGGTGGAGCTGACGGGGAAACTGATCGGCAAGCCGGCCAGCCTGCCCTCCGATCTGCCCGACCTCCCCCGCGAACTTTCCTTCTGGATCGGTGCCCACCTCGGCGGGCCGGTGGCGGACCACCAGCAGGCGCTGCTGGAAATCACCGACACGGGCGAACGATTGCGCCAGGAATTCGAATTGCTCGACCAGACCCGCCGCCAGCTGGCGGCCCGCACGGTGCTCAAAGACACCTTCGGCACCTTCGCCGACGAGGACAGCCTCTGACATGGCCTCGAACCTCTTCGCTGGCCTTCCACCGGTGGCCCTCGGCCTCGGAGTGGCCGGGCTGATTGCGGCAACCCTCTGGACGAAACGGGATCGGCGGTATCAGGGCTCCGGCAGTGTGGCCGATGCCTATGACCGCTGGACCGAGGACCAACTGCTCGAGAGGCTGTGGGGGGAGCATGTGCACCTGGGCCATTACGGCAGGCCGCCCCAGACACGGGATTTCCGGGCTGCCAAAGAAACCTTCGTGCACGAGCTGGTGCGCTGGAGCGGGCTCGATCGCCTGCCCCCGGGAAGCCGGATCCTCGACGTGGGCTGCGGCATCGGGGGTAGCGCCCGCATCCTGGCGCAGGACTACGGCTTCGACGTTCTGGGCATCAGCATCAGCCCCGCCCAGATCGGCCGCGCCCGGACCCTCACGCCGGAGAGCCTCAGCCGCTGTCGCTTTGCGGTGATGGATGCCCTCGCACTGGAGCTGCCGGAGGGGGACTTCGATGGCGTCTGGAGCGTGGAGGCAGGGCCCCACATGCCCGACAAGCAACGCTATGCGGATGAACTGCTGCGGGTGTTGCGGCCGGGAGGGCTGCTGGCCGTGGCGGACTGGAACCGCAGAGATCCCGCGGACGGGGAGATGAACCGAGTCGAACGCTGGGTGATGCGCCGGCTGCTGGACCAGTGGGCCCACCCGGAATTCGCCAGCATCGCTTCTCTGCGCCGCAACCTGGAACAGAGTGCGTGGGGCGCGGGAATCCGGATCGAAACCGGCGACTGGAGCATCGCCACCCAACCCTCCTGGATCGACTCCATTCTCGAGGGCTTCCGCAGGCCAGGGGCCATCCTCAGCCTCGGACCCAATGCCGTTCTGCAGGGACTGCGCGAAACCCCCACCCTGCTGCTGATGGACTGGGCCTTCCGCACAGGGCTGATGCGCTTCGGGGTGTTCCGCGGCGTCAAGCCGGCTCCTCCGTCGCCAGGTTGGTGAGCGGATAGGAGCCGAACAGGGCCAGATGCTCACACAGGGGACGGAGGTTGAGCAGGGCGGCCTCCAGGGGCGGGAGGCCCTGGGCCAGCTCCAGGTCCACAAAGAAGATATATTCCCCCATCTCGCGCTTGGAGGGTCGAGACTCGATCCGGCTCATGTTCAGCCCCTCGCGCGCGAAACAGCCGAGGGCCTCGAGCAAGGCACCGGGCTGGTTGGAATGCAGGGAGAAGGCCAGGCTGGCCAGGGGGCCCTCCATGGAGCGGCCCCCCCGGCGCAGCAGCAGGAAACGGGTGCAGTTTCCGGGCACGTCATTGATGGGATAGGCGAGCACCTCCAAGCCGTGCTCCCGGGCGGCCTGGCGGGAAGCGATGGCGGCCCGGAAGCGACTTCCCTTCACCATGCGGGCCGCCTCCGCCGTGGAACTGGTGGGGAGCTGCAGAGCGCCGGGCAGCTGCTCCCCCAGCCACAGGCTGCACTGGGCCAGGGCCTGGGGGTGGGAGAGCACCTCACTGATCCCCTCCAGCGAACCACTGCCTACCAGGGCATGGCGGATCGGCAGCACCAGGGCCCGGCCCACGGTCAGGTCGGGGTGCTCCCAGAGGGCATCGAGGCAGGAGGTCACTCCGCCTTCCACGGAGTTCTCCACCGGCACCACGGCCGCCTCACAGCGGCCGGCCGCCAGGGCCTGGATCACCGCACGGATGCCGGACTGGGGCAGGAACTCGACCTCATCGAGGCCTTCCAGCTCGGCCAGATGCCGGGCTGCCTGCTCGCCATAGGTGCCGACAGGGCCGAGGAAGGCAAGACGCATGGCGAAGGAGCGTGAAAGGGGGGCCGATAGGATCATGCCCTGCCGGCACACAGGAGATGCCCCTGGCCTTCAGTGCCAGCCAGCAACTGACGCTTCCGGTGAAGAAGCATGCCCACCGGCTGGGGGAGTATCTCCAGGACGAGCAACGGGTGGTGGAAGCGCTGCTCGATCCGAGCCAGCTCGTGCGGCTGGGTCCGGGGCAATATCGCTACACGGTGACCCGGGTGGAGGTGTTCCAGCTCCAGATCCAGCCGATTGTGGATCTCCAGGCCAACCACCACGACGGCAGGCTGGAACTACGGGCGCTGGATTGCCACCTGGAGGGCCTGGGTCTGGTGGAGGACTTCCGCCTGCAGCTGAACTCCTGGCTGGCAGCCGCCGAGGAAGGACTGGAGGGCGAAGCCTCCCTGGCCGCCACGGTGAGCCAACCGCCGCTGTTGCGGTTGATCCCCCCCCGCTTGCTGGAAGCCACCGGTCGGTCGGTGCTGAGCGGAATCCTCCTGGGGATCAAATCGCGGGTGGGCCAGCAGCTGCTGGCGGATTTCAACAGCTGGTGCGAAGGGAACCCAGAAAACTGAGCCGATGCAGAGGGGTGGGGCCCAGTTCCACCAACGCCTGGCGATGCTGGAGGGTGCCATAGCCCGCATGGCGCTCAAGTCCGTAACCGGGGAAGCGATCGCTCAACCTGTGGAGCAGCGCATCCCGCTCCTGCTTGGCGAGCACGCTGGCGGCGGCGATGGCGGCGCAGCGGCCATCGCCACCCACCAGGGTCACCTGGGCACCGCACCAGGGACGCAGAGGGAGATTGCCATCCACCAGCACGAGCTCCGGCGGTAACCCGAGGCGATGCAGGGCCCGCAGCATCGCCCGCTCGGTGGCCACCCGAATGCCCGCACCGTCAATTTCGGCAGCACTGGCCTGCCCGAGGGCCCAGGCCAAAGAATGGTGCTGAATCAACGGCACCAGGGCCTGGCGCTGGCGGCGGCTGAGCTTCTTGCTATCGGTGAGGCCGGCCTGTGTCAGGGGCTCGATGGCGCGGGAGGGCAGGACCACCGCCGCTGCGAACACGGGACCGAACAGACAGCCCCGCCCGACCTCATCGACCCCGGCACAGAGGGCAGGGTCGAGCCCCTGCCAGGGATCTTCACCGAGAGGAGGCAGGGGCTTGGCCAAACGGTTCTGCCGGTTCAGTGGCTGGCGGAAGAGCGGCGGCGGCGGCGGCGGGGTTCGCCGGACTCTTCGGCGGGCTCGCCCCCATCCACCTCCGTTCCCGGGGCAGAGGACGCGGTCGCCTCGGCATCCAGCGCAGGGGCGGCAGCACGGGAAGCCGGAACAGGCCTGGAGTGGGAGGCGCGACGTGGGGTGATCGGCACTTCCACGGTGACCACCTCAGGCTGGCTGTAGACGCCGGACAACTCGAGCGGCAGAGGCGTGATCTCCACCACCGGTAAGGGGGCCGCAACGGCGAAGCTGGTCTCAGGCGATCCCCCCTGCTCCCCGGAGCGCCCCTCGCCGCCGCGGCCGCGACGACGACGGCGCGAACCGCTGGCCGCCAGCTGCTGGCGGGCTTCCTCCAGGACGGATTCCGCATCGGCATCGGGGCGGACCACACGCACCATCAGGTTGTCGCCGGTGGGCGCCGGATCGAGCAACAGGGCGGGATTGAGACCCATCCAGCCGTAGACGAGTTCCTGATCGGATTCCATGGGAACCGCCACCAGCTCCAGATCGGAGCGACGGGGGCCCCCGTCGGCACCGGCACCGGCACCGGAGCCGAAGCTGCTGGAAGCCTCGGAGTCCTGCGGGGGAAGGATCGGCACCGCCACGAGCGGAGCCTCCAGGCCGTAACCGGAGCCGGAGCCGAAGCCGGCGGCGCTTTCCGAGACCTCACCACCGCGTCCACCCCGACCGCCACGCCGACGGCGCCCGCCGCCACCTGAGACGTCGGCGGCCACCGGACTGGGCACCTCAGCCCGGGCCGAAGCCGCAGAACGCACCAGCCCCGAAACGGTGGCCAGAGGCTGGAGGGTGTCCCTGCCGGGCAAAACGGCCACATGGCCGAGACCACCGCAACTGGGGCAGGCGCGACCGAAGAGTTCGTAGATGTTCTGGCCCTGGCGCTTGCGGGTGAGCTCCACCAAGCCCAGTTCCGTGAGTTGGGCGATCTGGGGCCGGGCCGAATCGTGGCGCACCGCCTGGGTGAAATGCTCGAGCAGCTGCAGCTGATCGCGACGGGACTCCATGTCGATGAAGTCGATGACCACAACACCACCGATATTGCGTAACTTCAGCTGACGGGCGATCTCCACCGCCGCTTCACAATTAGTCCAGAGAACCGTTTCCCTGGCATTCGCAGACCGAGTGAAGGATCCGGAATTGACGTCGATGACGGTGAGAGCCTCGGTGGGCTCGATGATCACGTAGCCGCCGGAAGGGAGGTCAGCCCTGGGCTTGAGGGCATCGCGGATCGCGGCATTGACTCGGTAGTGCTCAAGAATCTCGGTGGATTCGTTGTGATATTCCACCAGCAGATTGGCCTGGTCGGCCCCCAGGAAGGCCTGCACCCTTGCCACGGCATCGGGGGTATCGACCACCACCCGCACCACTTCGGGACTGTAGAAATCACGAAGCACCCGATGGATGAAATCCTCGTCGCGGTTGAGCAGCACCGGGGGGCTGGCCGTCTCCGCCGCCTGCTGAATCGCCTCCCATTGGCGCAGCAGCGCCTCGAGGTCGTCGATCAGAAGCTCTTCACTGATTCCCTCGGCCTCGGTACGGATCAGCAGACCGGCACCCGGTGGCTTGATCAGCACCCCGAGGGCCCGAAGCCGATTGCGCTCGTTCTCCCCATTGATGCGCCGGGAAATATTCACCCCCTGGCCGTGGGGCTGGAGCACCAGGAAACGACCCGGCAGGGAAAGGTTTCCGGTGAGCCGGGGCCCCTTGGTGCCCGTGGGCTCCTTCATCACCTGGACAAGGACCTTCTGCCTCGGTTCCAGCAACTCCGTGATCCCGGCACCACCCTTTCGAAGGCGCAGAGGGCCTAGATCGGTGATGTGAATGAAACCGTTTTTCTCGCTTTCGCCGATGTTCACAAAGGCGGCGTCGATACCCGGCAATACGTTCTCGACAGTGCCGAGGTAGACGTCACCGATCTGGTAGCGGCCCTGGGCCACCACCAGCTCATCGACACGTTCGTCGTTGAGCACGGCGGCGATCCGCAGCTGCTCAGCGATGACGATCTGCTGGGGCATGGAGGAAAAGTTGGGCTCAGTGGAGCCCTGCCGGTTGGCAGGAGGAGGGCTGCGCCTGGGGATCAGTGGGAATCGGACAGGAGTCCCGGAAAGGGAGGCTCACGCCAGAAGGGCCGATCAGCGGCCGCAGCGGTAAATGGTTTGAAAAACTCTCTGACCGCCACGACTCGCCGGGGCGGATCGAGTGGGTCAAAGGATCAGAAAGCTGAATCCTGGGCGAAAGAATCCAAGCGCTGGCGATGGAACCAACGAAGGAGTCAGAAAGCCATGTATGGCTGAATTGCATTGCATCAAGGCAATGCCGAAGACCGAACTCTGGTTGGAATCAGCGGTAGTGCGCTTCCGGTCAGGAGCTCCTAGAAAGCAACCTTGAAGGAATGCGTTGGACCGGAATGGATCGAAGGTTGAACCTCTGGATCCATCTGCCGTCCTGATGGCAATTTAGCACGTGCTCAGGATCAGAGAGCGCCGCTGCACCTGAGCGAGCTCCAGGGGCTGGCCCATGCTTTCCGCCAACCAGTGCATGACCTGCTCGGGCCGCAGGCTGCGGCCCTGGGGATCCACCAGCGCCTCCAGCTCACACACCACCACCCCTGCCTGGTCACTGCCTGAGGTGAGGGAGAGGAGATAAGGGCGGCAGTCCCTCTCCCGGGCACGCCCTTTCTTATCGGTGTCGCGCCAGATCAGATGCTCGGCCGCCAGCAGGGTGGCGATGGCGGAATGCACCCCTGCCGCCAGGCCGCCAGCCCCGCTATCGCCGGCGCCGGCTTGCGGCAACAGGCGGAAGCGCCAGTGGGCCGCCGCCAGTTCCTGGGAGAGGCTGGGCCCATTCACCGGCACCGCCGCCACCGAGAGCAGACGCAACTCCGCCGGCAGCTCCCGCTGCAACGCCTCGCGCACCGCAGCCGGCTCCACCGGCTCGACGAATTCCAGATCCAGCCATTCCCCGAGCCCCTCCACCCCCAGGGGCAAGGGCAGGGCCAACTGCAGCCTCGGCAGGGGGTGGAAGCCACCGGTGAAACTCACGGGCACACCGCTGCGACGCAGGGCCCGCTCCAGCAGCCGCAGGGTATCGAGGTGGCTGATCAACGCCAGGGAGCCGGTCTTGGCGAACCCGAAACGGAGCCGCGCCAGCCGTTCGCTTGCCGGAGCCCGCTGGGGCAGCTGGGGCGGCACCGGCGGTGGGGGGAGGACCACGTTGTGGCCCAGTTCAGGGCCACACACGCCGCAACTGCTGCAGCCTGCAAAGGAACAGTCGGGCACGACGGCGGCCGCCAGAGCGCGCTTGAGGTCCTCGGCGAGCCATGCCTTCTCCACACCGCTGTCGATGTGGTCCCAGGACAGCGGCTGACGACAGAAGACGTCGAGGTCATCAGCCGCCAGCGCCTGTTCCGCCGCCTGCCAGCCGCCCAGCTCCAGGGCCCGGTAGCGCCCGCCCAGGCCCGCCGCCTCGATCGCCCCAGTCCAGGCAGCGTAGGTGTGTTCCGCGGACTCGAACCAGGCATCCAGGCCCGCCCCCGCTCGCCAGGCCGCTTCGATCACCGGAGCCAGGCGCCGGTCGCTGCGGCCCACGAAATCCTCCACCGCCGAGAGGCGCACGTCGGAGAAGTTGGTCTTCAGGCCCCGGAGCTGGCGCAGGGCCGAACGCAGCAACTGCTGGCGCCGCACGAACTCGGCAGTGGAGACGCTGTGCCACTGAAAGGGGGTATGGGGCTTGGGGGTGAAGTTGCTGATCGTCAGATTCAGCTCCAGCCGCCCCAGATCGCGGCACTGCTGCTGCAGGGCGCGACAGGTGTCGGCGATCCCGAGCACATCGGCATCGGTCTCCCCCGGCAGACCGATCATGAAATAGAGCTTCACCTTGCGATAGCCGGTTTCCATCGCGGTGCGGATGCCCCGCAACAGCTCCTCATCGGTGAGCCCCTTGTTGACGATGTCGCGCAGCCGCTGGGTGCCGGCCTCCGGTGCGAAGGTGAGTCCGGCCCGACGGGTGCCGCCAAGGATGTGGGCGATGTTCTCGTCGAAACGGTCCACCCGCTGGCTGGGGAGGGTGAGACTCACGTTCTTGTCGGCGAGGCGATTGCGAAGCTCCACGCCCACCGCTGGCAGGGCCAGGTAATCGGAGCAGCTCAGCGAAAGCAGCGAGAAGTCGCTGTAGCCGGTGCGGCGCATGCCCTCCTCCACCGCCTCGATCACCGCCTCGGGCTCCACATCGCGGGCCGGGCGGGTCAGCATCCCCGGCTGGCAGAAGCGGCAGCCGCGGGTGCAGCCACGGCGGATCTCCACCGTGAGGCGGTCGTGCACCGTCTCGATGTGGGGCACCAGACCCATGGCGTAATGGGGCATGGGGGTGGCGGTGCGGCGCAGAATCCGCGCAGGCAGGCCGGGCTCGAGGGGCTGGATGCTGACCCCATCCGGGCCGGGGCCATAGAGACAGGGCACGTAAACCCCCGGCACCTGGGCCAGGTCGCGCAGCAGATCACGGCGTGACAGACCCGCCGCCCTGCCTTCCGCCACCACCAGACCGATCTCCGGCAGCAGCTCCTCGCCATCGCCGAGGGCCAGAAAATCGAAGAAGGCGGCGAAGGGCTCGGGGTTGCTGGTGGCGGTGGGGCCGCCGGCAAAGATCAGGGGAGGGGCTGCGGGGTCGGAGAGGGGCAGATTCCCCCGTTCCGCCGCCCGGATCGGGATGCCTGCCAGGTGGAGCATCTCGAGGATGTTGGTGGCACCAAGCTCGTAGCTGAGGCTGAAGCCGAGGATGTCGAAGGCCATCAGGGGCCGCCGACTCTCCACCGCGAACAACGGATCCCCACGCTCGCGCAGCCGGGCCGCCAGGTCTGGGGCGGGCAGATAGGAACGATCGCAGAGCTGTCCTGGAACCGCGTTCAGAATCGAATACAGGATGATGTGGCCGAGATTGCTCGCCCCCACCTCGTAGACCTCGGGGTAGGTGAGGGCCCAGCGCACCGCCGCCGCGGGCCAGGCCTGGGACCAGTCGCGCGGCACGACCCCGAGTTCATTGCCGAGGTAGCGGGCCGGACGGGAGATCTCGCGATCCACCAGGGCATCGAAATCGACGGGCGCATCGACGGGCGCAGGGGTCAAGGCGCTCATGGCGATCATGGCCCGATCGTATGCAGGGGCAAACCACCAGGCAGCAGGGCGGCATAGGAAGATGCCTCCCATCTCTGCTGTCCCCCCGTCCCGTGGTCCAGGTCAACGGCAACTACCTCAAGCTCAAGGCGGGCTACCTGTTCCCCGAGATCGCCCGGCGGGTCAAGACGTTCAGCGAAGCCAACCCCTCGGCCCCGATCATCCGGCTCGGCATCGGCGATGTGACCGAGCCCCTGCCCGAGGCCTGCCGCAACGCCATGAAGGCCGCCATCGATGAGATGGGCACCCGCGAGGGCTTCCACGGCTATGGCCCGGAGCAGGGTTATCTCTGGCTGCGGGAAGCGATCGCCACGCACGACTTCCAGGCCCGTGGCTGCCAGATCAGCGCCGAGGAGATCTTCGTCTCCGACGGCTCCAAGTGCGACAGCAGCAACATCCTCGACATCCTGGGCGAAGGCAACCGCATCGCCGTGACCGACCCGGTGTACCCGGTGTATGTGGACACCAACGTGATGGCGGGCCGCACCGGTGACGCCGATGACGCCGGCCGCTACGGCGGCCTCACCTACCTGCCGATCACGGCCGACAACGGCTTCACCGCCCAGATCCCCAGCGAGAAGGTGGATCTGATCTACCTCTGCTTCCCCAACAACCCCACCGGGGCCGTCGCCACCCGGGAACAACTGAAGCAATGGGTGGACTACGCCCGCACCCACGGGGCCCTGATCCTGTTTGATGCCGCCTACGAGGCCTTCATCCAGGACCCGGAGCTTCCCCACTCGATCTATGAGATCGAAGGGGCACGCGAGTGTGCGATCGAGTTCCGCTCGTTCTCCAAGAACGCCGGCTTCACCGGCACCCGCTGCGCCCTCACCGTGGTGCCCCGGGGGCTGATGGGCACCGACGCCCAGGGGGAGAAGGTGGAGCTGTGGCCGCTATGGAACCGGCGCCAGTGCACGAAGTTCAACGGCGTGAGCTACATCGTGCAACGTGGTGCCGAAGCGGTGTATTCCGCGGAGGGCCAGGCCCAGGTGCAGGCGCTGATCGCCTTCTACATGGAGAACGCCGCGATCATCCGGCGCGAGCTGGCGGCGGCAGGACTGGAGGTCTACGGCGGGGAGCAGGCCCCCTACGTGTGGGTGAAGACCCCCGGGGGCATTGATTCCTGGGGCTTCTTCGACCTGCTGCTCGACAAGGCGAACGTGGTGGGGACCCCCGGCAGCGGTTTCGGCGCCGCCGGCGAGGGCTACTTCCGCCTCTCCGCCTTCAACAGCCGCGCCAACGTGGAAGAGGCGATGGTTCGGATCCGCACCTCGCTGGCTGCCGCTGCGGCTGCCGTCTGAAGCCCTCTCTAGAGTTTGGTTCCGTCATGTCTGAGCTGGCGATGAGGACCAGATCGTCCCAGGAACCGGGCCGCGAAAGCGGCGGTTCCGCCGTGATGGAGAAGGCTCCCGAGCGGGTGCGCAAACCATCGCCCCGCTACAAGGTGCTCCTGCACAACGACCCGGTCAACACCATGGAGTACGTGGTCACGACCCTGCGGCAGGTGGTGCCCTCCCTCAGTGAGCAGGATGCGATCGCCGTGATGCTGGAAGCCCACAGCGCAGGCGTGGGTCTGGTGATCGTCTGCGATCTGGAGCCGGCGGAGTTTTATTGCGAAACCCTCAAGGCCAAGGGCCTCACCAGCACCCTCGAGCCGGAGAGCTGAGTGGGCCCCTCACCCCCGGCCCCGAGCTGCCGGGCCCAGCCCCGCTGGTGGGGAACGCTGCTCTACGTGCCGGTGCTCTATGGCGTTGGCTGGCTGCTGGCCCAACCGCTCGCGCTGCTCAACACCGGCCTGCGCCCGGACCAGATCAACCTGGTGGGAGCCGTTATCTCCCTGGGGCTGCTGGTGCAGACCCTGCCCTGGCGCCTGCGCAGCGCCTGGGGGACGGGACAACCCTGGCAGACCCTCGGGGTGGTCGCCTCCCCGGCCCTGGCCCTGAGATCGCTGCTGCGGGGCCTGCTCAAGGCCCTGCTGCTGTTGGGCCTGGTGGTGGTGGGCCTGGTGGCCTGCGGCCAGGCCACCTGGAGCGGCCGGATCGACGCGGCGGAGGTGCTCAATGCCATCGCCCTGGTGCTCGGCGTGGGCTTTGCCGAGGAACTGGTGTTCCGGGGCTGGCTCTGGGGGGAACTGCGACAACGGATGGGAGAACGCCAGGCGCTGCTGCTGCAGGCCGTGGTGTTCGGCCTGGTGCACCCCTGGAGCGCAGCCCCCGGCTTCGGTGCGGTGGGCCTGTTGGGGGGATTGATCCTGCTGGGGATCGTGCTGGCCCTGCAGCGCCGCGCTGACGGGGGCACTCTCTGGGGCGCCGTGGGGCTCCACGGCGGCCTGGTGGGAGGCTGGTTCGCGCTTGGCGCCGGCCTGCTGACGATCCAGACCACTGCTCCCGCCTGGCTTGCGGGCCCCGGGGGGACCGCCCCCAATCCGATCGGTGGCCTGGTGGGCTGGCTGGGCCTGATCCTGCTGCTGGGGGTGCGCCGACGCTTCTGGTGATCAGCGCACCGCAGTGGCCAGGGCCCGGTGGCCCTGCACCTCGGCGCGCAGGGCTTCTTCGAGCGGAGCGACCCCATAATCCCGCTCCAGCAGATCCATCACCGTGCGTCCGAAATCGGACGGATTGCGGCGGAAGGCCTCCAGGCAGATCCGACCGAAGGTGCTGCCCATCGGCTCGGGGTTCCAGAGCAGCTTGCGGGCCGTCCAAGGAAGCATGCTCATCGGGTTGTAGCCGGGCTCCAGCACGCCGCGGTCAAAGGCGTACTGCTCCAGATGGGTGTGGGGCTGGAGACCGATGAAGAAGATGGCAGGCTCCACCTTGTCGGCGCCGAAGATGCGCTCCAGCTCCCGGTGGTAGGCCACGGTCTGGCGGATCGTCTCCGGACGCTCGTCGATCACATTGAACGAGTAGTTGACCGACACGTGCTCCCGAAAACCAGCCCGCGCCAGCAGCCGGCAGTTTTCCAGCACCGTGCGCAGGTTGTAGCCCATGCGCATCTTGCGTACGAGCTCCTGGGAACCGGAGGTGATGCCGATCTCGAAGTAATCCATGCCCGTCGCCACCATCAGCTCGGCCAGCTCGGCATCGAGGTTGTCGGCGCGGATGTAGGCCGCCCAGCGGATGTCGTTCATGCCGGCGGCCTCGATGCCGCGCAGCAGCTCCTTGGCATCGTCGATGTAGCGACGGGCCGGGATGAACTGGGCATCGGTGAACCAGAAGCCCCGCACCCCGCGGTCGTAGAGCTGGCGCATCTCGGCGATCACCTCCTGCACGGGGTTCACCCGCACCGCCTTGCCCTCCACCACGGTGTAGACGCAGTAGCAGCAGTTGTGGGGACAGCCGCGCTTGGTCTGCACGCCCACGTAGAAGTCGCCTCCCTCGAGATACCAGGGCAGCTGCGGCCAGATCGATTCGATGTAGTCGTAGTTGCAAGCCGTCTTCTCCATGCCGGCCGGCTGCTCGTGGATCAGGCCGGCTCGGGGCTCCTGGCCGGCCAGATAACAGCGCTCCGTGGCGAGGGACTCCCCCCGGATCAGCTTCTCCAGCAGCGGTTCCCCTTCCCCCACCGACACCACCGTGCCGGCCGGCAGATGGCGGCCCAGCTGTTCGTAGAACACACTCACCGCGCCGCCGCCGATCACGGCCGTGGCATCACTGCGAAACCTCCGCGCCCGCTGCAGCCCCGTGCGCACCAGCTGCAGATTGCGCCAGAGCTCGCCGTAATAGGCCGCCATCAGCCGCAGCCCGCCGACGGCGCCCCGCAGCCGCCGCAGCGGATGGCGGGAATAGAACACCTCGAAGGAGTTCTGCAGAGGGTTGCCTCCCCTGCCATCCACGGGCGCGTAGATCTGGATGTCGCGCCAGGAAAACACCAGCAGGCTGGGCCGGAAGGCCTCGATCGTCTGCAGCAGCACCCGGCGCACATCGAGCAGCGGCAGGGCCGCCAGATCGAGGATCCTCTGGGGCAGGTCCGGAAACTGCTTGTGCAGATGGTCTGCCAGGTAGATCGGGCCGATGGGGAAAATCGGATTGCAGGGCAGTCGCACCAGCAGTACCCGGTGGTCGCTCACGGTGGACCCGGCTCCGTTCAGGAAGCGGACGCTAACAACCGTGGACCCCAGGCAGGCTGGTGGCGACCTTGCGCGCCGCCCTGAGCAAGGGGGGAGACAGGCGATCCAGCCACTCCCGATGCACGCAGAGCCGCGGCTCGAGGCTCCAGCCCGCGGCGGCGAGACAGCCTGCGAGCCGGGCGGGGCCGGGCTGCCGGTAGGCGGGACTGATCACATCGAGTTCATCGATGCCGCCGAGGTCATCGATGCCGGCTTCAAGCGCCTCCGGCAGGGTCGCCAGGGGCCAAAGGTTTGGCGGCAGCTGGAGGTGAACCTCCGGCGGCAGGATGGCGCGGGCCTCGGCGATCGTGGCCAGCAGATCCTGCTGCTCGCTGGTGGTGAGGGGAGTCCAGGGGCCATCCGACGGTCGCCAGGGTTGCAGGATCACTTCCTGGAGATGGCCCCAGCGCCGTTGCAGATCGGCCAGCAGCTCCAGGGCCGCCCGGCGCTGCTGGCGAGTCTCGCCGAGGCCGAGCAGCAGACCGGTGGTGAACGGGATCCCCAGCCGGCCGGCCTGCTCCAGCTGGCCGATCCTGGTGGCCAGCAGCTTGCTCGGTGCCTGGCGATGCAGGGCGTCGTACACCGGCCCGAGGCCTTCCAGCATCAGACCCATCGAGGGATTGCAGCGAGCCAGGGCGGCCATCTCGGCCAGGCTGAGGGGGCCGGCATTGGTGTGGGGCAGGCGACCAGCCGCCAGCGCCAGCAGGGCGAGCTGCTTCAGCCGGGAGAACCAGCGGCGGCGATGGCGAGAAGCGGGGGACACCTCACCACTCAGAAGCAGCACCTCCAGGGCAGCGGGCCGCTCGGCCAGGCGGGCGTGGGCGGCAGCGTCGCTGAGGGCATCACCGAGGGGATCCCCGGGCGGGGGAGACCGGCGAAAGCCGCAGTAGCTGCAGGAGTTGAAGCAGTGGTGGGTGGGCACCAGCGTGACGCTGGGGCTCCAGGTGATCCGCCGCAACCGCGCCTTCATGAACCCTCCTTTACAAACCCGCAAACTTCCGTTACATTGGTGATGGCGGGATTCCGCCCTTCTTTCCGTCCCCTGCTGTTCTCTGATCATTCAGGGAGCTGCCGGCGACCTCTCC
>Ga0164292_10000697_pt1 | contig 26583 bp, 24 predicted proteins | sample GEODES117metaG_FD_111486 | JGI IMG/M metagenome (GOLD analysis project Ga0164292, IMG submission 111486) | Eutrophic lake water microbial communities from Lake Mendota, Wisconsin, USA - GEODES117 metaG | ecosystem: Environmental > Aquatic > Freshwater > Lake | place: USA: Lake Mendota...
ATCCGGTTGATGGCCCCCAGGCTGAACACCTGGAAGCCGCCCGAATCGGTGAGCATCGGGCCGTTCCAGCCCATGAAGCGGTGCAGGCCGCCGGCCTCCGCCACCACCTGTTCCCCCGGCTGCAGATGCAGGTGGTAGGTGTTGGAGAGCACCATGCAGGCGCCGGTCTCGGCCAGCTGGGGTGTGCTGATGCCCTTCACGGTGGCCGCGGTGCCCACCGGCATGAAGCGCGGGGTCGACACCGCCCCATGGAGCGTGTGGAAGGTGCCGCAGCGGGCGAGGCTGGTGCCGCAGCGGGCGCCGATCTCGAAACGGAAGTCGAATGCCAAGGTGATGGCGCGCCCGGTCGGTTCTGAAACTACGCATGGCCCGTTCCGGTGCTTCTCCGTGGTGGCCGGCAGCCCCTGGCTGGCTGAGGGATCTGGCCGGCGCCTGGATCTTCTATTCGGTGCTGCCTGCCTGGCCGAGGATCCTGCCCCGCTTCGAGCGGATCGCCCGCTTCGCCCCGTGGATCGGGGCCGTGCTCGGTGGCCTCCAGGCCCTGCTCTGGGCGGGCCTGGAGGGCCGGGTGCCGCTGCTGGCCCAGGTGGCGTTGGTGCTGGCGGCCGGTCTGTGGCTCACCGGCGGCCTGCACATGGATGGGGCGATGGACACCGCCGACGGGCTGGCGGCGGGGGATCGGCTGCTGGAGGCGATGGACGACAGCCGGGTGGGTGCCAGCGGCGCCCAGGCCCTCGCCCTGCTGCTGCTGCTGCGGGCCGCGGCCCTGGCCTGCCTGGGCAGTGCCGCCCCTCCGCTGTTGCTGGTCTCGGCCTGCTGGGGGCGGCTGGCACCGCTGCTGGCGATGGCCCGCTTCCCCTACCTCCGCCCCGGCGGAACGGCGGCGTTCCATCGGCGCCACTTCGCCGGTTTGGGGCGGGAACTGCGGCCGACCCTGCTGCTGGCCCTGCTGTTGCTGGGCCTGGGCGGGAGCCTGCACTGGCCCTGGGCAGCCCTGGCGGGCCTGCTGCCAGCTGTGCTGGTGCCGCGCTGGTTGGGTCGCCGCCTCGGCGGCCATAGCGGCGACAGCTACGGCGCCTGTGTGGAGTGGGGCGAGACCCTGGCGCTCCTGCTCAGCGCGCTGGTCTGGGTCGGCTGCCGGGCGCCTGGGGCGGCGGGCTGAGTGGTGGGCTGAGCGGTGGGCTTAGCGGCAGGCTGAGCCGAAAGGCATTGCCCTGGGGGGGCAGGTCGCTGGCCACCGCAGCGGGCGGGATCACGAGGCTGAGGTCCCCGCCCAGGCCCCTGGCCAGATCCCTCGCCAGCGCCAGGCCCAGGCCGGTGCCGGCCATCTGGCTGCTGCTGCTGCCCCGGAAGCCCTGCTCGAAGATCGCTTCCCGTTCCTGGGGGGCGATCGGGGTACCGGCATCCCACACCGTGAGCTGAAGCCCCCGGGGGCTGGGGGCGCTGTGCAGGCCGACCCGGCAGCCCTGGGGGCTGTAGCGGAAGGCGTTCTCCAGCAGGTTGGCCAGGATCTCGGCCACGGCGCCGCTGTCGCCCCGCCAGTCGGGCAGGGTGCCGGGCCCCTGCCAGGGACGTCCCTGCAGGCTGGCGGTGGCCGAGGCCCGTTGCAGCAGAGGCAGCAGCAGATCCTGGAGGGGCTGGCCTTCCGGGCCACTGAGCAGGGGCGGCAGCAGCAGGGGGCGCGGACGCGCACTGGGGGCGATCAGCGAATCCGGACGGGCCAGGTCGCTGATCGCATCCACGTACCGGTTGAGCTGGCGTTCTTCCGCCAACAGGCCCTCCACGAGCGAGCGGTTGTCGCTGTCCTGCTCGAGCCGGCGGCGCAGCAGCTGGCCGAAGGTCCGCAGGGCGGTGAGGGGGTTGCGCAGCTGGTGCACCAGCAGGCGCAGCTGCTCCTCGCGGTTCTCAAGCCGCTGGCTCAGCCGTTGCTGCTCCAGATCCAGCTGCAGGGCCTGGGTGAGGCAGAGCGCCACGGCCTGAAGGCGTTGGGCCAGGGGGTCGGGCCAGGGGGAAAGCTCTGTTTCCACCTGCAGGGCACCCAGCAGTACCGACTGATCCCGCAGCGGCAGCCAGCGTCTCTGCTCGGCCGGCACCCGCAGCTGGTCATCGGCCTCGGCCGCCGGCAGGCTGCGCCCATCGGCGGGCCAGTGGCCGACAGGGACCAGGCTGGGCTGGCCGGAGCTGCTCTGGTGCGTCACGTACACCACCAGCGAGCGCACCTCCGGGCAATCCGCGAATTGGCCGAGCTGGTAGCCAAGCAAGGCGCGAAACCGCTCGGAGACAGCAATCAAGGACGGAATCGGGGAGAAGATTCTGGTGAGAAAGATTGGAGTTTCCGAAGAGCTGTCGGAATTCCGAAAAAAAGGCTTAAGCTTCCTGTATCGACCACTACCTCGCGGTCCCAGGTGGGCGGCAGGTCACGGTGGTGACGGCCATGGTTGCACTTTCCTTGCAGTCGAGGCTACAGCAGAGGCAGATGCGTTCCTCCGCTGTCCCGGTGCTCTTCGGAGTTCCGGCGTTGCCGCCGTGATGGCTTCCGGATTCTTCCGGAGGTTGTCCGGCTGCCTCGGGGCGACAGACGTATGGGCGTGGGTCTGCGGCCTTCCGGTCGTCAGCCCCGGTATGCCGTCCTGTTCGGCGTTCGCCGCTGAACGGGTCGTTGCCTGCCGTCCCCTCCTTCACCCCATCTCAGTCTCCCGCTCGGGAGTCCATCCATGTCCAAGAAGCGCAAGAGGATCAGCCGCCGTCGGCTCGCCGGCCAGAGGGTTCTGGCCCACGTCCCCACTTTCAATCTGGAAACGGGTTCCCACAAACCCGTGACCGCTGCCCGTCGCTACATCGCCGAGTCCGAGCTGATGCCGCCGGCCATCCTCAACGTCCGCCGCAACGAGCACACCACCGATCGCTTCTTCTGGGGTGAGAAAGGTCTGTTCAGTGCCCAGTACGCCGAAGAAAACCATTTCCTCTTCCCCTCACTGCGCCTGATCGTGGATCGCATCGGTGAAGAGGTGCTGTTCGAGGGGCTCGAATCGCTTGCCGCCGATGATTGGGAGGAAATGGAGGAGTACGAATACGCCTTCGTCTGAACGAAGAATCAGCTGTGAACGAAGAATCAGCTGACCGAACGATCAGCGATTCCGCGGTAAGGAAGGCCTGAATCATGGACCGGTCGCCGATGGGGCGCACCGGTCCTTTTTCGTTGCCTCAGAGCAGCTACTCAGAACAGCCACTCAGAGCAGCCCCCTGGAGCTGCACCAGCGATCAGCACCCGCGATCAGCGCCGGCCCGACCACCCCTGCTCCAGTGCCGTGCGCATCCGCGGAAACAGCGAGGGGTCGATGCCGTGGCCGCCGCTGAAGCCGATCCGTTCCACTGTTCCCCCGACCTCGCGTAGTTGCCGCTCGATCGCCTCGCTGGCGGCGTAGGGCACCACAGGGTCCTGCTGGCCATGGGTGAGCAACACCGGGGTGCGGGGAGGTTGGGGCTGCCAGTCGGGGTGGGGGTAGCCGCTGCAGGCGATCAGCACGGCCAGGGGCAGGCCGGTGTGGCCGCCGCCGCCGCCGCCGGTGGCCACATCCAGGGCCATCGCCGCCCCCTGGGAGAAGCCCAGAACGGCGGTCTGCTCGAGCGGGATCTCGTCGGCCAGGGCCTGAAAACGCAGCAGCAGCGCATCGCGGGCTCCGGGCAGCTGGGGCCATTCCGGTTGCTGGAGGTCGTACCACTGCCGCCCGAAGCCGCCGGGATGGGGCAGGGGAGCGCGCAGGGCCACCACACTCACCTCCGGCCCCACCAGTTCGCGTCCCAGGTCGAGCAGGTCATCGGCGTCGGCGCCCCAGCCGTGAAGCAGCACCAGGCGGCGTTCGGCCCCGGCAGGTCCCAGCCGCAGGCAGCCTTCTTCGGCAAGGGGATCCGGCGAGGCGGCGGCGGAGAAGCTCATGGGGCCAGGGCAGCTGCTGCGTAGGTTGGCTCCTGAAGCGTCCTCCTGCCGCCATGGCCCCCACGGCTCTGCTCAGCGTCTCCGACAAAGAGGGCCTGGTGCCCCTGGCCGAGGGGCTACGCAAACAGGGATATGAGCTGATCTCCAGTGGAGGCACCGCCGCCGCCCTGGCCGCGGCAGGGGTGCCCGTCACCAAGGTGGCGGAGCACACGGGCGCACCGGAAATCCTGGGGGGTCGGGTCAAGACCCTGCATCCCCGGATCCACGGCGGCATCCTGGCGCGCCGCGACGACCCGGCCCATCGCGCCGATCTGGAGGCCCAGGGCATTGCCCCGATCGATGTGGTGGTGGTCAATCTTTATCCCTTCCGCCAGACCGTGGCCGATCCGGAGGTGCTCTGGGAGACGGCGGTCGAGAACATCGACATCGGCGGTCCCGCCATGGTGAGGGCCGCGGCCAAGAACCACGCCGACGTGGCCGTGCTCACCGATCCGGCGCAATACGGTCTGTTTCTGGAGGCCCTCGCCGCCGGCCGGGTGGATGGGGACCTGCGGCGGCAGTTGGCCCTGGCGGCCTTCCGCCACACCGCCGCCTATGACACCGCCATCAGCAGCTGGCTGGCCAGCCGGCTCGAGCCCGAGGCCCCCTCGACCCTGCAGCTGGCGCTGCCCGCCCGTCAGACCCTGCGCTACGGCGAGAACCCCCACCAGGCGGCCACCTGGTACGGCGAGCCGGAGGCCGGCTGGGGCGGGGCCCGGCAGCTGCAGGGCAAGGAGCTCAGCTACAACAACCTGATCGATCTGGAGGCGGCCCTCGCCACCGTGCGGGAATTCGGCTACGGCGAGGCCGAGGCCCGCCAGCCGGCCGCCGTGGTGATCAAGCACACCAATCCCTGCGGCGTCGCCACCGGCACCGATCTCCCCGCTGCCCTGCTGCGCGCCCTGGATGCCGACCGGGTTTCGGCCTTCGGTGGGATCGTGGCCCTCAACGGCGTGGTGGAGGCGGCCGCGGCCGACCATCTCGCCGGGCTGTTCCTGGAGTGTGTGGTGGCGCCCTCCTTCAGCGCCGAGGCGCGCCAGCGGCTGGCGGCCAAGGCCAACCTCCGGCTGCTCGAACTGCCCCCTGCCGCCATTGCCCTGGCCGGGCGTCAGCAGTTCCGCTCGGTGCTCGGCGGCGTGCTGGTGCAGCAGCTCGATGACCAGCCGATCGAGCCCCACACCTGGCAGGTGGCTTCCGAGCGCCAGCCCACCGCCCGGGAACTCGAGGATCTGCAGTTCGCCTGGCAGGTGGTGCGCCATGTGCGTTCCAACGCGATCGTGGTGGCGCGCGATGGCCAGAGCCTGGGAATCGGCGCCGGCCAGACCAACCGGGTGGGTTCGGCCCTGCTCGCCCTGCAGGCCGCCGGCGAGGCCTCCCGGGGGGCGGTGCTGGCGAGCGATGGGTTCTTCCCCTTCGACGACACCGTGAGGCTGGCCGCCAGCCACGGCATCAGCGCCGTGATCCATCCGGGCGGCAGCCTCCGGGATGGTGATTCGATCGAGGCTTGCCGGGAGCTGGGGCTGGCGATGGTGATCACCGGCCGGCGCCATTTCCTCCACTGAGCCCAGTGGCGCTGGGCAGCGTGGCGGACAGCGGCGGGGCCGCGGTGAGTTGTAGTTTCGCTGAGCCTGCCGTCGGTCCCCTCCGATGCCCATCGAGCTTCCTGGCCCCCTGGCCTACAACCTCAACTTCCTCCACCCGCTGCTGATGTGGGTGCTGCTGGGGTTGTCGGGCTATGCGATGTTCCTGGGCATCAAGACGAAGAAAACCCGCACCGCCGATGCCGAAACCCGTAAGGACCTGATCAAGGGCCAGTTCGCCCGCCGCCATTTCCAGTTCGGCAGCCTGCTGCTGGCGCTGATGGTGATCGGCACCTTCGGCGGCATGACCGTCACCTACATCAACAACGGCAAATTGTTCGTGGGTCCCCACCTGCTGGTGGGCATCGCCATGACCTCGCTGGTGGCCATCGCCGCCTCCCTTTCGCCCCTGATGCAGCAGGGCGATTTGATCGCCCGCAAGGTGCATGTGGGCCTCAACATGACCGTGATGACCCTGTTCCTGTGGCAGGCCGTCACCGGCATGCAGATCGTCAACAAGATCCTCACCAGCTCCTGAGCCGCTGGTCTGCCTCCTGCCGCCTGCTGGCGGCAGGAGGATCCCCACTCAGAACTGGGCCCGGCGCCTCGGCGGGCAGGGAATGCCATGGCTGGCATGGAAGTCTTCCTGCACCTTCCAAGTGAGCCGGCGCGAGATCTGGCGCACGATCTGGCGCAGCAGGTGGTCACCGCTGCTCTGCACTAGGCCATCGGGCAGCATCGTGATCATCGAAGGCAGACGGATCCACACGGCCAGATCCAGATCCCAGCGCACCAGGGTGTGGGCCATCATCTGGTCCACGTCCTCGTGTGACACATCCGCTCCGGTGGCTTCGTCGAGCCGCAGGGAGGCGTTGAATTCCACGTCGTAGAGACCCTGCAGGTTCTGGTCGGTGGCCGGCAGGGGCTCGGTAATGATCCGGTACACCCCAGCCGCCTGGGGCAGAAGCTTCAGCCCGATCGTGGGCTCCACCTCAAACCCGAAATTGCCGAATCGTCCCAGGGTGAGCACGTAGCCGTTGTCCTCCAGCGGCTCCACGGTCATCGGCGCGGCACAGCGGCGGAACCAGCCCTCGTGGCGGTCGAGGTAGGAGCCCACCACCGCTGAGGGGGCGCGCATCTCCATCAGATCGGCGAAGGTGCTGCCATAGCGGCGGACCCGGGAATCCTCCGCATGCCGCAGCAGGCGGGAGGCAAGGCTGGATTCGCTCTCCTCGGCGTCGATGCGCATCTCAGGAAGGTCCTGGCTCAGAACGACGGGGGAAGCGGGAGAAGGGGCTGGAGAGGCCAGGCGGGACACGGAGTCGGGCTCCTCGGGAGGGGGGAAGTCGGTGGAGACCCGGTCACGCTTGGCATGGCGTACGGGAAGTGCCGCGGTGGGGGCGGAAGGCGCTGGGAGCTGGGTGGTGTGCGGGTGGAGGTGAAAGCCTTTAGGGAATCTAAAGCCAGGCGGCTTGCTCAGGAGCGCCGACTGTGACAGCCAGGCAGGCTCTGGTCATGTTTCGCCGGTGGTCTCGCTGAGGCTGATCAGCTCTTGCTCAGGCTGATCAGCCGCTGGATCACGTCCTCCACCACCCGGTCCGGGGTGGAGGCCCCGGAGGTGATGCCCACCCGGATCGATCCTTCCGGCAGGAATGGTTCCACGGTTTCGAGGCTGCCCCCCAGGGGCATGTGTTCGATCCTGTTGCCCGGTCCGATCCGCTCCGGCGTGTCGATGTGGAAGGAACGGATGCCGCGGCTCACGGCGATTTCCTGGAGGTGGGTGGTGTTGGAGGAGTTGTAGCCGCCGATCACCACCATCAGATCGAGCGGTTCATCCACCAGGGCGAACATCGCGTCCTGGCGCTCCTGGGTGGCATCGCAGATCGTGTTGAAGGCCAGGAAGTGTTCGTTCAGTTCCGTCGGCCCGAACCGCCGCAACATGGTCCGCTCGAACAGCCGCCCGATCTCCTCGGTCTCGCTCTTGAGCATGGTGGTCTGGTTCGCCACCCCGAGACGCATCAGGTCGCGGTCCGGATCGAACCCGGGGGAACAGGCCTTGGCGAAGCGGGCCATGAACGCTTCGCGCGCCTCCCCTTTCTGGATCGGATCGCCATCCACGGCACTGTTGAGGATGTAGTCGCACACCATCTGGGCTTCGGCCAGGTCGAGCACCACCAGATAGGTGCCGGCGAAGGAGCTGGTGGCCAGGGTTTCCTCGTGCTTCACCTTGCCGTGAATGATCGAGGTGAAGGCGTGTTTCTTGTGCTTCTCCACGGTGTTCCACACCTTGGAGACCCAGGGGCAGGTGGTGTCCACGATGTGGCAGCCCCTTTCGCTCAGCAGCTGCATTTCCTGCACCGTGGCGCCGAAGGCGGGCAGGATCACCACATCGCCGCCGGCGACTTCGGAGAAGTCCTTCACGCCGCCTTCCACCGGGATGAACAGCACATTCATCTCGCGCAGGTGGTCGTTCACCGAGGGGTTGTGGATGATCTCGTTGGTGATCCAGATCCGCTCGGTGGGGTAGTGGCGACGGGTTTCGTACGCCATGGCCACCGCCCTCTCCACACCCCAGCAGAAACCGAAGGCCTCGGCCAGCCGCACATGCAGCCGCCCCTGCTCGAGGGCAAGGCCGTTTTCGCGCAGGCTGGCGATCAGGTCGCTCTGGTACGCCGTCTGCAGGCTGCCCGCCACCTCCTCGCCCAGGCCGAAACCGCGGCGGTTGTAGCGCTCCGAGTGGTGCAGGGAGCGCTTGAAGGCACGGGTATCCACGTCGGCACGATCGATCTCCGCCGACTCTATGGGGCCTGATCCTCGGGTTGGCGCTCCAGCACTTCGGCCAGGCCCAGCCACTCCACGCCGGTGGCTGAGAATCGATAGCGGCAGGGCAGCACCTCCACGCCGGCGGCAAGAGCCGCGCGGAACAGCTCGCCGTAGCGGGGATCGGCGCTGTCGCCCGGGGCGAAACGGGTCACATCGCCGCGGCTCAGGCACGGCACCAGCACGGCCCTGGCCTCGGGCAGCAGGGCCGTGAGTTCGAGCAGGTGTTTCTGGCCCCGTTCGGTCACCGTGTCGGGGAACAGGGCCAGGTCACCGTCGGTCCAGGTGGTGTTCTTCACCTCCAGATAGATCGGCCGCGGATCGGCCGCTCCGGCAGCGGGCGTGAGCAGCAGGTCGATGCGGCTGCGCCGGCCCTCGCCGTAGGGCACCTCGGCCCGGATCGAGCCGATCGGGCCGAGCGCTGACTCCAGGCAGCCGGCTTCGATCGTGCGTCGCACCAGCCGGTTCGGCAGCGCCGTGTTGATGCCCACCCACAGCGGCCGGCCATCGGCGCCGCTCACCTCCGCCTGCTCCCAGGTCCAGGCGAGCTTGCGGCTGGGGGAGGGATCGTGGCGCAGCAGCACCCGGCCTCCCGGATGGAGCACGCCGGTCATCGGCCCGGTGTTGGGGCAGTGGGCCGTCACCACCTCGCCGTCGGCCAGCTCCACATCGGCCAGAAAGCGCTTGTAACGCCTGAGCAGCACCCCTTCCCGCAGGGGGCCCAGTTGCAGCAATGGCGCAGCGGGGGCGGAGCCGGGCATCGAAGGGGGGCGGGGAGGGGAGCCGGCCATACTGCCGTGCGTTCTGCACGGGCCTTGGCCCCGGCCCGGATGTCCCCATCGTTGCGTCGGATCGCCCTGATCGTGGCCGTGGCCACGGCGCTCAGCAAGGTGGCCGGTCTGTTCCGCCAGCAGGTGATCGCCGCCGCCTTCGGGGTGGGTGCTGCCTACGACGCCTACAACTACGCCTATGTGCTGCCGGGCTTCCTGCTGATTCTCCTGGGGGGGATCAACGGCCCGTTCCACAGCGCCATGGTGAGCGTGCTGGCGCGGCGCCCCAAGGAGGAGGGCGCCCATGTGCTGGCAGCCATCAACACGATCGTGGGCGTTGCCCTGCTGGGGGTGACCCTGCTGCTGGTCGTGGCCGCCGATCCGCTGATCGACCTGGTCGGTCCCCAGCTGGATGCCACCCGCCACCAGCTGGCGGTGGAACAGCTGCGCTGGATGGCTCCGATGGCCCTGCTGGCCGGTCTGATCGGCCTAGGCTTCGGCGCCCTCAATGCCGCCGATGAATTCTGGCTGCCGGCCGTCAGCCCGCTGCTCTCCAGCGTGGCCGTGATCGCGGGCATCGGTCTGCTGTGGTGGCAGCTGGGCGCGGCGATCACCCTGCCGGAGAACGTGAGGATCGGCGGCGCGGTGCTGGCCGGCACCACCACCCTCGGCGCTTTGCTGCAGTGGCTGATCCAGCTGCCGGCCCTGGCCCGCCAGGGATTGCACAAACCGCAGCTGGTCTGGGATCTGCGTCATCCAGGGGTTCAGGAGGTGCTGAGGGTGATGGCACCCGCCACCCTCTCCTCGGGCATGCTCCAGATCAATGTGTTCGTGGATCTGTTCTTCGCTTCCGGCATCGTCGGGGCAGCGGCCGGACTGGGCTACGCCAACCTGCTGGTGCAGACCCCGCTGGGTCTGATCTCCAATGCCCTGCTGGTGCCGCTGCTGCCCACCTTCGCCCGGCTCACGGCCCCCGCCGACCGGCCCGAACTGGTGGGAAGGATCCGCCAGGGCCTGATGCTCTCCAGCGCCAGCATGCTGCCGCTGGGGGCCCTGATGGTGGCCCTGGCCGGGCCGATCGTGGCCCTCGTCTACCAACGGGGTGCCTTCGACCAAAGCGCCGCCTCCCTGGTGGGTGGCCTGCTGATGGCCTATGGCCTCGGCATGCCGGTGTATCTCGCCCGCGATGTGCTCGTGAGGGTGTTCTATGCCCTGGGGGATGGCAACACCCCGTTTCGCTGGTCGATGGCAGGCATCGGCCTCAATGCCTTCTTCGACTGGTTTCTGGTGGGCGGACCCACCCCCTGGGGCCAGCAGCTGCCCGCCCTCAATTTCGGGGCGCCCGGGCTGGTGCTGGCCACCGTCGCGGTGAACGTGATCACCTGCCTGGGCCTGCTGTTGATCCTTTCGCGTCGGATGGGGGGATTGCCCCTGCGGGCCTGGGGGCGCGACACCCTGATGCTCACCCTGGCGGCGGTGCTCGCCGGAGTGGTGGCGTGGGTTCTGGCTGAAGGCGTGGAGTGGCCGAGCGGCTTGATCGGGCTGCTGCTGCAGGCCGGGCTCAGTTCCGCCTTTGGTCTGGGTCTCTATGGCCTGCTGGCGTCCCTGGCGGGGGTGCCGGAGGCCCGGCAGATGGTCGGTTCGCTGGCCCGGAGACTGCCGGGCCGGAGCTGAGGGCCGCGCGGCCGGTCAGGTGGCCCCTCAGGAGAGGCGCACCTCCCGTTCCTCACGCACCTGCACCGGAATCTCCAGATGGGAGCGACCGAGCATCTGGGGCCCATCCACTGAAAAGATGCGGGCTTCGATGCCGAATTCCCGGAAGGCGGTTTCCAGTTCCTGGATGATCGCTTTCTCCACCTGGGCCTCAGCATCCACCACCTTGCCGATCAGGCGTCCGCCGAGCGGGCCGATGCGTTGCCTCACCACATCGCGGGCGTTGGTGACCTCAATGATCAGCACGACCGGGATGCGCGGTGAGCGCCACCCTATCCGCAGGCAGTCTCAGCAGAAGGGTTCCAGCAGTTCCTCCAGGTCGCGCAGCTGGCCGGCGGGCACCAGCCGGGCCAGCGGCAATCGGGTGCCCCCCCCTCCGATCGGCACCTGTACCGCCTCCAGGGCCTGGCGGGCACACACCGCTGCTCCCTGGTCCAGCCGGCCGGCGCATTCGATCGCCAGCGTTTCAGCCAGGCCCGCATCGCCCAGATAAAGATTCCAGTTGGCCACCTGCACGTAGAGGCGGTCGGCGATGGCGCCGGTGAGTTCCTCCAGGGCCTGGGCGGAAAGGGTCATGGCTGGTTGGGGGCGTCGGAAGGGGTGGGGGCCTCCGCGGCAGCGGCGGTGCGGGGGCGCAGCAGGACCACCACGCTGGCATGGATCAGCAGCAGGGCGGCCCACGCCAGGGTGAGGCGACCCAGCTGGGGCCAGGGATGGCGCATCCCCTGCACGAACCAGAGGCCGCTGTTCAGCGCCGCGAACACCGCTCCGTGCAGCGTCAGATTCACGATGCGCTCGAAATGCCGATAGGTGGGGTCTTCGGGATTGGCGGGGCCGTACCAGCGGATCGGCATGGGCGGGAGCGCGGGGGAGGGGCGGCGGGCGCCTTGCTGGACCCTAGATCGCTCCGCCCTTGCCTGGCTGAAGGGGGCGGCCCCGGGCGGGCAGGTTGACGGAAGGGCCCCCTGTGCGGTGAGAATGTGAGGGCGCACGCGCTTGTAGCTCAGCGGATTAGAGCATCTGACTACGGATCAGAGGGTCGGGAGTTCGAATCTCTCCAGGCGCGCTCCTTCAAGACTCCGCAAGGAGTTTCTCCACGCTCCCGAAAGGGGGCGTTTTTTGTGGATTCTCGGTCGGAGTCCGGGGTAGGCGGGCTCCGGCAGGCTCATTTCCTACGATCGACCCATCTGCTCAGCGGCTTTCCATGGTGGACCTCATCGACGCTCCTCTGGCCAGCGGCGATCCCGCCATCGCTGCCCTGATCGCCAAGGAGCTGGAGCGTCAGCAGACCCACCTGGAGCTGATCGCCAGTGAGAATTTCGCCTCCCGGGCGGTGATGGAAGCCCAGGGCTCCGTTCTCACCAATAAATACGCCGAAGGTCTGCCCCACAAGCGCTACTACGGCGGCTGTGAGCACGTGGATGCGATCGAGGAGCTGGCGATCGAGCGGGTCAAGCAGCTGTTCGGGGCCGCCTGGGCCAACGTGCAGCCCCACAGCGGCGCCCAGGCCAATTTCGCCGTGTTTCTGGCGCTGCTGCAGCCGGGCGACACGATCCTGGGCATGGATCTCTCCCATGGCGGGCACCTCACCCACGGCTCCCCTGTGAACGTGAGCGGCAAGTGGTTCAAGGCCGTGCATTACGGCGTCGACCCCGAGACCCAGCAGCTCAACTACGCCACCATCCGCGAGCTGGCCCTAGAGCACCGCCCGAAGCTGATCATCTGCGGCTATTCGGCCTATCCCCGCACCATCGACTTCGCGGCCTTCCGCTCCATCGCCGATGAGGTGGGCGCTTACCTGCTGGCGGACATGGCCCACATCGCCGGCCTGGTGGCAGCCGGGGTCCATCCCAGCCCCGTGCCCCACTGCCATGTGGTCACCACCACCACCCACAAGACCCTGCGGGGCCCCCGCGGCGGCCTGATCCTCTGCAACGACGCTGAATTCGGCAAGCAGTTCGACAAGGCCGTGTTCCCCGGCACCCAGGGAGGCCCCCTGGAGCATGTGATCGCCGCCAAGGCCGTGGCCTTCGGCGAGGCCCTGCAGCCCTCCTTCCGCACCTACATCGAGCAGGTGGTGGCCAACGCCCGCGCCCTTGCCGCCCGGATTCAGGAGCGCGGCATCGCCGTGGTGAGCGGCGGCACCGACAACCATCTGGTGCTGCTCGACCTGCGCTCGATCGGGATGACCGGCAAGGTGGCCGACCTGCTGGTGAGTGATGTGTGCATCACCGCCAACAAGAACACCGTTCCCTTCGATCCGCAGTCGCCCTTCGTGACCAGCGGCCTGCGCCTGGGCACGGCGGCCTGCACCACCCGGGGCTTCGACGAGGCGGCCTTCCGCGAGGTGGCCGATGTGATCGCCGATCGTCTGCTCAACCCCGAGGACAGCGCCATCGAGCAGGCGTGTCGGGAGCGGGTCGCGGCGCTCTGTCGGCGATATCCCTTGTATGCGCAGCAACGTGAACTGCAGCACGTTTGATCTGCGTGTCAGCCCGTAAGGTGACGCCCATCGGTCAGCTGCTTTCCGGTCCGCCCCCGTGACCCTTGCTCAAAGCCCGAACGCAGCGGCCCTGCTTACGTGCGTGAGCGCGGCGTTGCTCACCGCCCTGATCGTGCCGCTGGTGCGACGTCTGGGTCTGCGCTGGGGGTTGGTGGACCCCCCGGATGCCCGCAAGCAGCACAGCCTGCCGATGGTGCGTCTCGGGGGGATCGGCATCGTGGCGGGCTTCAGCCTTGCCCTTGCCCTCACCTGGTCGTTCGGGGGATTTGCCCAACTGCCGCCCGACAAGGACCAGCTGATCTGGACCACATTGGCCGGCGCCCTCTGCTTCTTCGTGATCGGCCTGGCCGACGATCTGTTCGCCCTGCCGCCGCTGCCGCGGCTGGCCGGGCAGGTGGCCGTGGCGATGGCGGTCTGGCAGCAGGGGGTGCGCATCGGCAGCATCGACCTGCCCTTTCCGCTGCTGGGCACGGAACGGCTGCTGGATCTGCCGGGCCCCTTGAGTGCGCTTGCCACCGTGATCTGGCTGGTGGGCATCACCAATGCCATCAACTGGCTAGATGGGCTCGACGGGCTGGCGGCCGGGGTGAGCGGCATCGCCGCGATCGGGCTGCTTTCGGTGAGCTTCAGCCTCGATCAACCCGCCGCCGGCCTGCTGGCGGCGGCCCTGGCCGGGGCCTGTCTCGGGTTTCTGCGCCACAACTTCAACCCCGCCCGCATCTTCATGGGCGATGGCGGTTCCTATTTCCTCGGCTTCGCCCTGGCCTCGATCAGCATCGTGGGGCCGGCCAAAGGGCTCACCAGTGTCAGTCTGTTGCTGCCGTTGCTGATCCTTTCGCTTCCCCTGGCGGATATGTCGGCCGTGATCATGGGCCGTCTCAGTGAGGGCCGCTCCCCCTTCTATCCGGACCGCCGCCATCTCCACCACCGCCTGTTGCGGGCCGGTTTCAGCCATCGCCGCACCGTGGTGCTGATCTATGCCTTCACCCAGTGGCTGGCTGCCCTGGCGCTGGTGGTGGCCGATGCCGAAAATCGCTTTCTCTGGCTCGCCCTGGCCACGGCCGTGCTGATCGCCGTCGTGGTGGTCAGCCGCAGGCGGATGCAACAGCAGGGCGGGGCGCAACGGTGACCGGGGCTCGGCGGGGGGTGGAGGTTCTGTGCATCGGCACCGAACTGCTGCTCGGCAACATCCTCAATGGCAATGCCCGCTGGCTCGCCGAACAGCTCGCGCTGCTGGGTCTTCCCCACTTCCGCCAGGAGGTGGTGGGCGACAACAGGCAGCGGGTGATCGAGGCGGTGCGGGCCGCGGCGGAGCGCTGCCAGGTGCTGATCACCACCGGCGGCCTCGGCCCCACCCCCGACGATCTCACCACCGAGGCGATCGCCGCCGCCTTCGGGGTTCCGCTGGTGGAACATGCCGCCATCTGGGAGGGGATCCAGGCCAGGCTCGAGGCCCGCGGTCGCCCCTGTTCCTCCAGCAATCGAAAGCAGGCGCTGCTGCCCCAGGGGGCGGAGGTGCTGCCCAACCCCACCGGCACGGCGCCCGGGATGATCTGGACCCCGCAGCCGGGCTTCACGGTGCTCACCTTCCCGGGGGTCCCCAGTGAACTGCACGCGATGTGGGCGGCCACAGCGGTGCCCAGGCTGCGGCAGTCCGGGTTGGCGGATGGGGTGTTCGCCAGCCGCATGCTGCGTTTCTGGGGGGTTTCGGAATCCCTGCTGGCCGATCAGGTGGCCGATCTTCTGGCCCTGGAGAACCCCACGGTGGCTCCTTATGCCGGCACCGGTGAGGTGAAGCTGCGGATCACGGCGCGGGCCCCCAGCTCCCCTCTCGCCGAGCAGTTGCTGGCCCCGGTGGAGCAGCAACTCCGCTCCCGCACCGGTTCGGCCTGTTACGGGCAGGAGGGCGACAGCCTGGCCTCGGTGGTGCTGGATCTGCTCCGCCGCCGCGGCGCCACCCTGGCGGTGGCCGAGAGCTGCACCGGGGGAGCGCTTGGGGCGGCCCTGGCCGGCGTGCCCGGAGCCTCCGATGTCTTCCTGGGCGGGGTGATCGCCTATGCCAACGACGTGAAGCGTGCGGTGCTGGGGGTTCCTGCCTCCCAGCTTGAGCAGTTCGGAGCGGTGAGTGATCCTGTGGCGATCGCGATGGCAGACGGAGTGCGGGCCCTCACCCATGCCGACTGGACCATCGCTGTGACCGGCATCGCCGGGCCTGGAGGCGGCTCCCCCGAGAAACCCGTGGGTCTGGTTCATCTCGCCATCGCTGGGCCGGGCGGGACCCACAGCGAGGGGGTGCGCTTCGGATCCAGCCGACCCCGCGACTGGATTCAGGCGGTCACGGTGGGCGAGGCACTGAACCGCCTGAGGCTGCGATTGGTCGCGTTGGCCTGAGCTTCAGAGTTGCCGGCCGCATCCATTCCCTGGCTGGCAGCATCGATTTTCTGGCTGGCAAATGTCGGCCCGATGCTGATCGCTCCTGGAGAAGATTGGTGGGTTCAATTCACTTGCCCAAATCGGATCAAGCGTTAGGCTGAATTCATCCAACTTTCCCAGTCTCGTCATGCTTGGTGGTCCTGATCTCCTGGCCAAGGTCAAGGAACTTGGCGATGTGTCCAAGTCGGATCTGGTGCGTGGTTGTGGCTATGTGAGCTCCAAGAAGGATGGATCCGAGCGGCTCAACTTCACCGCCTTCTATGAGGCTCTGCTCGAGGCCAAGGGGCTGAGCCTCGGCGATGGCGGTGGCAAGGGCTCGGGCAAGGGGGGGCGCAAGCTCAGCTATGTGGCCACCGTGCAGGGCAACGGCAACCTGCTGGTGGGCAAGGCCTACACCGCGCTTCTGGATCTGCAGCCGGGCGATGAGTTTGAGATCAAGCTCGGCCGCAAGCAGATCCGGCTGGTGCCTGCCGGCAGCGACGAAGAGGAGTGAGGTCGTTGCTGTCAAGGGGCAGAGGAGCGTGATCGGCATCGCTGCATCCGCCAGTCCGAACGATCACGAATCCTGTGGGATGGGGTTTTCCCCGGTTCACCACACTTTTCCACAGTTCTGACCCCTTTTTTCCCCAGCCAGGGTTCGCCTGGGCCCTCGGCTGGGCTCCCTCAGGGGTTCTGTCTGCGGGAAACAGCCTCTCCCCTTGACCTCGGGAGCAGTTCGGCTGCGGTCCCCGGTCGGCACCACCGACCGGCCGCCAGCCCCCAGTGAAATCAAGAAGTCCCGAAACGGGTCCCATGCGACGGGCGGTGAGAGGCCCTTCCGCCCCCTCTTTGACGGCCGGCGCTGTCTCGTGGCCTGATGGGGAGACCCCAGCGAGTCGCCGCATGAGTCAGGTCCCCGACCACGCCCCAGCCACCGTGAGCATCGAGAACCAGATGCCCGAGGACCTCTTCGACGCGATGCGGGAATTCATTCGTCAGCATCCCCAGTGGGATCAGTACCGGCTGATGCAGGCGGCGCTGGCAGGCTTCCTGTTTCAGCACGGCAGCCAGGATCGGGCCGTCGCCCGCCATTACCTCAACGGCCTGTTCCGAAGGGATCCCGCCACCGTCCAGCCTGGTTGACCCATGACCGACCCCGCCGCTGAGCCGCGCCGTCCCCGGCTGGTGGTGCTCGATGGTCGCACCACCAACCCGGGCGATCTTGCCTGGGAGGCTCTGGAGCGGCTGGGGGATCTGGTGGTCCATCCCCACACTCCCCCGGATCGGGTGGTGGAGCGCCTGCACGGGGCCGACGTGGCGGTCACCAACAAGACCCCGATCACGGCCACCGATCTGGAGGCCCTGCCCGCCCTGCGCGGCATCGCCATGCTGTCCACCGGCCACGACGTGGTCGACGGCGCCGCGGCCCAGCGGCGCGGGGTGCCGGTGTGCAACGTGCCCGAATACGGCACCGCTTCCGTGGCCCAGGCGGTGTTCGCCCTGCTGCTGGAGCTCACCAACCGCACCGGCCACCATGCCGCCACGGTCCGTGAGGGCCGCTGGTCGGCCAGCACCGATTTCTGCTACTGGGATGGTCCGCTGATCGAATTGGCCGGACTGACTCTCGGCGTGGTGGGCATGGGGCGGATCGGAGCGGCTGTGGCGCGCCTCGGTGTCGCCTTTGGAATGGAGGTGCTCAGCCATCGCCGCACCCCTGGCCCCGAGAGCGTTCCCCTCGATCTGCTGCTTTCCTCCAGCGATGTGGTGAGTCTCCACTGCCCGCTGACGCCCGACACCCGCGGTCTGATCGATGCCACCCGGATCGCCCGGATGAAGCCTGGGGCGCTGCTGATCAATACCGGGCGGGGCGCCCTGGTGAACGAAGCCGATCTCGCCGCCGCCCTCACCAGCGGCCACCTCGGTGGTGCCGGACTCGATGTGCTGAGCGTCGAGCCGCCACCGGCGAGTCAGCCGCTGCTCGCCGCCCCCAACTGCGTGATCACGCCCCACATCGCCTGGGCCACGGTTCAGGCCCGCCAGCGACTGATCCAGGCCACCGCCGCCAATGTGGAGGCCCTGTTGGCTGGTGCCCCCCGCCATGTGGTCAACGGTAGGCTCGATTCTCCCTTCCCCCACCCTTCCGCGTGAGCGCCGGCACCCTCTACGACAAGGTCTGGGAGCTGCATCGGGTGGCGGACCTGCCGGGCGGCTCCACCCAGCTGTTCATCGGTCTGCACCTCATCCATGAGGTCACCAGCCCCCAGGCCTTCGCGGCCCTGCGCGACCTCGGCCTGTCGATGCGCCACCCCGAGCGCACCGTGGCCACCGTGGATCACATCGTGCCCACTACCTCCCAGGCCCGGCCCTTCGCCGACCCCCTGGCCGAGGAGATGCTGGCCACCCTGGAGGCCAACTGCGCCGAGCACGGCATCACCCTGCATGGCCTGGGCAGCGGCCGCCAGGGGATCGTGCATGTGATCGCCCCCGAACTGGGCCTCACCCAGCCCGGCATGACCGTGGCCTGCGGTGACTCCCACACCTCCACCCACGGTGCTTTCGGCGCGATCGCCTTCGGGATCGGCACCAGCCAGGTGCGCGATGTTCTGGCCAGCCAGAGCCTGGCGATGAACAAGCTGAAGGTGCGTCGCATCCGGGTCGAAGGCACCCTGCAGTCGGGCGTCTTCGCCAAGGATCTGGTGCTGCATGTGATTCGCACCCTCGGCGTCAAGGGTGGCGTGGGCTATGCCTACGAATTCGCTGGTCCTGCGATCGAGGCCCTCTCGATGGAGGAGCGCATGACCCTCTGCAACATGGCGATCGAGGGCGGCGCCCGGGTGGGCTATTGCAATCCCGACGCCACTACCTTCGCGTACCTCAGGGATCGGCCCCACGCTCCGGCCGGGGAGGCCTGGGATCGGGCGGTGTCCTGGTGGAGTGGCCTTGCCAGTGGGCCCGATGCCGTCTTCGACGATGAGGTGGTGTTCGACGCCGCCCGGATCGCCCCCACCATCACCTGGGGGATCACCCCCGGCCAGGGCATCGGCGTGGACGAGGCCGTGCCCACTCCCGACCAGCTCGATCCGGAGGAGCGCCCCCTGGCGGAGGAGGCCTATCGCTACATGGATCTGGCACCGGGCATGCCGATCGCCGGCCTGCCGATCGATGTCTGTTTCATCGGCAGTTGCACCAACGGTCGGCTCAGCGACCTGCAGGCCGCGGCCGCCGTGGCCCGGGGCCGCCACGTGGCACCGGGTATCAAGGCCTTCGTGGTGCCAGGAAGTGAGCAGGTGGCCGCCGCCGCCGAAGCCGAGGGGTTGGATGTGGTGTTTCGCGAGGCGGGCTTCGAGTGGCGTGAGCCCGGCTGCTCGATGTGCCTGGCCATGAACCCCGATCGGCTGGAGGGTCGGCAGATCAGTGCCAGCTCCAGCAACCGCAACTTCAAGGGGCGTCAGGGTTCAGCCAGTGGTCGCACCCTGCTGATGAGTCCGGCCATGGTGGCGGCCGCCGCCGTTTCCGGTCACGTCGCCGATGTGCGCCAGCTGCTGCCCTCCCGCTGATTCCCTCTCCTTCTGTTTCGCTCCTTCTGATTCCTCGTTGATTCCCATGGGCAGTACCAGCGACCTTGCCTTTCCCTGCGGTCCGGTTCGCCAGCTCGAGGGCGGTGGCGTTGCCGTGGTGGGCAGCGACATCGACACCGATCGGATCATCCCGGCCCGCTATCTCAAGTGCGTCACCTTCGAGGGGCTGGCGGCCGGTGCCTTCGCCGATGACCGCACCGAACTCGAGGGTGGCCACCCCTTTGATCGGCCCGAGCATGCCGGGGCCTCGATCCTGGTGGTGAACCGCAACTTCGGTTGCGGCTCCAGCCGGGAGCATGCTCCCCAGGCGTTGATGCGCTGGGGGATCCGGGCCGTGATCGGCGAGAGTTTCGCCGAAATTTTCTTCGGCAACTGTCTGGCCCTCGGCATCCCCTGCCTCACGGCCGATGCGGCGACAGTGGGCCAGATCCAGGCGGCGGTGGTGGCGGATCCCTCCGCCAGCCTGCGCCTCGATCTCGAAGCCCTGGAGTTGCTGCTGCACCCCCAGGCGGGGGACCCTTGCTCCTGGTCTGTGGAGCTGGCTGAAGGCCCCCATCGCATGCTTGTGTCGGGGCAGTGGGATGGCACCTCCCAGCTGGTCTCCCACGACGCCGAACTGCGCGCCACCGCAGAGCGCCTCCCCTATCTCACGGGATTCGCCGCAACCTGAGTCCCCCTGAGTCTGCCGCTCCCTCCTCGTGCCTCAGAAGGGTCGCTTGAGGGGGGCCTGGCTCGGGTGATAGGGCACGAAGGGGAGACCGGGCCCCTTGAAGTTGAAGTCATTCAGGCGCACCCGCACGCCCCCGAGTCCGTCGTAGGGGCTGTAGTACACCCCGATTTCGTACGACCGCCGCTGCCAGCGCAGTTCCACATACGAGGCGGTCACGTCACCGTAAAACTCTGAGTTGGGGTCGACGTTGTAGCCGATGCCGCCACTGAACAGCAGGGGGCCGGCGATTTGCTGGGTGAGGCCGATGCCGATCGTGCCCAGATCCACCGCCCGATCGAAGCTGAGGGGGCTGAGGCCCTGGCGCAGGGTGCCTCCGCCCGTGATCGTGATCTGGGTGTAATCGAGGAAGGGACGGATGAAGTGCCCCAGCGTCAGGGTGGGACCCCCCGAGAGACTGAGGGTGTTCTGGTTGGTGCCGTCTCCGTAGTAGGCCAGGCTTCCCAGCAGATTGGCATTGAGGCTCAGGCCGGGAACGATCGGCACCGGCGTGTTCTCCAGTACGAGGGCCGGAGCCAGGGTGGAGGCCTTGCCTGTCCAGAGCGGCAGGCTCAGATTCAGCGAACCGATGGCGTTGCCCCGCCATAGATCGCTGAGGTTGGTGCTCTCGAAGTCGTTCCCCTGGTAGTTGCCTACCCCCAGGCGCCAGAAGTAGGTGCTGCGCAGCCTTCCCCAGTCCGCCAGGTCGCCGGTGTCCTCAAGCGAGACCCCGTAGGCGGAGTACACGTCTTCCTCGCCCAGGGAGCCGTTCCAGGTGCGGAAGCGGTAGGCGCCGAACAGACGGAACAGCGAATCGCCCAGCAGCGGCAGCGGCACGGCACGACTGAGGTCGCCCCAGCTGCGGGTGCCATCCGCCAGGTTGTGGGAGTCGAGGGTGGAGAGGCTCAGCGTGGCATCGGCGCGGAAGCCCGCCACCGGGGCCAGCAGTTTGGCCTCCAGGCCGAACAGATCGCCGGTGGTGGCGGGCTGTTCCACCGGCGGGTCCTGCACCGGCTGGTCCGGCAGCGGGTAGGCATCGGTGGTGCCGTTGATCGCCCGTTGCAGCATGAACTGCGGCTGCAGAGTGAAGCTCCCCTGCTCGCCCAGCTTGATCGGGATGTTGTATCCCAGGAACACCCCGTCCCGATCCTCCCGGTCGTTGCCCAGCACCCAGCGGTTGTCGATCTCCTCCTGCTTCTTGATCCGGGTGGAGCGGGTGACGGGGATGGGCAGCCGCTCCTCCAGCAGCAGGTGGTTGCGGCCCGCCTTGATCACCGTGTCGCCGTTGGGTTGCAGCGTGGCCACCACGTTTTCGGAATCCAGCCACGACTGGGCCGGGGTGTAGGGATCGTTGGTGAAGCCCACCCGGTCGCCCGAGAGGGTGGTGGGGGTGAACCGCAGGCTGCCTGCCTGGATGCGCCAGCGGCTCAGGGAACCGCGCACCAGCTGGCGGTTGCTCTTGGTGGTGAGGTCCTGGAGCTGGCTGGGGCGCACCTGGCCGAACTGGTTGGCGGCATCGGGGGTGACCAGCTGGTTGGGGAAGCCCAGGCGCCGTTCCGCGGTGAGACTCTGCTGGAACTGCACGTCGTCCACCCGCTGATCGATGCGGGCGATCGCCTCCTGTCGGGCCTTTTCCTGGGCCCTGGCGATCTCCCAGTGGTTCTGCCGGCGCGGGCGGCTGGCCGGGGAGGGGGCCGGCTCCCCTAACTGGCTTGCCTTTGCACCACTGCTGCCGGGACCGAGGGTCACCTGTTCCAGCTGCTGGGCCAGGTCGGGCTGCCCCGGTTCCTCCCCGGGGGCGGGGGCACCGGGGCAGCCCTGGGCCGGGGCCAGCACCACCGGCTGGCGGGAGGGGCCCGATTCGCCGTAGCGGTAGCGCAGCCCAAGCAGATAGGCATTGCTGCCTTCGCTGACGCCGCTGTAGGTGCCGTAGGCGCCGGAGCGGTGGTGGATCCTGCCCACGGCGGACCACTGGGGGGAGACCAGGGCTTCCACCTCAAAGGCCAGGTAGTTGAGAAACTGGGTGTAGTTCTCCCGGAAGGTGCGCTCGTAGTTGCTGTTTTCGCTCAGCAGGCTCACCCCTTCCACGAAGTAGAGGCTCAGCCAGGGCTGCACCCAGAGCCGTATCCCCAGGCCCACGGTCATGTCGCTGAAGGTCTGGGCGGGGGTGTCGGCAAAGGGGATCGTCTGGTTGAATTCACCCCCCGCCTGGCGGGTGGCGCGATGGCCGAGCAGGTTGGTGTCGATCTCCAGGGCAAAAGGACCGCCATCCAGCAGGCGGCGTTGCAGCCCCAGGCCCCCCAGGTATTCCGGCCGCATCCTGCCCTTGAACAGAAAGGTGTCGCCGAAGTTGGCGGCGAACATCTGGCCGGCCCAGCCGGTCACTGCCCAGGGATAGGGGTGCCACTGGGGCGGGGGCGGCACGTCGGGTGGACAGCTGATCGGTTCCGGCGGCGGTAGCGGCGTCGAAGCAGGGGTGGTCAGGTCCAGATCCTCGGCGGTGCCGTCGAGGTCGAGCACGCCGTACACATCACGCATCTCGCCCACCCCCTCATAGAGGCTGTAGCGGAGGCTGCTGGCCTGCAGATACTGCTGTCCGCGCTGGAAGCGCACGCTGCCGTAGGCGTAGAGGGTGCGGCTCTCGGGATCGAACTCGAGGCGATCGGCCAGCAGGCGTCCTCCGGCCAGGCTCGCCATCACATTGCCGGTGCTGACGTAGCGACGACGCTGCTGGTCGTAGCTCTGGCGGTTGGCACTCAGCTGCAGCTCCAGCGGCGGCTGGCCCTCCGGCGGCGGCAGGGCGTTTTCCGGGACCGGCGCCGGCACCGGTGCCTGGGAAGGCTGCGCCGGGGGGGCAGGATTCGCTGCCGCTGGGCGTGCCGTCACCAGCAGAAGCCCAAGGCCGAACAACGGCACGATCCCGCCCAGACGCCTGGGCGAAAGGACCTCGATCCTCTGGGCCGTGCTTCGGCCTGTGGGGCGTTGATTGGGCACCACGTACGGCCGGGGGATCGGCGAATCGAAGCCCGATCCTGCCACGTGAATCATGCAGGATTCAGGGCATCACAGCCGGTTGTGGGATGGGCGGGCAGGCCGTGGGGGGCCTGGGTCGATCACTCCTCCAGGTCCTTGCGGCTGGGGGTGCGGCTCGGGTCGCTGGCAAGGAAGCCGAACACGAAGATCCCGATGAAGAAGAAAACGACCGAGTAAACCGAGATCTTGAGGGCGAGCATGGGCTGTCCGGCGGGTGACAGGGAGTGACTGGGACCGGTAGGGGCCGTTTCGACCCTGCGGCAGACGCATCATCCTATGGGGCCTGGCTTGCTATCCAGGGAAGAGGGGCCCCGCAGCGGGCGGATCGTGCCCGGATTGAAACGTTTCAGTCACGTACGCAGGGGGAAAGCGGTGCAGGCACAGGAGCAAGCGGGGGGGGATCGGGCGGCCCTGGATCTGCAGCCGCTCTGGCAGGCCCGCCAGCCGGGGGGAGAGCTGGGTTCCGCTCTGGCTCACCCCTGGGGGCCTGTCCATCGCCCGGATTGGGTGGCCCGGGGGCTGATCGTCTGGCCGCGCGGCGGGCAGTGGCGCCACCTCACGCTGCGGCTCGTCTGTCCCGAGGCCTGGCGATGCCTCGGACCGCAGCAGGCCACTGCCCGTCTGGCCTTGCGCTGGTGGGCCGATCAGGTGGAACTGCGCTCTGATGGAGCGGCCGTGCATGCCGGCGATCTCTTCGACACCGCCTGTCGGTGGCCGCTGCCGCCAGGCTGGTGGCAGGGGGAGGCGCTTTCGCTCGAGCTGCGCCTGCGTTCGCCCCTCCATGACGACGGCGCCCTGATCACCAGTCGCCTGGAGCTGGAGCCCCGGGATCCTGCCGATCCCCATGGCTTGCTGGCTGCTCCCCGCGCCCAGCTGCTGCAGCTCCGCCAGGATTTCGGCCGGCCGGAGATCCCGGGCGAGGGGCTGATCCACGTGCTCGGCCATGCCCATCTCGATCTGGCCTGGCTGTGGCCGGTGGCGGATACCTGGCAGGCCGCCGAACGCACCTTCCGCTCGGCCCTCTCCCTGCTGGAACGGTTTCCTGCCCTCCATTTCGGCCACTCCACCCCGGCGCTCTACGCCTGGCTCGAACAGCACCGGCCGTCCCTGTTCGCCAGGATCCGGGCCGCCATGCGTGAGGGGCGCTGGGAGCCGCTCAATGGTTCGTGGGTGGAGACCGACTGCGTGCTGATCTCCACCGCCTCCCTGCTGCGGCAGTTCCAGGAAGGTCAGCACTACAGCCGTCGCACCTTTCCGGAGTGGTCACACCAGGTGAGCTGGCTGCCGGACACTTTCGGTTTCGGGGCGGGCCTGCCCGCCGTGGCCGCGGCCACGGGGGTGCGCTGGTTCTGCACCCACAAGCTCGCCTGGAACGCCACCAATCGCTTTCCCCATCGCCTGTTCCGCTGGCGCAGCCGCTGCGGTGCCGAGCTGCTCTCGCTGATGACGGCGCCGATCGGCACCGATGGCGACCCCGTCGCGATCGAGCGGTATCGCCTGGAGTGGCAGCGCGCCACGGGGGTGGAGGACGCCCTCTGGTTGCCGGGGGTGGGGGATCACGGCGGCGGACCCACCGTCGAGATGCTGGAGCAGCTGGCCCTCTGGCAACAGCAGCCGGTCGCCGCCGGCCAGCGGTACGGCACCCTGCGCCAGTACCTGGAGCGGTTGGAGCCGCTCGTGCCAGGCCTGCCGGTGTGGCGCGACGAGCTCTACCTCGAACTGCATCGCGGTTGCGCCACCAGCCGGCCGGATCAGAAGCGCCACAACCGCAGCCTCGAACGGTTGCTGCGCGAGGCCGATCTGGCCCTGGCCCTGCGGGGGGCGGAGCCGGCGGCCGAAGCCCCCGATTGGCGCCCCCTGCTGTTCCAGCAGTTTCACGACATCCTGCCCGGCACGTCGATTCCGGAGGTGTTCGAGCAGGCGGAGCCCCAGTGGCGGCAGGCCCGCCGCCGGGCTCGATGCCAGCGGGACCAGGCTCTGGCCCAGGGCCTGGGGGGCAGCATCGGCGTCGATGGGCCCGTTCAGGTCTGGAAAGTCGTGCAGCTTCAGGCGATGGCAAGCCCGCCCCGCACCGTGCGGCTGCCCGCCGGCTGCTGGAGTCTGTTGGAAGGGGAGGGTGGTGATCAGCCGCTCACGGCCGTTCCCCTCCAGGGCCAGCCGGCCCCCGGGGGGGGGCAGTGGCTGCAGCTGCCGGGGCTGGAGGGAGTGGGCGCCCTCAGCCTGCGCCGTGATCCGGTTGCATCGCCGGCGGCGGATGGTTCCGGGCACGGGCGGCCCCTGGAGCATCCGGTGCGGGTCGAACCGGTGGAGGGCCCGGATCCCGATCGCTGGTGCCTGGCCAATGGTCTGATCGCTGCCCGGATCGGTCCCGAGGGCGTGGAGCAGTTGTTCGATGCCGCCGGCACGAGCCTGCTGGCCGCGCCTCTCTCCTGGTGTCGCTGGGCGGATCGGGGCGAGTTCTGGGACGCCTGGGACATCGCCGCCGACTACCGCGACCATCCCCTGTCCTGGCGCTGGCAGGGGGCGCCCCAATGGCTCGAACGGGGGCCGCTCTGCGCCCGTTTCGTCTGGCGCGGCCAGCTGGGGGGCAGCCGGATTCGTCTCGACGGGTGCCTGCTCGCCGGCAGCCCCTGGCTCGAGCTGGTGCTGGGGGTGCAGTGGCACCAGCGCCACGAGCTGTTGCGGCTTGAGATTCCCCTGGCCCAGCCGGCGGTGCGCTGGGCGGCCGATACCTCCGGTGGGGTGATCGAGCGGCCCGCCGAGGCACGCACCGCCCGGGAGCAGGCCCGCTGGGAGGTGGCGGCAATCCGCTGGCTGGCCTCGCAGTCAGGCGAGCGGGCCGAGGCCCCTTCCCTGGCGGTGCTGCTCGATGGCCCCCAGGGGGTTTCGGCCAACGCCCAGCAGTTGGGGGTCTCCCTGCTGCGGGGCCCCACCTGGCCCGACCCAGGGGCCGACAACGGTTGGCAGCGGCAGCGTCTGGCCCTGATGCCTTGTGCCGGCGGCTGGCGGCAGACCGGGGTGCCGGAGGCGGCGCGGTCGCTGGGTCAACCCCTGTGGTGTCGCCCCTGGCGGCCGGCGGTTGCCGCTTCTGCCTGGCCGGCATTTCCAGCGCAGCATGGCGATCTGGAGCTGCTGGCCCTGCGACCGGCCGAGGGGGGCAGGGGCGACGTACTGGTCACCCTGCAGAATCTGGGCCCCTGCCGCCGCAGGCTCGAGCTCAACCAATGCTGGCAGTTCGTGGAGCGCCTCGATGGGCTCGACCAGCCGCTGCCCCTGCCTCCTGCCGGCACCGATCCCCTGGTGCTGGGGCCCTGGGGGATCGGTTTCTGGCGGCTGCGCCGTTCAGGCTGAGGCGGGAGCGCTCAGTCGTCGTGGTCGTCGAAGGGATCGGTGAGCTCCTTGGAAGGCGGGCCGAAGGCGGTGTACACCCCGAAACCGGTGAGCGCCAGAAGCACTGCCAGAACAGCGATGGCGATCGACAGGGCCGGGGAG
>Ga0164292_10000698_pt1 | contig 26540 bp, 22 predicted proteins | sample GEODES117metaG_FD_111486 | JGI IMG/M metagenome (GOLD analysis project Ga0164292, IMG submission 111486) | Eutrophic lake water microbial communities from Lake Mendota, Wisconsin, USA - GEODES117 metaG | ecosystem: Environmental > Aquatic > Freshwater > Lake | place: USA: Lake Mendota...
CGATGCCTACGTTCATGCCAACATCCACCACCACCAGGTCTTCATCCACTCGTAAGTCGTACAACCTCTCCGCAAAGATCTCGTCGAGGATAAACAGGCTGCCATTGTGGTCAACGCGGAACCTGATCTTATCGATAACGGTGATCAACTCACCGTTCATCATGCCAAAAAACTCGATGCCTCTGTACTCAGCAAACGGGGCCCAGTATTTCAATCCTCCTTTCAGCCTCTGATAAATCTCGTCGGTGAGTGCTATACCGGTCCGCTCTGCCACCAGGTTTCCATCTTTCACCAGCAGGCCCTGGTATTGATGCTGGGAAAAGTTTTCTTCTGCAAGGCGATAGGCCCATTTAAAGTTACCCAGCCTGAACCATGCCGGAAACAACAGGAAAAGTTTTAAAAATTTTCTCCCCAGTTTTTGCATAGCTGCAAATATAGGCGGAAAGCATTCCCTGCGGAGGCGGCTGATTCTATATTTTTCACTATTTTCAGGCCTTTCCAAACAGAATGACAACTATCCGGCGTCAGAGTATATTCTCCCTGGGCTTTATCTATGCCGGTTTCCTGATAGGCGCTTTCAATGTCCTCTACCTGTTTCCGAAATATTTTACACCTGCTGAATTTGGACTCACCAGGTTACTGCTGGAACTTTCCCTGTTATTGTCCACGCTGTGTACGGTAGGGATGGTTCCGGTGTCAATCAAGTTTTTTCCCTTTCATAAAAAATACCTGCCAGACAGAAAGAACGATCTTTTGTTTGTGACCCTGAGCATAACCGTAATTGCTTTGATCATCATGCTGGTGGTATTGCCGTGGCTGAAACCCCTGGTGATCCGAAAGTTCGGCTACCGGTCGCCCCTGTTTGTGGAGTATTTCGACCTGCTTTATCCGCTGACCATCGGCATGACGCTATTCAGTTTATATGAAGGCTATGCCTGGATCATCCGAAAAACGGTGGTGTCAAATTTCCTGAAGGAATTCTTATTTCGGTTCCTGACCACTGCGCTGATCATATCCCTGATCCTGGGTTGGATTGGCGATTTTTCTATATTCGCCAAACTTTTTTCGTGGACCTATCTCCCACCCCTGCTCATCCTGGTCTATTATATCTACAGAAGCCGCGAATTCCCCCTGTCGGCCGGGATCAGTCCCGTCACCTCAAGGCTCAGCGGGAAAATGGCGGGGTTCGGTCTTGCTTTTTTTGCCAGTTCCACATTGAATGCGCTTGCCAAAACCAACGACAGCATCATCCTGGCATCGCAATCGACACAGGGACTCACTGATACAGCTGTGTATAATATCGCCACTTACCTGATCACCTTGATGGAGGTACCCCAGCGTAGTCTCACCTCAGCGGCTACTCCCCAGATCGCCATTGCATGGAAGGAAAGGAACTTTCAAAGGCTCTCATCCATATACAACAAAACTGCCCTTAACCTGCTGATTATTGGAATGGGGCTGATCTCCCTCATTTTGTTGAACATTGAAGAACTGGTGGAGTTTTTGGGACCTACCTATGCGCCCATCAGTGTTCTCATCCTGATCCTGGGCATTGCCAAGATCATTGATATGGGCACCGGCATGAATTCCCAGATTCTGATGCTGTCGAAGCACTGGAAGATCGACTTGTTCAGTAACATGTTGTTTGTAATCATCTCCCTCGTACTCAACTACTACCTTACCCGAAAATATGGTGTAGAGGGTCCGGCCTACGGCACATTGATCGCCATATGTTTTTTCAACGTCATCCGTTTTACTGCTATCTGGAAGATCTATAAACTTCAACCCTTTGGCATGAATAACCTCAAGGTATTGGTTATTGCGCTGGGCTGTTATTTCTTGACGCTATTGATACCCGATCTCGGCAACCTGTATGTAAACGTTGCAGTTCCAAGTATCGCCTTCATGCTCCTGTATACCTTGCTCATTCTCAAGCTGAATATATCAAAAGACATCAGTGAGGTATTCTCCAACCTGTTAAAAAGATTTTCCGGTTTCAAATTATAATATGCAAATTCGCCAATCCATAAACAGCCTGAATGAATCTTGATTTCATAAATCTCCTACGCGGCGTCGGTGGCATGATCTTCCTCATCGGACTCTGTTACCTGTTCAGCAACAACCGCAGAGCGGTCAACTGGAAGATGGTGGGCTATGGTGTTATTACCATGATCGCCTTTGCCATCGGGGTGTTGGGCAAAGGCGAATACAATTTCTTCAGGATACTGATCGAATGGCTGTCGCAGAAGTTCGTGGAGGTGATCAATATCTCGCATAAAGGCACTGAATTCATCTTTGGAAATCTGGCTGATCCTACGGGCAACTGGGCCTATATATTCGCCGTGCAGGTTTTACCCAATATCATATTCTTCGCAGCGCTGTCGGCCCTGCTTTATTATCTGGGTATTTTGCAAAAAGTAGTTTATTTCTTTGCGCTTCTGCTGAGGAAGATGAAAATATCGGGTGCAGAAAGCGTATCTACCGCCGCCAATATTTTCCTTGGTCAAACAGAAGCTCCTTTGATGATACGCCCTTTCCTGGAAAAGATGAACCGAAGTGAGATTTTGATGGTCATGGTTGGTGGAATGGCGAACACGGCAGGCAGTGTACTGGCAGCGTATGTAGGGTTCCTGGGAGGATCTGATCCGGTGCAGCAAAACTATTTCGCATTGCACCTGCTGAGCCAGTCGATCATGAGTGCTCCGGCTGCTATTATTTGCGCAAAGATCCTTTTCCCCCAGACAGAAAAAGTTGAAACAGAAATAAAGATCAACCGCGAAAAGCTGGGCGACAACGTACTTGACGCGATCTCGCTGGGTACAACTGATGGCTTAAAGCTTGCCGTGAATGTAGGAGCCATGCTGATCGTTTTTACGGCTATCATGTACCTGCTGAACTGGATACTGGGATCGATCGGTCACCATACAGGATTGAACAGCATTGTGAAGGATTACTCGGGTGGCAGGTATGAGGGCCTTAGTTTTCAAATGCTGCTGGGCTATATTTTTGCGCCTATCGCCTGGATCATAGGTGTCAACCCCGGCGAGATGGTACAAGTGGGTCAGCTGCTTGGCGAGAAAACCGTCATCAATGAATTCCAGGCCTATATCAGCTTTGGACAGATGAAGGCCAGCGGGGCGATACAGGATCCTAAATCCATCCTTATTACCACCTATGCGCTTTGTGGGTTTGCCAATTTTGCATCGATAGGAATTCAGATCGGAGGAATTAGCCAACTGGCACCCAACCAGCGAAAAAATCTTACTGAACTGGGTATCAAAGCCTTAATCGGAGGAACGATCGCATGCCTGATGTGCGCTTGTATCGCCGGTGCTTTATTATAAGATTTTTCGGATCGCTACGGTCTACGTTCAGCCTAACTATAAGCATAACATCCTACATTACTGATTGAACCGGACATCTCACCTATCAATGAAAAATCGCGCAGAGAAGCAATTCATTTGCAGACCCAAATCTCTCTAACAGGCCGGTGGGAATATACTTCATCAAGATGACCTATACCGACAAAGTCATAACAGAAAGATTACTGAAAAGCGATTAAGGCGTACATTTGCAGGTAATCGAAATCCGAGTGTATGATCACAACCCATGCTGCCCCGGCCATTTTTTCGCTGGAAGGAACGCCAGATTATTTACAAGCCATAGCTTACAAAGTGAAAGATGGTATACGCATTACAAAAGAAGATGCCATAGTCCTTTTTGAAAAAGGCTCTCTCTCATTTCTGGGTTCCCTGGCCAATTTTGTACGAGAATCAAAGCATGGAGACAATACCTATTATAACAGAAACTTCCATATAGAGCCAACCAATGTTTGCGTATTCTCATGCAAGTTCTGTTCCTATTCACGCTTGTATGCGCACAAGGAAGAAGGATGGGAATTGAGCGTGGAAGATATGCTGAATATCGTAAAGAAATACGATGGAAAACCAGTCACTGAAGTGCATATCGTAGGTGGTGTTCACCCGAAAATGGATCTCGCATTTTTCGCAGAACTGTTAAGAAAGATCAAGGCTCATCGTCCTGCCCTACACATAAAAGGATTTACTGCCGTTGAGCTCGACTATATGTTCAGGAAATCAAAGATGACTGTGGAAGAAGGACTTGCTTATTTGAAAGAAGCGGGCCTTGATTCGCTTCCCGGGGGCGGTGCTGAGATCTTTGATCCGGAGATCAGGAAACAGATCAGTGCCGATAAGGTAGACGCAGAGGGTTGGTTGAATATTCATGCCACAGCTCACAGACTAGGCATGCATTCAAATGCTACCATGTTGTATGGCCACGTGGAAAACTACAGCCAACGTGTTGATCACATGGATCGGCTGAGGACACTGCAGGATGAAACGGGTGGTTTTAATTGTTTCATCCCACTAAAATTCAGGAACAAGGATAACGAGATGAGCCATATTTCGGAAACATCGGTGGTGGAAGACATGAAGTTATATGCAGTGGCACGGATCTTCATGGACAACTTTCCACACCTGAAAGCATACTGGCCGATGCTTGGCCGACAAAACGCACAGCTGACCCTCTCGTTCGGCGTAAACGATCTGGACGGAACGATCGATGACTCCACTAAAATCTATTCCATGGCGGGAAGTGAAGAACAAAATCCTTCCATGAATACTGCAGAGATCACTAACCTCATTAAACAGGCAAAAAGAGTTCCTATAGAGCGGGATACCCTTTACAATCTGATTGCGTAGTGTGCAAGGGAAGTTGGACAAAAATTTGGCCTGCCACCTACTACATGATGGATATAGAGCACCTGACCCGAATATGGGGAACTACCTAAGTTGCCCCGACGCCCAGGTCACAGATCGGTAACTTTTGAAGAATTTAGTTTTTAGCTCCGCCAGTTTCTGCAAGGATTCAAGAACTTTATTCTCCCGCATGTTCAACATGAACAGGGAACTCTCACCAACCCGGAAGCGGGTATCCTCCCCCCGGAAAAGCCTCTGGTAGTTTTCGAGGTTATCTTCGGCTATTCGTACCTGTAATTGAAGCATAGCCAGTTCATTAAAATAATATTTCACTTTGTTGTCGATCGCCAGCCTGGTCTGTACAAGATCAAGGTTGGTCTCCTGAATTTTGATCTTCGCCACCCGATATTCACCCCTGCCTTGCGAGAGCCGCAGAGGCAAACCAAAGTCGATGCCGAATTTGTAATTATTCCGGTACAAGGCAGCGCTTGCATCTTCAAACACATTATACCCTGAGTTTAGAATATTATACCTGACGTTCAGCAAGGGCAAAAGGTTTTGAAACTTCAGGCTCTTTTCAATATCCAGCATTTGCAACTTGAAATCGTATGAAGCGAGTTTCGGGTGTTCGTTACGGGCGATAGAGATCAGGGAGTCAAGTACTGGCAATTGGATACCATTGACATTCATTGTGCGCCAGCTGCTATCGGGTACGACCGACTCAGGAAGGTAAATGGCCGAATCGCCCGCCGTCCAAAGGAAATTTGAGAGGATAATGCCCGAGTTCCTGAAATTCAAATAGGCTTCATTCCTGGCGATCTGGAAGCTCTGCAACTGTGCAAGGGCTTCTGTGGTGTCTATGGCCGGCCTTTCACCCTGGGTAAAGCCCAACTTGACCAGTTTAAGCCTGGTTTCATTAACATAAACGGCGTTTCTCAGAACGCTATACACTTCATAATCCCTAACCCAGTACCAATAAGATTCATAGGCATCATTCAAGAGATCGTTGATCATGATCAGTCTTTCCGCCTTGCTCTGGTCTCTGAAAATCTTCGCCTGCTTGAGTACCGCCCTTCGCCTATCCATCAGGAGGTTCTTTGCCAGCGGCACAGTAACGCCCAAATAGCTCGACTTACCCTCTGAAAGCTCCGGATTCAGAAAATCACCCAGGTTGTTTTCAAGTCCGGCTTTCACCTCGATACCGTACCAGGTTGGGATCTTCAACTCCGGATTGGTGATATCATAATAGGTTTTACCATCAAAAGTCTTCCTGTCTGAATACAAATAAAACTGGGGATCAAAACCAGCCCTTGCCGCAGTCAATTCTGCTTTTGCACGATCAACGAGAAGCTGGCTCTGCTTCGCTACCGGATGGTAGGAACGCACGATGTTTATGAATGCATCTTCCGACAGAATTCTGAGCGTATCATTAGCCGATACACCAAGGCCGGACAAAATGAATGGAATGAAGTAAAAAAGTCTCATGTTGATTTGGAACTATTTTTGCCCGGCCAATTTCTTGGTATCAGCTTCTTTTGCAGGCTGGTAAAACTCAGGCGGGAATCCGTTAATATTCCGCCATAGTTCATACCAAATAGGTACATCTTTGAGCAGTGCGATGCCTTGTGCCCCTGTACCCATCATCAGTTCTCTGGGCCAGCGTTTCTCACCTGGCTTTTCTTTAACCAGCACCCTGAACTTCCCGTTGGAACTCACTGAACTTTCCACAGCCGATATCTGTCCGGCAAAGGTACCATAAGAAGCATTCGGCCAGCCGCTGAATACGATGGCCGGGAAGCCATCAAACAGAAACATGACTCTCTGGCCCTTTGAGAGCAAGGGAAGATCCACAGGCCTGACAAAAATCTCAACAGCATACTGCACATTGGTGGGCACAATTTCAACGAGAATATCGCCTTCTTTCAGAATCTCACCGATACCCGATTTCTTAGCCTGAACCACCTGGCCGTCCTGTGGTGCGGTTAGCGTATACAGGCTGTTTCGGATATTATAATTCATGTATTGATTCTTTAGCTTTGCGATCTCACCCTGCCCTGTCTGAATCTGTGAGATGGACTGGAAACGGTCGCCTTCCGCTTTAGATATTTTTTCGGCATACTGCTGAATCTCTCCATTCCTTTCAATCCTTAGTCGGAGGAGCTCCTGCTTTGCGTTAGAGAGCTTTATTTCAGCACTCATTTTCTTTGCAGTAGCTTCCTGCAACGCCTGATTACGTTGTTCCAATTGCACCAGGGAGGCCAGACCCGAATCATACATCACCCGTTGTCTTTTGAACTGTTCAGTTTTGATACTGAAATCGTTTTTTGTGGCTATCAGTTCGGCACTATCACTGCGAATTTTCATCACCTGCTGGTTGATCTTATTCTCAAGCTCAGAGATCTTCAGATCCCTTGACATCATTAGTGCAGTGATCTGCTGACCAGCGGTGGTCGCCTTATTCTCATAGCTCTGATTGGCCAGTTGCTTCGCATTGATCTGCTCTTCGGTCCTTTGCAACAGTGCCGGATCAAGGTACTCATCTTTCACTTCTGTGATCTGCACCAGCGTGTCTCCCTGCTTCACATAATCACCTTCATTCACATGCCATTTCGCAACCCTTCCCCCGATCTGGGTAGGGATCTGCTGTGGCCTCTCCTGCTGCTTCAGCGTAGTGACCGATCCCCTTGCCCTGATATTCTGCGTCCATGGCAGGAATACGATGATCACCAATACAAAAATGAACCAGCTGGCCCATTTACCCACACTACTTTGACGATAAATTTGATAGATATTTGAATAGGATTTAAGGTCAAGGTCTTTACACTGTTGCTCCATGTCCTTATTAATGAAATCTAATGCCATGTAGGGTTATTTTAGTTTTTACGGATCTCATCCCAACTGCCAGCCTTCACCAACTGCCCGTCTTTCATATAAAAAACCTTATCACATTTCGCGATAAACTCTTCATCAGACGTGGCTACCAATACCGTACAATTATCACAATCATTCAACAGGTATTCCTGAATCTGCTTCTTATGCGCATCGTCCAGGTTCGTCCATGGTTCTTCTAATAGCAGCAACCTGGGTCCATTGATCAGGGCCCGCAGCAAAAGGATTTTCTGGATAACGCTTCTGGACAGGCGTTTACCAACCGGGTCGAGGATGGTATTAAACCCATCATACTGTTCTTCGAGAAAATTCTTGAGACCAATTTTTTCCGACAGATTCATAACTTCACCAGGCGATATCGACGTATTGCCCATGGTAATGTTCTCGAGAATGGTACCGTTGAATATGTCTTGCTGACTTAGCAAAATACCTGTTTTCTCCCTGACACTATCAGAGAAATAGTTACGAAGGGGGACATTGTCGATCAGAATACCGCCGCTATACCCTGAATATGCACCACTCAATACTCGGAGTACGGTGGATTTTCCAGCTCCGTCATCGCCGATGATGGCCACTTTTTCCCCCGCCTCCACAATAAAGTTTACACCCTTCAGTATGGGGCGCTTGTCATAACTGAAATCCAGGTTCTGAACCTGCAGGCTTACTCCCTGGTTCTTCTGCTCCAGGATCACGTCGCCATCAGCGTCTACTTTCTGGTCAATAATTTTACTGAGCTTCTCTACGGACGTAAGCACGTCGTACACTTTGTCCAGGTTAGTAATTAACTTCTCAACAGAGTTGATGACAAGCAGGATTACGATCTCTGCTGCAATGAATTGTCCGAGGTTCAATTGTTGATTGATCAGCAACAAACTGCCCACGATCAACATCGCCGCCGTGATCAGTATTTTAAACCCGATCAGGGTCCAGTATTGAAACAACAATACATTGAAATGCGACTTCCTCGCATGCAGATAGCCAGTGACCAGTTCATCTGTTTTCTTCAGGTTCAGCATGGTTCCCTTTGAATACTTGAATGACCTTACCACACGAGCCAGTTCTTCCAGCCATGCTGCCACATTATACTTATAATTGCTTTCTTCGATGGAAGTCGACATCCCTTTAGGACTCGTATAGAACAGAATGATAGCCACAAGAGAAATCAGCACCACACTAAAAACAATAAAAATCGGATGGTAGAACGACAAAAGCAACAAGCCAAAAATAATCTGGATGGTGGCCGTAGGAATATCCAGCAGCAATTTGGAGATACCTTTTTGGAGAGAAATGGTATCGAAAAAACGATTCACTAATTCCGGAAGATAATATTTATCAACGCTTTGGAGATCAAGCTTGGGAATCCGGTTGGCGTATTCGAAAGAATACCGGACAAAAAGCTTCTGCTGTACCTTCTCTATCAGTCGCATTTGGTTAACTGAGATGAATCCATTGAACAAAACACCAAGTACCACCAAGATGATCAGAATAACAAGCGATGTAGAAATGGACCCGCCGAGTACAAAACTGATAATGCTCTGTATGCCAAGTGGCAAGGATAGCTGAACGATACCATTCATTATGGCATAAAAGTACACGGAAGTGATCTCCTTCTTCTCAAGTTTCAAAACCTGCAAAATCCTCGCTATAGGGTGCCTAAGGGCAAACCCGGTTGTGTTTTCAGCCATTGGCTCCATTTTTCCAAAGAAAGTTCACTCTTGTTTAACTATAAAGAAGAGCTCCTAACAATTTATTCGACATATTACAAGCTGCAAAGCAAATTGTTTAGGAATACATCGTTAATTTAACTGTTTCTACCCTTTTAACATTCACTCAAGCTGAGCGGTATCTGGGCCGCTAAACCTCCGTCAGCGGTCTCTTTATACTTATGGCTCATGTCCTTGGCAGTTTCCCACATGGTCATGATCACGGCATCCAGCGATACTTTTGCGTAATCAGGCGTACTCTGCAAGGCCAGTTGAGAGGCCGTAATGGCTTTTATTGCACCCATGGTGTTTCTCTCGATGCATGGGATCTGCACCAGTCCTCCAATAGGATCGCAGGTCATGCCAAGGTGATGTTCCATAGCGATCTCGGCAGCCATGATACACTGACGCTGTGTGCCGCCCATACATTCCGTAAGCGCTGCTGCTGCCATGGCAGAAGAAACGCCGATCTCGGCCTGACATCCGCCCATAGCAGCAGAGATGGTGGCCCCTTTTTTGAAAATGCTGCCAACCTCGGATGCCGTCAATAAAAACTGCAAGATCTTCTCCTCGTTGTTTCCATCACAAAATGAGATATAATACTGCAGAACCGCAGGTATTACGCCCGCCGCCCCGTTTGTTGGCGCGGTGACTACCCGGCCAAATGAAGCATTCTCTTCATTTACAGCCAGCGCAAAACAGCTGACCCAGTCAATGATATATCGAAAACTGCTTCCACCTTGTTGCATCATGGCTATCCAGGAGTCGTAGTCATCGTACATACGACCATTCGCCAGTTTCCTATTTAGGGCAGCAGCCCTCCGCGTCACAGAAAGACCTCCGGGAAGCATACCTTCGGTATGAATGCCCCGGTACATGCAGGCTTTCATGACCTCCCATATCTGGGTAACGCCTTTCCGGGTTTCGGCTTCCGGCCGCCAGGCATGTTCGTTTTCCATCACGATCTCCGAAATGCTCATGCCGGTTTTCATGCACCAGTGTAAAAGTCCCTCGGAGTTATCAATAGGAAACGGCAGTTCAACAGATGATTGACTGCTGAGACCCCCTCCTTTTTCAACAAACCCGCCACCAACAGAATAGTATGTTTCTGCAATCGGTTCACCGAAGTCCAGCTGCGCCATAAAAGTCAATGCGTTTGGATGGTATGGCAGTGTTTCGCCGTAAAGGAATTCAATGTCTTCTTCGGGGTTAAAATTGACTTCATGCTTACCTGCCATAAGCAGGATCTTCATGCTGCGAATATCGCGTATCTTGCTGTTTATCCTGTCCACGTCAAAACTCACAGGATCATCCCCTGAAAGCCCTAATTGTACAGCGATATCCGTGCCATGGCCCTTGCCCGTTTTGGCAAGGGAACCATATAAAAACACCTCGAGGTTTGTTACCCGGTACAGCAGATCATTGTCTTCCAGCATCCGGACAAATTTCTGTGCCGCACGCCACGGCCCAAGGGTATGAGAGCTCGACGGTCCTACCCCTATTTTGAACATATCAAATACAGAAATGGATTCGTGTGGCAATCGGATGGGATTTATTTAGCCAATAGCTAGAAGCTCTACGTCGAAGATCAGGATCGAATTGGCCGGAATGGAAGAATTACCACTTGAACCATAACCAAGACTTGGCGGAATATACAAGGTGATCTTGCCGGACGTCTTGATCAGGGGAATACCAATTTTCCAACCCTCGATAAGCTGGCCCAAGGTGAAAACCGCCATTTGACCAGTAGTTTGATCAAAAATGTTCCCGTTGGTGAGCATTCCCTTGTACATAATCCCGATCTGGTTGCACTGTCCGGGTGTATTGCCAGTTCCAGGCGCAATGATCTTATAATACAGGCCACTGGGATGTTTTACAGCGCCGGTGATGCCCGCAGTTGTTAAATATTGCTCTACAGCAAGCACTTCTGAAGCCGGGGCCACTTTCGTGCTATCCTTATAAGGGCATTCGGGGTCATCTTTACAAGACATCAGCAAGGTAACGAACAAAACAACTAAAACACTGATTTTCTTCATGTTAGGGGTTTTCAAGAGTGCAAAGATAAAGGCGGAACGCTTCATAAACCGGCCCGGTTTGCATAACTGCCAAGTTTTAACATTAATGATCTTTTCTCCTGGTAAGCTCCAGGTAACGCTGCTCATTCCGATCCCATTGGAACTTCTTATAAAAAATGGCCACAAAAACTGAGATCAGCAGCACCGCAAATACCAAGACAAGCGAATTGAACTGACTGCTGCCTACAGCATCGGCCCTTTTGTACCAAAAACGACCGAACAAAAAGTTTATCAGAATCGGCAGGGAAACGAGGATGCCGATTGGAAGTCCAAATAATAACTGGTATTGAAGCGTGGCATGTTTGTCGCGGTTCTTTTCCCAAAAAACAATAAATGTCTTATCCTCTTCCGTAAGCATATACAAATTTCCGGAAGATAACATTCTCAGCAAAAATTCGTTTATATTCATATCCAATACCTTAGGGCGGAATAAATAAGTTTCCTGTGAAAGTTTCCGATATATTACTCAACTACCTACTCAAGCATAAAACGCTACCGTTGCCCACACTGGGCACCTTTAACCTGATTGGCTCCTATGCCATGGGGGAAGACGACAAGCGTATTATCCTGCCTGCAGGCTCCGTAGAATTTATCCTTGACCCCGCTACTCCCGAAGATCCCGATCTGATCGCCGCCATTGCAGCAGAAACAGGGAAAATCAAACCGCTTGCCTCATCTGATCTCGAGTCTTTGATACTTCAGGGCAAGCAATTGATGAACATCAGCAAGCCTTTCATGATCGAAGGAATTGGCACCCTGCAGAAAAACCACCGGAATGAAGTCGAATACATCCCATTGATAGACGAAACACTCAGGCAGGGGTCTGACCTCAGGCTGGAGGAACCCGGAGAAGCCATAAGGTTCGACAACAACTACCTGAACCCCTCCCGCACAAAAAGCAGCAAATCCCGGAATGTTTCTTTTGCCTTGCTCATGCTGGCGGGGATCGCAATTTTAGGACTTGTTGGATATTATTTCTACCAGCAGTCTAAGGATGTCCAGCCTACCCTGAATGAAGTTCCTTTGAAGCGGGAGACTATCCAAACCATCAAACCACCGACTCCCGTTACCGACACGTCAGTAGCACCGTTGACCGTTAAAGACAGCATAAAGGTGACCCCGGCAGCAGTGATTAAAGACAGTGCTGTTTTTTATGTAGTGGTAGAGAACGCAAAAAGAAATCGGGCGATCAAACGTTATGCTGACCTGACAGAGTGGGGCCACAAAGTGGTGATGACAACAAAAGATTCCGTTGACTTCAAAATTTCCTTCCCTATCAAAGCGCCTTTATCCGATACTACCCGGTACAGGGATTCCCTGACCAGGTTTTTCGGTAAAAAAGCATGGATTGAAATTCAATAACATGTCCGTAAGAAACTGGTGGATTTTTTTGTTGCTGCTGCTGGTAACGGTCGCAGATATCTCCCTTGCGCAGGCGAACCATCCGAACAGGATCTTTAGCAAGTTCTTGCTGATGCCCCTGTTGGCATTTGCTTACATTAGGGGACAAGCCAACAGTACAGACTTTGCCAGACTAATTATAGCCGCGCTATTTTTTTCATGGCTTGGAGATATTTTCCTGATGTTCGACAAAGTAAACAGCATTTATTTCATCCTGGGCCTTTGCTGTTTCCTGATTACTCATTTATTGTACATTATTTACTTCCTGAGGATACATACCAACCGGAATTCTTACTTAAAAAAAAGGCCGGTGATGTTATTGGTGATCATTGCCTATGTAATAGAGTTATTGTATATTCTCTGGCCCAGTCTGGGTTCAATGCGACTACCGGTTATTATTTATGCCATCATGATCGGCACGATGCTCTCAGCAGCAGCATGGCAATATGAAAAGATCCCATTAACTCCTGCACTGCTATTTATTGGTGGCGCTTTCCTGTTTGTAATGTCGGACTCCGCTTTGGCCCTCAACCGTTTTCATAAACCCCTTCAAGGCGGCGGCATTTTTGTTATGCTCACCTATGTTGCCGGGCAAACCATGATCGTACTTGGCAGCCTGTCCCACCTGAACAAACCATCCGGCGAATTTGCAGATTAGTCCCGTTGATCCGTCCTTTCAGGGGTTCCTGCAGTATTACTGATTCCGGCATGATCCTTTCCCTTATTCGTCCACTTAAAGAAATAATACAAAGGGATTCCCATTGCCGTCAACGCCATCGCAGCCACTGAATTAACCACTGCAGATTGACCCGAAGTATAGTTCCTGATATCCTTGGTGACGATAAGTGCGAGGAATATCAGGCTTCCAATAAATACCAAAACAGGTATCCACGGATAACCCCACATTTTATATGGCCGCTCCACATCGGGCATTCTCCTTCTGAGTATAAACAGACCCGCAACAAAGAATAGATTGAATAACCAAACTATGAAAATGGACATGTCTGCGAGCATGAAAAACGAACCCGAGAGTGTTAGTAAAACGGTCCAGACCAGGTGCAATAACATCGCGTTCCCGGGAGTCTTGAATTTAGGATGAATAACCCCTGCGACTTTGAAAAACTTGTTATCTCTCGCCATTGCGAAGGTTATTCGCGGCGGGGTCAGGATACATGCATTTACAGTCCCGATCACGGAAAGGCAAATAAAGAACGCAACCAGGCCGGCTCCAACGGGTCCAAACGACCGAAGCGCAGCATCTTTTGCCACAAGTTGGGAAGCCGCCATCTCGTCGATCGTCAACACGTACATGATTCCAAGGGTGATCGTGATATACACGGCGATAGATATCAGCATCCCCCAAAAAAGACCCTTTGGAATGTTTCTGCCGGGATCCCTGATCTCTCCGGTGACATTAAGCATGTTGCTGCATCCATCATAGGCGGCCAATGCACCATTAACTGCTGCCGCCATGGCGAGTACAAGTGCCAGTCCTTCAGGATGTATCGATAAGGAAGGGGTAGTCATCTGGTGAATGGAGCCCGACTGTCCGGAGACAAAGCCCGCAATTAGAATAAAGATGGCACACAGTTTTGCCACGGCAAAAACGTCCTGCAGCCTACCGGAGGACTTTGTGCTTCGGTACGAAATCAGGGTGAACAGGCATAGCAGGAAAATACTGCAGCACTTTACCCCGAATTTTTCCAACGGATAAACTGTACCAAGTAATGGGATATGGATGAAAAATGATCTCTCTACTGTTGGGCTAAATGAAGGAAGGGGTATGAAGTACTCCAGATACTGGGAGAAGATAAAGGCAAGCGAGGCTGTAGCGGCACAGTTGATCACCGCAAAAGATGCCCAACCAAAAAGATAACCCCAAAAATCGCCATAAATGTTCCGCATCAGCGCATACTGGCCGCCGTCTTCGGGCATCATAGCAGCCATTTCAGCGAGAATCATGACGGACAACATCGTGAATAACCCTGCGATCAACCAGGCAAGCATGATCAGCGCAGGTGATCCCAACAACGCGGCCATCTCCGCGGGCCTCATGAAAATGCCCGCGCCGATCACCGATCCAATCACAAGAGACAGGACCGTTTTGAAACCTATGGTTTTTGGCAGTGTTTGGATCATCTGATTAGATATAAGCTGAATATGGTTTATGGCAAGTACTGGTCATCATTGTTGAAACCTTCCGGTTGAAGTCTTAGGAAGATATTGATTTCACTCTGGGTACCACCCGGTCAATGTAACGTTCCGGAATAACTCTTTCTGCGCGAGTGATCCCTGCCCTATAACTTCAGGAAGCTGCTGATCATCATATGAAAATGATGCGTACCCTGCTCCCGCGTAACGGAATATCTGCCATGGCTATAGAACCTCGACCTCACACCTCGCTGCACATTCTCTACCACTTCTTCATCTTCATACTCCACCGTATCCAGATCTGATCCGGCACCGGTATTAAACAACTCTTCTTTCCAAACATAGGTAAGAAACCTGACTTTCGTTTGTTCCAGGCCGTTAGGTTCAACAATGTTGACGGACAGCCCCCAGGGATAAAAGTTGAACATCATATTTGGAAACACAAAAAAGTAGTAGGCGGCTACTTTCTTACCATGGTCGGGAGTACCGGGGGGCAAATCGAAACAAGCCTCATCATCTTTTGCTATCCCCACCTGCAAATTAGCATAATGAAAAAGCTCCGTGGTATAATTTCCATAATCAATGACCGCATTGAGGCCTGCATGCACAAAGGGAATATGGAAGCCCTCCAGGTAGTTTTCACAATACAACGCCCAGTTCGCTTTAACATGAAAGGTCCTTGAGAACTCCGGTCTGAACACAAAGTCACTGATGGGCAACCACCCAACACGATTGATCATATCCCCGAAAAATGGCTCAAAGCCATGCTTTCTGCTTAGTGAAGTGAACAACATCGGCCCCCATTTAAACAACGGAAGCATTGGCAGATCATCAGATGCCGAGGGGAAATTCTCCACCTCTTTGAACTCAGGCATAGACCTGAACCTGCCGTTAAGCGCAAAATGACGCCCATGGTAAGAGCATTTCAAATGAGAGGCCTTGCAGGGATCGCTAATGATAATATTTCCACGGTGTGTGCAAACATTTGACAAACAATGCAGGCCTTCCTGGTCCCGGGTAAGCAAAAGCGGCTCATCCAGGAATCCCGGAAGCAGGTCAAACGGGTAGCAACAGCCCAGCTCGCCGACTACGGACTCATCTCCCACGAATTGCCAGGATGGGACAAAAACCTCTTCCCTGATTCGTTTTAACCATTCCGGGTCAATATAAAAGGCGGCATCAAGGGTTCTCGCCCTGGCAATTTCAGGATTTACGGGTTCCATGGCCAAATTCCGGTTTCTATAAATATATCACTAATCAAGATCAGTTTTTGCAAAACATTGATCATTGCCCGTTACCGCCGATTATTCCGATTTTACAAACCAAAAGCATCAGAAACGACCTAAATTCTACTAAAATGAAAAAAGAATACCGGATCAAAATCGGGTATGTAGATAACCGCCTCATGATCTTCCTCAACAGGGAGATGATATGGGACAACGGTATTGATCATGACGATCCAAAACTACACAAAGCGGTAGAGTTTACCAGTCTGCTGCATGATCAGGAGAATTTTCCCAATGAGCTGATTTTTGAAGGCTTCAACGATACCTTCAACGCAGGAGGATCAACAGGAGAGATGAATCCCTGGCATTGCAGTTACAAGGTGCTGGCCACTACCCTGGACGGGCAGGGAAACGTTATAGAAGAAAAGGACTTGATCAAACCTTACGACGAAAAGCATTTCTCCAACCCGAATATCCGGGCACTTAATAATGTATATGGGATCAAACGCCGGAATGGAGACTTAAAGGTGGTATCCAATGCACTGTCTCAGCAGTTTGCTGAAGAACAAATCATCAATTCCCCAATTCCTAAATTCCCCACATTAATCACATAAATCACATTAAATAAAAAACCCGGACAATGTCCGGGTTTTTTATTTTTTCTAGTAGTCCATTCCGCCCATTCCTGGAGCGCCGCCATGATTGTGGGCCGGCTCTTCCTTTTTGGGTTTGTCTGCGATCACACACTCAGTTGTCAGCAGCATTCCTGCAATGGAAGCAGCATGCTCCAGTGCAACACGGCTCACTTTAGTGGGGTCGATAACACCAGCTTTCAACAAGTTCTCATACTTGTCCGTGCGGGCGTTGTATCCGTAATCCGCTTTACCTTCTTTTACTTTTTGTACCACGATAGAACCTTCAATACCTGCATTGCCTACAATGGTACGAAGTGGCTCTTCCAGAGCGCGGCGAACGATGGCGATACCGGTTGTTTCATCGAAGTTCTCACCTTTCACTTTATCTAAAGCCTCGATAGCGCGGATGTAAGCGATGCCACCACCAGGTACAATACCCTCTTCAACAGCAGCGCGTGTTGCGTGCAGGGCATCATCTACGCGGTCCTTCTTTTCCTTCATTTCAACTTCAGTAGCTGCACCGATATTCAGCACAGCAACGCCACCGCTCAGTTTCGCGAGACGCTCCTGCAGTTTTTCCTTATCGTAGTCAGAAGTTGTAGAATCTATCTGTGATTTGATCTGTGCGATCCTTGCATTGATATCGTCTTTCTTTCCTTTTCCACCAACGATGGTTGTATTGTCTTTATCGATGGTAACACTTTCAGCGCGACCTAAATAAGAAAGGTCAGCGTTCTCCAATTTGTATCCCTGCTCTTCACTGATCACAATACCCTTTGTGAGCGTGGCGATATCCTGGAGCATTTCCTTCCTCCTGTCACCAAAGCCTGGCGCTTTAACTGCAGCCACTTTCAGGGTGCCACGGAGTTTGTTCACTACCAGGGTAGCCAGTGCTTCACCTTCCAGATCTTCAGAAATGATCACGAGCGGAGCTCCTTGCTGGGCAACTTTCTCCAGAATATGGAGAATATCTTTCATGGCAGAAACTTTCTTGTCGTAGATCAGGATGTAAGGAGTCTGCAACTCAGCTTCCATCTTGTCAGCATTGGTTACAAAATACGGAGAGATGTAACCACGGTCAAACTGCATACCTTCTACCAGTTCGATGCTGGTTTCGGTACCGCGGGCTTCTTCAACAGTGATCACACCATCTTTACCTACTTTCTGCATGGCCTCTGCGATCAGTTTTCCGATCTCAGCATCGTTGTTTGCTGAAATAGATGCAACCTGCTCGATCTTCTTGGTATCGTTACCAACTGTAGAAGACTGCTTTTTCAGGTTGGCAACAACCAGGTCAACCGCCTTATCTATACCGCGCTTCAGGTCCATTGGATTTGCGCCGGCAGCTACGTTCTTCAAACCTTCTGTGATGATAGACTGGGCAAGAACAGTTGCCGTTGTGGTACCATCACCGGCAACATCAGCAGTTTTTGACGCTACTTCTTTCACCATCTGGGCTCCCATGTTTTCGATAGGATCTTCCAGTTCAATTTCTTTTGCAACGGTAACACCGTCTTTCGTAACGGATGGCGATCCGAATTTCTTCTCAAGAACCACGTTACGGCCTTTTGGGCCCAGGGTCACTTTCACGGCATTTGACAGAATATCAACGCCCCTTTTCATTTTTGCGCGGGCGTCGGTATTGAAGAATAATTGTTTTGACATAATTCTTTCGTTTTTTAATTAGAGATTTTGGTTTCTGCAGATGTGCAGGAAATTAAACAACGGCCAGTATATCAGACTCTCTCATAATGAGGTAATCCTTGCCGTCGATCATGATCTCAGTACCGGCATATTTTCCGTAGAGAACATTATCACCGGTTTTCACTGTCATAGGCTCGTCTTTCTTGCCTGGACCGGCTGCCACTACAGTACCCTTCTGTGGTTTTTCTTTTGCAGTATCAGGAATAATGATACCGCCAGCTGTTTTCTCTTCAGCAGGCGCTGCTTGCACGATCACCCTGTCATGAAGCGGGGTAATGTTTAACTTCTTAGCCATAGCGTAAGATTTTTTTTAAATTGATTGTAGTTGAAATTATTGCCGTTATCTCAGGATAACTGGTCGGCAAATGTAAACGAATATTGTACCATTTATTAAAAAGGGAAAACTTGGCAGGAATATGGCGTTTTCGAGGCAAAATGGTTTCGACTTGGCAGGAAAACCTTTTAAGGCATATGCCATTTTTTCATACATGAATGGAAGTCGCTGCCTGATTTCCCATTATCTTTGCGGCCGAACAAGCTCTTTCCGGTATGATAAGTAGAAGAAACATCAGGGTTAAGGTCATGCAGACGATCTATGCGGTAGAGAATACGGAGCCCGAGATCAACCAGCAGCAAGCGCTAAGTATACTGGAGAAGCACCTGGAACAGTCAAGACAACTCTTTACCTACCTCGTTTATTTTCTTACAGAGATTGCCAGGTACGCCGAGACGGACGCCCGCCTAAAGGCTTCAAAACACCTTCCTACGGCCGAAGACCTCAGTATAAATATCAAACTGGCCGGCAATCAGCTCATCTGGCAGATCCTCGAGGATAAAGAATACCTGCAGGCTTTGAAGGACTATAGGGTGGAACACCTGTTGGATAAGGAATTGGTGAAAAAGTTCTATCAGCGCCTCGTCGATACCCAGGAATACCGGATCTACACCGGTCTCGCCTCCCGTGAGAAGAAGGACGAGAAGAGGATCCTGGAATTCCTCTTTACAGACATCCTGCTTCCGGACGATGACTTCATTTCCCATCTGGAGGAGTTGTTCATGCAGTGGGATGATGACGCAGAGATGATGAATCTGATGATGCTCAATTTCCTCCAAAAGCCCAACACCTACCACTTCCTGGAACTGGTCAGTAAAGAAAAACGGGAATTTGCACGTAAACTGGTATCTACCGCCATGGATAAAAAGGAATACTGCATGGAGCTTATCGTACCCAGGCTGAAAAACTGGGATGCTGAGCGAATAGCCATGCTGGACATGATCCTGATGCGTCTGGGAACATGCGAGTTTATGTATTTTGAAACCATACCGGCCAAAGTCACCCTTAATGAGTACATAGACCTCGCGAAAGACTACAGTACCCCCCAGAGCGGTCATTTTGTGAATGGGATACTGGACAACATCCATAAGGAGTTATCGGCGGCCGACAAACTGAATAAAGTGGATTACAAAAAACAGTAGTTTTGTCGCAATGAGAGCATCCCTTACCATATTTTCTTCAGTTCTGGAAGCATTCTGCGGATGTACCGTTCCTGACATGCCCACCGAACCCATTATGCCGGGCGATGAAGGTCGAATAAATGCAGTATGTCACACTAAGGCAGGCCCGGCAAAAACATCAAGTGGCTCATGGTTTATGCCAACACCCCTGAAGCCATGCATACTGTCACTCTCTTTATAAATTTGAAGAACAAACAATACACGTCTAAACACAATTATGAATATGATACATTTATTACAAGCCTCCCCAAACGCCGGAATGATGCAGCTGCTGCTTCTTGGAGGTATGATCCTTGTTTTCTATTTTTTCATGATCCGGCCCCAGGCTCAGAAAGCCAAGAAGGCTAAATCCTTCCAGGAAGGCCTGCAAAAAGGCGATAAGATCGTTACCATTGCCGGTATTCATGGATCTGTCAATAAAGTGAACGAGGATGGCACCATCCAATTGGAAGTAAGTCCCGGCACCTACCTGAAAATAGAAAGGTCTGCGATCAGCATGGAATGGAGTCAGCAACAATCTGCTCCGGTTGCCGCTAAATAAATTGAACTTATCATCATCCCGGCCACCAAAGGCCGGGATCTTTTTATAGCCCATGCCTTTACGAGTTGGCTTAACAGGTGGAATCGGATCGGGTAAATCATTGGTTGCCCGAATCTTTGAAACCCTTGGCATTCCCGTCTATTATGCAGATGACGCCGCTAAAAAACTGCAACAAACTGACCCAACACTCAAGGCCGGGATCATCGCGCATTTTGGAGAAGAAGCATACGTGAACGGCCAGCTCAACCGAAAGTATATCTCCTCGGTGGTTTTCTCCCATCCCGAAAAACTGAACCTGCTGAATTCACTGGTGCATCCGGCTACCATCAGGGACGCAGAACGATGGCTTGCTTCCCAAACAACGCATTATGCTATAAAAGAAGCCGCATTGATTTTCGAAAGTGGGTCCCAGCGCGACCTTGATATTGTCATCGGCGTTTTTGCGCCTGAATCAATCCGCATCAAAAGAGTAATGGACCGGGATCAGGTATCAGCAGAAGAGGTAGTTCGAAGGATGAATATGCAAATCTCTGACCGGATCAAGGCCCGCCTTTGCGATTTCATGATCCGGAACGACGAAACTGAATTGATCATACCCCAGGTACTCAGGATCCATGAGACCCTCATGAACACTCCCCCACCTGAAAGATCATGATCCCCACTTTCACTGATCATATCCTGGTCATTATCCTCGGACTGGTACTACCCTTTTTTTCGGGTGTGCGTGGCAGTGAGCAACTTGGGAACATGCATTTCAACGAGTACACCCGCAGGAGATTTTACCTGTCCAACAGCCTGGTGCTCTGGATCATCACCCTTATCGTAATGGCCATCTGGTATTGGAACAAGCGCTCTTTCGAGCTTATGGGATTCAAATATCCTGAGCCCGGATGGATCGCTATACTACTTACCGTATTGATGGGCATCCTCTACGTTGCTGACCTCATGTATTCCACACTGTCTGATCATGAACTCCGCAAAACCCAGGAACAGTGGGAATCCAGCGTCCCCTTCCTGCCAGAAAAATATCGCGAGCTTCCTGCTTACACCCTGATGTGCATCACCGCGGGCGTCTGCGAAGAGATCCTTTACCGCGGGTTTCTGGTTAACTATTTCATTGACCCCATGAAAGACGGATTCCCATGGATGGCAGGAGTATTCCCTTCAGTGCTTTTCAGCATCGCGCATTTTTACCAGGGCTATATGGCCATGTTCAAGATCTTCCTGCTCTCTCTCCTTTTCGGACTCATCTTCATTTTTTCGCAATCACTGCTATTCGTGGTGATCATACATTTCCTGATCGACTTTACAGGCGGTGTACTCGCCATTTCAATCAGGCAGAAAGAACAATCCGGAAAACAAGAAAAACAGTGCCCATAGTGAACCCCAAAACCAGCCTGCTGCCAAAATAAAAAAAAGCAAAACTTTCATTTTGCTTTTCATTTCAGCCGAGGTTGAAACATCATTTTAATTTCGCCAATTCCGTGCTGATCCGCCTCATCGCCTCTTCAATTTTCTCCATACTATTCGCAAACGAGATACGGATACAATCGGGTTCGCCGAAAGCACGACCGGTCACGGTAGATACGTGGGCAAAATTCAGCAGATACATACAAAGATCATCTGCATCATTGATCTGGCTGGTGCCATCTGTTTTCCCATAGTATTTTTTCACTACTGGAAACACATAAAATGCACCGTCCGGGGATGCGCAGTCCACATCCGGGATAGCGGCAAGAAGAGACAACATCTTTTCCCTGCGTTTGCCAAATTCAACATTCATGTCGAACGTAGGCTTCATATCGCCAGTAAGGGCAACAATGGCAGCTCGCTGTGTGACAGCATTGGCGCCACTGGTGATCTGACCCTGTAATTTCTCACAGCCTTTTGCAACATGGGCGGGAGCCGCAATATAACCCAATCGGTAACCGGTCATCGCATAGCCTTTACTCAGCCCGTTGATGATGATCACCCTGTCCTTCACTTCAGGAAACTGGGCAATGCTTTCGTGCTTGCCGATGAAATTGATGTACTCATAAATTTCGTCAGACAAAATATACACGTTGGGATAATTCACCAACACTTTAACCAGGGCCTCCAGTTCATCTTTCGTATATACCGAACCGCTGGGGTTGCAAGGCGAAGAATACATGAAAAGGGTTGTCTTTGGCGTCAGCGAAGCTTCCAGTTCTTCAGGAGTGATCTTATATCCATTCTCGATTTTTGTCCTGACCAGCACGGGAACGCCTTCTCCCAACTTTACGATCTCTGAATAAGTAACCCAGAAAGGTGTTGGGATCACTACTTCATCACCAGGACTAACCACAGCCCAAACTGCATTGGCAAGACTCTGCTTTGCTCCCGTGGAAACAACTATATTCTCTGCTTTATAATCCAGGTTATTGTCCCTTTTCAACTTAAAACAAACCGCCTCCCTAAGGTCGGGGTACCCTGCAACAGGAGGATAATGACTCCAGTTGTCGTCAATGGCTTTCTTCGCGGCTTCCTTAATGTGCGCAGGCGTGTCGAAATCCGGCTCACCAAGACTCAGGTCGATCACGTCAACACCCTGGCTGCGGAGTTCGCGACCCAGTTTAGCCATTTTCAGGGTTTCGGGTTCATTGAAAAGTTGAAGACGGGAAGAAAGGTTCATGTTTATAGTTCTGGTTTCAAAAAAAAATTAAAGTACAAAAGTACTTGAAAACTGAATTAAAATGAGTAATCGATCCTGAATTCGCTAAGATCTGGCTTGTGTTGCCGGGGGCGACTTAATTCATGCGCGTAAATCGTCTCACCCAGGTATTTTAAGAACGGAAAACCGACTGTGTCATAGTCGTACTTATCATCATTCAGGATACCGTCCTGGTTACAATAGATAACGGCGCTGAGCATAAATTCCACTTCGTTCCTGAAATCCGCCACATAGGCAATGTCGAGCAGGAAACCGTATGCGTCGCCTACCTTGTTGAATATCCTCACGTCCGGAATGAGCGCTGCATTTTTCTCTGCCCCGTACAGCAGGAATTTACAGTAGGCCGGATAATATTCCGGTGTTTCATATTGCGGGATACCGGACTCGGCAGGGTAAGCCGACATATACTTCCGAACCATATTCAATACCGTGTCCTGAACATGGAATCTGCTGTTCGCGGGAACCGACCTCGGGAACATGATGGCCTTGAGCACCTGGTGCAAAGATGGCAGGCTGATGCGGTTTCGGGCCGAGAAGTCCAGCGGTCCACTAACCAGTCTTCCATGATTCATATACCCCTTTCCCAAAAGATCTTTACGGGCGAAATACGGTTTATCGTTGAATGCCCCCGGCTGATCGTAGATCTTCTTTCCGGAGCTGTCAAAAAAACTGACCGGGTTTGTAGCGCGATTTTCCTCCTCTGTGAGCGAGATCTGCAAGCGGTGGATAAGCTCAACTTCCGGATATCCCTTCAGATGCATGGCTTCGTTCAGGTACTTCTGGCCAAGGAACTCGTACAGTCTGTTCTGCGCATCGTTATCACTGACCAGAAAGATCTTCTTGACGTACTGGCCTACAGAAGGTTTCCCGTCCCCGGCGGTGGGATCATTGTACACCCCTGTTTGCCTGCCTTGGTCCCAACCCGTGATCATGGTTGCATCCTGGTCCAGGCCGATGATGCCCAGCTGGTCCAGTTTCTCCAGGGCAAGCATGGCTGTGGGCATTTTTATGGTAGAAGCAGGATAGAAATACCGCGCCGGGTTTACGTTGTAGTAAAAATCCTCAAAAACAGGCTTGTTATCCCTGTCGCGGTCAATACGGGTATAGATCACCTGGATCATGAGCGAGTCTTTCTGCTCAAGGAAAGGCCTGAGGCGCTGGTCATTCCGGAGCAAAAGCCCAAGCTGATTTGTGGTTGTGGTTTCGGCCTTAACCTCCCCGGAGGATGATACGTTGTATTTCATGCGTTTGGTTGGTGAGCAGGACAGTACCAAAAGGGTTAGAAATAAGAGGGAAACCGCCTGAGTTATGACCATCACGCAAAATAAATAAAACCCTTGTTTTCCGGCGTTTTTCCCCTGTGATTAATGTTTAAAAACACTATCTTTGCCGCCCTGCCTAAAAAGAGAGCAGAATAGAAAATAACCGACATATGCAACTGAAAGGTTTGATAAGATTTTTTGCTGTCGCACTGATATTGATCTCCCTGTACCAGCTCCACTTTACCCTGGTGGTACGCAACCATGAAAACTCCATGGAGAAAAAGGCGAAATCGCACGTATCTGCGAACTACAGCACCTCTACCCCTGAAGTAAAAGACTTCGAGTTCAAAAAGAAGCTTCGCAGGTTGCTGGACAGCACCCGTGAGAAGACCCTGACCTATGGTCTTACCGGCGCTATCAGCTACCAGAAAGCAAAAGAACAGGAACTGAATCTGGGTCTTGACCTGCAGGGTGGTATGAGTGTCACGCTCGAAGTGGAACTGGAAGGCCTGATGAAATCCCTCGCGAACAACAGTAAGGACCCCGGCCTGAATAAGGCTCTCCAGACTGCAACAGAGAGAAAAGCAAACAGCGATGCTGATTACATCACCCTATTCGCTGCAGCATATAAAGAGCAGAATCCTCAAGGAAGGCTGGCTTCTGTTTTTGCCGGCCCTGCTAAAACCATTAAAATCGAAGACACCGATGACCAGGTGTTGACAAAGATCAGGGCTTCCGCCGAAGGTGCCATTGCCAATACATTCAACGTTCTTCAAAAACGTATTGACCAATTCGGTGTGGCCCAGCCAAACATCACACTGGACAAAAACAAAGGCATCATCACCGTGGAGCTTCCGGGAGTAAAAGATGACCCTGAGAGAGTCCGTAAATATCTCCAGGCTACTGCCAACCTACAGTTTTGGGAAGTTTATAATATCGGTGAGCTTGACAAACCGCTTACCGATGCAGAAAAAGCACTGCAGGATTATTATAGTGGCGTTAAAGAAACTGCCCCTGTTGCAGACACCACGGTTGCAGCAGCCGCACAAAATGTTGACACCACAAAGGCGGTAACCATCGGAGACCTTGCAAAAACAGATACCACTAAAAAAGCAAAGGCTGACCTTAAGAACGTCAATTCCCTGTTCAAATACCTGCAGCCTGTTCCTCCGCAGCAGGGCGAGAATGGCAGGATGTCCTTTGCTCCTTATATTGGTTTCGTAAGAACAGCAGATACTGCTTCGCTTAACGACTATCTGGCACTTGACGTGGTTAGGAACCAGTTTCCTTCCAATATCATTTTCTCGTATGGTGTTCCGGAGCGCAACGAAAAAGGCGTCAAGAACGACTTCCTTCCCTTCTATGCACTCAAAACTGTTGAAGGTTCTGACAAGGCAAAACTGGAAGGCGATGGTGTACAGACTGCTACGCAGGATTACGACGATCGCGCCAGGCCTGCTATCAAGATGGCCATGACCAAGCAGGGCGAGCGTACCTGGGGTCAGATGACCACAGATAACGTGGGAAAGCCCATTGCTATCGTTCTGGATAACATCGTTTATTCAGCTCCCAATGTGATCAATCCCATTACCGGTGGTACTTCTGAGATCAGCGGCAACTTTACCATAGAGGAAGCACAAGACCTGGCTAACATCCTCCAGTCCGGTAAACTCCCAGCCCCTGCCAAGATCGTACAGGAACAGGTGGTTGGTCCAACCCTCGGCGCCGAAGCCGTTAAAGGTGGATCCCTGGCGTTCCTGATTTCGTTCCTGGTGATCTTCGCCCTGATGCTTGTTTACTATAACAGTGCGGGATGGGTAGCAAATATTGCCCTTATCCTGAACCTGTTGTTTACAGTAGGTGTACTTAGCGCGTTGGGTGCCACACTCACCGCTCCAGGTATTGCCGGTCTGGTACTTACCATCGGTATGGCAGTGGATACCAACGTAATCATATTTGAAAGGATCAAAGACGAACTTACAAAAGGGAAGAGCTACCAGCTTGCAGTGGCAGAAGGTTACAAAC
>Ga0164292_10000699_pt1 | contig 26536 bp, 24 predicted proteins | sample GEODES117metaG_FD_111486 | JGI IMG/M metagenome (GOLD analysis project Ga0164292, IMG submission 111486) | Eutrophic lake water microbial communities from Lake Mendota, Wisconsin, USA - GEODES117 metaG | ecosystem: Environmental > Aquatic > Freshwater > Lake | place: USA: Lake Mendota...
AAATCATTTTTTGTAGTTGTCCTAATTTATATACTAATTCAGCATTCTGAAATAATAATTCTATAATTTCAGAATTAGATGCTGATACGCTACTTCCAGTTATATTACGAAAATGTGCGAATAGTCCTTGGACTTCTGGGTCTTGGTCTAAAGAACTATCCTGTATAGTAGATGGTGTAACAGGTATTAGTGGTACTGAAGTATAATTATGGTAATTTGAAAGGACATTTGAAAGGACATTTGCTCTATATTTTATAAGCTTTAAAGCGGTCATAGCATTAGACACATCCATTCCTTTAACGGGTTTATCACCAGATATAAATTGAACAAGATTTGATGCCAACGATACATGAACTCCCATAGGAACAGGTAAATTATTAAAACTAGGTGTTCCATAATTCAATATATCGAGTGGGGTATAAGATGTTGCGTTATTCATTATAGAAATTGGGTTAGAAGGTGACTGAACCAGTAATGAAGAAAAATTTGGATTAGATTCAGCAGTAGCAATAGATTCTAATAATAACTGCGGTGTAACTAATGTTTCTATATTATTATCTATTTGTAATAGTTGCCTTCCAAATATATTATTCATTTTATAAATTGGGTAATCATTATAGTCTAAGCCATTAGTGAATTTAGTGAAATTGCTAGTAAGCTGCATTACATTTAATGCCATTCTAATATAATATTGACGCTTTTCATCATTTCTTGTTTCATACTCCTCATGTATTTTATTGCTTAAATCATCATCAAAAATATAACGTTGAATAATAATATCTAAATAACTAAAATAATTACTTTTTTTAATTGGATTATTTTTTATTAGATCTCTAATCTCATGAACATTTAGTCTACCAAATAGATTAAAATTCTTTGGTTCAAAATCTGTTATATTACTTTCTAATACTCTATTATCAATAAGTAGTGAAGTTACTTTAGATAGTGCTCCTAGTATAATAAGAAAGGATAATGTTTCTAAATCAAATGTATTATATTCTAATAATATATATTTCTTAAAATATAGTAACATATCTTCAGGTTTAAAATAATCAAAAAATAATTTAATCTTATTATCAATTTCTACATTTGATGCGATAGATTTATATTCATCGTAAATTTTATATAGCCATAAAATGGGTAATATAATGTGTAGATTTTCCTTATTAAAAGGACTAGATTTAAACATATTACTATTAGACACCTCTAATGTTTTGAAAGCAAATGGTGATCTCCTATCTAAAATATTAAAATTAGGAGATGTATGAGGTTGAACTGGAAATAAATCATCACTATAAAACCATATTTTTTTTAATATTTCATTATTTTTATATAAATCGCTATTTTCTGGAGTATGTTCGGTTACTTCAGGATCATATAGATTAAAAACATCCTCACCTATATCTATGTATTCTTCCCCATCATAATCAGCATCCCATTGGTCATCATTTTGTATCTCAATATTAGTCCATCTCCTTTGACACATTGGTTCATTTTTAAAATATACTTCTTCGGTATCTTTTGATTTACCTACTAAAAACATTAGATCATTATAAATCCAATTAGCTGTTTTTTTTAATACACCTTTTACTTCTAATTGTTTCAATAGTTTTCTTTCCCAACCAGCTTTTAAAAACACATTTGCGGGTTTAGTGCGTCTAATAGGATTTACATCAGGATCTATATAAAATTCATCAAAACATTTATCTTTCTTTGTAGAATTTAAATCAAGACTATTTCTTTTATATTTAATTTTATATGTTTTAGCAATATTTATGTTATCATCAACTATAATATCATCATAGATACCTACCGTTGTATCTATTTCATAAGGAGTATCCGTTAAAAAACATAACATAGAATTAAATTGAGTTAAAATGCTTGTTAAATCATTTACATTGCCTGATTTTATGCCTAATACATTTACTAAAATGCCTATAAAGAAATCTATATCATTAGTATGGAAATTACTTATAAGTGAGTAATTTAATTTATCAATATCATCATCTGTTTGTTCACTATTTTTTAAAAATGCCATTAATAATATAATAGACTCACTTGATATATTTTCCATTTCTACAATTATTTTGTAAAGTTGATCTCTATTCATTTTATCATCAGCTTTTAAATATTTCATCTCTTTTAGTGTTTCTTCTAATATTTTTAAACAAGATAAATGTGTTTTTTTTTCTTCTATTTTAGAATCTGACCTTTGGTAATCACTTCTAAAAGAATATAAGCCATTAGAATTTAATTTAATAACATTTGGAATAAATTTATTAATAATATTTAATAATAATAATTTTATCATATATATATTTATATTTAATATTAAAAAAAAAGATTATTACAACTGATTATATATATATAATCAAATTTCACTATTATTTACATAGACATAACTACAAATTTGATATTACTAATATATCCATAGACACTGCTTTTACAAAAATTGTTGTCACATAGTTCTTCGTTAAAATATTCACTAAAATTTGCGTCATTATTAACAGCTGATTTTAGAATGCTTATATAGGTATTGTACATATTTAAAACATATGTAAATAAATCCATGCGTATAATATCTAATGGGGTAAGCCATTGTGTATAAATTTGTGAAATCTCTTCTTCAGTAAAACCTTCGAATACAGAATTATCTGGATTAAAATCCCCAAAATGGCAGTTTACACCGTTTTGCCTAAATTGAATATCAATATTTTTCAGTTGGTTTAGAGTTTCTCTAAGAATTTGTGTATGTTTTACCGATTTGTTTGTGTGTGATGCTAATATTTTTTTAATTTTCAATGTTGTTTTATAAATTTTATCGTAAAATATACCCATGGTTGAAAACAGTAATGGACGCAAATCATTATATTCAATAACCCCATTGTTATTAATATGCGATTTATATTTTATGTCGTTGTAAATATCATACATATCATATAGTGTTATGGAGTGATTTTTAATATTTTCTTCTGTTACCAAGGAAATACGATTATTAGGATTATAAGTATTGGGAGAGTATTCTATGGTATAATTGGGATTATATAATTTAGCAGTCATACTTCTAGTTAAAACCATTGCGATGAAGATAAATAGATAATGATAATGATTTGTATTGTTAAGTGTATCAATTTTTTTGTAAAATAAAATGAATTTATGATAGTTAACATACGATACTTCATCCTTTTTCAAAAACTCTGAATGTTAAAAAAAATTTGAACGATAAAATATATATACTTAAAAATATATTAGTATACATAATTATATAATGGCTCCTTCTCACTATTCTCCTAACACTACTAATTATGAATTTTCTACTGCTCCTCGTAGTAGCTATCTTGAACCTTTCCCTGTGAGGTTTTATCTTAACCATTTTCGTAGTTCTACCCAAGATTATGTTTTGGATGAGACTGGTTGGGATTCTATCACTCAATTTGAGGATAGGGCACGTGTCTATGATATGTTCACAACTTATATTGCTCCAAATGGATTTCTAACATGCGACTTGCCTCAAGTTGACCCAGAGTGTTTTAGGGTTTTTGAATTTTCATTGCATCATTTGAAGCGTGATGTTCTTGATAGGTTGATGTATTACTACATTGGTATGAACCTTACTGATTACGAACTCCAACATCCTGCCTATAACACTATTTATCTTGCTGTTCCATATTATAGTTGGGTTTGTGGTAACGATTTGCGAACCGAAGGCAGTAAGTTGCAACAACTTGCTACTTGTTGCGAAAAGAAAACTCAACTTAAAACCCAACCTAAACCCCAACCTAAATCCCAACCTAAATCCCAAACTAAAACTGAAACATGTGATTGTGAAAGGTTTGAAGTTTATCCAATGAATTCCGATAGTGAAACTGATTTTTCAGAAGATGAATATGCTCCTGATATGAGTTCTAAACTTTTGTCTGGCTGGAAGTTTAGATTTAATTCTGAGACTGAAAATTCATATGTGCTTGAGCCCCCAAGTGCTGTAACTAAGGTTTCTGGTGGACATGTATACTGGGGAACTGGACACAGTGTTCCTACAACTTGGAAACTTCAGATGAAGGGTTTGGATCGACCCCTATATTACAACACCAAATATGGTGGTTGGATTGTTAGTTTGGCTCTTGGTGATACTCTTCTGCTGTGTGGAGCCACACTTAAAAAGTAAATAGATTTATCATATTAGAAAGGTAGGTAACAATAAAAAAATAAATAAAATTGTGTAATGATGTAGTTTTTATTAGATTAATTTGTTGTGTATGTAATGATATATTAAATTTTTAAAACATAAAAAACTAAAAAATAGAAAAAAACTATAAATATTTTTTTTCTATTTTTATTAACTAACTAACTATATTGTATATTTAATAAATTATTATTTTAATGATTATAGATATAAAAAAATTGAACTCCGATTTATTTGATAAATATATTATTAACAAACATAATGCTTAAGGATTTAGTTTTACATAGTATTAAAACCCATTATCAAAATGGTCATTATTTACTTTATATTCCTGAAAAAAATGTAATAAATGGTGATTATATACAAAAATATGAACGATATGCTGGTGGTTATGTATATGAACTTAATCAAACAATTCGTCTTTTTGACTTAGATATACCTGTAAAAGTGCATAAACCCTTTGGGCAAACCCATCGATATGAATATGAATATTATTTTAATTTTGGGCCACATTGTGAAAAATATGATAATAATAAAACAGTCATCCAGTGTTTACGTAATCCGATATTAAATAATGATAAATTAGAAGAAATTCTAGATACTCTCACAAATGAACATAATACAGACAAAATAATTGAATTATTATTGTTATTAATTTTGGGTGGTTTTGTAAATAATATGGATTGTATTGATGAACTATCCAATAGTCTTTCTAATACGAATATCAATAGAGATAACTTATTCAAGTATTTGCTTGAACATATAGAAAACAAATAATGTATCGTTTTATTATTACCACTTTATTTACTAATTATTTACCAATTATTTAAGTTTTTAGATTCTAAAATTATTTTTTCTTTTATATTCTACATAGTTTATTTGTTTATCTAATTATTTTATCTAGTAATTTAAATAACCTTATACTAACTAAAACATTACATTACTTAATTATTTTATTTATTAAATATTGTCGTTAATATTATTCTAGTTTATTAGAAATTAATTATAATTATAGAATATATAATGAGTATATCAAAAGAATATACATTTATTGAAGCCAAGTCATGTTTATCGGAAAAAACTCCGAATACAATATGTTTTTCAATTGATGATGAAGAAAGTATTGAGTATTTGTATGAAAAAATAGAAAAAATTGCAAGAAGAACAAAATTAGATGTAATATTAAATTTAGATAAGGTTACTACATATGTTAATAATATAATAGAAAAATTTTGCGTGTGTTCATATAAGTTTAAAGAAAAGGATAGATTAAAAAATGTGTTTGTTCGGTCAAAAAATATTGAAAAAAAAGAACCATATTTAAGAAATATTTTACAATGTTCTACTTTATCTAATAATATTATTGAATGCATGCGATTAATTGATACTCCTCCAAATTTAATGAATTCAAACACTTTTTTAGAATATATAAAAATCAATAAGCATTCAAATATTACAGTTAAAGTTTTAAATGAAAAAGAGTTATTAAAAAATGGATTAAATGGTATATTAGCAGTTAATAGTGGCAGTAGAAATCCTTCAAGATTAATTGAAATAATATATTATAAAAATACTAAAAACACAGAGGAAATACAAAATAACCCTATTGTCTTAGTAGGGAAAGGCGTCATGTTTGATAGTGGAGGATTAAATCTTAAAAAAGGTGATTTTAGAGACATGAAATCTGATAAAACGGGTGCTGTGTATGTTTATGGTCTTATCAATGCCCTTGCTAGTATGGAAATAGAAGGTAATTACATAGGTCTCTTACCAATTGTTGAAAATATGCCTTCAAAAGACGCTGTTCATCCTGGAGATATAATTACAGCGTGTAATGGTAAGACAATTGAATTATCAAATACAGATGCTGAAGGAAGAATTATCCTAGCAGATGCTATTTGCTATGCCCATAAGACTATTCCTAAAATTAAATTAATTATTGATATAGCAACATTAACAGGTCAAGCTTCTTCAATATTTGGTGGAATGGGGACAGTTGTTTTACACAATAAAAAAGGACAGAACTATTCAAAAAAAATACAAGAATATGGAGAATACCACATGGAAAATTACTGGACTTTACCATTACATCGTAAATTTAAAAAGCTTTTAGAATCTGATGTGGCCGATTATATTAGTTATAATCCTAATGCTCATGCTGATACTATAATGGCGGCTGTATTTATTAATGAATTTGTTGATCCCAAAAATCCATGGATACATTTAGATATCGCAGGTGTAGCATATAAAACTTCAGCAACAGGTGAACCTATGACTAGTTTATTTTACTTTTTGAAAGATGGTATTGAATGGAATTAGTCTATTATAAAATGAGTTTAATTTACAATTTCATATATATTTAGTTATATAGCTAATTGTAACTATTCCATTGTATTAGATAAAATAAATTACAGAGTTAATAATTAAAATATATAATAATATAATATAAATGCCCCATCCTCCAAAACAAAAAAGCTCTAAAAAACACCAAGCTGTTGAACGCAAACGTCGTTCAAAACAACGTAAACGCGAAAAAGATGAATTTGCTCGTATAGAATACTTAAAAACCCAATTAGATGATAAAGGTAATCCATTAGATATTTTACATACTGATGAAAAATTATTAAATAATGAGCAGAAGTTTGTTGTTAGAATTATGACCGAATTATCTAAATTTGATCCATTATCTATTACAAATTTAATTGATGAATATTATGATGATGAAACAATAGATGAAATAGTAAACTACTATTATTCTAATAAAGAAAACAAAACATGGAGTGACCGATTATTTAAAGCTACCTATTACTGCATGCGTATAACAAATTTAGCATATTTGTTAAAAAATGATGTATTAAATAATTTAGATGAATTATTTCACCAATTGAGTGATACTACAAGTCATAAGGATGTATTAACTGCTGAAATAATGTTTGATATTATAGATGATTGTAGAAGTGATATTTTTGGTGAAATCGATATGTCTGAAATAATAAACAGTTTAATATTAGTGTATGTTCAAAATGTTCAAACATGTTACATTGATGAATTGAATGGCGGTGGTTCTATAAGGATAATACAGAAAGGTGGGAACATGTTAATGCTACTTGTAGTATTTCTAATCATGATGTTTTTATGGTATGTTCTTAGGAATAAAGATTTTTTAAGACCACAAAAAACCAAGGATCAGAACCCTACTTTTGTTAGAAGAGAACCAACCGCAGAAGATCGTGCACAATTAGAACGGAAAGTTGAGCGGGATCGCTTGAAACGCGTTGAAGAATTTGCTAGACAACAAACACTTAATAAACCCATGGAAGAAACTTCCGTAATACCTAGAAGAGAACCAACAGCAGAAGACCTCGCAGAATTAGAACGGAAAGTCGCACGGGATCGTCTAAAATACCGTAAAGAACAATAATTATCTATATATAAAATCGATAATTATAAAAAAATATATTTAAAATTAAAAATTAACTTTAGATATACTTATAAGAATAATGGGAAATAGTTGTATAAAAAATACTACAATAGAAAAATCTAATATCAACGATATATATTCTATAAATAATAAAGTTATTCATCGATGGCCTGAATTGCAATTTAAAAATATATATATAGTAGCGACAATATTACAAGAAAAAAAATACAATGTGATAACAACTCAAGACATAAATTATCCTAAATATCCATTTCAATATGATAGAGTTATATTATATTATGTAGATGGAGTTGTTAAAAATATACCTGCTGTAGGATAATCTTTATTCTGTATAAACTTAAAAAAGTTTTTTCCTACATGTAGGACAAGTTCTACAATCTTCTTTTAACCATTGTGTTAAACAATTTTCACAATATATATGCCCACTATCAAAATTTCCTGTTCTACAACAAGATATTATTCGTTGATTAGATGTGTCTATTATATCTTGGCAAATAAGACATTCTTTTTGTTCATCATTATTAAGTAACGTGTTTTTTTCTATAAATTCAATAAGTAATGTATTAAAATCAATTGAGATATAAGGCTGTTCATCAACACGCAGATAATATATTCCATCCGTATAGTCATCATCATCGTCATGTCCATTATTATCATCACTTCTATTTATAGTTATTGATCTATAATGTTCTGGATATTTATCAACAAGATAATCTAATATATTGTGTCTAAATAGTATATCCGTAGGCTCTTCAGTATGAACTCTATTCATATTAATTTCTCGTATAGCTGTAAATAAAGAATGATTGTCATCAATTAAATTTAAATCTGGATATAATTGTAACAATTCTTCTATAATATTACTATCCCAATCTGAATATCGTGTATAATATGCTATAATATTATCAATTGTGATATTATCTCTATATAAATCTGGATATTCGTTAAGAAGATATTTTGAATTTTGACTTATATTATCTGGATTAAATATAGGTAAATCACATACAATTATATCGAAATAATGATAACTTGATATAAATTGTTTTAATTCTTCATAAAACATTTTCATGGACGCTTGTGAATTGCAGTAGGTGTCCATATGTATATTATGTATCTTTTCAGTATAATTAGATAATAAACTTTTATCTACAAATGGTTTGATTAATTCTATTGATTTATTATTCTCAACCAATATAGAGTAAATATAATTTTCAATCCAAATTTCTGGAGATACCATATGATTATATTGATTAATAATAAAATTAAAAATATTTATTAAATGTTTCGATATAACAACATTTATACGTCTTATCAGGTCATTTATCATTTGCGTATATTCAATATCATCTAAAATTCCAATTAATTTAAAAAAAATAGTTTCATATCGCTCAACACTAGAATCAAAAACCTTTACATTTGGTTCAAGTAAATAATATACTAGTGTTTCATTTAATTTAGTATTTATATCACTATCATCATCATTGTCTGAATTATCTTTTATATTTTTCATCACTTTTGATATATGAAAAAAATCAGAATGAATAGCATATTCAACTAAATCTAAATTTCCATATTTTACAATTATTTTACATATATAGTCTATATCAAATATTTCTGAATTTGTAAAATTAGTAGTTAATAGATATTGTGCTGTTTGAAAAAAACCTTTTGATAGTAAACGCTTAAATTCGTTAAGTTGAACTTCATACATATACTCTTCTTTGAATTCAATTATTTTTTTATAAAAATATAGACAAACCATATCTGTAGTTACATAATTCAATTTTTTAATAAAACTATTATCGATATCAAAATAATTATTTTCTTTTATTTCTTGATAATACCACTGAATTAAATCTAAATTTCCTTTCTTTATAATTTTTTTCCAATATAGATTAAGCAAACTAATATTAAATTCTACATTACTATTATCTTTTTTTATTTTATAATAGCATTCTTTTATATAATCTATATTATTATCTAAAACAATAATCTCTGAAAATTTTGTCATCTTTATATTAAATGCATTTATATTTTTACTATATTATTTTTTTAAATAGATATTAAAGCAAAATAGAATTATATTTTTATAGTTATTGAAGGTAATAATAATTACTAAATATATAAAAAAAACATAATTAATGGAAGCATTATTTTATTATTAAATTACACAACAAATAACTTTTTAAATAAATTTATTAAACCAGCCCTTTATTTCGTAATGGATATATATTTAAAAAATGGAAAATATTAATGTTTGGTATTTTTTTTTGAATAGAATAGCAATTCAATATACTGGTATTCAGTTTTAATTTCTGAAAAGATTTGGTCAATAGCATTATACACCGATTTATCAAATATTGCGTCTTTTACTGTTTTATAGGACATAAAATTATCCAATAAATCACGTATTGCCCAAAGAAATGCGTCGGTATCACTAATTTTATAATGAATACCATTATAGTCTACATTGTTTTTAACACTTAAATTAACGAATTTTTCAAAATGGTGAATTAAAACAGTATCAACAAATCTACGACAAAATTCCTTATGGTCTTCATTATATAATTTTTCATAATACACAGTATGTTTACCGATGCACAATGGTTTTCTATTAGACAATGACGACATTACTGATTTATATATCTTAGAATATGCTGTCTGTTGTGTTTATTTTAATATGATTTCAATTTTTTTTTTTACTGAAACACAAATATAATACAAAATTACGGTATATTCAACCATAAATCATCAGTTATAGGATGTAATATAAAATTAAATGTATATACATAGAGATCCATGCTTTTTGAATAGTAATCTGTATCTATTTTATCTTTAAATATACCATTTGGTAGCGTAACCAAAAAGTCAACATAATTTTCATTCATGATTGATATAACATCAATATAATCATTAAAACCAGGACTTATATAAAAAATTTCAGCAATTTTAAGAATACCTATCATTTTAAATTTATGTAATGCGAAAGAAATATAATTATTTTGAAAATAGTATGTTTTGATACTATCGGATGTTATAAATACATTTTCAGCATTATTTTCCCTTTTTAATAATGGTTTATACATTGTGTTTTTAATTCCATATTTGTTTTTAAGATATGCTATACCACAGGTATAATGAGTTGTTTTATAAAAATGATTAAAAGGTAATGGATATTTATCTTTTTTATGGATGAATATTTTTATTGGTGAATAATAAATTATATTTTCTATTAAATTTTTGGCCAATCCTTTATCCCGATAGCTTTTTTTAACACATAAAAGGTCTACATAACTAAAGGTTGTATTGAGGAATTGGTATGGACTACATTGTATAAATCCAACTATAACATTATTTATTTTATATAAAATACCAATTGAACCTTCAATAGACATTTTTCTATAGAGATAATCTTCTGATAAATTATATCCATCAATATAATTATCATTTAAAAAAGATGTTACATTAGCAATATCTTTTTTGATATCAAATAATACAATATTATTCTGTTTGGGAATTTGATATCCATAATTAATGTTTATTATTGATTTATTTATTGGGTACTCTTTATCAAAATGCATAACAGGCATACTATTCCAAAAATAAGATATTTTTTTTTTATTATTAACAAAAACATATTTATATGTTAAAATACCTATTATAATAAATATATATAACCAAATATATGATTTCATATATATAATTAGATGAAATCTAATATTATGAAATTAAAAACGAAATACTATAGTTTATATAAAAAAATTGCAATACATCTATATAAATATATAAATATATAAATATATATAACAATATAATGTTTCAATCTAATTATATTCCCGAGTATTTTTCATTAAAACAACTTACACAATTACGACAGTATAATAATACAAATAATGAGGAACTTTCTAAAAAAGAAATAAATAATAATAATGAATTAATAAATAAATATATGTATGGAGTTAAACAATGTAGTGTTCTCTAAACAAAATATTATATATTTATTTTACATTTTATATTACTATTATTAATAGTATCATGTATCTTTTCTAAAAACTCTTGGTCAATTAAAAACCCTTGTGTTTTAAAAGATATCCACACATTATTACCATGTATATCCGTTGTTAAACAATATTTTTCAGAATATTTTTGCCCACTATAAATTTCAACTCTTTTTAAGTTTTCACTAATATTCTCTAAATATATTAGATGTAAGCTATCCATATCCCCGCAATATTTAGGAATTGTGGTTTTATCAATTATAGATATTTTTTCAAAAAATTTTTCTTGAAATTTAATCATATCATTAAAATCAATATACACAATTCCCATAATCATTTTAGATTTATTATGTAGTGAAATGTTATCAATTATATCAGATATATCAATTAGACCTAATGATAATTCATTAGAAACTCGCGTAATTCCTTCTAGATGAGTTTCAGTGATATCTAAACGAGAACCAAATTCCTCTAATATAGTAGTTAGTGTAATTCCCATATTATTAATAAGCCATTTTTTTTTTGCTCCATTATTGAGCAAACCTATTATGATACGGTCATTAGCATCTTTAGACACTAATAATATTCCAGAAAGTTTTATGTCTTGATATGCTGTATGCTTTGTATATGTTGGATGCGATGTGTGATTAGCAACCGCACGTTTTTTTCCATTATAACTAACTGTTACCCATTCCATATTCAGGTTTATATTAATATATGTTTATTATTTTTTTAAATAGTTAATGAACTAATTTTATCTTTTGTGTTATCAAATATAAAAGATAAAAGGTGCTAGACCCAAATAATTATAATTATATAGTTCTTTAATAACCCTTATTAGTGTCTTTATATAAAAAAATATATTTTCTTATTATACAAAAAATAAGAGATAAGAAAATATTTTTAAAACACATTTATTGATAAAAGCATTAATAATAATTATTTATATTGATTTTCCAGTAGGAAAAGAAATAATTCCTCTCGTTCTACTAAATATATCATTATTAATGTCTACAGGGTAAATATTTATATTAAAAAAATCAGGGGTCATAGTCATATATAAGGATTTATCCACAATATGCTTAGGAAGTATTGTAGAATTAAATTTGTCTATATCTTTATCAAGTATATTTTTATTAACCTCATAATTTAATTCTTTTTGGAGGTCTGTGTATTCAAGACTTGTTTTAAAAATATTTTGTATTGTTGGATTTAATGAATTATCAATATAGGGGTTAGTAAGATTTTTGCGTCCTTCTACATTATTTCGATGAATACCATAAATATTGCTATTTAAAATTACCTTATCATCTTTAAAACTATAAATACGCATATCATTTAGTTTAAAAACTCCACCATTCTTAATTGTATAATTTATAATAAATTTGTTTGTCGTATACAATGTGTTATCAAGTATAAATACTTCTACATAATAATTGGCTGAGCCAGGATAATTGGTAATTTTTAAATGGTCGATATCAATTATAGTTAAACGATTTTTGTATTTATTAAGTATATTTTTATTAACAGCATTAAATACTTCTATTTTTAAATATCTAGGCAAATCTTGTCGTGTATATTCATTTATAATTTTTAATTTATTATTATTTTCTTTTTTTTTGTGTATATTTCTATGATGAACTATATTTGTATGATTACTAAAATTTTCTATTTTATTTTTACTATATTTAAATAGAATTATTATAATAATAACTATGATTAGTATAACACTCATTATATTTATTAATGAGATTTAAATATTGATAAATATTTTAAAGCGAAATACGAAATATACTCATAACATCTAATAAAGAAAATCAATAATTTAATATTGTATTTTAATATTGTAATTATACTAATTTTCTATTTTATTATAGAACAATATTCCTAATAACATTAACTATGCATATTTTTTACTTTTTCGATTTTTACGAATATTTCTTTTAATACTTTTTTTAATTTTAATATTTTTCTTTATTTTTTTGCTTCCTCCATCGGGAGCTATATTATGACCTCTAAAAAAGTTTAGTCCATTGGTATTATGATTATTGAAAAAGGTATAACCTTTTAAAATTTCATTATAAAATCTAGTTGGAGTTCTACACTTTGGACAAATTGGATTTTGTAAAGTCCACTCATATAAGCAACTTAAATGAAATACATGTGGAGCACCCTCTTGTCCGCAGTGCAATTGGTAAATAAACCCATCTTCATTATTAAGTGGATTTTCACTATCAGGCCTTAATAAAGAATCCAAACAAATTTCACATATATAATCATCTAACAAAATTTCTCTTATTTCTGGCGGTATCATTCCAATATTAGCATATAATTTAGTATCTTTATTAGTTGTATCTAATTCTGTATAATTTAATAAATATTCCATTATACGTATAATTTCTAATATACCTATTAGAGGATTCCAAAATAACCAACCATTTCTATATTCATTATCAACCAAATATTCACCACTATAATATCTATCTATATCAATTCCATAAGGTAATTCAACGTCAGTCAAATAATATCTAATATTATCTATTGTGTTTACTAACTTAATACCATTAACATCATTAATATAAATTTTTGGTGCGAACGTAGGATATCTTTCTAATAATATAGTTAACGATACCAAGTTGTCATTTACATGTAAATCGCATGTAATAAACAACATTCCTCCTACAAGTTCAGTGTGTATATTATATGGTCTATGTGTTAATGGTGACATACGCTCATTTTGTGATAATGCGTCTAATTGATGTGTTATATAATTTGTTTGTAAAATTAATTCTTCTGGAGTAAGACGCTGCATATTTTATATATACTATATATTATATTTTATCATTTAGTATGAATAAAATTATAAATAAGTAAATTTTATGAATATGTTATAATTATTTCAATACAAAACGCTGTATAATAGCATAAACCCTAAAAAACCACAGCACACTAATTAGTCATTTAACACTAATGTTTTTTTCTATATATTTATTAAAATCTATAATTGATAGTTTTTTAACAAGAGGTTGAAACACTTTAAAAAATATTGGATATTAAAAATTATGTTTCACAACCACAATAACTACAAGAATAATATTTTTAGATGATAATTTTAAACATATTTACAATATAATATTATTTAGATAAATAAATTAAATAATCTTTACAAATAAACTAAAATAACGAAAAAAATTGATAGTTTATTTTTTAATTTTTAAAATTAAAAATTATACAAATGTCTTTTGTAGAAAGGAATGCTCAAAAAAAAATTCAAAATTTAGAAATTCAAATAAAACAATTGTATGATAATGTGCATAGTACAAAAATGATTTGTAATAAACATGTTGAAAATATGCGTGAAACTTCGCGAGTTAAACGAAAAGATGGATTTTATATGTTTTCTGTGCAAAGACATAATGATAGTCATGGTATTTTGATATATAAAGAAACACAAAATGATGGGTTAGTTGTGTTTTATTTATTTGATCCAAATGGTCGAAATAGTGTTAATGTAGGTTATAATTTATCAATTAAATATAATAAGGAATATATTGTATCAAATAACATGTCACCCTCTATTGTATGGAATGACTATGTTGGACATTGTGCGTTGTGGTGTATAATAGTTATAATTTTGTGGAATAGTTTTGAGCCAAAGAAACGTATGACTGCACTACAATTATTTGATACAAAAATGACTGAACATTTTAATGTAAGAAGAGTTTTTATTGATGATATATATAATTTAATATTAACAGGTAAAGATTTTGATACACAATTAGAAACATTTGAATTTATTCAAAAAGTTAAAAATAGAATACAAAAATTATCAATTGATTTTGAAATTCAATAATTCATAATTATTTATTGTTAATATATTATTTTTTATAATAGTAAAGTTTTATAAATATTTTATTTATATGTTGTTACATTTACATAACTATATATGATTAAATGAAATATAATTATATATTCTATTAAATTAGTTTTAATGTCTATATATAATAAACCAATGGGATTATATATAGGTTGTGGAATAGATATACAGATATTAACACAATTAAGATATGATATTAGTCAATGTATTTATATTGACTCACAACCGTTTACATGCTATGGGGATATTCTCCAAAATAATTTAACAGTTGATAAAATTAATGATAAGTATATGCTTGATTTTTCAAAAAATGCGAATAAAGAGGGATTTATAAAAATTAGTATTGATGGTGTGTATCCACATGTATACAAAAACTATAATACAAATCAGGAAATTTTTCATTATTTTAATCTATCAATTCCAATGAAAACAATAAAAAATAACTATGCTGGAAATACAGATGAAATAAAAAAACTTATAAATCAATTAAATTATGTAACACATATTATTGTTATAGGTTACAGTCCTCATTATAGTATATTTAAATATATCGTAAATAATGTAACATTTGTTGGTAATCACAGCACATTATATAATGAAAAATTAGATGATTTGCTAAACTTTGAAAAGGATAAAATAACAATTGTTCTACAAAAAAATTTATATAATATTAGAAATAGGATTAATAAATATATATATTTAGATAAAAATATGAAAAAACATGAAGTAGATGATTATAATAATTTTATTAAATTAACCTTTACCCCATTTTAATACATAAATACAGTTCTTGGATTTATTAAATATTTTCTTATTATTTAAAATTAGAAAATAATTAATAAAATTAAGTTTTTTTTAAATAACACTTACTATAGCAGCAATAGGTTTAAGAGCAGGAACAAATGTGGAAGCAACGGGTAATACCTTTTGTGCTACAGGAAGTGCCTTTTTAATAATGGGAACTACTTTTTTTTTAAGAAAATTTTTTTGTTGGGGTTCAGTGGATGAGAATTCCATATCAAAGTTGGGTTATATGATATATTAATATTTTATTTTTAAATGTAAATCAATTTTATGTTTTAATTTATTATATATATTTTAAATAGTAAATATCCATTGTGTTTTATATACATTATTTTAATATTATATAATATTATATTTATGGAAGGTTTTAAATATAATATTGTATCACATTTATTTCATTATTATTTAGATGATATAATTAAAAATGGTGATAATAAACCTACAATTTTTGCAATATATACATATACTTATTTTCAATTAATATATAATATTAATGTATTATTTAATGCTAAATTAAAACCATACGATGAACGAGTTATGATACCAAAAAATTATTATAGTTTAAAAAATATTTGTTTAACACAAGCACATCCAAATAAGTCTATATTCTTAAAAGCATTAATATTTTATGGACATCAAGCATTTATGACTGCGATATATCCAAATTACACACATATAAATTTAAGGCTTTGTGATGTATTTTTAGAAGACCCAAATATTAATATAAATTATATAAATCTTATTCAAGAAATGGCTAAATTGCATATTGATGGAAAACGTCCATTGATAGACAGCATTAAAAAATCGCATAGTGTACCACAATGGGGATTTCCATCAGATATAACAGGTAAACCTGATTTTAAACCAAAAAATCCATGTTTATTTGAACCATTAGTTATTCCTAATGGCACTTTCATAAATGATGATGGATATCCTATCATTGATATAAATTATTCAAACACTTTTGAAGTATGTGATTATATAGATAAATGTTTAGAAAACTATTCTGGCTTAATAGTTAATATTAATTCTGAACAATTCAGCTATATTAATAATATGGTAGTAACTAATTGGGAAAATGGTTTACAATTAGATATAAATAAAATCATTGAAATTTCTGAAAAATTAGATATCAAACAAAAAACTATTGCTGACTTTCTAACATTCCATGGTAATGATACATTACCTATTTCAGGATTTTGGATAATAATATCAATGCATATGTCTCAACGATATAATCAGTCTTTTGAAAATGATATATTAATGTATTTTTGTTTATCATTAGGAATATATGATGGAATAATTTCATCTCATAATTTAAAATCCAAATATAATATTCCAAGGCCTATACAACTAATAAGACATTTCCTAAAAGATATAAAATTAAAAAGTTGGCTGCCTCATATAAATATTGGAAGTAAATGGATACCTTTTCAACCATTAACTAAAGTTTCACCAGCTTCACCTGATGTTGTTTGTGAAAATACGGTTATATCACATATATCTGCTAATATAATTGAATGGTGGTTTAAAACTCCGAAATTATATGACCCTTTACTAACAGTTTTATTACCTAATCCACATATATTATCAAAATCGTTGCCTATAGAAAATAAAGTAATTCGAATAGGTGAATTTATATTTAATAAAGGTCCTATATCAATAGAGAAAAATGTAATTGTATCTGATAATATTATTTTACATTACAATACAATACATAATTTAAAAGATGATTGTAATAATGCATGTTTATTCGCAGGTATATCAACCAACCAGTCCATTGAAATTGGTAAAAAAATAGGAGATACTATTGGGGGAATTTGTAAATCATATTTTGAAAATACACTTGGAATTCGGACACATTATTAAAACTGTTGTTGTTTATATTTTTTTTATTTTAATATATTTTTGTTGAAACATCTAATAACATAAAATATATTAAGATAATATAATGAGTAATAATGAACTAAATACACTTATAAATAAATGTAGAAGTGCTGGAGGTGAAACAATGTATGAATGTGTTAAAAAAGCAAATGAATACCATAATCGAATGAATTCTGACTCAAAAAAAAAAGTGTATCCATGGATTAATTATGATTGGGATTACACTACATATATTGATAATAATTATAATAGTGATGTGACTGGAACATCACCAAAAGGTACATGGAGTGCTCTTTTTCAAAATCCCAAAGCGATGTTACAAATAGCAAAAGGCTTTATTATTGATCCAAACCCAAGTAATAAATCAAAATCTGGAGATCAGGATCAATTAGACTGTAATGCTGTTCCAGTAAATAACCGCGCTGGTTGTATAGCTATGAGAGAAATTAGACATATGTATAGAAATCAACCTAAACCAAAAAATACACAATTTTTTAATAATAAATTAGATGGTAAACAAAGTAGTAGTTATTATTATCAAGTAGGTCACTGCACATCTGAAAAAATTAATAATGAAAAAGATTGTAATAATTCTGAAGGTAAATGGTTTTCTAATAAATGTTATAAACCTAGATATGCGTTAATAAAAAATGAACCAGGTATAGATTTTACAAAATTAGGAGACAACGCTTTGACCAAAACTGCTAATTTTTTAGGTGGTGCATTGGAAGGGAATGCGGTAAGTGCCGTTGGAGATATATTAAGTTTTAGTCCAAATAATATTATAGATATAATAAATCTAAAGAGCACAAAAGATTTCATTTTAGAACCATGTATTGAATATATGACTGGTAATTATAAGGAGCATTTTAGTGACCAAAAAAAAAAGGCTACATTATACTATAAATATCTAACATTATTTGTTGTTTTATGTTTTATTATTATGACTTGTTTTACAATAGCCTATCGTATTCTTAAATAATGAATATTTATTATTTAAAAAACCCTCTATAATTATTTAGAACACGTAAGTTTCTAGACGTTCACTGGGCAATACATATTTTAGACCTAAATATTGAAAAATATCTTCTTCTGTTTTAAAGGTATGTTTAACAAATTTTTCAGTTTTGAGGTCAATTAACCCCTTTTCATTTAATCTAAATCCTTTTTTGGATGCATATTCGCGCATTTTAACATTAAAAGATCCAGAACCAGTAAAATACAATATAGCAAAAGGATATTCTTCTGGTGGAGTATATATGATATCAATTCTTCTAGGAATACCATCCTTGGAAAATAGTTTACCATATCCCATATATTTTTTTTCACCATATGCTAAGTCATCAATCAGATATTTCTGAGATATTAAACTATCAACAAATTGTTTAAAATAGTCTCGTTTGTCGTCATTATGTGTTAATAGTATATCGATATCACCACTATTCAATGCTCCTCGTCTAAAACTACCAGTTATCGTAAATGTTAATTTATCGGAATCGTCCAATAATGATATAGTTGCTTCATATAATTTTTTATGTTTCAATATTTCTTCCCTAGGTATTCTTAGTTGATCCGTTTTCCAATACTTAAATCCTATTTTTTGTTTATCATTAAGTAGATCAATATTTTTAGCTAATTGGTCAATAGAACGGATACCATATTCTTCTACTAATAATTTTGCCTTGGCTGGACCTATCTCTGCTATTTTCTGTAGTTCTCTATAGATATCAATTAGACCTTCACTTTCAGATAATATTTTTTGGCTTTGATGTATCTGTCCTTTTTCTATAAATTCTTTTACCTTAGTGTAAATTTTTGATGTTTTAGCCAATGGTATTTCGATTTCATTATTAATCTTTACAGGAACTGCTCTGATTTTTTCAATAGCATCTCTATACGATTTAATTCGAAATCTATCATTTGGATTATTAGTCATTTTTGCTTCATCTAAAATAACTTGTAATTCTTCTATAAGTTGTTGATTTGGAGAAGCCATCTTAGGTAAGGTGTTTTTATTTTACTATTTAAAATAGTTTTAATATCAATTTTTTTATTATTTTACACTAATTTTTGGATAGAATAAAATAAAAACATACCTAACAAAAATGTTATAGATATTTTTATTAGAGATTTTGGCTCCATTATACTATATATTTATATTTAACTAATTTAAAATAATAAAAATATTATAAATTAGTTATTTACTTTCCAACAACTGTTTTAGACACATATACGGCAGCCAAAGCACCTACTAATTGTGCTAGAACATAACCGACAAGTTGTGTATTAGTGATTTCGTTTACAAGCCATTTACTGATACTAACGGTGGCATTAAAGTGACCGCCACTAACACCGCCAAAAATGTAAATTGCTACTAATAACCCAAGAGCAATAGGAATAGGTTGACCTACAGCATAAATACAAGAAAAGAATACGAAGACACCTAAAGCTTCAGCTAAAAGTTGATTTGAAAGACTTGCCATTTTAGTTTTTATATTCTAAGTAAATAAAAAAAATTTAAAAAAAGTATATTTATAATAATTTAATTTAATTAAATTTAAAACATTCTTTAATTGATATATATGGAAAAAATACAGGATAATTGGTATTGTCATAATATATGTAATTATACAAAATTAGATAAATATAATAATGAAATTTTTCAAAGAAATTTTCCTTTAATAAAACAGCCAATTATTTTAGATATGAGGCCTGACTATAAAACATGTAATGGTGTAAAATATATATCTCAAGATACTGAATTTGATAAAAATAAATCAATAGAAATAAATATATTTCCTAAAAGAGTAGATAAAGATTGTTTTTTTTGTAACATCAGCAATATGTCTAATTGTAAAAATAGATTTTCACCAAATAAACCGTATTTTATTGATTTTTTAAAATCAATAGATATTGATAGCTATATTCGTGGCCTATCTTATCCAATATCTCATTGTGATATTTATAAAAAAAATCCATATATTTGTTCTGAACCCCATTTATGTATGAATTGTAAAACTGAAATTGAATGGAATCCACAATTAGTTAATATTATTAATCGTTGGAATATACCAGCATTTAAAGGACTATTTAAAAATGTTAAAGTTAAAGATAATAATAATAATTTATATTGTTTAGATGGAAAGAAAAATGTAGCCATAGAACAACTTTGGAACAATCAGACAAAAGCACTTTATAATAATAAAAATTAAATATTATATCATAATATATAAATTTATGTCTCTTGATATTTATACATCTTTAGAAAATATAACTATTGAACCAAGCATAGATTATTATGACTTATATCATATTGCTAAATGTATGAATGTTCAATACATTTCTGGTTCTAATAGTTTATTTTTTCCTATAAATTCTAAATGGATAAAATATTTTGAAGATAACGAAATGAATGGAATCGATGGAAGACAAATCCTTTTTATCGTTGGCTCAGACGGACGTCTATGTGGTTTTAAAAGTGATGAACATCATAACGGCTCTGTTTTATTAAATAGTGAGGTAACTAAAATTCAAGAATGTATCGCAAGATTACATTTTATTAACAACAACTCAAGTCCGTCATACGAGTTTTTGAAAGACCCTGTTTCATTTGAATTATTAAATAACCCATATACAGCTTCCGATGGATTTACATATTCTGGAAGAACATTATATAAAATATTTAATCCTAAGCCAGTCCCAATCGATTACATTCCTTGTTCTCCTTTTACAAGAGAACGTTTAATTAGATTTGATAAAGAATGGACTAATGACGACCCCTATTGTATGTACGGAATAAAAAACCATTTAATACAGACGTTGATTTCTAAACTTTTTGAAGATAAACTATCAATATTGGAAGGGGGGTATAATCATAGTAAAAGAAGGAAATCAATAAGAAAAAGTTTTAAAAATAACAAATATTATTTTTAATATTAAATAATTTAATATGATAAGTATTTAAATAGATATTATATTAAATAGTATATTATTATAAATGTCTAATCAACGAAATACAAAGATACCACAACCAGTTATCAATTTACCTGTTCTCCCTCGAAAAAAGGTAAATGGTTTACCTGGTAATAGTGTAAATGATAATGATGAAAATTTAAATATAAAATCAGTTGTGTGTGATGATTTCAATAAAGAATTACTTAAACACGAAATTAATATAGAAAAATGGTATCATAATTTATTAATTGGTAAATACTATAATAAAGATGGAACTAATTTATGTGATGATACAATTTTAAAAAGACTATCCATTGAATATCAAAAAGCAATTCGTGTTAAAAATATTGAAACTATGATTTTGATAAAGAATGAATTGATGAATCATATTCCTGAGCAGACTTTTATACATAATTTTTTAATGGGTGATATATATAATCAAAATAAGCAACAATTAATCAGTCTAACATCAGAGATGACTGAACTTTCAAATGAATATCAAGAGATCTATAAAAATGCTAAACGAATTATTGAATAAATACATATTACATTTAGATATATTTAGTGTTAATTTTATATATTTTTATAGTCTTTATTTATATATAATAAAATATATATATATATAAATAATGGTAATTAAGAAAAAATCCTATAAAAATAGTCATATTAAAAATAAGCGACGGTCTAAATTGAATGGAGGAAAACCACCCAAAGCGGCTACTAAAGCAGCTGTTAAACATACTCAACAAAGTGTTGCGGCAGTTAATAAACGTCCAGAAAATGGTGAAGGTTCGTTCACTTTCTCTAATGGCGACAAATACACTGGAGAGTGGGCGAACAGCAAAGAACACGGCTGGGGTAAGATGGAGTATACTAGTGGTGGCGTTTACGAAGGGAATTTCCGTAATGGTTTGAAGGAGGGGACAGGTGTTGAAAGATGGGCAAATGGTGACTCATACGAGGGAAGTTACAAGAAAGACAACATGGAGGGAAAAGGCATCTACACATGGGCAAGTGGTGCCTCATACGATGGATATTGGAATAATGACAACATGGACGGCAAAGGCATCTACACATGGGCAAATGGTAACTCATACAATGGAGATTTTAAGAATAACTTGAGGGATGGCAAAGGCGTCTTCACATATGCTACTGGTGAATCATACGATGGACAGTGGAAGAAGGACAAAAAGGAGGGCAAAGGCGTATTAACATTGCCAAATGGCGACTCATACATAGGAAGTTACAAAAATGACTTGAGGGATGGACAAGGTGTTGAAATGTGTGCGAATGGCGACTCATACGATGGGAATTGGAAGAATGATTTGAAGCATGGACGAGGCATATATACCACATCTAATAATGAAGTATTTATAGAAACTTGGGTTCAGGGTGTTAGGCAGACGCAAGAAAAAATTGCTCAAAAATCTACTTCTAAACATCCTGGTTCTGCGGCTGTTGCTCAAATTGAAATACCTAATGAATATATCTGCCCCATATCTTTAGAAATCATGAGAGACCCTGTAATTACAGCTGATGGTCAAACTTATGAACGTGTCCAAATAGAGGAATGGTTTGACCGTGGAGTAAATACCAGCCCGAAGACAGGGTCTGTCCTACCAAATACTAATCTCATACCTAATATAGCTTTGCGAAATGTAATAGAAGAATTTTGCCAAAAATATCGTCATCTTTGTTAATTGTAAACAACCTTTATATTTTTACAATGTTTGTAAACATATAACGATTGTTCACCTATTTATAAAACATATATTTTAATATATTTATATTATATGTTTTTTTGAATGTAAATAATAATTTTTTTGTATTTACTATTCATATATTTTAAAATTTTTATTTATTAATATATAATATAAAAAATATATATATATACATATATTAATAATGGCTCAACCTCAACTTCCGAAGACTGGTTATGCTTCGTTCATGTTCTGGATTGACGCCAAATACACCGGAGAGTTCGCGAACGGCCAACAGAATGGCCTGGGTAAGATAGAGTTTACTAATGGCGACGTTTACGAAGGGAATTTCAGGAATGGTAACATGGATGGGACAGGTGTTTTAAGGTGTGCAAATGGTGACTCATACGTGGGAAGTTTCAAGAATAACAAGAGGGATGGCAAAGGCGTCTACACATATGCAAATGGTGACTCATACGATGGAAAGTGGTTGTTCGGGAGGATGAATGGCGAAGGCATCTACACATATGCAAATGGTGACTTATACAATGGAAGTTTCAAGAATTACATGATGAATGGCAAAGGCGTCTACACATATGCAGATGGTCGCAAATACACCGGAGAGTGGAAAGATAACAAAAGGGAAGGTGAATTCACATATATACCCCCACGTGGAGAAGAAAGATCAAAAGTTTTTTTTAGGAATGGGGTAGAATATACACCTACTGCTGTGCTCATTGTTGAAGCCAGGGCTACTAGAACCACATTAGATCAAATTCATCGACTCAACGCTAATGGTTATGGTTCGTTCACGTTCTCTAATGGAAAATACACCGGAGAGTGGGTGAACAGCAAACCTCATGGCCGGGGTAAGTATGAGTGCACTGATGGCAGCACTTACGAAGGGAATTTCAGTAATGGCTTGAGGGAGGGGACTGGTGTTCAAAGATGGACAAATGGTGACTTATACACGGGAAGTTTCAAGAATGGCTTGATGGAGGGCAAAGGCGTCTTCACGTTTGCAAGTGGCGAAAAGTACGAAGGAGAGTTGAAGTATGACCAGCCGGAGGGCAAAGGCGTCCGCACATATGTAGATGGTCGCAAATACACCGGAGAGTGGGCGAACGGCAATCCTCATGGCCGGGGTAAGATGGAGTCTACTAGTGGCGGCGTTTACGAAGGGAATTTCAGTAATGGCTTGAAGGAGGGGACAGGTGTTTACAGGAGGGCAAATGGTGACTCATACGTGGGAAGTTTTAAGAATGACTTGAGGGAGGGCAAAGGCGTCTACACATGGGCAAGTGGTGCCTCATACGATGGAGAGTGGAAGAACGGCTTGAAGGAGGGCAAAGGCGTTTACACATATGCAAATGGTAGCTCATACGATGGAGAGTTCAAGTATGGCAACATGGAGGGCAAAGGCGTCATGAAATATGCAGATGGTGACTTATACAATGGAGAGTGGAAGAATGACTTGATGGAGGGCAAAGGCGTCTACACATATGCGGATGGTCGTATTTACGTTGGAGAGTGGAAAGATAACAAAAAGGAAGGTGAATTCACATATATATTCCCACGTGGAAGAGAAAGATCAAAAGTTTTTTTTAGGAATGATGTAGAATATACTCCTCCTAGTTTTGGAGCCATTGTTGAAGCCAGGGCTGCTAATACTACATTAGATCAACCTCAATGTCCGAAGGATGGTTATGGTTCGTGCACGTTCTCTAATGGCACCAAATACACCGGAGAGTGGGCGAACAGCAATCCTCATGGCCGGGGTAAGATGGAGTATACTAGTGGCAACGTTTACGAAGGGAATTTCAGTAATGGCTTGAGGGAGGGCAAAGGCGTCGTCACATTGGCAGATGGTTACTCATACGATGGAGAGTGGAAGAATGACTTGTGGGAGGGCAAAGGCGTCCGCACATATGCAAATGGTGACTCATACGATGGAGAGTGGAAGAATGGCTTGAAGGATGGCCAAGGCGTCCACACATATGCAAATGGTGACTCATACGATGGAGAGTTGAAGAATGGCTTGAAGGATGGCAAAGGCGTCTACACATATGCAAATGGTGACTCATACGATGGAGAGTGGAAGAATAACAAGGCGGAGGGCAAAGGCGTCCGCACATATGCGGATGGTCATAAATACGATGGAGAGTGGAAGAATAACATGATAGATGGCAAAGGCGTCTACACATTTGCAGATGGTAGTAAATACGTTGGAGAGTGGAAAGAGGGACGAATGGAAGGTAAATGCACATATACCAATATTGAAAAAGAAGAATCAGAAGTATTTTTTTGGAATGGGGTAGAATATATTCCTCCTAGTTTTGGAGCCATTGCTCAAAAGGTATTTTTTGTTAAAACATTGTTTGGAAAGACCATTACATTAAAAGTTGAACCTAGAGAAACTATTTTTAAGATAAAGACTAAAATTCACGCACAAGAGGGTATTCCTATTGAAGAACAGCATCTAATTTTCGATGGTATCCAATTAGAAGATTACCGAACACTAGCATACTATCGTATTAATACTAGAACTGTATTTTATCTAGATCAATCTGAAAGATGTAGAGGAATCATTTGTCCATTATCTAATAGGATTATGACTGACCCTGTTATTGCTGCGGATGGTTACACATATGAACGTTCCGCGATACAAGAAAGGTTTGATAATGGAAATTA
>Ga0164292_10000700_pt1 | contig 26530 bp, 25 predicted proteins | sample GEODES117metaG_FD_111486 | JGI IMG/M metagenome (GOLD analysis project Ga0164292, IMG submission 111486) | Eutrophic lake water microbial communities from Lake Mendota, Wisconsin, USA - GEODES117 metaG | ecosystem: Environmental > Aquatic > Freshwater > Lake | place: USA: Lake Mendota...
GATTAGCGTGGGCAAGAAGTTCTGAACGGTGCTCTGTGTAGAAAGCACCGAGCTCTGCGACGGTCCACACGCGGGGACCTGCAGAGGCTGCAGACTTCTTAAATGCCACTTTGGGACTTCCTTTAAAACCGGTTTGGTATTTCAGCGGCACCCGTCGGTGCCTCTACTACCTTCTACGGATCCCATCCTAGATTGTAGCGAAAATAGGACAAAGCGGATATTTCGCCTGGTCCGCACCACTTCCGTCGCTAGGGATAAAAGTAAATTTCTCTTGGCTCCCGATTGCTCTCCGAAAGACTAAAGACCCATCAGTTTGGCTTGGGCATCAAACTTTAGGACTTGGGATCTAACTTCACTAAATGTGCCGTCTGCGAGTGCCTTTCCATTGTCAATGTAAATAATTCTGTCAAATTTTCTGATGGTGGCTAGACGATGCGCAATTACGATTAGTGTAGTTTTCCCGCGCAACTGCGTAAGCATTTCTGAAATACTAGACTCGGTTTGCGAATCAAGCGCACTCGTGGCTTCGTCCAAAACCAACAGTGCTGGCTCTGTGAGTAAGGCGCGAGCGAGGCCCAGGCGCTGCACTTGTCCACCACTCAAAAGCATTCCCGAGTCTCCTATTAATGTATCAAGTTTAGAGTGAAGAGTTTCAGAGTATTCAGTTAGATTCGCAAGTTCTAAGGCCCTCAAAAGCTGCTTATCAGAAAATTTTGATGGGGGTAAACCAAGAAGTAAGTTTTCTCTTAGTGATCCATTAACAACGAATGGGTTCTGAGTGACATATCCAACTATGCCAGGATGTAACTTCGCCAACAGTCTCGGATTATGTCCGCTGATGGTCACTTCCCCAAAAGAAGGATCAAGGACACCTAAAATCAAATCCGCTAATGAAGTCTTGCCTGCACCTGATGAACCCACAATCGCTACTGCCGTTCCAGGTTTAATCGATAAACTCAAGTCAGAGAAGAGATCTATCTGCTGGTTGGGATATCGGAATACAAGATTCTTTATGGTCACCCCTAAACCTGAATCCGTGCCAGCTGGCAGTAAGACAGTTGCAGTTGGTTCAATCTTGTCGTCTGTCTCTGTCAGCTCGTTCAGAAGTTGAGCCAGCCTTAGTGTCGGACGAGCAGACGCTAAACTCCCCTTAATATGAAGCAATCCATGTTGAATACGCAAAACAGCTGGTGCAATTCGAAACCCTGCAGCCATGAAAAGAACTAACATCGCAATGGCCTGAACAGCGTTATTCATAATAAATGCAAATGCTCCTAATATTAGAGCGCTTAATACAAGAGTCGCTTCCATTACATATTTAGTCATACTTGGCATAAATGAAAGCTCAGCTGCAGTTTTAGCAAGTTGATATCTTAAATTCTTAATTCTGGTTAACTGATCGCTTAGGCTTCCCTGCACAAAACTTTCACGATAGGTCCCTAGTAGTTCGACTAAAGCTGTCGTAGAAGCGATGTTGAGTTCAGTATCAAGAGAACCTAATTTGCCAGCTCTAACCGTTAACAGGCGATGAAGAGAATAGGCAACTGAAGCGAATATCAAAAGACTCACCACAGATAGAATTGGCTCAACAACAAATAAGCCTGATGTCAGAATGATTAGAAGAAAACCATCTGAAGCCAAGCTAACCGTTGACGCAATAACTCCAACAGTTAAAGCATTAACCCCAGCCGTTGTAGCAAAGATTAATTCTTGTTGTGTGAATTTCTTTATAAACAGAAATGAGTGAGAAAAAGCTCTTTCAATCAAATCTCCTGAGAGGCGTGCGCTTCGCTCGCTTAGAAAGTACATTATCTTGCGATTTATAAAGACAGAAATTACCGTCTTAAGAATTAAGATGAACGCTGCAAAAAGTGCAATAACCACAGCCTGAGTTCTAAACCCTAAATTATCTAAATGGGTGAAATTGAGGAGAGAGTTGAGTGTGTTACCGGGATTCTGCGACTGAATCCCACGAACAGATAGGGCTCCTAACATGGCAATTGCGGCTATGCCAATCAAATCAAAGATTCCGAGAAGGAACTGTGCAACAGAAATTAAGGTTAATTTCTGCTTTTCACGCTTGGTGAGAAGATTCCAAGCGCTTATCACTACATCAAATCTTGAAGAGTCCATGTCTCACCATCATTCAAAATGGGAACTAGTTAGGTGCCAGTGCTTAGGATAAAGTCTACTTGGACCGGTGGCGGATTTAAACCATGGTATTGGTGCAACGACATGTTGAGATTTTGATTTGTATGCTCCCCACCAACTGAAGGTTGAATTTGCAATCACATAAGCTTTCCCTAGGCTCATAATTTCGAGGAGCCCTGCAGATGTAATTCCAGAGTCATCAATGACTCTGATTGAAAGGTTTGGCTCAGATGCAAAAAGTTGCTTAGCTGATTCTGGTTCGTCCGAAAAAAGCCAAATGTTTTGGAGGTCAGTTGTAGAGCGAATGTATGCAATGCCGTTTCGGTAGTACTCGACACTTAGCAATCCAAAGGTATCTTCATTCTTGTAATCACCACGGCGCACATGAACCACGATTGGATTTTCTATTCTTGCTAACTCCTTAAAGTGGATGTACTCGGACGGCTCACACTTTAGTTGATCAATCACATTAGGAATCGTGTCAGCCCAATGATTTGATTGAAAATAACCAGACAATAAAATGTTTTTTTTCCTATGTAGCTGCGAATACCCTAAATTACTTGGAGCAACGAGATGAATTCTCTTTTTGTAATTGATGCTCAAAAGTAGGTGGGTGGCGAGCACAATCACTTTATTGATTAGTACATAAATAATTGACTTGTTACTTTTACTTTGACTTCTGAGAATGAATCCATAACATCTTGAGACTAATCCATTCGGCCAGATTTTCCGATTCGAAAAAGAAATCTGTTCGGAAAATTGGTATTCGTCAAGTTCGGGCTTACCGTTTGCGAGCAGACGCGTTCTCTCTTGTCCATACTCCACTATGAGTTTTTCATTATGTTCAAGAAGGCTTAGGGCAGCCGCAATCTGAAAAAGTTGATTCCCCAATCCGCCCACTAGGTTAAGGATTATCACTTTAGTCCAAGTTTTGTTTGTAAAATTTTCTTTAACCCGAAAACTACATCTTTAGTGTATCTCCCTTGAAAAATGAGGCTTCCGATAATTAACATTATTTTTGGCAGGTAACGCATCGGCAGGTTATGAAAGCTTGACATAGCGAGGCGAAGAATAATCAAAATTGTGACCCTACGTGCCTTGTTTTCTTGCCCAGCAAGTATGGCCAGAAGTTTCTGCAAAACAGGAACTAAGTCTTCAATTGCTTTTCTATTTTTTGTTAATCTGCTACCGGAGTGATCAACATAACTATAAAGAACTTCTTTGCTAAACCTATATCGTAACTGTGAAATCTCTAGAATGGCGAAAAATAGCTGGTCTTCGGCCATTCGGTATTGAGAAAACTCTTTGCCTTTCAATAGCTGAGTTGGGAATATCATTCGCCATAATCCAAGATTTTTGCAAACCACGCCTATCAAGTCCAAGTCATTGGATGTAAAAAGTGGAGCTTCTGAAATTGCATTTTTTAAGATTACATATTGTCCAATGAGAATCTCGTCATGAAAGATACTTTCTTCTATCAGGTCAAACACATTAGAGAGATTTGGCAAATCATCGGAATCCCAAAAAGCTATTAAGGGAGTCTTGACTTCGGACATTCCTTTGTTTCTCGCAAGCCCTGGTGAATTGAAACTTCCGATACGGCTAATCAAGTGATCTGAATTTAGATTTGTTACGAATTGTTCAAATATTTCTATCTCGTCAGCATCAGAACTATCGAGGATCAGCGCCACCCTTAAGGGATAAGTTTGCGCCAGATGCAGCCATGTCGCTAAGGGAAACATTCTATTCCGAACATCTGTAACAGGCACGACCGCAGTCAATACAAATTTATCGCCTTGAAATTGTGCCATGAGCAAATTCTATTATGAAAAGGGTAGTAATTTGACGTCGGGTGCTACTCTTCTCAAGTGATGAAGAAGGTGGTGACCCTTAAAAATTTATCTTTCGCTGTAGATACAGATGGCGATCACTATGGAATCGAATTTTGGGAGTCTTTAGAGGAAAGAAGGTGGGAGCCAGATACCATTGATTTTATTGAGAGAGAGATTAATTCGCGTACTCTGCTTATTGATGTGGGCGCAGCAAATGGTTCTATTTGTCTCATGGGAGCCTGCTTAGGCGCACGTGTCGTCGGTTATGAACCTAATCCTACTGTTTATAACGTGTGTCTTAGAAATATTGCTCTAAATCAAGGAATTTCTGAATCGATATTGTTAAAACTTGCTGCTGTGTCCAACGTTGAATCTGAATTACTTTTTGAGGTTGGTTCAAATTCTAATGTAATTACGGAGATATCCGTTGGCAAACATTCTGATCCTCACACAGTGATTCCGGTGCTAAGTCTGGCAAAAGAGCTCAAAAGCCATGCAAGACAAAATGAAAAAATTGTTGTTAAAATGGATATAGAGGGAGCTGAATTTGCAATTTTGCATGATCAATCAACTCTTCAGGCTTTAAAGCTCCACAGAGTTAAACTACTCCTTGCTGTACATCCCGGATTTTACCGACCTATTGGGACAAGTAAACTTTTCCGAAAGCTTAGAAGCAGAATATTTATTCTTAGAAATTTTCTTGAAGCAACAAATTTATTTGATGAGCTTTCAAAATATGCAGATGTTTATCGAACAAATCTTAATCCTATTAAGTCCAACAGAATATTCGCACTCCTAGTTATTGCGAGTTATCACGAGTTTATTCTTGACTTTTCTAAAAACGACTAATCATTTTTGGTATCAGTTTAGAAATCTCAACAGCATGATCGATTTTACCTGACCAAACTTCGATTAATCTTGGCGCAGAATTCTTAACATGACTTGTCCTTCTGTCAGTCGACTCAACCCCGACCTCAATAGTGCGGATTGTTTCTAGGTAGTTAGAAGTTATTTCATAATCCCAATCTTCTAACCAATAATCTATTCTCTTTTTCATTTGAGATTGAAAATCCATTATGTCTGCTTCGGATGAATCAACCCAATCCACAGGGCGTGAGTATGATTCCGCTTTTTGTCTTGTGCTGATACTCGGACCATATGAGAGTAGCTTCTTGGAAAATCCATGCGGTAAGACCGTTAGAAAATCTCCATCGATGATCGTGATGCCGAATCTATTTTGCTTGCTTTCGACTACTTGAATCAATGTTTTATGAAAAATGCGAGGGAATGGAACAAAACTTCGAGAATGCATTTCGATTAAGTCTGAAGAGTAAGTGCATCTAACGACGAGATCGAACTGACCAAGTGTTCCAGTTTTAGATTCTAATAACCACCCATCAGCTATCTCTACTAAGCTGCTGACTTCAGTTCCTAGCTTAACCTCTACTTTCTGTTTTGCCAGCATATCTTCGAGAATTTCACGCAGGACATCCATGTCAATAACTCCTTCACCGCAAGTCCACAAGCCACTAATGTTTTTAACTTTGACCCCATTCGATAGTACTGGTCCGTCAGTAACTAAACTTATTTTGATTCCTGCTATGGCGCAAAACTCTACAAATTCACTTGGGTCTACTTTTGATGAATGATTTGAGATCGCATAGTAATTTGGAAAGCCACTGTAAACTGCATCACCAAAAACATTACCAAACTCTTTGAATCCCAAAATTGATTGCCTTGCCGTTGCCAAGTCTCTCGGGTAATGTAACCCTAAATGTAATCTGTTTTGGCTTCGTGGTGTTGCTCCCTGTAAAATTGAAGGGTTTTTTTCAAAAAGTGTCACTGCATGTAATTCTTTGGCTAATTCCACAGCTGCCGTAACCCCAAATATCCCTCCTCCGATTACCGCAATTCTCATATAGGGAGCTCATTTGACAAAAAAAAGTTACCGCTGATTTGTTTTGAATCGGTGAGTAGTTCAATTATTTTTGAGTTTACTTGGTTAATTTGTAGCAATTCTCCTTGCGCACGGGACCTGTGTTTGTTCTGTGTTTCTCTACTCATTTCTCCAAACATTTTGCTCTTTTCAATTGCCGTTGGTTCTATGATAAATATTGCTTGCGCCGTAGGAACTCGTAAAGAATAGGACTTAGCGGCAACCGATAATGCGGCTTTGCTGGCAGCATATGCGACATCAAATGAGTTTCCCTTCGCAGCGCTGGAACTTACAAAACACATTCTTCCGGTTGCGTTTAAAGCTTTTTGTAGCCCAGGCAGAATAGATAGGACTCCAATGACATTAATCTGGAACACTTTCTCAATTTCAGAGTATGTTGCAGATTCAATCGGTATTCCGGAGGTAGTGCCAATGAACGAGACTATATAGTCATATGTTCCAGGTACAAGAGATTTGCTAAAATTCTCACAACTTTTGGCGTCTCGTAGATCTAGTTGGAAGGTTTTGCTATGCCCAAGCGTATTTCTCGGTTCCTTATCCAAATTAGAAACAGTCACGTCGACTTCTGTTTGAATGACTTTAGCCCTCGAAATCAAATCTGGCGCTAGAGAAGAATTTGCACCTAGGATCAACATTCTTTGGTGAGTTTTCACTAGATTACTCTATGTGAAACGTGGCGTTCCCGAAAGCATATTGAGAAAATTTGTGAATTTTAGAAATAAGTTACCAGGTTTAATAGTTCGCCTCAGGCGCGCTTGGAACAAAAACAGGACGAGTTCGCCGTTCATTTCTGGAGACGCTATCGCTGAACTTGTGGATTACGCACCATTTGGGAAGAACGGAGAAGTAGAGCACGTTGACTTGGAACGACTTTCCCTCGCAAAATCTATTTTTATTCCAGCACATTTACTCTCGAATTTTACTGAAATGTATGGAGGTTATGTAAATGCCTCAACTCTCGTTACAGGAAATAGCGATGAGAATTTCATTAGTCTTCCAAATCTTCCTGAGTCAGTTCAAGTTTGGATTGGACAAAATATCGCTATTGGTTCGAAATCTGTGGGTAAAATCGAACTACATACTCTGCCTATTGGATTGGAAAACTTGGCTCTTGGCAGATCGGGAATTCCTAGGTATTTTAAAGTGTCCTCACCAGAGATTAGAAACAGGGTTTTTGTTCCGCCAATGTCACCAACTAACCCTATTCGGAAAAACGTTCTGGAGGATATCAAAACAACTTCTGGAAGTTTCGATGTATACACTGAATACTTGCTTCCGAAGAACTACTTCACTCTGGCGAATAGATATCGATTTGTACTTTGTTTAGAGGGAAATGGATTTGAAAACCACCGAGTTTGGGAAACGTTATACCGAAATGGATTCCCTGTTATGTTTCGAAGCACGTGGTCTCTATCACTTCAGCCATTAAATCTTCCTATTTTCTATATCGATAATTTGGATGACTGCTCAATTGAAGCACTTACAGAATTTGAATTGCGGAACCAGCATTTTCTGGCGCAGGGTAAAGCGAGCCTCTGGACAAGTTACTGGTCAAAATTGATATCCGGGGGTAAAGGATCTGATCTTGGGTGAAACTAACCTGATATTTGTCATTGTTTACCTGAATTCGCCGCCGCCTGAGTACGCGTTGCAAAACATGCGGCGGCTCAATAAACTATTTCCAAATTCTAAACTTGTTTACGTTACTAATATTCTTACAGTTTTACCCACTGACATAGATGCCATGATTTTTGAAGTCTCGACAGAAAAATACCAGCCCATATTTGAAACTCATTCCTTTAATAAAAGCTTTAGAAATGGCTTCTGGCAATCTTCTTTACTTCGCCTGATTATTCTTTCTGAAATTCACGCATTACTTGGGGGTGGACCTATTCTGCATCTTGAAGCAGACGTCTTGTTAATGCCCGATTTCCCCTTAAATAGATTTATAAAAAGCAGAAAACTTATGTGGACGGCATTCAATTCTGAAGTTGACGTGGCTGCTCTACTTTACTCTCCAAGTCTGGAGGCTACCGAATTCTTCAGTCTGAGACTGCGCGAAATGTTGGCATTAGATTCCGCTCTTACAGACATGAAAGCTTTGGCTCGTTTCCGAGAACAATTTCCTGACAAAGTCGCTTTGCTGCCGTCAAGTGATTCAGACTTTACTTATGACGACTTCCGATGTTTATTTGATGGAGCGATATTTGGGATGTGGCTTCTAGGTCAAGATCAACGAAACCACTTCGGTAGATTGGTTCGGTTTAAAGATCTTCAAGAGTCAAAATATAAAATTGCGGGAAAGACAGTGTTGTATCGAGATCGTAGTTTGAGATTAAACACCGATGGCGAATCTTCTATACCTTTAGTCAATCTGCATGTGCACTGTAAAGATCCTCGGATTTTCAATATAGACGACAAAGTCTTAAAAAATCGAGTTAGGCAGTCTCGAAGTCGTTTCACCTTTCCAATCTTTAGTGCGAAAATCTTTCTGGAACTGCTTCTGACGGCGATAAAAATGGGTGAACTCAAATCGTTTGTTTTGCATTTTCCGGTGATAGGCAGACTACTAAAGTTTTCCCGCACTATTTTTTCTCAAATTCGCTAGAATTCTAGTATCCTCGGCCTGCATAGAATGGAGTCTCGTGAGAATACTGGTGACCGGCGCTGCGGGGTTTTTAGGCTCCCATCTGACTCAACGCTTATTGAGTGACGGGCATGAGGTAGTGGGTCTTGACAACTACTACACGGGGAAAAAAGAGAACCTCAATCAGTGTATCGGTGATGCTAATTTTGAAATGATTAGGCACGACATAACATCGCCCCTTGATGTTGAAGTCGATGGAATATTCAATCTTGCGTGTCCAGCTTCGCCTGTTCATTACCAGCGTTACCCCGTACAAACAATTAAAACTAACGTACTGGGCGCTATCAATATGTTGGATTTAGCAAAGCGATTAGAGTGTCGAATCCTGCAAACTTCAACCAGTGAAATCTATGGTGATCCTAAAATTTCTCCACAGGATGAAACTTATTGGGGTAACGTGAATCCTATTGGTGTGCGTTCATGTTACGACGAAGGTAAGCGTGCAGCCGAGACACTTTTCATGGATTATCGTCGTCAGTTTAATGTAGATATAGCGATTGCTAGAATTTTCAACACTTATGGTCCTCGCATGGCTATTGAAGATGGACGAGTTGTGAGCAATTTTATTGTACAAGCGCTAAGGGGCCAGCCTCTTACGATCTACGGTGATGGTAGTCAAACTCGCTCTTTTTGTTTTGTATCTGACCAAATAGATGGTTTAGTTTCATTATTTAATAGTGATAGCCATGGTCCAGTTAACATAGGTAATCCTAAAGAATTTACGATGATTGAACTTGCAGAGCTGGTGCTAGAGTTAACACATTCAAAATCGAAATTAGTGCACTTACCGTTACCTTCTGATGATCCGCGGCAACGAAAGCCAGATATTTCACTAGCAAGAAGTATTTTACAGTGGGAGCCTAGAATTCAGTTGCAAGAGGGATTAGTCGCGACGATAGAGTATTTTGCAATGAGAGTTAAACTCGAATAGATGATGCAGAGCCTGACTGGCTAACGACAGACTTTCGGAGTCTTGCCATTCTAATTCTTCGCATAGGTGCAGTGGCCATGAATAAATCGTCGGTACTTAGAAATATTGGTTTATTTAGTTGAGTGAAATATAAAGCCCCTTCTCGATTGATAATGTACGCGTGTGCACCTGGGCGTATATCTGCAAAAACAAAATTAGAACCTAATCCTGCTCTTTCCCTGACCAAGATTTTTCGTGACGTCGGTGAGCGGAAGAAGATGGACTCAATTCGGCCATAAAGGCGCAAGAATCGATCATAAAGGTTTTCAACGGTTATATAGAGCGTTTCGCGCCAAGTGGTTTTCAAAAAACCAAGTTGCAAAAAATCTAAACCTGTATTTCTAAATTCTTCCAAGTCGAAATTCAGAGTCCGATTTGAAACAAAGAAATCATCTTCCAGAATAAGCGCGAAATCATCCCCACTTTCGATTAGTTGTAGCATCGCTTTCCTGTGTGATTCCCAGCAAGCAGCAATATTTGGGGTCGTAAAAATTTCTGATTTTACCTCTTGTGATTTCACCGCATCGACGCGCCTTAGCGGAAAATTTACTTTATGGGTCTGCGCCATACAATCTTGCCATCTATCAACTCTGTCTTCTAGGTTGATGACGAATATACTAAGCACCATGATGCACAATATACATGGGCTTTGGCTGCAAGCTAAGCATGCATGCAAGAAACAAAAAAGTGTTTTACTCTTGTTGCTGTATTTACAAGCGAGGAGTGCCGAGCGATCCTTTGATCTGGATGAAAGTGAATCCTTGCAGCAATCTCTCCCAGCCAAGCGCATCCACATACTTGTAGTAAACTCGATTTATTACGTTCTTTTGGCGCAAATTTGTATCAATTCTTTTCTAAAGCATAATCCGCACTTCAATTTTGTAATTCACACTGATAGTCGATTGGTTAACATTCTACGTAGAAGATTTAAGTTTCTCATTAACTTCAATCGCGTTGAAGTTATTGAAGACTTAGATCAGGAACTTACTTGGCAACGATCCAAGCTTGGTGTTATTTTGGCCATGAACGGGACCAAGGACATTTTCATGGACGCTGATTTGAGGTGGAATGGTCCGCTAACTGAGACTAAGGGAATTACATTTTATCTGCAGGAGTTCTCGCTAGGTAGTTCAGATCTTTACACCAGCGCTTTCCCAAACTACGGACTTATGCCTGATCACCACATGTACAACTTATCTTTTTTCACATTTGGTGGGAATGTGCTTTCTGTCTCAGAAATTGATGAAGTATTATCGCTACAGCAAGAGATTGAGCAACTAGTTTCAGAGTCTTTAGCCCCTTCCGACATCCTGGCAATCCGCAGAATGTCGGAACAACTAGCCCTAAGTATCGCTGTCTGTCGTTTTTCTACATCTGTAAGTACGCTAAAATCAGCTGATCAGAGAAGTGATGGTGACTTCGTAGAATCATGTTATTTCGGTGCAACGGGCCTGACTTTTTAGAAATAAAAAAGCGGAGATGGTAAGTTACTTCAATGAGAGTTCCACTTGCTTCGACGGGATTGCGCGCCAAGGATATTCAGGCCGCGATAGATGTAATGACTTCCGGACAGCTCACTATGGGTTTGAAGGTCAGAAATTTTGAAACACAAATGGCTTCCTATTTGGGCGTTAAACATTTTGTGATGGTTAATTCTGGTTCATCGGCTAACCTAGCAATTATTGAGGCTTTACTCCGCCCCGCGGTCGGCAAGCCAAATTTGATTTCTGGTGATGGGGTTCTAGTCCCTGCGATTGCTTGGCCGACAACTGTCTGGCCACTTGTTCAACTTGGTCTTGACCCCGTATTTGTTGACATTGATCCGAAAACACTCGCTATGGATTTGGCGTGTGCGGCGGAGGTAATAGCCCAGAACCCTCACGTAAAAGCGCTTTTCCCTATTCATACGTTGGGATTGGGAATTTCTTATCGTGATCTCGATGAGTTCGCAAAATTACACGATTTGATTTTGATTAATGATGTTTGCGAGTCATTAGGCAGCTGGAATGGCCACGTACATGCTGGTACTTCTGGTATTGCGGGCTCGTTTTCATTCTACTTTTCTCATCACCTAACAACCATGGAAGGTGGCGGTGTTGCTACTAACAGCGATGCGTTTGCAGATGACTTGAGATCTATTCGGTCTCATGGATGGTCACGAGACCGCTCAGACTTTGCTGATTGGGCCCAAGACCTTTCAGTAAATGATTCAAGATTTCTTTTCATTTCAACAGGTTACAACATACGGCCGATGGAAATTCAAGCAGCCATAGGATCTTCACAACTCGAGGATATTTCTGATTTTATAAAAAGAAGATGCCTTAATGCACAGAGAGTTGCAGAGGCTATAAATGGTGATTCTCTTGAGTTGATTGGTTCGCATGTTTTTGAAAATCAAGCAAGGAGTATGCGCCACTCCTGGATGATGCTTCCGATTATGGTTAAGGGTTTAGATTCTATCCAGCGAAAACGTGAAATAGTGCGTTTGCTGAATTCTGAAGATATTGAAACACGGCCGGTATTAACAGGAAACTTTCTATCTCAACCTGCCCTACAAAAGATTCTAGGGCATCGGGTTAGCGCTAGTGAATTTCCTCAAGCCACATTTGTGGCCGATAATTGCTTTCTCATAGGTAATCACCATGATTTCACAGACGAACAAATTGCACACATTATTCAGGTTCTTTCGACTGCTTGATAAATGATATGAAGGTTATTGCCTCAGGTTTGACCGGCACAATAGGGCGTTTTGTTGAAAATGTGAATGGATACGTTGGCGACGTAAGGAATCCCTCTCTCTACACTCAACTAGAAGGATACGACTCATTTTTGCATCTTGCTGGAATAGTTGGTGTTCAAAATGTCCAAGACGCTCTCCAGGAATCCTATGAAATCAATGTCACTGCAACACTTACATTGGCTCAGGAGTGTTTAAAACGTAATTTCTCACAATTCGTCTATGTCTCAACCTCACATGTTTACGGAACATCGGGAAATAAAATTATTGAAAGTGCAGTATTAAATCCAAGAACGGATTATGCAAAACAAAAGTTAGAGGCGGAGCTCAGACTTAGGGATCTATTTAAAAAAGAGTATTCTAATCTTGTTATCGTCAGGCTCTTCAGTATTTTAGGTGCAGGTATGCCTCCATTCACTCTTGGGGGACTTCTCGATCAAATATCTTCCCACGGAAATCGGCAAATTTCTTTTAGTGATGACCAAAGAGATTTTCTCTCTCCAGATCAAGCGGCAAAGGCGCTTAAAATTATTGCAGAGAATAATTGGAAGGGTGACGAAACCATAAATTTATGTACCGGGAAGAGTTTATCTGTAAAGGCAGCCTCGAAAATCTATCTGGCCAGCCAAGGTCACTTCCTGGAGGAAGAAATTTTCAAATTAGGGAGTTCGGAAGTTCCAATAATCGTTGGTGACAATTCGAAATTGAAAGAAGCTATTCCTGGCATTATTGAAGTAATTGATACATTCAAACCATCCAAGAGTGCAGGCTGATTGAATTATATTGGGATTCATTCTCAAATCTATTGATTAAATTTACTAAATCACCATTCTTATTTCTCTCAACCCCAATGTTGCTGAATTTAAGCATTTTTGTACTGCCGGGTCTTTCCTTTCTCAAAAACTGTGCATAAGGTTCAAACTCGGCGCAGATTGGCGATGCTGCGTTTGGATTCACCGAACTCATAAACAGTTCGATAAAACCTGAAAGGTCACTAACATTAAAGTAATCTAGGCATTCGTTCAACAGTTTAGGTTGAAAGAGCATGTGATGTGTAATGTGAGAATTCTTTAGGTTGCTAAAGTTGTAATTGACTGTCTCTAAAAGTTTATAATACTCTCGATTATACTCATAAGACTCCATAAGAATCTGGGTCCCTAAAGTATCTAGCCACACCTGATCTCTTAGAATGATTGTGTCAGAATTCACTGCAAGAACTCCCGCAGCGTTACTGCGCAGGCAGTAAGAGACAGTGAGAAATTGCTGGAGTGTCCAACCATAACGATCCTTCATAATGTTCTTAATCAAAGTTCGACTCAGAGTATCTATTTCTCTATCTTCGGAGAGTATTTCGATGCTTAAGTGATTGGAAATATCTGCTAGTAATTCAAAAAAGAAACTTAATTGAGCCTCAGGTACAATGACAATCACTTTAGACACTGGATTTATTGAGTGCTTTCGGGCTCTTTCAATTGCGTAAACCAAAGTTGAACTATCTTTATTTGTGGAGATAAAGAGCAATTCTATTTTTGGTAGTTGCTGGCTATTTGGGATAATTTCAGATGCATAATTAGAACTTTTTATGAATCTTAAAAGTAGAGGGAAGCCTTGAAATCGACGAATCAGAAAATATGGTACCAATTGAAGAGCATTGAATAAGTTCGGAGTTTTATCAACTCTTGAAAAGTGAGTAATGTAGCTATCGAGAGTTAGTCTCAATTCACGCAAGATCTTTTTTATCACTTTTTTACGAGTTCCTTTACATGATTCAGGGAATAAACTTCAATTACTTTTCAAGTTGATTGTTTAGACATACACGCAAATCTTATCTACCTAGGTCTACGTTTAAGGTGAAACTAGAGTGGGCCCTGTCGGGATCGAACCGACGACCCACGGATTAAAAGTCCGTTGCTCTACCGGCTGAGCTATAGGCCCCCCTGCGAAGCATACTTGTATGCTTAACTAATCAAGCCCATGAATTATGCCAACTTGCCTAATCTTATGCCAATTTGAGAGTGCCTGCGTAACAGATAAGTGACAGATTCAAGACCTAAGTCTAGCCCATTGCCTATTTGCCATAGCTATAAGCCAAACTCAGAAAATGAATAGAAAATTCATAATTCATTCCCTAACAGCCAGGTAGTTTGTAGTTCTAAAACACTCATCCAGTTCGGAGTATTGCGGGATGCGGACTGGTCCGCTATCTGAAATCCGATAGAGGGCGAAGCCAGCATCTGTAAGCAAATACCAAAAATCCTGAAAGAAAGTTCTTGTATCAATATTGCAACCACCAAATTCAAATTGAACCACTTGAGCCAGGGTCAATGTATTCAATCCACCCATTAGAACGTCTAATTCATGTCCTTCTACATCCATTTTTATAAGGTTTGGAACAACTTTCCTAGAGCTAATCCATGAATCCAAAGTTACAACATCAACACTTTCTGCTTGACTGAAGTCAGTACCAAAATGTTCAAGTCTGCGTTTCGTTAGGGATGCCAGTCCACTTCCTGGAGTATTCGACCACAAAGTTTCTTTTGAATTTGTGATACCTAGAGCGAGGGGGATAACAACCACCGAATTATCTTCGATAAATCTTTCTTCAAGTTTATTACGGGCTGCCGAACTAGGTTCAAATGCAAAGACAGTGGCTTCAGGAGCATACTCTCGAATAGCTTCAGAATATAAACCAATATTGGCCCCAATATCTAGTACTACAGGTTTTTTAATGCCACTTCGAGATATGAAATCAAGTGCTATTTTTGCCTCAATTTCAGTGCTACCTCCCCCAGAGCCCTTACCCTGCATGTTCTGCAAATCAATCTCAAGTATGGATGGAAGTTTGGAATTAGAATTCGCAATTAATTGAACAACTTTGCGGAGTATTTTAAGCAGAATGCGCTTCATAGTTTTGCTCCTCAAACTGATTACGACTTGGGGCATAAGCCGTTAATTGTCTTTTACGGTGATAAGTCTCCCACTTTTTTGTACACAAACTTAACAATAGAAATCCTACAAATCTTACTAGGTGGTTGCATAACTTGAGTAACTATAAGAAGAGTCTCCAGTGTATTAATCGCACAGGACTCCATGTTTTGAAGAGAGTCGCCAAGAAGGTTGAGTAGTCATACTTTCACGCTCAATTCAAAGTGGGCCCTGTCGGGATCGAACCGACGACCCACGGATTAAAAGTCCGTTGCTCTACCGACTGAGCTAAAGGCCCCAATTTTTGGCTATTTTTACGCCCAGTTAATGCGTAAGTACTAAGCCTACCGCCAGAATCTACTTTGAAAATTCACGATAAGATTCGCCCCTCCTCTAGTCCCCATCGTCTAGGGGCCTAGGACATCGCCCTTTCACGGCGGTAACACGGGTTCAAATCCCGTTGGGGACGCTGGAAGTAGATAGCGATATCTCTTCTATTTAAAAAGATTGGCCCAGTAGCGCAGTTGGTTAGCGCGCCGCCCTGTCACGGCGGAGGTCGCGGGTTCAAGTCCCGTCTGGGTCGCGACTCTTTCTTTCACTTCGGCTGGGTAGCTCAGTTGGTACGAGCGTGCGACTGAAAATCGTGAGGTCGACGGTTCGATCCCGTCCCCAGCCACCAGAACTTTCTTAAAACGCAATCTCTTTCCGATCTCCATTAACTCTTCGCACTGGCACAAATTAGGCTCATGACTGGGATTTCAGATTAAAGGGGCTGCAAAGCCACCAGATAGATCCCTAGAGAATTAGTGGATGTCCCGAAATGTTCTGTCCTGCGATATTCATACTAGATCATATAGGGCTTGATTAGCGCTCTTACCGATTTTTCTATCTCTAGAATTCTTGAATACGGCAAGTGATTTTTAGAGTGAACTTTGTCAGTTAAGTTTTTCCAAGCATATCTAGAAGTCTTTTATTCTAGAAGTAAGGATTAACCCATTTTTTAGATCTTTAACCTCTTTAAAATTCGAATGAGCTAATGTCGAGGATTGAAAGGATCAAGTAATTTCAATCTCTGATTTGCTTCTTCATTCTCTGAAAGTGAGCTGTTAGTCAAATTAGCAATAGCAAGCCATGCAAAGTAGCTCCGCGGTTGCTTTGCTGTGATGCTAAATGCGATATCTCGAGCGCTTGCGCTTTGCTCTTTTAGGGCTCGCTCTAAGGTAAGTTCCATATAAAAGATTGGTGCGCCCATAGCCTCCGCGCTCTTGATAGCGTCTTGAAGAGAGACTAATCCGGATTTCTTAAACTCAATATCGGCTCTAAGTGGCAGAAATGCCGCTGAAAAGCCTAAGAAGGCGCCCAGAAAAGCTAAAAGAGCAATTTTAGGAGGTAGTAGTTTCCCTTTAAGTTTGACCGATATCTTTCGATCCGATGAGGCCAAACTCTCCTGCTTTGAGTTTATATGTGTGTACGATAAAAGTGCGCCAGTTAAGAGGAAACCCCAAATTCCTACCCCTATTTGATTAATGCTAACCAAGGCTTGGACTACATATCCAACCCAGGTGCTAAATAAGCCAGTGAATACAGGATCAAATTGCTTTAATGAGAGTGCAAACTTCAAACTTCGATAGGCGCAGTAGAGAAAAATTGAGACAAAAACCAACCCTAATGGAAAACCTCCACCAGATGAGATATCAAGAAAAATATTGTGAGCTGTATTAGCAGTGCGATCAGGACCCGTTCTTAGCGTCGAAATTTCACCTCTTGCTTGGCGATACCAGTCACCATAAGAATCTATTCCGACGCCTATAAAAGGCTTCATCAGAGTCATTTCCCAACCAGCATGCATATAGTCTTCTCTGAAAGTTACTGAGGGCTGAAAGAGAAGAGCTGCCAATGGACCTCTATTTCTCAATCCAAATAGAGTCATGACTAATCCAACTACTAACAACATGCTAAACGTTGAGACTTTTAGTAAGGCACTCTTTGCCACCGAGAGTTTAAGTAAAATGATTATTGAAATTCCTGCAACAATCATCATTATTCCCTGAATTGATCCTGTAGACCAGGTTATTGGGATATCTATTAAGATTAGAATTAAAGAAAGTGCTTTCCACTTTGATTCAATCTTAGGCATCAATAAGATAGAGAAGGCAGCAATTGTTGAAAGCCCAAAGAAAGCTGATAGAAAGTTTATATTTCCAAGTGTTCCGAAAGTATCAAAACTACTCCAACTAATGGGATCGTTGCCTGACAATTGAACTAGACAGTAAAGTGTCATTGGAATTGCAGTCAACAAGAGTGTCTTTAATAGCCTAATGCCAAAGTCGGGTAGTGAAACAACCGTTGCCAATAAAAGAACTATACAAAAAGAGAAGTAAGTCAAAAGACCAGTATTACGTCCAAATTGACCCCAAATTTGCTGATTTAGTGGTGCTCCGCTAAAAATGAAGGTAATCAGGGAGAAAAAGACAAATAGGGCTATAAGAATATAAATTGTTCTAAACTCTTTGAAATTACTAAGTGAAACAATCTGCGAGAACATTAAGAGAAGTGAAAATGAAACTGTTGATAGTGCAACCATCTTAATTAACGAAATTGGATCATAGTTTGCACTTGGGCTTATGATTAGTGAAATAAGTGGACCACTAAATAATAGCAATTGACAAATTCTATGCATTACAAGCTGTTTGAACATAACTTGAGTACCAACTTTCGCTTAAAAATGTTTTACTCCACGTTCATGCCCTTCATATCTTACGCCTAAGGCGCTAATTATGCTGGATTGGCACGAAGTAAGGAATAAAAGTAAATGCTGGAAGGTATTGCCACCTAAATATCAGATAGCCAGGTTAGGTTTTAGCCTATTCCTACTTATAGAAACAGTATCAAATTCTATAGATTAGCGATTCAAAATATATGTCACTAATTTGAGTCTCTAGTTCGCGAGAATAAAAGGAATAAGAGACCCCAGATGAAAGCGCCCAATACTGTCAGTACTCTTTCATTGTCATAGGGCGCGTTTGAAATAGCTATCGCAATAAGACAGAAGAATAATGACATTAGCCAGAGACTTAAGACTGCCTGCCTCTTACTTAACCCTGCCCGCATAAGTCGATGGGAGAGATGATCCTGTCCTCCTTGGAAAGGAGATATTCCTCGTCTAAGACGAGAGATAACAGCAACGGAAGTATCAAGGATTGGAATAGCAAGAATCAATACCGGTATCGCAAAGCTGGCACTTAAATAGATTGGGTTTGGATCAAAGCGAATTAAAAGTGTTGCTATCAGTAGACCTAGAAATAGCGCCCCGGCATCTCCCATATAGATACGTGCCGGTGGGCGATTCCATATTAAGAAGCCAATAGTTGCACCCCCCAATACCGCCGCCAGTGCTGCGATAAAGAACTGTCCACCTTGAAAGGCGAGGAGAAATAGAAAGATAGAGGAGATTGCAATAGTTCCTGATGCTCCGCCATCGACATTATCAAAGAAATTAATTGAATTAGTGATTCCCACGATCCATAGGATTGTGATCAAGAGATCGAGAAAGACATTTCCCGAAGGACTTCCTAAGGTATTAGTTGCAATCAATATTCCAGCTATTACCAATGCGACGGCATTTTGAGCTATAAATCGCGGTAATGGGGCAAGCTTCTTAACGTCATCAACTAGTCCTATGAGACCTAGAAGGATAGCAGGAATTAGAAGGGTGTTTGCTAGAGCAAAAGCTGAAGTTCTCCCATTTATGGCAATTGCGCCGTAGGTAATAATTACCACGCCAATAATGATTCCAACCCCACCTAAGTAAGGGATGGGTTCCTTATGTGTCTTATGGGATTCACTAGGTCTATCAACAACATCGAGCGCGGTAGCTATTTTTCGAACCAGAGGAGTTAAAAGGCCAACTAGAGCCACGGATGCTACAAACAATAATAAGTACTCAGCGAGTTCTAGAGTCATTATTTCTTTTTAAAATCTATTAACTTGGTCCGGACTTACGTCGGAACATCTTTGGCGCTCCACCGCCAGATTGATCGCCTTTTACTTTTGAATCTCCAGACTTGCCTTTATTCTGCGGGGAGTTAGCGCTCTTTTTCTTCTCTAAGGCCTCAAGAAATTTCGCCTTTGGGTCTTTTTTAGATTCCTCTGTCACATCACACGCCCTTTTTCTGGTCTATGTTGAGAAGGCTTAGAACTTCTGTTTGGCGATATCTTCTATGGCCACCAAGAGTTCTAATTGCAGTTAACTTTCCCGCCTTTGCCCAGCGAGTTACTGTCTTTGGATCTACTCTAAAAAGTGATGCCACCTCAGAAGGAGTTAAGAGCACTTCGCTCTCTCGATTGATATTTGACATCAATTGACTCCTAAATTCTTCTATTGAGGGATTTGCCCTTTTCGCACCTTATGAGAGGAAGTATCTACCTTTGGCTCCAAGAAAACAAGAAACTACATTGCCTGCTCTAAAGCTGCGACCTTTCTCCATCGCTTAACTAAAGTCTCATATCCCTGGCCAGCTAAGACTCCATCGCCATTTGAAAGTCCTTGTAGTGAGAGCGTGACATCTTCTATCGAGGTATCTGCCTCAAGTCCTGCCTCTCCGCTATCAGTAAGGGACTTCTCTAGATATAAAGCAAGACCGCCATAATCACATTCAAGAATCGATTCTGGATGAAAGATATTGAGCCAGTTGAGAAGATCTGCAATCTCCCCCTCGACCGGGCCTGGACCAAATGCTTGCTTGACTATCTGATGACTTTCGATGCATCGCCTCTTAGCGTTTGAGATATCTGTCCGCATAATTGTGAAAGGTCCATCATCATTTCTTCCTCTTAAGCGCTCCTCTGGGGTAAAGAGAGCAAACCAACGAGGTGGGATCATCCAAGTCTCAGAGAGAATATGCGGGATTCGAAATTCTAGTTCTTCAGAGCTCTGCGCTAGCGCTTCACTTAAACTCTCTGGCATAAAAAATGGCAGAACTGTGCTTGGCAGTGAACTTTTAAAATCCTCAATAGCTGCCCAACATCTTCTTGCAGTTGACCAAGGTGAGACATAGCGCTTGCCATCATGATCAATAATGTGAGCTCCATCTGCTTTAAGAGATGGTGGCTCAGAGAGAATGGTTCTTCTAAGAGCTCGAAGCTGCTCATCGCCTCCGGTATAGCTCTCAATAGAAATTGTCGACCAACGTAGTTGATCAACGGGAGAGAAACTTTCTATCGGTTCATAGACTCTAAGAGATGCAACGTAAGGAGTTGGTCTCATCTAAGAATTACTTACGTGGGATGTAATTACCTTCAGCATATGGATCGAAATCATCATCATCGCCTTTGTCTACCTCACCATGAAGCTCTTTAGAGAGGCGATCGATATCAATATCTTGTGAGCTGTATTTAAGATCGCGAGCTACTTTTGTCTGTTTTGCCTTTGAACGGCCACGCCCCATAGCGAGACCTCCTTAACTTGTCTTCTGTCAGAGGCGCAGATTATCGGTTTCTGACTTTCTCTTCCAATGAAGCCCAGGCCAGGAGATAGGGGTGCCAGGGCCTAGGAGCCTCTTACGTTTATTTAGAAGTAGGCAAGTCAGTCCAATAACCTGGAGCAGCAGGCTCAAAGTCATAGTCGGTATTCGGAAGCGATGATCACCGATAGTTGCTATCGAGCTGAGCCAGTTGATGACAACCAGGGTAAAGGCAGCGCTGCCCCAGAGCCGCTCCAAGCCCCCAGCGATCCAGAGGAACTTAAAGCCCCAGCCTAAGAGAATCAGCCCAAGTATCACCCAGAGCCAGGAGATGAGTTTGCCAGTGGCTCCATAGACCGTATTGACCCCAGATTCACTCTTAATGCTCTCATTTAAAGGATGGTTAACCCTCCAGGGGTTACGAGCCATAGTGCCATTTGCCACTGGGCCAAACCATGGAGACCAATAGAAGAGCGCTTTATTCCAAGAGAGCTTGGCAAATTTTGTTGGATTCTGGAGATACCACTTAAGTACACACTTAACTTTGGCAGAGTCGATTTCAGCTTCATTGCCAACTGCCTCAGGGCATGGCACTCCGTTGTATTTGCCGTTATAGCCCCCAGTTGCATCATCACCTGCCCCAATATTCATGGTGACTCCAAGGTTGGTTGAGATCGCAGTAAATCCCATAGCTTTAGAATTTCTATAAATCATAATTCCTGGAGCAATAAGAACTATTGCCATACTTGCTGAAATCAGTAGCGAGGCGCTCTTTAATGGAAACTTTGCTAATGCCCAGATAGTAAAGAGAACTACCGCAAAGAGAATGAGGCGCGGCTGCATAAAGGTGGCAAGAGCCATACTTATCGAGGCAATAAAGACTTCAGATGAGAAAATTGAATTGCGCTGCCTACGGAAATATCTCATGAGAGCAGCAATGGATATCAGGGCTAATGACGCGGTTGGTAGTTCATATCCAATAGCAATGGTATTTAGAGCAAGGGTGGGATTTAGAGTTAAAATCAAAGCGATAGGTATAGAAAAGTTAACTAACCTTGATTGACGAATCTCATCAACTATAAATGCACAAGCAATGAAATAGAGTAGTGATTGCAAGATAGCGATGAGAGCAAGGGTTGAACCTTGACCAATAAAGCCAATAATCCAGATCAAAATTGGATATCCCGCAGGCCAGTAATGCAGATTTCGCTCACTTGAGAAGAAACCGTCTTTTAGAAGTCCTAGCAGGGATCGAAGATAGTTCTCGGCATCTGCTCCATACCAAACATTAGCTGGAGCGTAATTATTATCTAGAAGGTTCTGTAAGCCACCTGCCATATCCCCATTCCCTGAAGCAAACCAATCAAAGCCTTGGATTCTAGAAATAATTGAGAGCTTAATCAGAAAGGCTATAGCTGGAATAAAAAGTAATCGCCTGCGAAAGGAGGCGCTGCTGCGCTTGATAGGAGCTTTTCCACGTTTGGACATGGGGCAATTCTACAAACTAAAGGGATTCTAAAGGGGAATATCGCGCTGAGTCGGAGTTAGAGCCCACCTTAATTAGCCCTTCCTTTATGAGCAATTCACATTGTTTCTTGGCCGAGCCTAAAAGCTTGGAAGAGGCTAGTAACTCTTCGATAGATTTAAGACTTATACCCAGAGACTTATCAGTTGTTATTAATTCAAATAAGTTATTGACTCCACTCTTCCTAAAATTCTCACCTGCTAATTGTGAATATTTTTTAATAATAGAATGGGCATCCTCGCGACCAACTCCATTCTTAACAGCTAAAGCAAGAAGTTTACTTGAGAGCAAAAAGGGAAGATTTTCCTCTAACTCCCTACCAATAACTTCTCTATGAATTACCAAATCTCTTATGGTGCGCATCGAGGTATCTAGGATTGCATCAATTGTGTAGAAGGAGTCTGCTATCGCAACTCTTCTCACAACGCTACAGGAGACATCTCCTTCATTCCATTGATTACCAATCAGCTCCTGGATCATCACTACATATCCTTTTAGAATTGCAGTTAATCCATTGACTCTCTCGCTTAATCTTGGATTTACTTTATGCGGCATCGCAGATGAACCAACTTGTCCCTCTGAAAAGCCCTCACTTACTAGTCCCAACCCAGACATAATTCTGATATTTGTAGCAATATTTGAAGGAGCGCTAGCTATCTGAGCCAGGGTGGTCAGAACTTCATAATCAATTGATCTTGGATAAATCTGTGAGGGGGCTTTAAGGACATTCCCAAAGCCAAGCTCAGCAGCAATTTCTGACTCTATATCTTGATATGCATCGCCAAATAAATCACTTAAATCCTCACCGGTACCAATAGGTCCCTTTATGCCCCTTAGTGGAAGGCGCTTCTGCAAATCTTCTAAATGTCGAATCGCAAATAGGAGCTCCTCCATCCAGGCCGCTGAACGTCTTGCCATAGTAGTAACTTGCGCTGGAATGTTATGGGTGCGAGCCACCATCGCAAGATCCATATTATTTTTTGAAAAGTCTGCCAGGTGCTTAATTAGCGCCAATGACTTCATCTGAACTAGCTCTAAGGCGCTACCTATTTGAAATAATTCAATATTTTCAGTTAAGTCTCGACTTGTCATTCCAATATGAATTCTCTGATTGCCTGCTAGTTCGTTAAATTCATCTATTCGAGCCATAACATCATGTTTGGTCTTCATCTCACGATCATCAATGCTTTGAAGATTTATTACATCTTTAACTCTTACATATTGTGAAATAACCTCATCTGTTACTTTAAGACCTAATCTCTTTTGAGTTTTAAGTACTGTGATCCATAGATCTCGCTCTGATTTAATTTTAAACTCTCTCGACCAGATAGTTTTCATCTCCTGCGATGCATATCTCTGTCCAAGTAAACTCATAGATTTGCACTCTCTGCTGCCCAGGATGAATCAATCATCTCTTTCAAGGTAGCTACTGGCTTCCACCCTAACTCTCTTTCAATCTTTTCTATTGATGCAATTAATTTAGGGGAATCACCTGCGCGAGCTGGCGCCACAATAGGGTTGATATCCTGACCCAGAGTCTCTGATATCTGGTTCATCATCTCTTTAACTGAATAGCCTCTTCCAGAGCCGACGTTATAGATAGCGCTAGTAAAGCCTGATTCACATCTCTTAAGAGCTGCGATATGAGCTTTGGCTAGATCTTGGACATGGATGTAATCACGGATGCAGCTGCCATCAGGGGTGGGATAGCTTTCGCCATAGATCTCTGGTCGATCACCTGATTTAAGAGCAGAGAAGACCTTAGGTACTAAATTATCCTTTGAATTATCGCCAAATTCAGGAATCGCAGAGCCAACTACATTGAAATAACGCAGTGATATATGAGAGATTTTCTCAGCTTCTCCCACGGTAGTGATTAGCTGCTCTGATAACAACTTCGTTTCCCCATATGGGGAGAGTGGAACGGTGGCATCGCTCTCCTCAACTGCATCCTTATCATTTGGAGAGTAAACCGCTGCGCTAGATGAGAAGACTATTGTTTTAACTTTCTTTACTGACATAGCAGCAAGGATATTTAGAGTTCCCCCGACATTATTCTCATAGTACTTAAGAGGGTTTGTAACCGATTCCCCTACTGCTTTCTTTGCAGCTAGATGAATTACTGCATCGATGCCATGCATAGCTTCAATTAACTTCTCTCGATCTAAAACATCTCCTTCAACAATATCTCTAAATTTTCCATCAATTCGTCTATGAAGACCATTTGAGAAATCATCATAGATGCGAACGCTATAACCTTCATTTAGAAGTTCATAAGCAACATGTGAGCCAATGTAGCCAGCTCCACCAATTACTAGAACTTTATTCATGAGAGAAAGTCTCTCACTAAAATAGTTTCTTCTCTGCCTGGACCCACTCCTATAGCGCTAATTGGAGCACCTGAAATTTTCTCTAGAAACTTAATATAGCCCTGAGCATTAACAGGTAGATCTGAGAGCTTTCTTGCCTTGGAGATATCCTCACTCCAGCCCGGCAAGTATTCATAGATTGGCTTTGCATGATGAAAATCAGATTGTGATGCTGGTAGCTCCTCTACTCTCTTGCCATCAATCTCATATGCCACACAGACTGGGATCTTCTCCCAGCCAGTTAAGACATCTAGCTTGGTTAGGAAGAAATCAGTAAGACCATTGATACGAACTGCATATCTTGCAATAGGGGCGTCATACCAACCACATCTGCGAGCTCTTCCTGTAGTTACGCCAACTTCGCCGCCAATTGAGCGTAGCTTCTCGCCATCTTCATCGAATAGCTCAGTAGGAAATGGCCCAGAGCCCACCCTTGTTGTGTAGGCCTTAACAATTCCAATAACTCTAGAGATTTTTGTTGGGCCAATTCCAGAGCCAGTTGATGCCCCGCCAGCTGTGGGATTAGAGGAGGTGACAAAGGGATATGTTCCATGATCAACATCAAGCAGTGTTCCTTGAGAGCCCTCTAGGAGAATATTTTCTCCTCTCTCCAGCGCTTGATTAAGAAGGAGCGAGGTATCGGTGACATAGGGTCTTAATATCTCTGCATACTCTAAATACTCTTTTAATATCTCATCTATCTCTAAGCCCTTACGGTTAAAGACTTTTACTAATACTTGATTCTTATCCTTTAGCGCCCCTTCAATCTTCTGACGCAAGATAGAAGGATCGAATAAATCTTGGACACGGATTCCGATCCGATTAATTTTATCGGCATACGCTGGACCAATGCCTCTCCCAGTAGTTCCAATCTTTGCTTTTCCTAAAAACCGCTCTGAGACTTTATCTATGGTTCGGTGATAGGGAGTTATTAAATGGGCATTTGTTGAGATCTTTAAATTTGAGGTATCAACGCCCCGCTCATTTAATCCCCTAATCTCCTCAAGTAAGACGGCAGGATCAATAACAACCCCATTACCAATAACAGGTATGCAAGTTGGAGTGAGGATTCCGGAAGGAAGTAGATGGAGGGCATATTTTTGATCGCCTATTACTACGGTGTGGCCTGCGTTATTGCCGCCTTGATAGCGGACTACATATTTAACTTTATCGCCGAGAATATCTGTTGCTTTTCCCTTGCCCTCATCGCCCCACTGAGCACCAAGTAAAACAATGGCTGGCACGCGATTTTCTCCTACCTATGAGGATTACGGATAATTTTCACACATTTGGCCAGATAGGAGAAATCGCGCATCCAAGAGCCCTTTTTATAGCCCGATACGGGTTAGTGCGCTTCTGATGATGAAGGAGGCCACCGTCCTTAAAATCTCAGAGCCCACCACTCTAAGTAGGAAGTCATAGAGATTGGTGCCAAAGAAGCCAATTGCTGGTGTTAATAGATACATACTCACCTTGCTTTCTATTTTGAGGTTGATTTTTTCGCAGCTTGCGAAGGTGGGCAATATGCCTAAAAACTTTCCGTTAGATTCTTTGCGATAGGCCGTAGTGGGGGAAACTCAACGCTGGTAATCTGACAATATGAGTGAGGCGCTATCAAACCTTGGAAGTGAGAATAGAACATTTGCTCCAACAGAGGCATTTGCTTCTCAAGCAAATGCTAAGCAGGAAATCTATGAAAGAGCTGATAAAGATTATCTAGCGTTCTGGGAAGAGCAAGCAGGAAATCTTTACTGGCACAAGAAGTGGGAGCAGGTATTAGATTGGCAGAGCCCTTTTGCAAAATGGTTTATTGGGGGAAAGCTCAACGCTTCGTATAACGCACTTGACCGCCATGTTTTAGAAGGTCGTGGAGATCGAATTGCATTTCTCTTTGAAGGTGAACCTGGAGATAGTAAGCAGATTACCTATAGCCAACTTCTTACTGAAGTTAAGAA
>Ga0164292_10000701_pt1 | contig 26528 bp, 19 predicted proteins | sample GEODES117metaG_FD_111486 | JGI IMG/M metagenome (GOLD analysis project Ga0164292, IMG submission 111486) | Eutrophic lake water microbial communities from Lake Mendota, Wisconsin, USA - GEODES117 metaG | ecosystem: Environmental > Aquatic > Freshwater > Lake | place: USA: Lake Mendota...
CTTAAATGCGGAATTAGAACAACAAGCAAAAAAACCAATAGAGAGTGTTGCATTTTCTATTGAGGGAATCTTTGCATCAATACATACAACATTAATAGAAGGTCAAAGTTTTATTGTATATTTGTATAATTTAATTTTAGAATTTTTTTTATTAATTATGAATAAGCTACAAATTATTTTAGAAAATGTTAAATATTTTTTTATGAACACAAATGATTTTCTTGCTAAAATATTATCTTCCATAACTGTAGCATTTTATACACTCGTATTATTAATACAAGCATTTAAATCAATTTTTGTTGTTTTTGTATTGGGATGGTTATTAACAATGGTCATACCCGCATCAATGGTTGTAGTAGGATTAATTATTGTTGTAATAATACTTGTTATATTATTATCTTTGTTTAATAGTATTCCAATATTAGGTCCTATTTTGGCAAGTTTAATTATAGGTGTATTAGCACTTTATTATATAAGCTTTTATATAGCTTTAATATTTTTAATAATTGTTTTGTTAATGTATGGATTATTTAGTAGGTTTGCTGAAAATGTATTTAAAGATTATTAATAATAGTTTCAATAGTAATCAATAGTAATCAATAGTAATCAATAGTAATCAATAGTAATCAATAGTAATCAATACTAATAATACTAATAATACTAATAATAATATTATTATATTATAATAATAATATTATAAAAAAATATGACTTCAAAATTGTATAAATTAATACATAAATACTATGAATATTTTTTAAAACATAGCATAATTTTAAATAATAAATTAAATAAAGTAAAAGTTTTTAATTATTACATATTTAAAAATAAAATAATGAAAATTTTTCTAGGCATTATTATATTTGTATTAATATTTGATAAGTTTACAATAATGGTTATAATGGGTATAATTTATGGTTTTGAGAATTATAAAAGTTATTATAAAAATAAGTCTGCCGAAACTTATAATAATTACTTATCAAATAATTATATTCAACACTATTATGATAATATTACAGAGATGTCTAAGGTTTTTAAACACCCAGAATTAAATTTTAATTCATATAATGATGTTCAAATTGATCCCGAAAAAGTATTTTTACAAGATAATAAATTTTTACCGGAATGTTGCTTATATAATACTGATTATAGCACATCTAAAGGATGCGCATGTATTAGTCCTGAACAACAAAATTATTTATTAGCGCGCGGAACAAATAAAGCACTTATTTCATTTACACAAGAAAAAAATGATTATAAAAATATATACTTTTCTCCAACACTAGCTTTCCAAGAAAATGCGAGTCCATTTAAAAGTCATAGCACAAACTACATTGTTGATTACCCAACTTTAAATGTTGAAAAAAAAAATGAATTCAATAACTTAATAAATTTGACACCATAAATTTACTTATTTGATACCATAAATTTACTTAAATAAATACTATTGTTTATATTTAAAAATATAACTTTATTATATTATATTATAGTATGAATTACTATAATATTATATTAGTATTTTTAAGCATAATTTCTAATAATGCTTTTATTTTAACACATAATATTAAATTAAGCAACAAAGCAAGATTATACAAAAATAAAAGAAGCGTCATATTAATGTCTAATATTAGCGATAATACTAATATTAGCACTTGTGATAGTAGTAAATCATTTTATGAATTTATTAAGCAACGTAATATAACATTAAATGTAAATGTTAATGTTGAAGAAACTCATAATAAACAAAACAATGTTGATGAAAACTATGTTGAAAACTACATAACGAACTTTGTAGATAATTATTATAAAAATAATAGTCAAACAGAAACACACAAATTATTAACAAGTTATAATTCTTATGAAAAATATATTAGAGAACTTACATCTAAAGATTTAAAATTATTAACTCCAGAGTCATCTATTGAATGGGCTAAAACATGGACTTATGATATGATAAATCAACCAAATCACTTTCCTACATTTATGTTTCAAGATATGTTTAAAATGCGCGATTTTGGAAGCATAAATACTTCTAGAACTTATTTTTATATAGGTTTTTTTCCAAACACAGTAAATTTGAAACATGGTCCATATTATATTGGTGCATTTGAATTAGAACCTGGTAAGCGACACTTTATAACACATACAATAATGCAAAATCCATATTATTACACTAATAATAATTTTGATATTACAAAGTTTGTTGAATTTAAGAGAGAATTATTGGCTCTATGTAGAGATGCTAGTGTATTTTTACAATTTTCCAATCTTAAAAATACCAAAGATGAGAGATATTATTTTAGTTGGTTATATGATGAATAATTTAATAATGAATAGTTGCTTATTTTTATAAAAAACATATTATATAATATTTTAATACTATATAATATGTCAAAAACACATAAAAAGAAACACTATTCTAAAAAGAAACACTATGCAAAAAAAAATAAACCTAAAGCAGGAAAAAATGCACAAGCAGAATCGCGTGAATTATTAGCATCAATACAAGCATATCAACTTCAATTAGAAGAAATAACACAATCTATAACTAGAATATATCCAATTCTTATTATTAAAGTAAGACAATATAAAACTTTTATTAATAGCGTATTTACATCATATGAATATAGACGTAAAAATATTCCATCTATTTTACTAACTATGATAACTCAAATCCGTACTGTTTTAGAAAGAGTGAATCATATAATAAGATTCTATAATGAACCAGGATTTTTACAAAGCGAATTAGCTGCAAATGGTTATAATGACATTGTTGCTTTTATAGCATTAACCCAAAGAAATATAATTGACCTAGATGCTAATATGCAATATTATACTCAAAATGCTTTAGATGATTATAAAGGAGCACAATTAGGAATTGAAACACAACCAAGTATGAGAAATAGTACTACTCGCCGAACAGACGCAATTGTAAGACCTCCACGCACTGCAAGAGCACAAGCACTAACTAGAAGAATACGAAGCTATTAAAGTATAAGTTAAGCTATAAGATAATATAAATATAAATATAATAGTAAAATACTTTTTTATAAAAATATTATACTATTATAATAACAATGCCAAAAACATATAAAAACAGAAAACATCCTAAAAAATTAAAAAATAAAGCTGGTTCATTACGAAGTTTTAGAGAGACGAGGTCAGCATTAAGAGATTTAGATAGACGCGGAATACCACACGAAGTATCAGATATAATATTTAGAGAAGTTTCTGCGTCAAGAATTCAAGACAGATTTCATGACAAAAATTTACGAAAAATAGTTAGTCTATTAAATCAGTATCCCATGCATATACGTTTTTCTAATGCAGAAAGACGTTTATTATATTTTATTAATAACGTAAATATACATTATGAGTTTAATGATGAACAAAATATGTTGCCCTTACTAGAGGACACATTAGTTAGAGTTAGAAGAATAATCCGATTTTATAATGAACCGGAATTTTTACAATCACAACTTAAAATAGATGGATATTTGGCGTTAAGAAATTATATACTTGACACAGTTAGTCGTATTAGTAATGTTAATAGTTTGATGAGACGTTATATGAATGGTTCATTAAATGATTATAGAATGTCGCAATTTGGAATTGAAATACAACCAACACTAAGAAATAGTACTACTCGCAGAGCAGAGGCAATAGTAAGACCGCCACAAATTAGTATACCAAGAAATATGGCAATCACTACAAGAAGAGCACGAAGTCTGTAATGAGTTAAGTGTATGCTAAAAAAAAATATTTATTATACTTCAAATAAGACTAATTCATCAATAAAATTTTATTAAACATACATACCATATGGAATGTCTTTTGTTGTGCCTTTATTAATTAAATCATCAACCATTTGCTTAGTTAATATACACGGAAAACTAATCTTATTTTTTAATTTTAAACCTTCACTATTTTCAAATAAATTTATATTAGGTTTCATTAATCTATATAAATTTAGTTTCTTATACACGATTTCCAAGCATCGTTTTAAATTACGAACACCATCTTCTTTTTCTGTAAAATCATTAATAATGTATTCTAATATTTCATCACTGAAAACAATAGAAGTGCTGTCAAACTTTATTTCGTCTCTAATTTTTGGTAATAAATAATCTTTGGCAATAATCAATTTGTCTTTGGTTTTGTAACCTGTTGTTTCAATTTTATACATTCTATCTTTTAAAATAGGATTTACCATTGTTTCATCATTATAACTGAAAATGAATAATGCTTTTGACATATTAATACAAATTTCCGAAAAATATTTATCACTAAACTTAGCATTTTGTGTACTATCTGTTAAGTGTGTTAATACTCCGGTAATTTCTTGTCCTTTAAATGAATCGCTTAATTTATCCAATTCATCAAACAATATAACTGGATTCATACATCCACATTGAATTAGTATATCAATAATTTTTCCATGCTTACTGCCTTCATATGTATAATCAAAACCATCTAAAAATCCCGAATCACCACAACCACCTAGTGCAACAAGTGCAAAAGGTCTGTTTAAAATTTTACTAATACCTTCTTTAATTAATGTGGTTTTTCCAGTTCCAGGAGGACCCTTAATTGCAATAGCACAACCAACAGCATTTGGATTTACTAACCATAGACCAATCATTTGCATAATTTGCATTTTAGCATCTTCTAGTCCATAAGTAACACTATCTAATATTTTTTTAGAATTTTCCATAAAATCATGACATTGTTCAATACCATCGGCAAAACTAATTGGTAAATTATTATATTTATTAAATGGAATTTTTAAAAACGCATCCACCCAAGATTTAATTTTATAATATTCACTATTTCCGTAGCTCCCCATTGAACGCATTGTATTAATTTTTCTTAAAGCACATGCTTTATATTGGTCTGGAATATCAAGATCAACTAAATGAAGTAAATAAGGTTTGCTAATAGTTGTTAGTTCTTTAAGTTTTTCTAATTTAGCAATGGCTTCTAACTGTAAATTTGCAGATAAGCATTTTTTAAAATATTCTGACTCTTTTTCTTCATTATTCAAAATATTATCAAATCTTTTATAATTCTTACTTGATACTTTTTGCGGTGCCGGAATAACATCATCTTTGCCTACATTTTTATTATTTTTACTTTTATTTTTGTCTTCAATATCTTCATCGTCGTCTTCATCATTATAATCATCATCTTCCTCATATTCATCATTTTGATATTTATTTTTGCCATAACACATTTTTGGAAATAATGAATTACTTAGCATTTGTTCTGAGTTATTACTTTCATTATTATAAATGTTGTTTTTACCTTTTTTTAAATTCAAAATAATGTTAATATTTTTGTCAGAACTATTAACATTGTCAAATATTTTTTTAAATCCATGTGTTAATAAACTTTTCTCATATTTAGTATCATCATCATTATCCTCATCGTCGTTATCGTTATCGTCATCGTCGGTATCATTAATAATAATATTACTAGTATCTTGGTTTTTATCATCTAGATAATTATAATTATTTACTTTTTTCTTAGAAATTTTTCTAGATTTTTTTATAATCTTATTGGAAAATAAATTGTTAAAATTAGAAGGACTAGTTACAAAATTACTATCACACTTTTTAAGGCGTTTATTTGAAAATTCTTTATTAGCAATAGTTTTTTTAATTTCATCAATATATTTATTTTTACTATAAGTTGATGGGTATAATTCGCTTAAAAATTTGTAGTAGTCACATTTATTTATTTTTTTAACAGTATTTTTTTTATTTGAAATAATTTTTTCAGAATTATTAGAATCAGAAGTTGTATTGCTGTCTTTAGAATTAGAGCTATTTGTATCATCATCATCATCATCATCATCATTATCATCATCATCATCATCATCCTCAGCATCATCATCATCATCAATTGTTATATAAGATTTGAGGTCATGACCTTTCTCACGATAACTATCATCCTCATAATCTTCATCATCATTATTATCATCATCATCATTGTCTCCAATATAAAGGAACGGTGTAAGAGTACCTGATTTAATTCTAGTATTATATTTATGGGGCATAATAATTATAGTATTTATAAATATTATAATTATATTCAATTTTTAATTTTATAATATCAAATAAAATCAAAAAATCAAAAAATTAAATAAAAACTATTAAAGCATTATAAAATTAAAAATTGAATAAATATTATTTAAATATTATTTAACTATTATAAAAGAATGACTGATTTTGAAAATAAAAAACCATCTAAAATCATTGGTATTCAATTTAGTATTCTAAGTCCGCATGAAATACAAAAGGGCTCTGTTGTAGAAATTACAAATAGAGACACTCACATAAACAATAAACCAGTTTTAGGTGGACTATTTGATCCACGAATGGGTGTTTTAGATCCAGGAATGATTTGCCCAACAGATGGTTTAGATTATGTTCAAACACCTGGATATTTTGGTCATATTAATTTATCTAGACCAGTTTATTATATTCAATATTTATCAACAATTATGAAAATATGTAGATGTGTATGTATTAAATGTAGCAAACTTCTTATTGATAAAGAAAAATACAATTATTTATTAAAATTAAATGCAGAAACACGATGGAATAAAGTATTTGCATTGGCAAGTAAAAAGCATCGTTGTGGTGAAGATTCCCACAATGGCTGTGGGTGTTTACAGCCAAAAATTAGAAAAGAAGGTTTAGCAACTATTATTGCTGAATGGAATGATAAAGAAGAGGAATTTAATAATTATGATTTCAAAAAAGAAGATACAAAAATGACTATGAAAGTTATTCCTGAAATGATGTTGAAAATTTTTAAAAAGATTTCAGACGAAGATGTAAACTTTATGGGATTCAGTCCAATTTGGTCGCGTCCAGAATGGATGATTTGTCAAGTTTTAGCAGTTCCTCCACCACAAGTAAGACCTTCAATTAAGCATGATGCACAACAACGAAGCGAAGATGATTTAACACATATTATTATTAATATTATTAAAGCCAATAAAATGTTGCAAGAAAAAATAGAGCAAAATTCGGCATCAAATGTAATAGATGATTGGACTACGGTTCTTCAGTATTATATTGCTACATTAGTAGATAATAAAATACCAGGTGTTGCTGCTGTTGCTCAACGCTCTGGGCGTCCATTAAAAGCAATTAAAGAAAGATTAAATGGTAAGAGCGGTCGTGTTAGGGGCAATTTAATGGGTAAACGTGTTGATTTTAGTGCTCGTTCAGTTATTACACCAGATCCAAATTTATCTATTAGTCAATTAGGTGTCCCATTAAAAGTTGCTAAAAATTTAACAAAACCCATTATTGTTACCTCTAAAAACAGAAATTATTTACGCAAATTAATCTTAAATGGACCGGATATACATCCCGGAGCAAAAATTTATGAAAGAAAGAACGGAGATTGCATTAGTTTGCGTTATGTAGATCGTGAATCAATTAATTTAGAATTAGGTGATATTGTTCATCGTCATATTTTAGATGGTGATGCTGTGCTTTTTAATCGTCAACCAACTCTTCATAGAATGTCTATGATGTGTCATATTGCTAAAGTTATGATGAAAGGAGATACTTTTAGAATGAATGTTGCCGATACAAAACCATACAATGCTGATTTTGACGGTGATGAAATGAATTTACATATGCCCCAAGATGATGAATCTGAAATTGAACTTAAGACTTTGGCTGCAGTAAAGTATCAAATTATTAGTCCTGCAAATAATAAATCTATTGTTGGTATTTTTCAAGATTCATTATTAAGTACTTATTTATTTACACGCGAGAATATTACTTTTAACTCTCGCACATCAATGAATTTAATGGCGCATCTTAAAACTATTGATTTAAAAAAAATTAATTTTGATGAACAAGTACGAAGCAGTTTTTCATTATTAAGTAATATTATTCCAAATATTACTTTAAAATATAAGACAAAGCAATACAATGAAAAGGAAGATTATAGCAAATCAAATAATGTTTTAGAAATTAATAAAGGAACAATTAAGCGTGGTCATATTGAGAAAAGTATTTTAGGTGATACAACACGAGGATTGATTCATCGAGTTTATAATGATTATGATGTTGATGCTGCGTGCGATTTTATTAATAATTTACAAGATATTGTCACAGAATATATGAAAGTTCATGGCTACAGTGTAGGAATTAGTGATCTTATTGCCGATAAAGAAACAAATGATAAAATTAATGAAACAATTAACAAGAAAAAAATAGAAGTTAAATCTTTAATAGATGAAACACATTTGGGTATTTTTGATAATAAAACTGGGCGCTCCAATGTAGAAGAATTTGAAACACGCATTAATAATATTTTAAATAAAGCATCTTTTGAAGCCGGTAAATTAGGTCGTGAAAACTTAAATAGCACTAATCGTTTTGTTATTATGGTAAATGCTGGTTCTAAAGGAAGCGACTTAAATATATCACAAATGATTTCTTGCTTAGGACAACAAAATGTAGATGGAAAACGAATTCCTTATGGATTTGAAGATAGAACATTACCGCATTATACTAAATACGATGATTCTCCAAATGCTCGTGGATTTGTAGAAAATTCGTTTATTGGTGGATTAAATCCAGATGAACTATTCTTTCATGCTATGGGCGGTCGTGTAGGTTTAATTGATACAGCTTGTAAAACAAGTCAAACTGGATATATTCAACGACGACTTATTAAAGGATTAGAAGATTTAATGGTTCATTACGATATGACTGTTCGTAATAATAAAAATAAAATTATTCAATATAGTTATGGAGGTGATAATTTTGACCCTGTAAGAGTTGAATCACAACAAGTTCCTTTTGTTAATATGACTATTGAAGAAATTTACGGTCATTATCAAATGCCAAACGATTATTCTAAAGATTCGCTTTATGGAACATTATATACAAAACAAGCATATAGTAAATTTAAGAAACAAAAACCAGAATTAGATAAAAAGTGTAAATATTATATTGATTTCATACTTAAAGCACGTGATGATGTAATTGAAAAAATATTTAATCGACTTTATAAACCGTCAGTAAATGTTCCTGTATCATTTACTCATATTATTAATAATATTGCCGGCAATCAAGAAGAAAATGTAATCATAGATATTACACCTTTAGAAGTTTTTGAAATTATTGAGGACAATTTTGAAAAATTGAATATGTTAAACTATTGTAAGCCAAACGAATTGTTCAAAGTATTATACTACTATTACTTAAGTCCCAAAGATTTGTTAATGCACAAACGATTAACTCGTAAATCAATTGATATTTTAATAACAATTATAAATAATGCGTATAAAAAAGCACTAGTAGCACCAGGAGAAATGGTTGGAATGATTGCAGCACAAAGTATTGGCGAACCTACAACACAATTAACATTAAACACGTTTCATTTTGCCGGTGTTTCTTCCAAATCTAATGTGACTCGTGGTGTTCCTCGCATTGAAGAAATTTTATCATTAAGTGATAATCCAAAGAGTTTATCGTGCACAATATATTTAAATAAATTGGATTGTTATGACCAAAATAAGACCAAAGACTATATTTCTAAGATTGAGAATACAAAATTGCGAGCCCTTGTTGAGTCAATAGAAATTTGTTTTGATCCCGACGATTTAAATACATTAATTAGTGAAGATATTGATTTAATGAAAGAATATAATGAATTTGAAAAACTATTAGATGACTGTAATTCTAGTTATGATAGTAGTAAAGATAAGTCAAAATGGATTATTAGAATGTATATGAATAAAATAGAAATGTTAGATAAAAATATCACTATGGATGACCTACATTTTGCATTAATGAATAGTTATAATAATTTAACTTGTATGTATACTGATTATAATTCCGAAAAATTAATTTTTAGAATTCGCATTAATAAAAATCTTCAACTACTAAAGAAAAAGAAGAATAAAAATGTATTAGAATCACTTGACCAAAGTGATGAAATATATTTATTAAGAAATTTACAAGAAGAGTTGCTAGACAACTTAATTTTACGTGGAGTTAAAAATATTGATAAAGTAACATTGCGTAAAATTTCAGATAATTTTGAAGAAATTGATACAAAATATATTAAAAAAGATTTGTGGGTATTAGATACGCTAGGCAGCAATTTATTAGATATTTTAGCACTCGATTTTGTAGATAAAACACGAACTACTTCAAATCATATTATAGAAATCTATGAAACATTTGGTATTGAAGCTGCTAGACAAAGCATATTTGACGAATTTTCAGAAGTGATTGAGTTTGATAGCACATATATTAATTATCATCATTTAATTATGTTGGCAGATAGAATGACATGTAATGATAAGATGGTTTCTATTTTTAGGCATGGTATTAATAATGATGATATTGGTGCTATTGCTAAGGCTTCTTTTGAGGAAACTCCTGAAATGTTCTTAAAAGCTGCAAAACATGGTGAATTAGATAATATGAAAGGTGTATCGGCAAATATTATGTGTGGACAACAAGGATATTATGGAACCAACTGTTTTAAAGTATTAGTTGACAATGACTTTTTGATGTCTATTAAACCACAAGCACCTTCTACGCATAATGAAGATGAAAGTGATGAGCAAGCATTATTAAATCAAATAAGTAGTGAAACCCCTAATGAATGTAGCACAAATAGTTTATTGATTGAGTCAAGTGTTGCATCAATTAAAAATATTAATAATGGAGCAAGTGATGATTATGAATTAGATTTTTAAATATTTGTTTCAATAAATTAAGTCATATGTTATAAATATTTATTACATGTTATAAATATTTATAATTAAAACATTATGGAATTTTTTTAACTTGAATTTCTTCACAAAGTCCAGTTTCTTTATTTTTACGAGTGCCATTTGGACAACGTTTGCTTTTTGTTTTTCTAGTTTTTTTATCTTTCTCTTCTTGTTTTTCAGTTTTTTTCTTTTTCTCTTCTTGTTTTTCATCTTTTTTCTTTTTCTCTTCTTGTTTTTCAGTTTTTTTCTTTATGTCTTCTAGTTTTTTGGCTTCTTTTTCTTCTTGTTTTTTAGCTTTTTTATCTTTTGCAATTTGTTCTTTAGTATTTAAACCATAATTATTTATATAGTTGCCTAAAATATCTTTAAAATTTGCATTTGCTATTTCATTTTGTAATTTACTTTTTAAGTCATCTTCAGCATAATATTCTAAATCTTTATCAATATTAAAAACAACAGATGAAGCATTTATAATTAATTTATAATTAGGTAATTTTTCTATATCACCAGATAGACGAACGGGATTTTTTAAAAAAAAATATTCCTTATTTTCACTTAGATGAAATATGATAAACTTTTCATTGGTAATAGGTTTAAAACCAGGAACATTACATAATAATATAATAGGTAACTTATATTCTCTTGATAGTAAATATATATCAATATATGTCACATAATATTTATTACTTAATATACAATTTTTCATAGTTTCTTTTTTTTCTATAGGTGTTTTTTTTTCTATAACTTTTTCTATAATTGCTTTTTTATTATTTTTTAATAAAATAGCACATAAAGAATCAAAATTACTATTATTTATATATAAACTAATTAATTTTTCTTTCAATTGTTCAATAGTTAAATTAATATACTTTTTATTATGATATTTGATTATTATTAAAATTAATTGAAAAGTACATATGTTATATGTATCTTCATCTTCTGAATTAATTTTATCTATAGGATATTGTAATTGGTAAATAGCATTTTTAAAATAAAGACGTAAGTCTTCTTTTATTATATATTGTTTTAAACGACAATAAGGATAGTTTTTATCTCTAAAATCATTTATATAGGTTAGTCTTTTATCTAATTCTTCAGCTTCGGCTTCATCTTCAACTTCAGTTTCAACTTCAGCTTCAACTTCAGTTTTGTCTTTGCCTTTGGTTTCATGTTCTTTATTTTTTTGTAATTGTTTTTCTAATTCTGCTTGAGCTGGTGTTTTAAATTTATCTGGATTTTTTATATAAGTATCTGCTGTATTTTGCACTTTGTTATGTTTACTTTTATAAAGTAGTACTTCTAGATATTTATCTTTTTCACCTTTTAAATTTAAAATATTATCTGTATTTTCAAATCCTAATGTTTCAAATGTATCTGTAATATAGTCATTATTTTCTATCTTAATATATTGTATGTCTTTTAAAAAATCTTGCGTCAATGATGATTGAAATAATAAAAGTTCGTTAACTGTAATATTATATTCTACTGACCCATAACTATATACATTGCTATTTTCAAAAATAAAATTTCTGAATTTGTTGTATCTAACAAATTCATCACATAAACGAGTGTAATATAATTCTTCGTTTTGTTCTTTATTTATTAGATTAATTCTCGGTATTATTAATGAACAAGTTCCATTTATTTTTTTACAAATAATATTTTCTGGACATTCATCTTCATCAAAACAAGAAGATAGTTTTATTTTATTTATAATTGGTTCCATATCTGAAAATATAATATACTTGGCTCCGATGCTTTTTAATATATCATAACAGTTTGAAAGCTTATCTAAATACAACATTGAATTATTATTTATAATTCGCAACAAGTCATCTTTTTTTGTATTATTTTTGTTAATATTTAATATTTTCTTAAAAGTGTTTTTAAAATTATTATAAAATAATGTTTCTAATTTAATATTAGTTATTAATTCGGCTTTGGGATTATTTTCAAAATATTTAGTTTGTATTTTTTTATCAACAAAAATATAATCCTTATTTTCTATTAATTTTAACTCATCATCCCTATTTTGCTCTGGTTCTTTTAATCTAACAAATTGATTACCTGAAGTAAGAATACCAACTATTACTCCTTGTTCTTGTATTTTATATAATGGCTCGCATTTGATTTGTTTATCGCTTTTTGTATATATATTTCTTAATAATTCTTTTGTATTAGTATAATCATTATAGTCTTCGTCAGACACTTCATCTATTAGTTTGTATGAAATTTCTTCATAAGTACTTGATAATGCCGATGGATAACATGGAATAAATCCATGCTCATAATAACCATATTCATTTTCTTTTTTTATTGTTACTCCAATAACTTTATTATTATAATCCATAATGTGATTAGTAATTTCATAGTTTTCTTTTGTTAAAATTTTAATAACATTGTCTAATGAAATATTTGGTGTAAAATTATAAGTAGTACTCTTATTACGAATACAATCATTATTTATTGTATTCATAATTGTTCTTAAAATTAGCCTAAAATGTTCTAAATTACTATTTTTTTCTCTCTGTTCAAATGTGAATAATTTTTCTACTGGTAATGTATGTTGATTATTTATTAAATATATAGGTTCAAAAATGTTGTCTTTTTTTATTAATAATAAATTTTTTTTATTTTTATCTATAAGTTCATTACTATAACTTAGCTTAGGGCATATAATTTTAATATTATCCGTAGCATCTTCGCTGGTAATATCTAAAATAATTAAATTTAACCCTTCTGGAAAGAGCAAAGGATTTTCTTTACAAATAATATCCCATAAATATGTATAATCAATTGTTAAATCACTATCTAAATATCGTAAAAAATTTTCATAGCTATTAATTATTTTTTTAAATAAAATAATTTTATCACTTTCATCGCCTATATTTGGATTTGGATTTGGTACAATTGACGGTTTTATAATTTTTTGGTAAAATGTGCTAGATTCATATTTAGTAATATTTATTGTACCAATAACTTCGTTAAAATTTTTAGATATAAAAATATGCGGTAAATTACCGTTATTATACTTCATAAAACTATCAATAGTAATAGCATTTTTAATAATATTTTTCATTTCACTAATACTTAGTGTTTTTTTTTCATTTTTACCTTTTGGTTTAACTGTTGTTTCAAATACGTTAGCAATACATGCAATAAAAGATTGATTTTCACTATTTTCTACTCCATAACGCAATAAACAATTATGATAAGGTTTTAATAAATTAGGTGCTTGTTTTATTACGCAATCTAAATTATCAAATTGTAATAATTTTTGAACACTTATTGGAAGAAAACCCAATTTGTTTTTTTCTAATGGAAATTTTTCTGGTCCTTTAATGTAATTAGAATTTTCTTTTTTTTGTTCGCTATTACTTGTATAATCTAAATTTATACATTTCTCTCGGCGCTCTTGTTGTTGTGTTTTCTTACCTTTTTTACCATCTTTACCATCTTTATCATCAATCTCAAAAAATTTGCTATTAAAGCAACAAGGTAAGCAAAAACTTTTACCATTAATCTTTCTATTATGTTTTTCATCTAAAAATCCAGGAGCATGATCTATATAATTTTTATTTGTGTCTCGATGATATCTAGGTTCATCAAATTCAATTATGTTTCCATTTTTATTTTTTTTAGAAAAAATAGTTCCATATTTTTTACTTTGTACTTCTTCGTGAGATAAACTTACATTATTTGATAAATCCCAATATCTTGGACAAATATAATAATATTTTTCACCAGGTTTTGTTCCATATTTAAAACTTTGTGTGTATGATTTTGTTTTATTAATATCGTCTTTTTTATCTATAATATCTTTTTCTTCTTGAGTCAATATAACGGGTTGTTTTTTCATATTTGCTTGACATAGTCGCGAATACTCTGTATAATATTTATTTTTATCAGTACTAAATAACATTGGTTCTTTATTTATTAATCTTTTTAATATGGGATTGCTTTTTCCTGAATATTCTTTAAAATCTTCTTCATCAACCTCCTCTTCTTTTGCATCTTCTTTTGCGTCTTCTTTTGCGTCTTCTATAGCATCTTCTTTTGCATCTTCTTTTGCATCTTCTTTTGCATCTTCTTTTGCATCTTCTTTTGCATCTTCTATAGTGTCTTCTTCAGTTATGTCTTCTTCATTTAAGTCTTTTAATGTTTCTGTGCTTTTTATGATTATGTCTTCGTCTTCATTTTTGTCTCCATCTTCGTCTTCATCTTCATCTTCATTTTCGTCTTCATCTTCGTCTTCATCTTCATCTTCATCTTCGTCTTCATCGTCATCTTCGTCTAATAATATATTTAATAAATCATTATTCATTGAACTTGTTTCATTTTCATCTTCGTCTTCGTTTTCTAACAAATGAGCAACATTTTTTACAATATCTTGATTTTCAACATTTGTGACTTCTTCTGAAATTTTCTCTTTATCTTCTTTAGGTGGTGGTATTTTTTTGCACATATTTTTAATATTTTGTTCCAATGAACTATCTTTTAATTGATTAAATAAAATTTTAACAATAGAATCAATATACACATCAAGTAGTTCTAAGTAATTAATAGCATCAACATTTTCTATAGTGATTGAGAGATTAGTTGAAGTAGTTTTTTTAAATGTTGTTGAAAATCCCGGGTTGTTTTTAATAGTTAATTTTTTATAATTAAATGTATTTTGAACCAATTTTAAGGAGTTAATAACATTTATTAACATTGCCCTTGATTCTTCATATGTCATTTTATAATTTTCTTCTAATTTGCTTAATATTTCAGTTTCTGTAAATTTTTGTTTAATGAGTTCAATTATAAATGATTCTTCTGAGTTCATTAAACTAAAATTTGACACGTGCTTATAGCGCATTATTATTTCTTTTGTATCCTCTTTTATTACATTGAATAAAAAACTTTTGCAATTACTTATATTTTTTAAACTAAGACCTCCTTTAATATTAATATTATAAACATAGTTAATTGAATTTATTTCAACATTAGTACTAGTTAGTTTGTCAAATAATTCAATAGTATTATTAATAATTAAACTTTTTATAAATTTAATCAAATTATTTACATTATTAGCAATCAAAAGATTTATATTTTCAATACTTATAATATTTTTAAAGTCAATTTTAATATTAATAATACCACTATCTTCTAATTCAATTATAAATTCACTAACATTATTTATAAATAATTCTTCGTTTGAATTAACATAAAAAGTAATTGTATAGGCTTTACCTGAGAACTTAGCATACTTTAATATTAGTGTTCTAGATAGCATTGGTATTTTTTTTTTATTATTTATTTTATCACAATAAAGGCGATATATGTTTTCTAATTTCTTACCTGGATTATATTTAATAAATGGATATAGTTGACTGCTATTAAATAATTTAAATATTGTTTCTAATGAAATATTTGAATTAATAGTGCTATGAATATTTATGTTAATAGATTTTACTCCTTTATTTTCATATTTTAAAGCGTTTGAATTTGAGTGAATTGTTTTTAATAAAAACAAAAATTCATTTTTAGTTTTAAAATTTTCATCACTAACTAAGTCGTTAGTTTTTTTTATTAACTCCGTTTTATGCGTAATGAAATCTTTTGCACTAACAATATTTTTTATATATAATAATTTAAAATATATTTTAATAAATAATTCATCATCATAAATAGTTTCATATATCTTAAAAAAATCGCTTGCCAAACATACATATATTGTATTGCTTATGCTGTATTCAAATAACATATTATAATTATTTAGTGTTATAAGATCGCTTGATTGTTTTGTTAGACTATTTTCATAATCATAAGGATTTACAATAAAGTTTTCATAATATTTTATAAAACTTTGACCTATTGATTTATATTCATTAATATTGGTAATATTAATAGCATTAATGTCATTATAAGTATAAGGCCCTTCAAATTCTAAATCATCTATAATAATAGAACCTTCATAACTATTTTTAAAATAGTTTTTTAACATTTTGCGTGTAAGTTCATTTTTATTATTGTTTGTTAAATTATTAAATAATTCTAGTTTATTTAATATTAATGGCGCTAGTCCATACATATAAATTTCTTCAAAGCAAATTTTTTCGTCTTCATCAACATTTTCATTAATAGCTTGAATAAATTTTAATTTTATTGTTTGAATAGTATCATCACTATTTATAACATTATCAACAAAAATAAGTTTGGTTTTAAATTCTTCTATATGTTTTAAATCGTTATCATCAAAATCTTCTGTAAAATACTTTTGATAAACATCACTTTTTAAGAAATCAGAAGAATCACTATATTTAGTATTTAATTCTTCAACGCTCATTAAAGTAGACAAATCTATTTGATTCTTTAAATATTTCTTCTTAATAAACAAATATAGTTTATTAAACTCATTTACATTGTTAATATAAAATTTAAATATATCTGACTTATTGTTAAGTATATTTGACATTTATATAAATATAAGAGTTTATTTTATATAAATATGATTGTAAATATTATTGTTGCCTATTGTAAAAATAATGGAATTGGCAAAGACAATACGCTATTATGGAATATTAAAGAAGACATGGCCAAATTTAAAAGATTAACACTTGGAAATAAAAATAATGCTGTTATTATGGGGCGGAAAACATATGAAAGTTTAAATAAAGTTGATGGATTAGCAAATAGAGATAATTTAATTTTGTCTAAATCTCTCCAAATTGATAAAGTAAATAATAAAAATATTGTTAAAACATTTGAAAGTTTGCAAAATCTAGAAACTTTTGTTATGTCAAAAAAGTATGATGAAGTATGGATTATTGGAGGTGAAGAAATATATAAACTATTTTTAACTAATCATAGTAATAAAAACACCATTTTTGCTATTAATGAAATAATAATTACTTACATAGAAAAAGAGTTCATGTGTACTAGTTATTTTCCTAATTTGGAAGACTATACCAAACAATATAATTTATATTTTTATAGTAAAAATATAGTAAAAATTAAAGACACAAGTATTAATTATAATATTTATGATATTGTTTATAAATTTTTATAATTCTTTTTTAATAATTATTTAACATCATAATATGGATTATCGCTTATATTCATACCACAATAACGCGCTGGTTCTTTTTTATAATCAACAGGATTATATATATTTATTTCTTTTGCTTCTGTAATCATAAATTTGAAATTATTCCAAAATTCATCATTATGACCAATTGACTTAGTAGCAATATGACTAACTTCATGCAAAGCAACATACATTAATGTATTCATATCAATTAAACGCCCTTTGCTATTTTTTTCAGTATCTAAACAAAAAGCCAGTTTCTCACCCTTATTTTCACTATAAGCAGTAAATTCACTGGTTGGTAAAGTTTCATATATTTTCTTTGGATTATAACCATTTACTAGGCGTTGAACATTCTCTTTTGTAGGATATTTTTTGGACAAATGATTTACTAATTTATTTAAATTATTATTTACATGTGCTAATCTATCTGCAGCTAATTCCAATTTATTTCTATCGCGCACACAATATTTATTACCATTTACATCTGATATAATACATCTTAAATTAAAGCTATCGCTATCAAAATATAATTTTGAAGCAACTATTATAATAAATATTACTATAACAATGTTAAAAATATTATTATTAATTAGACTGCCCATTAATATTAAATTTTATAATAAAATTTACGAAATTTAATAAATATGCGAATTTTTACGAGCCATTATTATTTACGAGCCAATTTCTAATGTTTTTCTAAATTGGTCTCCTTCAATAGTAGAAATATTCCACGGGCAGTTAGTATTTGTTCTTGGATTTGGAGGTTCTGATCTTAATTGTAAATTAGGGTTTCTTAAACTTGAACCTTGTGTATTAATTCCAGTTAATTGTGTAGGATTTAATAAATTTATATTTCTTAAATCAGCATTTCCAACTGGATTTAAATTTGCCCATGAATTATTCATGTCGTTTGGTAATAAATCAGATGGGTTAGACGATGGTTTATTTAATACTAAATTATTATTAGATGAAATAGTATCTACACTATTCATGCTATTTGCAATAGATTCTCCATTAAATGATGACCCCGAGACTTGATTTTGAATAACATCTGAAAATCCTAAATTTACTGGTCCAGGTGTCATAGGTGATTGATATATATTTTTTTCTTCGGAATATTTAAATAGAGCAAAACCAACAACCACTAAAGTAATAATTCCTAAAATGTATTCGGGTTTAAGTCCTTTTGTAAACTTTTTCATAACTGTCATTTTATATAAAATAAACAATAAAAAATTTTCAATAATATTTAATTAATTAAATATTAACATTTACATTAAAAATATTAATAAACTTAATAAACTTAATAAACTTAATAAACTTAGTAATATTTTTTTAAGTTTATAAAAAAAATATTATGAGAGAAAAAAAACAAGTTATAATAAAACTAAGTTAAAAATAAAATAATAATTCCTAAAATATAGTCTATTATAAATCATAGCACATATACAAAGTTTTTTAATCTAGATTCAATAATTCATTTTCTTCATCACTCGATGAATCATCAAGTATAGTATTTAAATTATATTTCATTTTAATATTTTTGGCTTCTAAAAAGGCTTCAATAGCATTTTTTCTTATTTCTTTTGCTTTTTGCTTGGCTTTTTTATATATTTCTAAATATATTGCTTCGTGTGTTTTTAATTCTATGGGTTCTGTATTTTCGGCAATATTATCTAAATTATTTAATTCAATAGAACCATCATTATTACACTCAATTGTTTCTAAACTATTAGTTAAATATTTAAAAGAATTTTTTTCATTTTTACTATTATTGCATTCTTGAATCTCATTTTCTATATTACAATTTTCAATTTGATTTGAAGTATTTATTATTGAATTTTCAGATGACTCTAAATAATCTAAATTGTCGGTTTTTGAACTATATTTTTCTAAATTTGTTTCTTCAGCTTCTTTGACTTCTTTGACTTCTTTGACTTCTTTGACTTCTTTGACTAAATTTGTTTCTTGTTTATTTAATTTAATTAGTATTTGATTTTCAAAACTATCGCAAGGATATAAAACCATAAATTGCACTAAAACAATGTCAATAATAAAGGTAGATTTTGAAAATCTTATACCATTTATATTTAGTAATGGTATTAACTCATTATTAACATCATAATCAAGTAAATTTATTTTTTTTTCATTTTCGTCGTATACTATAATTTTGTCCTGTTTTATATTTGTTTTAATTAAAAATTTTTTTCCTCCTTTATATGACCTCATTATTGGTGTTATATATTCTTCAATATCTTCATTTGTTATATTGTCAGAATCATAAAACCATAATGCTTTATTTTTACATATTTCTTCTATACAAAATTTTTCTAAATTTTCAAAAAATTCGGCAACTAATTTTTCATTACTATTAAATTCTAATTCACAAAAGCATTTGTTATTTGAATTAACAATTCCATGCTTTGTTTTACATTTAGGAAGTTTAATATAAAAATTTTTATTATTATTGTTAATTATTTTGCTAAAATAATTATTAGCATTTATTAAAGAAGGATTTTCTACTTTTAAATTATTAAACTTAAAGTTTTCTGTAATATCATAAATTAGTGAATCCATATATTAATTTATATTAAGCGTTAGAAAAATGAATTTATATTTCCACGCATATTTTAATATAAAATATTAAAACAAACAACTATTAATTATGGTATCTAAAAATACATTGGCTGATTATTGTATTAATTTTCTTAAAGCAGAAGAAACAAAAAAAGAATTGCAAAACATATTAAACCCTATTTTAGAATATTTTTTGAGAGAAATACATATTTATTTATGTTTTTTTTTATTTTTCATATTTACTAGTTTTATTTTACATTTAGGAGTTTTAATTTTATTAATTCAATATAATAATAAATTAAAAAAGCAAACATTTTCTAAATAATTGTATTTTTAATTAGTAATTACTTTAGAAGTAATTACTTTAGAAGTAATTAACTATTATAAAAATATTTTTTCTTTATATTATATATAAAAATGTTTGAAGGCCTAGACTTAAAACAACTAGCACAAAACTCCCAGGAACCCGAGGGCATGTCCGCTCAGCCAGCACAAACTGGTGGTCGCAGAAGAAAAAGAGGTTCGCGTAGCAGAAAAGGAAGAAAAGGAAAAGGCGGTTATTTAATGGATGTAGCAGTTGCTGCTGGTTTACTTGGTGCCACTCAGTTATCAAAAAGAAGATATGGCTACAATGGTCCAACAAGAAGAAGATCACGAAGATCAAGAAGAGGATCGAGATCTAGAAGCAGACGCTAAATTATTACCTATATTAACTATTTTAACTATTTTAGCTATATTATAATTTTTGCAATAAAAATTATAATAAATCAAATCAAATTAAATACAAATAACTAAGTTAAAATAATTATGAATATTGAAGAAAGTATTAAAAAATGGGTGGTCTTGGACAACCAGCAAAAAAAATTAAATAGTCAAATATCAAATTTAAGAGATGAAAAAAATGAATTAACAAAAACTATTATTAGTTATTATGATTTAAAAAATGCTAAGTATCCAAATATAAATATTAGTGATGGAAAATTAAGTTTTGTACAACAAAAAATAGCTAATCCTTTAAGTGTTAAATTTTTGGAACAATGTTTTGAAGAATTTTTTGAAAATTATGATTCTAATTCAATAAAAGAAGAGCTTATAGAATTTATTAAATCAAAGAGGACACATAATATTTCTACAAATATTAGACGTGCTTACACTAAACAGAGCAATAATTCATAAATATTTATGTAGTGATTATAAATATTACTATTTAAATCTTTAATAAATATATATATAAGATTATAATATGTTGAAATTTTTAGATGATTTAGATAAAAAAAATAAACAACTTACTAATTTGGCATTATTACCTGGTTTTAATTTTGAAGATCCAAATAATTGCTCAAAAAGAGCAAATAAATACAATGACTCTAATTTTAATTTAGATAGTATAACTGATAAAAATGTAATATGTGATAAAACTTTTACAAAATTTTATAAAATAATTGATAATATTGAGAGAAAACAAACAAAAAGAAGACGTGTGAGCGATAAAAAATTAACGCGCAGAAAATAAAGATTTATTATAGATTATATATTATAGATTATAGATTATAGATTATAGATTATAGATTATAGATTATAGATTATTTATTCAACTTTAAACCAATTACTATTGTTAAATGGACTTATTAGTATATTACTTATTCTATCTTTCCAATATTTTACACGTTGCTCAAACAATTGTTCTTTAAGTGTTTTTGGATATAAATCCTTATTTAAATATTCTTTTTCTAATTCACTTTGTTTTGGTTTTACTCCATAACAATTAGCACCTAATTTTGTATGAGGATTTGGAACATAACCTCCATTTATCCCTGGCAATCCACAGTCGTATTTATGACCTTCTTTTTCTTGTAATTTTGTCCAATCACTTTGACTTGTAGGATAAAGCCCCAGTTGGTCTTTTGTCCATCCATAACTACACCAACTTGCTCCTTTTTTATTTGCATCATTTACCTGATTATAATTTGCAAGTTCTCCATCAAATGCCTTACAAACTGCTTTAGCATCATGATATGTAAATCTATTTCCTGGAACATGATAAACTTCAGAGGTACTAATTGGAACATTAGAATCAGATTCGTTTGACACCGTTTTAATATTAATTTCTGGTTCTGAAGAAAATATATTTTTAATTTCTGCAATAACATCAATATTTAAGAAATAAGATAAACCATTTACAAAAATTAAGAGTATAAATAATCCCCATAACAAAGCTTCAAATATTACAAATGTGCTAGATGGTTCGCTATAATCATCATTCCAAGATTTTCCTAAAAATGAAAATAATACATAATAAATAATAATAATTATTATAAGCACTACTAATACAAAAGGGTTACTGCCTAAATTATTTAAATTATCATAAAAATCTTGCGTTATATTATTAAATAATGACATAATATTATATATAAATAATATAATATTATTAGGGTTCTTAATCAAATATGAAACATAATTTTTATTATAATTTATAATAATTTATAATAATTTATAATAATTTATAATAATTTTCTATAAAAATAACAATAGCCTTTTGGAGTTATTAACTGAGATTCGCTAATTTCATCAATATTGGTATCATTAAAATGATACCATTTTTGATTAGAATTTTTAACATAAGCAGTATAATGACCACCTAAACATTCTCCACTATGATTACATATTCCAAATAATTCATATATATATTTATCTTTATTATAACCAATAACATAATTACTTAAATCTAATCCCAATAAGGGTGTTTTAATTATATTATTTAATTTTTTATTAGAATTATTGAATCTTTTAAAATCTACAATTAATATATTTGGTAAACTCCAAAATTTAATACATTTATTCACATTTTCTTTAGTATTTGTAGTTTCATTAAACCAAGCATTGTCGCCTTGTAAAAATTCAGGTTGTGTATATAAATCAAAACAATCATAAATAGTAAATTCTTGATTATTTGTGCTACTATGTGGTATAGGTAAATTGATTATGCTAAACGGTTCTGGTGTAATACTCATAATAGCATTTTCTTCATTGTTTGAAATAATTAAAGATACATGTATTCCAAAAAATAAGTCAATTATTTCTGAATAACTATTAGAATACATATTTTTAATCATTGTATAACATTTTTTTGCTAACTCATCTATGTTATTTTCTGTGTTGCCATTTATTGTAATAGATACTTTTCTCTCTAATGCTTCATGAAAACAATCAAATAAAAAAATGAGAAATTCAGGTAAATCATTTTGAGCATAACCCGAAAACAATTCACGATCTTTAATACTTGCTATATGTTGAACAGCATTTAAAAATCTATTTGGACTAATGACACAATTTTTAGACCACATCAAGTCTTTAAGACTATTCCATTCTTGTAAAATTAAATTTTTACTATTAGTATTTGTATTAATATTTGTATTTGTATTTATAATATTAACAACTTCATGTAATTCATAACAATGTGATAAAATTTGTATGCAAGAATTTATATAACAAGTATTTCCTAAATTACATAGTCCAGTTAATCCTTTATTAGTATATTTATCTAATAAATTGTTTGTTAGTAAATATTTGTAATCAATATGTGACATAGTAAATATACTAGATTATTTATGACACTATATTTAAATGTATTAATATTAATATATTTAAATGTATTAAAAATATTAATATTAATTATAGTACTATGACTAGTAATAATAATTTTAACACCAATGAAGCACTTTTATATAATATTTTGTGCAGTACCAATAATTATATTAATTATTCTAATAATACTATTGACTATTTAAATAATAGTATTAACCTCTTAAATACCAATGCATATAATTCAATGCTTTTATTATTAAACAATTATAATTGTTATAACAATTATTTGAATGCTAATAATGCTAATAATGCTAATAATGTTAATAATGCTAATAATGCTAATAATGCTAATAATGCTAATAATGCTAATAATGCTAATAATGCTAGCAATTCACAATATGCTTATTTATTAAATTATACTTTGGAAGATTTTGAAAATTTATCAAATGTAAATATGCGTGCACTTGTTAAAATAAACACAGCAAAAATAAACTATTGTTGTATTGCACTTCCTTTGAATGATACTTGCCCAATAACACAAGAAGAATTTACAAATAATGATCAAGTAACAATAATAAAAAATTGTGGTCATATATTTAAGACAAGGGCAATCAATAATTGGCTATTTGAACACCAAACATGTCCAGTATGTAGATATAATATTTTAACAAGTTCTAATATTATTAGTTATATAAATCCAGATAACAATAAAAAATTATTTTTATATAGTAATGAGTTTAGATTTTATTTGGCTCTACATATTGAAACTTTATTAACAAGCAGAGAGAGTTCGGAAAATGAAGATGCTAATACTAATTCACATACTAATACTAGAAGCGAACAAAACAGTTATGAATTTGGACTATTTTTACGCTAATAATGCTATTATATTGATACACTCATTGGTATTATTAAAGGAATAATATAACTAGTATTTATAATTTTCAAAAGTTCTACTCTAATTTGTCTACTTATTTTCCATTTTTTACTTCTATAACACATTATATTTTTTTTAGCTTCACTATATAGTGCGGGAGTTTCTTTGAGTGATTGTTGTAATTCTCTCAACTTCTGTGTTTCAATTTTATAATTTTCTTCTAATACTTTAATTTTTTCAAATTGCTTACGTGTTTCCAGACATCTTTTAACAGTATCGTTTTTTTTCGAATAAACATATTTTTTTATATCTGCTAACATTTGTTTTTCATATATTGTAGTAAAATATTTGCCTCTTACATTATGTAAAGTATCATTATTTGTATTATTAATACCTTTATTTCCGCAATATGGACAACGCGAATCACCATTTCTAAACCAACTAACTAAACAATGAGTATGATAAGTATGATTACATTCGGGTAAAGTATAACACTGACTACACGCTAATTCATCTCAACATATCATACACTCTTCATTGTTATTATGAATGTTAAGAATATTTATGGCATTTGTTAAACTTTCCATATTAAATATAATATAACTATTATATAGCAGTTAAATTTTAAATAGTATTTACTATTTACTATTTAATATTTACTATTTACTATTTACTATTTATTTACTATTTATTCCATCTTCATTGTGTGTTTATTTACCACCTATTAAGACTTGGCTAAATGGACTCCAATAAGGTAAAACTATAGGTTTTTGATTTAATATACTAAGATATTTTCTAGGAACACATTTTTTATCTACAACAACTTCGTATGTATAATCTTCAAACCAAGAATTTGCCATATAATAATTTCCTTTAAATCCGCTATTTTCTCCCCAAGAATTTTCTACCAAAAACCCATTTGTTTTTGAATTTTCAAAATTATATCCTTTTATAATTACTGCATGTGTTGGCCCACTTTGTTTATAATTTAAAGCATCACATTTTTTCATATAATTAGTGAAACCAAATACATCATCATAATCAAAACCGTCTTTGTCTAAAAACCCATCTTTCAATGAAATATATTTATCAAAGTCAATTCCTACCCAAACTGCTTCTTCATTATTTATTGAATTTTTAACAGCATCAATCATTACATTAATCGGAACATTTATAAAATTTTGCTCACTAGCACCAACAATATTAAAAGCCATTTCTATATTATATAATTTATAATAAGGAACTTGCTTGCACGGATAATTAATTAAACATATTTTATCCTTAGCATTATATGGAACATATTTTTTATAAAACTCTAATGGAGTAATATTTGCTATAACTTTGGCTTTTAACGATTGAGTTTTCTCATTTTTATTATTTTTCTCATAATATTCCCAAGTTATTGTGCTAGGTGGTTCTCCTAAAAATAACACCAATATTTTATAACACTCTGACAACATTTCATCTAATATATGCTGTTTATTTTTGGCTATCTCAACTTTAGATGTTGTTTTTATTTTATGAGCACATTTTCGTAAATAATCATCATAAAATGTTTCTAATTCTTTGGAATTAGAACTATGAAAATCTTCATCCATGTTTGATTTAGGTATTATACCATATTTTTCAATTAAATTTACAAAAACATTCCA
>Ga0164292_10000702_pt1 | contig 26490 bp, 21 predicted proteins | sample GEODES117metaG_FD_111486 | JGI IMG/M metagenome (GOLD analysis project Ga0164292, IMG submission 111486) | Eutrophic lake water microbial communities from Lake Mendota, Wisconsin, USA - GEODES117 metaG | ecosystem: Environmental > Aquatic > Freshwater > Lake | place: USA: Lake Mendota...
GATCCGTCGCCTGCGATCGTCGCGGAGTCGGCTGCGCCGATCCGTTCCTACCGGTGCGAGCGGGCTTCGGAGCCGCCCGCGCTGGAAGGCACCTTCGAGGACGGCCCCTGGCAGCGCGCAGCCTGGACCGAGGAGTTCGTGGTGGTGCGCCGGCGCGGCCCCGTCGCGCCGGTTCGCACGCGTGCCAAGATGCTGTGGGACGACGCGTACCTGTACTGCGCGGTCGAATTGCTGGAGCCGCAGGAGGCGCCGCAGCAGGGCAAGCCACCGCAACGACACGACGTGGACCTGATGCTTGCCGATGATCCTGAGCTTGGCGGCTATCAGGTGGAACTGATCGGCATGGGCACGGTCGTCGATGCGTGGTTCGAGGCGGACCCGCGTGGCAAGGCGAAGGCCCGCAACCAGTGGGACGCGCGTGGCCTCCGCACGCTCGTGCAGCGCTCGCGCGACGGCGCCACCCAGCGCTGGACCGTGGTCTTCGCGCTGCCGTGGAGTTCGCTTGTGCCACAGGGCCGATCGCCGTCGGGACCGATCGAGGCCCCGAAGCCCGGCGCCGTGTGGCGGGTCGATCTCGGAAGGACGAGTTGGCATCCGATGGCCGCGAGCGACGATGGCGCTCCCGAGGCTGACGGCCTGGAGCGCGCCGCCTGGCAGCCGCCTGCCGACCCCGCCGAGCCCCGCGGCTGGGGCGCGGTAGAGTTCGCGCCGTGAACCGCGCGCTCGGACTCCTGATCCTCGCATCGCTCGTGTGGCTCGTGGCCTGCCAGAACAGGGCCTACGGGCCGTCGCCAAGGCGACCGATGCTCGGCACGCAGCCCGAGTATCCGTGCACCTTCACGCACACGCGCCCCGATCTCAGCGGCGCGGTCGAGAATGTTCCATGGTCCAGCGCCCCCTGGAGCGATCCGTTCATGCACATGTCGGGCGACGGCCGAACGGCGGAAACGCGGACCTGGGTCAAGTTGATGTGGGACGCGCGTGCCCTCTACGTCGGTGCCGTGGTCGAGACGCCCGATGCGCAGGCGAAACGGACCACGCACGACTCGGCGCTGGACCAGGAGGACAATTTCACGCTGCTTCTGGATCCCGCCGGTGACGGGCGTGAACTCTTCGTGATCGTGACGAACGCGCATGGCGCGATACGCGACCTGCGTTACGTGAAGCCGCCGTCGCAGGGGGGCGTGGAGGAGCTTGCGTGGAACTGTCCGGGCCTTGATGGCGGCGTCCGCGTGCAGGGCACGCTGAACGACGCTTCGGATCGGGATCGCTCGTGGACCTTCGAGATGGCGATTCCGTGGGAGTGTCTCGGCGTCTCGGCACCCGTGCCCGGTGACATCTGGCGCGCGAACTTCATGCGCAACGACATGCCCGACGGGCACGCGTCGGAACCGGACAGCACGGGCGACGCCCGCGCGTGGACGCCCAGCTGGGGCGAGCACTTCATGGAGCCGCAGCACTGGGGGCGCATCCAGTTCACCCGGACCAAGTGAACCGTCCGGTTATGGGCGGTTCTGGAAACGCCTGATTTGACGCAGCCACGCGGCGCCTTCCTGCGAACTCTCCGATCCAGTCCTTCAGGGAAGCACCCATGAGCCAGCATCGAGACGATCCCGCCCTCTCCGCCCTTGAACAGCCCGCGTCCGTCGACTCGCCGGCCCGCATGCTCGAGGAGCTCGAGGTGGCTCCCGAGCCCGGCAGCCTCTTCCATCAGGTCCTGCTGCAGGCTCTCACGGCCGCGCCGCTGGTGGGCATGCGCCGCGAGCATCAGCTCATGTTCGCGCAGCCGAAGAACGAGATCGTCGTGCACTTCCCGGTGCTGATGGATGACGGACAGCACCGCATGTTCACCGGCTATCGCGTGCAGCACAACAACGCGCTCGGTCCCTACAAGGGCGGCCTGCGCTTCCATCCGCACGTGACGCTGGACCAGATGAAGGGCCTTGCGATGATCATGAGCCTGAAGTGCAGCCTGCTGCGGCTGCCCTTCGGCGGCGCCAAGGGTGGCGTGCGCTGCAATCCGCGCGAGCTCGGCCGCGACGAGCAGATGCGCGTGACGCGCCGTTTCTGCAGCGCGATCAGCAACCAGATCGGCCCCGACTACGACATTCCGGGTCCCGGTGTCGGCACCGACGCCCAGACCATGGCGTGGTTCGTGGACACCTTCGCGCAGACCACGCCCGAACACGGGCGTCAGGACACCTCGCGCGCCGTCACCGGCAAGCCGATCGAGCTTGGTGGCGTGCCGGGCCGCGATCGTGCCAGCGCGATGGGCATGGTCCTGGTGCTCGAGGAGATGCTGCCCGACCTTGGCATGCAGGTGAAGGGACTTCGATTCAGCCTGCTCGGCTACGGCAAGGTGGGCAGCTGGATCGCGCGCATCCTGCAGGAGCGCGGCGCCACGCTGGTGGCCGCGATGGACGACACCGGTGCGGTGCGGAACGATCGCGGCTTCGACGCGTCGGATCTTGCAGAGCATGTGCAGCTTGCCGGAGGCATCCGAGGCTTCTCCCAGGCCGACACGGTGGATCGCGAGGGCTTCCTGCGTGCACCGGTCGACCTGTTCATCCCGGCGGCGCTCGAAGGCATGATCGACGGCGAGAGCGCGCAGCTCATTCGCGCGCGCGTGGTGGCCGAGGCCGCGAGCCTGCCGACCACCCCCGAGGGCGACGACGTGCTGCTGCAGCGTGGCGTGGAGGTGCTGCCAAGCCTGCTGTGCAACGGAGGCGGACTTGTGGCGAGCCACATGGAGTGGACCCTGAACAAGAGCTCCACGACCATCACGGCCACCGAGATGGAGGAGCGCCTGGGTCAGCACATGACCGAGGCGGCGCGTCGCGTGCGACTGGCGCGCCATCGGTTCGAGACCGACCTGCGCACGGCCGCCATCGCCTCGGCGCTGGAGCAGATCAGCCGGGTGCATCAGCTTCGCGGCGTGTTCCCCTGAATTCCGGGCTCGCGAGGACTCCCGGCCTTCGGCCAAACCCCCGGAACTCGCGTGAACAGCATCAGCCGCGCAGCCGCGCCGCGACCTTCGCCGCCAGCGCGGCGCCGGCCGCGTGATCGATCGGCATGGCGTTCCAGTGGATGCCCAGACCGCGGCCATCCTCCAGGCGGGGAATGATGTGGAAGTGCACGTGCATCACGGCCTGATGCGCCAGCGTTCCATTGTTCTGCAGCACGTTGTAGGCCTTCGCGCCGGTCTCGGCCAGGATCGCCGCCGCCACGCGTGGCAGCGCGGACCCCAGAGCCGCGGCGCTCGCATCGCTGAGTTCATGCAGGTAGGTGCGCGCCTCCTTCGGAACGACCAGCGCATGGCCCGGGCTCAGCGGATTCACGTCCAGGAACGCGATCACCAGATCGTTCTCGAGCAGGCGATGGCAGGGGATCTCGCCGCGAATGATGCGCGTGAAGATGCTCATGGCGTCACAGGGTAACGGTGTCGTGGCGCAGGGCCGTACCATTCCCGCGTGCCGACCCGAAAGCGAATCAAGCCGTCCGCCAGTCTCTCGTCGAGCGAACTGGACGCGCGGTTGCGCGCGTTTCTTCGCGAGGATCTTGGCGATCACGGGGACGTCACCAGCCTGGCCATGGTGCCCGCGGAGCGGTGCGCCACCGCGATGGTGCGCGCGCGTGGTCCTGGCGTGCTGGCGGGCGTCGAGGTGGTGCGACGGCTCGTGGCGATCGGCGCGCCCGGCGTTCGCTGTCGGGTGCTTGTGCGCGATGGGTCGCGGTTCCGGCGTGGTGCGGCGGTCCTGTCGCTTCATGGCCCGCTGCGCGGCATCCTGCGCGTGGAGCGCGTGATGCTGAACCTGCTTGGCCGCATGTCCGGCGTCGCCACGGCCACCCGCGCGATGGTCGCCGCCGCCGCGGGCACGCGCGCGCGAATCCGCGACACGCGCAAGACCACGCCGGGCTTGCGCGCGCTCGAGAAGGCCGCGGTGGTCCGTGGTGGCGGCGTCTCGCACCGAGCCGGCCTGTTCGACGCGTTCCTGGCGAAGGACAATCACCTCTCGGGCGTGCCACTGGAGCGGCTGGCAAGCGTGGTGCAGCGGGCGGTCGTGCGTGCGCGGCGTCTCGCGCCGCTCGCCTTCACGATGGTCGAGGTGGACACCGAGGCGCAGTTCGTGGCGCTGCTGGCGTTGCCGCGCGGGGTGGTCGACGCGGTGCTGCTGGACAACATGTCGCCGGTGCGCATGCGCCGGATCGTGGCGCTTCGGGATCGCTGCGTGCCCTGGCTGAAACTGGAGGCCAGCGGCGGCGTGAACGTCGCGAGCGTTCCCGCGATCGCCCGCAGCGGCGTGGACTTCATCAGCGCGGGTTCCATCACGCACTCCGCGCCCCAGGTCGACTTCGGCCTGGACATCGTGGAAGACTGAGCATGCGAGATCGGCCGCTCGAGGCATGGCCCGATGCGCTTGAGCGCGCGTGCGCCCAGACGCGACACATCCGGCAGGTTCGGGTGCTGCGTGAGACCGCCAGCACGCAGGACGCGGCGCTTGCGTGCAAGGTCGATGGCGGCCTGCTGGTGACCGCGGGGCGACAGACGGCCGGTCGCGGCCGCCTCGGCAGTGCGTGGGCCGACACCGCCAGCTTGGGTGTCGCCTGCACCTTCGTGGTGCCGACGCGGACGGTCGAGGCGCTCTCGATCGGTGCGGCCGTCGCCGCGGCACGGGCTGCCCGCGACGCGCTCCCGGCCGAGCAGGTCGAGCGCGTGGGACTGAAGTGGCCCAATGATCTGCTTGCGCGCTGTGGCGATGGGGCGCTTCGCAAGCTCGCCGGCGTGCTGATCGAGGTGCGCGAGGGCAGGGCTCTGATCGGCGTGGGCATCAACGTGCTGCAGTCGGGCTTCCCTGACGACCTTGGTGATCGTGCCGTCAGCCTGGCGCAGCTTGGCTCCGTCGCGGATCGCCTGCAGGTGATCGAGCACCTGCTGCTGCGCATGGACGAGGCGCTCTCGATGGAACCCGTGGCGCTCGCCGCACGTTTCACGGAACTTGATCGCACGGTCGGGCTGCGGCTTCGTTTCCAGTCCGTGTCAGGGCCCGTCGAGGGCGTCGTGCTGCGGTGCGACGCGATGCGGGGCCTGGAGGTGCGGACCGGAGACGGTCCGGTCTGGCTTCCCGCGGCCACCACGCGCGTCGAGGCGGGTGTGTGGGGCGATTGAACTACACTGCGTGGACCGTGACCGTCCTCGCGCGCATCCTTCTTCTCGCGTTCGCGGCTCCGGCGCTGGCGCAGCAGTCGAAGCCCGGTGATCTGGTTCCGGTGGAGCCGGGCACCGTCGATGTCTCCGCCACGCAGACGACGCTGCGCGTGATGCCGGTCGAACTGAACGAGAGCACGAACTTCATGCGCCTCTACGGCGTGGCGGGGCGCCCCGATCTTCTGGTGCGCAGTCAGGGCGGCATGTACGCGGTGTTCGATCAGGGCCAGTACGTGTCATGGAAGGGCGTGGGCTTGCCCGTGTGGCCCTCGGGCACGCAGTTCTTCATCGGCCGTCCCGACTTCACGAACGTGCGCGTGCCGGGCATCCGCATGGACACCGAGAGCACCATGCTGCCAGCCCCCGGCATTCGCGCGAGGGAAGCGTCGTCGTCCGGCGGCCAGCCCGACGCGCGCGTGCCCGACAATCGCCATGTCGTGCGTGACGCGCGTGTTCCGGACGCGCGGCTCTCGTCGCCGCGCGTGGAAACCCGCCTCGAGGAGCGACGCGCTCCGGATTCGAAGCCCGCGGCTCCGGTCGCCGAGGCGCACGCGGTTCCCCCCGATTCGAAGCGGATCGAGCCCGCCGCATCGCCCGCACCGAAGCCATGATCCACCGCCAGCTTGGTGCGTGGATGGTGTGGCTGCTGGCCGCGCACGCGGGTGCGCGCGTCATCGAGCCAGCCATGACCCAGCCCGCGGTTGCGGCAGGAGGGGTGCTGGCGATTCCAATGCAGTGTGCCGAAGGCGACCGCTGGCCCGAGCGAATGCGTGTGGAACGCGTCGACGGCGGCTCCCCGATCGAAGGCACCCTGGCATGGATCGCCGCGAGTTCGCCCATGCTGGAGCGCGGCTGGACGCGAGCCGACGAGCGGCTGGAGATCCGGCCCATCGTTCGCGCGCCTGCCGACACGGCCGTGCCGGGCGTGGTTCTGCTGCTTGCCGAGTTGCCGCCGGATCTTCGCGGCGGTTCCCTTCGCGTGGCCGGCACGCAGGTGGATCCGGTGTGGTTTCCGCTCGCCGAGCCGCGGCCTGACGCGCGCAAGCCCGCGCTCGCCGCAGGCGACACGCCCACGCTGGATCGTCCCGACCTGCTCGCTCCCGCGGAGTGGTTCCGCTGGTGGCTGCTCGCGGATGAGGCCGGATGCAGCCCGCCAGAACCGCCGGGTGATCGCGAGAGCGTGCTGTACGCGCTGCATCGCGCGCAACTCTGGCAGGCGGGCTTGGATCGCGTGGAGCGCGTGAGTCCGGGTGTCGCGCGCGAACTTCGCGAGCACCTGACGGCCACCTGCGTGGATCAACGCGGCGATCGCGCCGTGCGCGTGGCCGCGTGGATCGCGCGTGCCGATGAGCTCACGGCGCTGCTCTCGACCCTCCTGGATGTCACGCGCACCGATGAGCAGGTGATGGAAGCCGCGCTCACGCGCATCCGCGAACGCCCGCCCGTCACCTGCTGGGTCGAGGCCGATGCCGGCACATCGCTGCGCCTTGCCTGCGCCAATCCCTCGCCCGAGGCGATCACGCTTCGAGTGTCCTGGGTCGAGAGTCGCTTCTCGAGGCCTCTGCAGATCGAGGTGTCTGCAGCCGGCATGGCGCGGCAGAACGTGGACCGTCCCGCGGAGTTGATGCCCGATCCGCTCACGCGCAACGCCGCGCCGGGCTCAGGCACGTTGCTGATCGCCGGCAATGGATGGGAGATGCGCCTGCCTGTTCCACCCGCGCGCATCGTGCCACGTCCGCCTGGCTACGCGTTCGGCGTGCTTCGGCCGCCACTCAGCCTGGCCGATGCGCAGCGGCAGCGCATCGCACCGCCACCCGCGGAGTGGTTGACCACCGCGAGCCTGCGCAAGCGCTTCGGTCGGTGGGAGGTCTTTGCGGAGTGTCTGCGCCCGCAGGCCACGGATCTGGACGAACTCGAACTTGTCGTCGCCGGCGAGGGCGTCGGCTCGGCGCGCGTGCGGGTGCATGAGGTGGGAGATCCGATCGTGGACGGCGCCCCCGGGATCGACGCTCCGCGCGTGCAGCGTGGTTCGTTCCTGGATCGCTGGCGCTGCACGGTCGAGCTGCCCCCGTCGTGGGTGCCGCGACAAGGTGCGCTGATGCTGGGTGTCGCACGTTCACCCGGTGGCGCAGGCACGCGTCAGACTGGCGTGATCGCGGTGCCCGATTGGATGCCGATTCCTCTGGCCACCCTCGACGCAAGCGCGTGGTGGAGCGGTTCCTCACCGATGTCCACCACGGCGGTGGATTCTGGGGAACCTCTGCGATCGAGTGCGCCCGCCATGCCGGAGCCTTCCGTACCCGAGCCCGCGCCCGTGACCGAGGCGCCACGGCAACCCCCTGCAACGCCTGCACCCAAGCGCCCGAATTTCGGACCGCCCGTGTGAGGTGCGTGTGTCGCGTTTGGACGCCGCCGGTTCGTTGACACCGCGGCGGAGCCCCGTTTCCGCGCGGATTCGCTTCTATACTCGCCGCCGATGTCCTCCCGCCCGGCCAGCCCCCGCATCGTCGCGCTGCTGAACCAGAAGGGCGGTGTCGGCAAGACCACCACCACGGTGAACCTTGGCGCGGCGCTCGCCGTGTCGGGACTGCGCACGCTGCTCGTGGACATGGACCCGCAGTCGAACCTCTCGCTGCACTTCGGCGTGGAGACCGACGAGGGGCGTCCCAGCACCGGCTCGCTGTTCTCGCAGCCGCCGGCGAAGATCGAGGACTGCATCGTGAAGGGTCGCGACAAGCTCTCCTTCATCCCCGCCGACACCGAACTGGCGCTGGTGGAGGGCGAACTGGCGGGCCGTGACGGCGTGCAGACGGTGCTGCGTGACGCGCTCGCGAAGGTCGCGAAGAAGTTCGACGTGATCCTGCTCGACTGCCCGCCGGGGCTTGGCGTGCTCAGCGTGAACGCGCTCACCGCGGCGCACGAGGTGTTCGTGCCGATGCAGGCGCAGTACCTGGCGCTGCGCGGCCTGGAGAAGCTCCTGAGCACGGTGCAGCTGGTGGCCGCCGGTCTCAATCCGGGTCTCGTCGCCTCGGGCGTGATCCTCTGCATGCACGAGACGCTGTCGAGCCACGGCAAGGCCGTGGTCGACGAGATCCGCGCGCACCTGGAGCAGTTCCGCGAAGCCGACGTGCCGTGGCGCGACTGCCGGCTGCTGGCGCCGCCGATCCGCCGCAACATCAAGCTGGCCGAGGCGCCGAGCTTCGGCAAGACGATCTTCGACTACGACCCAAAGTGCCCCGGCGCCGAGGACTATCGTCGGCTCGGCGAGAGCGTGATCGCGATGTGGCGCGAACGCGACGCGGCCACCGCGGCGACCCCTGCGCCGGCGCCCGCGGCCAAGGCCTGAACAGGCGCCTCACGTCGGCCAAGCCGAGGAGTGAAGAATCCCATGGACCCCGTCGTCATCATCGGTGCCGGATTGGCAGGACTCACCGCGGCGCGTGCGCTGCAGAAGCGGGGCATCGAGAGCGTGGTGCTCGAGGCCTCCGACCGGATCGGCGGTCGCGTGGCAACCGACGTGGTTGACGGCTTCCGCATCGACCGCGGCTTCCAGGTGCATCTTCCGGCCTATCCCGAGGCGGGCGAGTGGATCGATCTGGACCAGCTCGACCTGTGTCGGCTCCCGCTTGAGGCGCAGGTGTGGAACGGTCGCCGCTTCGTGCATGTGGGAAGCCCGCTTGTCCTGCCGCAGGGTCCGATCAACGCGATCCTTGGCGGCGTGGCCGGTCCCGGCGCACTCCGCTTCATGCTGCCACGCCTGATTCGCGCGTGCATGCGCTCCACGCCGACCTCGCCCTGTCTGCGCGGGATCAGCGCGCTGGAACTGCTGCGGAGGGAACGCGCGGGCCAAGCCTTCACGGACCGCTTCATCCGACCGTTCTTCGGTGGCGTGTTCCTGGATCGCACGCTCGAATTCGACGCAGGCCTGCTGGAGTTCCTTCTGACCATGTTCATGCGCGGTGGCGCGGCGATTCCGAGGCATGGCATGGAGGCGCTTCCGCGCACGCTTGCCGCGCCGCTTCGCGCGGACAGCATCCGCCTGCGAACGCCCGTCCACGGCGCGGAGCGCGCGGCGACGGGATGGCGTGTTCGCACCTCCGACGGATCGCACGCCGCCTCGACGCTGATTCTCGCGGTCGATCGGCAGGCGGCACGCACCATCGCGCCATTCGCGCTGGCGGATGCGCCCCCGTCGACCTGGCGCAGCACGATCCAGTTCGCGTTCGACGTCCCCGAGGCATCGGTACCTGACACGCTTCGTCGAGCCACGCTGCATCTGGATGGCGTGGGCGACGGACCGGTGAATCACCTCGTGAACATCTCGGCGGCAGGGGTCGCGTGCGCGCCCGCCGGTCGCGCGCTCGTCAGCGCGAACGTGGTCGGGATGCATCTCTCCGACGCGGGCGCCGCCGGCATGGAACGACTGGTGCGCGCGCAACTGGCCAGGTGGTTCCGCGTCGACCTCTCGGGATGGCAGCTGGTGCGTGCGCAGGAGGTTCGGCACGCGTTGCCTGCGCAGCGTCCCGAGGACATGGACGCGCGGCCCTGCATGGATCGCGGAGACGGGATCTTCCTGGCGGGTGATGGGGTCGCCGAGGGCTCGATCGACGCCGCGATGCGATCAGGCCGGGCCGCTGCCGACGCTGCCGCCCGCTGGCTGCGGCGCTGACCCGGCCAGACGCCGAACGATCACCGTGGCCTGACTCATCCACGGATTCACGGGATTGCCCCGGAAGTCCACCTCGACCTCCCGGTCGTCCTTGCGGAAGGTGAGTCGTCCGTGGTTGGTCTCGACCTCCCGACGGCCGATGCCCCATCCGCGCTCCTTGTAGCGCTCGATGATCTCGTTGGAGAACGCGACCGTCTCCTCGATGTGACCGCGGAACGTGAACTGGCCACCCACCAGCGTGTCGCCGGTCTGCTCGATGCCCGAGGAGTGACGGTTCTCCATCTCGGGCGGGGCCGCCACGTCGCTCTCGAGGATGGTCTCGCTTTCGCCCCCGAACACCCGGCTCACCTTGGAGACGGCGCGCACGGCGCAGCCTGCCATCAGCGCGGCCGCGAGCAGCATCGGGACGATTCGTGGAGAGCCCGTCACGGTGTGGTCGATGCTACCCGTTCGCATCCTCCGGGACCCCGTCATGGCCTTCGAGAAGCATGCCCGAACCGTCACCCTGATCACGCTGCTCAGCCGCTTCTCCGGGCTGGCTCGCGACGCCGCGCAGAGTCGCGTGTTCGGCACGGGACCCGTGATGGGGGCCTTCGCGTTCGCCTTCCAGGTGCCCAACCTGTTCCGACGCCTCTTCGGCGAGGGGGCGCTCACGGCCAGCTTCGTGCCGATCTACACACGGCTGGATCGCGACGATCCGGTGCTCGCGCGCGCCTACGCGGGCACGCTGCTCTCGTTGCTCGCCATCCTGCTCGCCGCGATCACGCTGGTCGGCGTGGTGGTGGCGCTGTCGCTGCCGGTCACGACCGACTCGGGCTCGATGGGATTGCGACTGCTCGCCACCATGCTGCCCTACATGCCGATGGTGTGCGTGGTGGCGCTCATGGCGGCGCTGCTGGGCGTGCACGGCCGTTTCGGGCCCGGGGCCTTCAGCCCGATCCTGCTGAATCTCGCGATCATCGGCGCGGTGCTGCTGGTGTGGCTGGTGCCGTGCCAGAGCGGCGCCTGCGCGCCGGAGCGCGTCGGCTGGATGGCAACGGCCGTGCTGCTGGCGGGCGTCGCCCAGCTCGGATGGATGTTCCGCGCGATGGGGAAGGCGGGCCTTCGGCTTGGATTCGATCTGGCGCGCACGCGACCGCAACTGCTCGACACGGTGAAGGCCGCGCTGCCCATGATGCTGGGTCTTGGCGTGTTCCAGCTGAACGTCTTCATCGACAGCATGATCGCGTGCTACCCGCTGTTCTTCGGCCCCACCTTCGCGGGCTGGCAGTTCCCGCTGGACGAGCACGCCAATCCCGTGATGAACTGGGCCACCCGGCTCTACGAGTTCCCGCTGGGGGTCTTCGGCATCTCGGTGGCCACCGTGATCTTCCCGCTGCTCTCGCGGCAGGCGCAGGAGCCGGCCGCGTTCCTGCACTCGCTGCGACGCGGCGTGCGCCTGTCCATGTTCATCGCCGCGCCTGCAAGCCTGGGCCTGATGCTGGTGGGTCACGCCATGTCCAGCGTGGTCTATGAAGGCGGCAAGTGCACGGCCGCCGACGTGCGGCAGATCGGCGACGTGCTGGTGGCGTACGCGCCCGCGGTGGTCGCGTACAGCGTCATGCAGCTCTACACCCGCGCCTTCTACGCCCTCAACGACCAGCGCACGACCACGCTGCTGAGCGCGCAGATGGTCGGACTGAACCTGCTGCTCAACGTCACGCTGATCTGGACGCCGCTCGGCATCACCGGACTGGCCTGGAGCACCACCATCTGCTCGTACATCCAGTGGATCCTGCTTTCACGCAAGTTGCACCGTCGCGTGGGACGTGTCATGGACGATCACACCTGGGGCAGTGTCGGCCGCATCCTCGTGACCACCGCGATCATGGGGGTCGTCACGTGGGGCGTCTCCACGGCGTTGCCGTTCGGCGACGGCTGGTGGAACCAGTTCGGTCGACTCCTGTCGCTCACGTTCACGGGCGCGGTCGTGGTGTTCGTGGTGGCTCGGCAGCTCCGAATGCCCGAATGGCGCTGGGCGCTGGGCATGGCCGAGACCGACACCGCCGCTCCGGACGCCCAGTAGGTTCCGCCGCACATTTCCTCATCCGGTTCACACGCGGCCCCGGTGCCGCGTACTTGATGTCGGCAGGGACGACCGAGTTGTCTGGTCAACGCCCACACAGCCTTCCCTGCCGGCCGCGCCAGGCGTCTGGTGCGGCCTTTCCCAGCCGTCTCCGCGGCGCCGCGCAGATCGTTCCGCGCGGCGCTGTTTCATTTTCGCGGGATCCGCGCCGTTCGCCGCCCCGTGGCTTGCGGCCAGCGCTGGTGTTCGCGCTCACTCCGCCACGCGCCACGACGCGCCGTCGCGCACCACGCGGCGGTACAGCGTGTCGCGCTCGACGGCCTCGAAGCCGGCGTCGCGGATCGCCTTCTGCAGGTCGCGCACGCTGGTCTCCTGATGGTTGCCCTCGCCCACGGCCTTGGTGATGTCGTACCAGACCACGGTGCCGTCGATGTCATCGGCACCGGCACCCAGCATGAGTTCGGCCATCGGCAGCGTCTGCATGATCCAGAACGCCTTCACGTGGGGGAAGTTGTCCAGCATCAGGCGCGCGATGGCCAGGGTGCGAAGATTCTCCAGCCCGGTCGGTGCCGGCAGTCGCTCCAGTTCGCTCTCGTTGGGATAGAACGGCAGCGGAATGATCGTCTGGAAGTAGCCCGTGGTCAGGCCCGTCTGGCCCGGCATGGGGAGCCGATGCTGCGGATATCGCTCGGCGGGGCCGGTCAGCACCACGGCGCCATCGGCACCCGTTGGAATGCCCTGCGCCCGCGCCCAGTCGGCCAGCGTGCGGTCCTGCTGCTCGCGCAGCAGGCGCATGTGCCGAATGCGCTCGGGGCGGCGCTCCACGTGGCCATAGAGCATCGTGGCGTTGGAATTCAGGCCCAGTTCATGCGCCGCGCGGTGCACATCGAGCCACTGCTCGCCGCGGATCTTGCCCTTGAAGGCCTCGTCGTGCACGCGGTCGTCGAACACCTCGGCGCCGCCGCCCGGGAGGCTGCCCAGGCCCGCATCGCGCAGGTCGCGCAGCACGGCCTTGATGCCCTCGAAGCCCTCGCTGCCGCGCTTCGAGATGCGCTGCAGGTGCACGATCTCGACCGCGGTGAACGCCTTGATGTGGATCTGCGGCACCGCAGCCTTCATCGCGCGCAGCGTGTCGCAGTACCACTGGAAGGGCAGCCACGGGTGCAGTCCGCCCACCATGTGGATCTCGGTCGCGCCCGCCGCCGCCGCGCCCTGCACCTCGCGGACGATGCGCTCGGTGTCCATCTCGTAGGCGCCGTCCTGGTCCTTCTTGCGGTGGAAGGCGCAGAACTTGCAGCTGAGCGCGCAGATGTTGCTGTAGTTGATGTGGCGATTGATGTTGAAGTAGGTCGCGCGCCCGTGCAGGCGCCGGCGCACCAGGTCGGCCAGCGCGAGCACGCGGTGCACGTCGGTGGTCTCGTACAGCGCCAGGCCCTCGGTCTCGGTCAGTCGCTCGCCGGCGCGCACCTTGCGCTCGATGGCGTCCAGGCGGGCGTCGCGGCCCAGCGGCGCTGTGCGGGTGGGCGTTTCGGCGGTCGTTGGCATTCCGGCGATGGTAGGGGGCCTCCAGACACTGGAAAACAAGCTCCCACAGGCTCGGAGAGCGAAAATCTCCGCCCGGGTTCACACACGCCGCCTCCGCCCCGTATTCGGTGCAGGAAAGGGCCGCGCCAAGGGCCGACACCCGGAGGCGCGCGCAGCAAGGGGAGGCCCGCGACGGGGAGTGCCGAGCGGAGCCAAAACGAAGTGCGACGGGCCGCAGGAGGGTGCGGCCCGTCGCGTTTTTGCTTCGGGATGTGCGCTCAGCCCTGGCTGGCCGGCGCCTTGCTGGCCGGAGCCGCGGGGCTCGTCGACGCGGGCTTGGCGCCCGCCTCGGCGATCGGCTCCATGGTCATCGGGTCGCGCAGCGGCAGGTGGGTCACGTTGCCGCCGAAGAAGTCCGCCATCTTCGCGCGGCCGTTCAGGTCGCCCGGCGCGATGGTCTTCCAGTCGCCGACCACCAGGATCGCCACCTGATCGGGCTGCAGGTACTTCTTCGCCACGCGCTGCAGGTCCTCCTTCGTGACGGCGTTCACCTTGTCGCGGAAGGTCATCCAGTAGTCCTTCGGGCGATTCGTCCACTCGTCACCCACGAACACGCCCAGCATGGCGGGCTTGCTCTCGAAGGTGCGCGGGAAGGTCTCGATGAGCTGCTTCTTCGTGGTCTCGAGCTCCTCGTCGGTCACCGGGGTGTCGCGGATCTTCTGCATCTCGTCGAGCACGATCTTGGTGGCCAGCGCCACGGTCGGGTTCTTGCTCTCGAAGCTCGCGCGCCACTCGCCGGGGTAGTACACCTTCGCGCCCATGCGGCTGCCCGCCGAGTAGGCCAGGCCCTCGTTGCTGCGCACCTGGGTCATGATGCGGCTGGTGAAGCCGCCGCCGCCCAGGATGTCGTTGAGCATCATGTAGGGGATGTAGTCCGGGTCGTCGCGCGTGATCGCGCGCAGGCCGATCTGCACCTTGCCCTGCGGGATCTCCTTCTGCACGTGGTACAGGCCGGGCTTCAGGGTCTGGGTGGGCGCCACCGGGTCCGCCTGCTTCTCGCCGCGCTCCCAGCCGTCGAAGGCCGCGTCGAGCTTGGCCAGCATCTCCTTGGGCTCGAAGTCGCCGCTCACCGCGATGATCACGTTGCCCGGATTGAAGATGCGCTTGTGGAAGGCCTTCATCGCCTCGGGGGTGATCGCCTTCATGCTCTTCTCGGTGGGCTGTCGCGCCTCGAAGTGCTCGCGGCCATAGAGCAGGGCGGTCCACTCGCGGCCCTGGATGCCGCGCGCGTCGTCGTTGCGCTGCTTCATGCCCTCGAGCGCCTGGCCCCGGTTGGTCTCCAGTCGCGCCGCGTCGAAGCCCGGGTTGCGCAGCATGTCCACGAAGAGCTTCAGGCTCTCGTCGAAGTTGCTCTTCAGGCAGTTCAGGCTGGCGCTGCTGGTCACGTCGCCGCAGCCCGCGCTGGCCTGCGTGGCCATGAAGTCGAAGGCCTCGTCCAGGTCACCGGGCTTCATGGTGGCCGTGCCGCCCTCGCGGATCATGCGGCCGGTCATGCCGGCCAGGCCGACCATGTCGGCCGGATCCAGGTTGCTGCCGCCCTTGAAGGTCATGCTGAGGCTGATGAGCGGGAACTCCTTGCTCGGGGCCAGGTAGACGGGGGTTCCGTCCTTCAGGGTGTGGCGGAACTTCGCCGCGTCGGGCGCGTCGAACTTCAGCGCGCCGTAGGAGATCTCCTCGGGGCGCTTGGGAAGGGTGGTGGCGTCGCTGCCGGCAAGGGCTGGCAGCGTGAGCGTCATCGCGATGGCGGTGATCAGGTGTCGCATGGTGTGGGTTCCTTGTTCCTGTTCGTGGGGATCACTTGCCGGCAGGCGCCGCGCCGCCCTCAAGCTGCTGCAGGCGCTCGGCCATCTTCTTCTTCATGTACTCGAACATGGGCTTCATCTGCGGGGGCACCTGCGCGGACTGCCCCTCCATGGCCTCCATGGCCTGGCGCAGTTCCGCCGGATCCTGCATCTGCGCCAGCTGCGCGGCCATCTGCTTGGCGCGCGCGCGCATCGGGGCGGGGAGCGCCGCCAGTTCCGGATCGTCCGACGCGGCGGCGCCGGCCTTGCGCTTGTAGGTCGCCACGCTGCGGTTGGTCACGTCGAAGTAGGACTTGGCCACGCGCTGGATGTCCGCGGCGGTGACGGCCTGCAGCTTCTTCGGCGCCTCGTTCAGCTCGCGCCAGCTCATCATCGACTCGGCGTAGGCCAGCTGCACCAGCAGGAAGAAGTTGCTCTGCAGGCGGCGGTAGCTGTCGGCCGCGACCTGGTTCTTCACCTTCTGCAGCTCGCGCTCGTCCACGGGCGCGTCCTGAAGCTTCTTCAGTTCCTCGTACCAGGCCTGCTCCAGCTGCTCGGGCGTGGCGTCGCCCTTGGTCTCGGCCTCGAAGGCGAACAGGCCCGCGTACTTGCGCGCGTCATTCTGCGCGCGGCCGCTGCTGGCGATGCTGCGACCCTCGATCATGGTCTTGTACAGGCGGCCGGTCTTGCCATTCAGGATCTCGGCCATCATCTCGAGCGCGTAACTGTCCTTGTGGCCAGCGGGCACCGTGTGGTAGCGCACCTCGACCTGCGGCTGGAAGTCGCCCTCGGCGTTCATGCGCATCTCGGCGCTCTGCTTCTGCTCCAGCGTGACGACCTGCGGCGGCATCTCCGTGCCGGCCTCGAGGCGGCCGAAGTAGCGCTCGATCGTCGCCTTCACCTCGTCGGGCTTGAAATCACCCACGATGATCCCCACCAGGTTGTTGGCCCGGTAGTAGATGTTCCAGTACTTCATCGCCTCTTCCATCGTGTAGCTGTTCAGGTCGCTGGTCCAGCCGATGACCGGCCAGCCGTAGCCCGAGCTCACCCAGAACATCGCGTCGAACTGCTCCTGGAACTTGCCGGTCGGCGTGCTCTCGGTGCGCAGGCGGCGCTCCTCGTGCACCACGTCGCGCTCGCTGTAGAACTCGCGGAAGACGCTGTCCTTCAGGCGGTCGCTCTCCATCCACGCCCACAGCTCGAACTTGTTGCTGGGCACGTTGATGAAGTAGAAGGTCAGGTCGTGGCTGGTGAAGGCGTTCATGCCGCTGCCACCGTTCCTGCTGTAGACCTGATCGAACTCGTCCTTCACGATGCTGCCGGCGGCGGACTGCGCCAGTTCCACTTCGGCGATGCGCTTCTTCAGCGCGTCGGTCCTGGCGCTCGCGTCCGCGGCCTTGGTGTCCACGGCGGCGAGATCCTTCTTCAGCCTGGCGAGTTCCTCGCCCATGCCGCGGCCCTGCTGGCTGTCCATCAGCGTCTTCAGCTGTGCGCGCAGGTCCTTCAGCTCGGGGGTGTCGTTGGCGGGGTTCCACGGATCGTCGATCTCGCCGCGGAAGAAGCGCACGTACTGGTCGTTCCACACCATCGCGTTGATGCGGTCACGCAGCGCCTTCTGCCTGGCGCGGTAGTCGGCGTCCTTCGCCGCGTCGCGCGTGCCGATGGTGTTCGTGCCCTTGAACATCATGTGCTCGAAGAAGTGGCTGATGCCGGTGATGCCGGGGCGCTCGTTCACGCTGCCGACCTTGGCGAGCCAGCCCGCCGCGATCACGTTCGGCTGGTCGGTGCGGGGCACCAGTAGGAAGCGCATGCCATTGGCAAGCTTGAACTCCTGCACATCGACCTGCTGCGCGGCGGCGGGGCGGGAGGCGAGCAGGGCGGTCAGGACGGCGGCGATCGCGAGGATCCGGGTCATGGAGGTCTCCAGTTCGGGTCCGAGAGCCCGGGCCGGGCGGCCGGGAACCATCGGGGAGGACAGGTATACCCGCACCGAGCCCCGGCGTTTCATGGTTCCGGACCCCGAGTTCTTGGACTTCGGGAGTTCGCGGATATTCTCCCCGCACATGAGAGCAAACCGCCTCCTCGCCGTCCTGTCGGTGGTCTGTGGTTTCGCTGTCTCCGCGCACGCCCAGATCCGGGTGGCGCACTGGAACATCTGCGGGGCGAAGGGCAACACGGCCGCCCTCACGCGGGTTCTGCAGGCACTCCATGCCGACAACAAGGCGGGGTGGGCCCAGCCGGTCGACATCATCACCTTCAACGAAGTCACGACAGGTTCGCTGAGCACGCTGCAGTCGCTGGTGAACGCCGCCGCGCCGAGCGGCGTGACCTACACGCTCGCGACCTACACCTCGGCCAGCGGCGAATCCGGCGCGAGCGGCGCCCAGGCGATGTTCTATCGCAGTGACCGCTTCTCCGAGATCACCTCCGGTCACGCCGACATCTTCACCGAGGCCAGTCGCTACACGGATCGCTGGCTGCTCCAGCTGACGGGCTACAGCGACGCCAAGTCGCGGGTGTACGTGTACGGCTCGCACCTGAAGGCAAGTTCGGGCTCGTCCAACGAGGCGCTGCGTCTCAATGGCGCGGTCGCGATCCGCAACAACGCCGACGCGCTGCCGGCGGGCTCCCCGATCATCTACACGGGCGACTACAACTTCTACAACAACTCGGAGTCGGGCTACCTCGAGTTCATCTCGGCCGGTCCGGCGCAGGCCGTCGATCCGTTCGGGACCGGCTCCTGGGCCGGTGCCGCCAACGCGATCAAGCACTCGCAGGCACCGGCGGTCAGCCCCTGCTGCGGTCTGGTCGGGGGCGGCATGGACGATCGTTTCGACTTCGTCATGCCCAGTCTCTCGGCGAATGACGGCAACGGCATCTCGATGATCTCCGGCACCATGCGCAACGTCGGCAACGATGGGGCGCACTACGACACGGGCGTGGGGGTCGGGAACAACACGTATTTCCCCGGCGAACTGGCCCGTTCCAACGCGTTGGCCGACGATCTGGAGGCCGCCAGCGACCACATTCCGCAGATCCTGGAGTTCACCGTGCCGGCGAAGCTGTCGGCGGCCTTCGTGTCGGCCCTGCCGACGCGCGCCATCCAGAACGCCACGGTCACGCTGCCGGTGCGCGTGCAGAACTCGGCGACCTACGTGAACGCGCTGGGCGTCGACGATCTTGCGTACAGCCTTTCCTGCACGGGTCGTGTCGCCGGCTCCGGCTCCGGAACCGCGGCGCTGCAGCCCTCCTCGACGACCGTGAACGTGTCGTTGAACACCACGACGGTCGGCGCTGCCACCGGCACGGTCAGTGTGACGAGCTCCAGCGAGGCGGTCGAGCCGACGGCGGTCTCGCTGCCGGTCTCGGTCAGCGTGATCCGCGGAAGCAATCCATCGCTGGCCCTTGGCAGCGACCTCAACTCGATCGCGCTCACGCTGGAGTGCGAGCCGGACACGGGCGCCGCCACGGTGACCACGCCGCTCTACAACTTTGGCTACGACGCCTCGCAGTCGAAGCTCGACGTGGACCAGGTCACCTTCAGTGGAACCTTCGCGTCGCGATTCACCATGCCGCAGGGCATCGGCGCGAATCTCGCCGCCGGTGCGCGCACGCTCCAGTTCGCCTTCGACTCCAATGGCGCCACGCCAGGTGAGTACAGCACCGTGGCGACGGTCCGGACCAGCGACGAGGCCGTGGCCGGCGAGCAGATCCGCAACGTGCAGGTCACGCTCACCGTCATCGTGGGCTCGGGCCTCCAGGGCGATCTTGATGGCGATGGCAGCGTGGGCTCCGGCGATGCCGCGTTGCTCCTGCTTGACTTCGGCGCCTGCGGCGGCTGCGCGAGCGACCTGGATGGGAATGGCGAGGTCGACACGGGAGACCTTGCGTTCCTGCTGCTGCTGTACACCTGACGCGCGGTGACCGAAGCCGTTTCCAAAAGAACATTTTTGTGAAATCCGGAGTCCCGGATCTTTCCGGCGTGATTTTCGGCCGTACCTTGCTGGCATGCCTCGATGTGCCCGAATTTCGCGCTCCGTTGTCGTTGCGTCGATGGTGGTCGGTTCCGCGAATGCCGAGGGCGTCGTCCGCGTGTTCGGGGACGTCACGATCTACGGACAGGGCCTCGTGCCCGACGGCCTGACGGACGTGGTGCACGTGGGTGCCGTGCGTCGCACCGTCGCCGCGGTCCGTTCCGATGGATCGATCATCGCGTGGGGCTACGACGTGAATGGCGAGGTCAGCGCGGTGCCAACGGCACCGGCAGGCCAGACCTTCACCAAGGTCTTCGGCGGATGGGGCTTCACGTTCTTCGGACTCACCAATCAGGGCGAGCTCCTGCCGTGGGGGCGCAACACGGTCGGGCAGGCGAACGTGGTGCCGCTGCCGTCGGGACGCAGGTACACCAAGGCCACCGCGAGCTACTTCCACGGCGGCGGTCTTCGCGACGATGGATCGATCGTGATGTGGGGGGCGAACCAGCCCACCTTCACCGTCTCGCAGCAGTCGCAGATGCTCGCGGTGCCCTACATCGCGCCAAGCCTGCAGTGGGTCGATTTCGGCATCGGCTACGACGTGGCGCTCGGACTTCGCAGCGACGGCCAGATCATCGGTTGGGGTCTGGACTACTACTACGGCGCCTCGCAGGTTCCCGCGCTGCCGCCGGGCATGCGCTTCACGCAGATGAGCTTCGCGGGCACCTTCGCCGTGGCGCTCCGCAGCGATGGTGCGCTGGTGTCGTGGGGCGACGACTACTTCGCGCAGGTCTCGGGGGCTCCTGCGGAGCCTTCGGAAGGAGCCACGTGGGTGGAGGTGCAGGCCGGCACCGACCATGCCTTCGCGCGCGACTCCGCGGGGAACTGGTTCGGCTGGGGCACCAATTTCGACGGCGAGTCGGATGCCTCGCTCGTTCCGGCGCAGGTCGAGCAGTTCCTGGCCGTCGGCGACTACAACGTGGTGCTGCACGCGCCGGACTGCTTCGGCGATCTGGACGGAAGCCGCGAGGTCGACGCGGGCGACGTGGGTGTGGCGCTGCTGGACTTCGGTCCGTGCCCCGGGTGCTTCACGGATGTCGACGGCGACGGTGAGGTCGGCGGCGGGGACATCTCCCTCATCCTGCTCTCGATGGGCAGCTGCGGCTGACGTCGGCCGCGAACCCGGCAGCATTCGAAAAACGCGAAGGGCCCTTCCGATCGGAGGGGCCCTTCGCCTTGTCCTGCGGCACCGAGGTGAAGCGCCGCAAAGGCCGTGGTGGGATTTGAACCCACGAATCACGGATTTGCAATCCGTTCCCTTAGGCCACTTGGGTACACGGCCGTGGCAGGATCCGTATCCTTGCAGCCAAGTCCCGCGCCGTCAACGCAGGGCGAACCACGAATGTCGCATCTCGTGCAGATCCTGCTGCTTTTCGCGGTGCTCTCGGGCCCTTCCCGGGCCGTGGCGGTGCCTGATCAGGGACCGCTGCTCGAGGACGGCGTTTTCCTTGCCCGGGTCCAGGGCACGCTTGAACCGCCCGCGGCCGGCCGAGGTTGGACCTTCCGCGTGCATGGCATGCTGGAAGGGCAGCGAGATCGTCGCATCGACCTTCTTCCCAGCGCCACGCTGGAGGACATGAAGCGACGCTTCGAATCGTTGGCGCCCGGCACCACGGCGAATTTCGAGATTTCCGCGCGCGTGACCACCTATCACGGTCGGAATTCGGCGCTGCCGATGTTCGCCGCCACGATCGCCGAGCTCGCCGCGAGCGCGGGATCCACCGCGCTTCGACCGCCGGGCGCGGCGATCGCCGAGCTGGCGGTCGAGGACGATTCGGACGACGACCTTCCGGCGGTGCGGCGCGCGGAGGACCCGTCGGAGGCGTTCGGCATCCGCTGGGTTCCGCTGCTTCCCCAGGCGCGTGCCGCGCGCGAGCGAGCGCTGGTGCAGGGCGGACCTGTCCAGGCGGATGAGGTCGAGCGCGACCTGCTCGATCGCATCGGGCTGGTGCAGCGATCGTCGGATCTTGCGCCCCAGGATCGTCAGTCCGAGGCGCGTCAGCTCGCGATCCAGATGACCGGAGGCGCCGTCGATCCGCTCACGCAGCGGCCCTGGCTTGAGCCTGCGCGTCCGGTGCAGGACCGTCACGGCATCGTGACGCGCGATCCGATCACGGGCGAGTGGCGTTTCATCTTCGAGAGTTCGCGCGGCGAGATCGGTGAACGCGAGGCGACGCTGCTTCCGTGTGCGGTGCTCGAGCGACTGGAGCGTCAGGCCCGCAGCGCCCAGGAGCCGCTTTCGGTGGTGATGAGCGGACAGGTGACGCGTTTCGAGGGCCGGGCGTACCTGCTTCCCACGGTGGTGAGCCAGGTCCGGACCGGGCGTGCGCTCGGTCGGTGAGCGCGCGTGGCGCTACCCTTGCGGAATGGCATATCCAACCGCAACCATCGGCACGGAATTCGGCGACATCGAGGTGGAGCTCTGGGACGACGTGGCACCAGGCCACGTCGCGAACTTCCAGAAGCTTGCGCGACAGGGCTTCTATGACGGCGTGGGATTCCACCGCATCATTCCCGGCTTCGTGATCCAGGGTGGCTGCCCGCAAGGCACCGGCACCGGTGGCCCCGGCTGGCGCGTGAAGGCGGAGTTCAACAAGCGACCCCATCAGCCCGGCACGCTGTCGATGGCTCGCAGCGCCGATCCCGACAGCGCGGGAAGCCAGTTCTTCATCTGTCTCACGCGCGAGCAGTGCCAGCACCTCGATGGCCAGTACACGGGCTTCGGTCAGGTGACCAAGGGCATGGAGATCGTGAAGAAGATCGCGGCGGTGCCGGTGGATCGCAGCGGCCGTCCCACCGGAAGCCTTCCCAAGATGACGAAGGTCAGCGCTGCGGAGTCGGCGAAGGGCTGACGATCTCGGGCTTCGGTGGTCCGGGCCACAGTGGCGATGCGCCGCGGGGCGGTGCCGGCACGATCTCCACGCGTTCGATGCGCACGGGCACCGCGGGGCGCCCGGTTGTCGCGTCACCGATGGTGCCGGCGGCGATGGCATCGAGCGTGTCCCATCCGTCCGCCAGCACGGCGAAGGTGCAGTACTGACCGTCAAGTCGAGCGGTGCCCTCGCGTGACAGCGACACGTAGAACTGGCTGCCGGCGCTGTGCGGGTCGTCGCCGCGGGCCATGCCCAGCACGCCGCGGTCGTGCGGCAGATCGCTGGGTTCCAGTGCCAGGTTCCAGCCCGGGCCACCGTCTCCGGTGCCGGTGGGATCACCGCCCTGGACCACGAAGGGGCGGCCATCGCGATCCAGCGGCACCACGCGATGGAAGATGGTGCCATCGAAGAAGCCCTCGCGTGCCAGACGAAGGAAGTTCTCCACGGTGGCGGGCGCGGCGTCGGGAACCAGTGCCACGCGAAGTGGTCCCGCATCGGTGTGCAGGATCACGTCGACGGCCGGCTCCAGACGGAACCCGGAGGTCACGATGGGATCGGGTGCGGTCCACGTGGGCATGGCCGCCGCCGTCTCCGCATCGGTCGGGTCATAGGCCCGATCGCCCCAGCCCACCACGCGAAGGTAGGGCTGCTGCGTGCTTGCGCGGATGGAGCGAACGGTTCGAACCGGAGGGGCGGCTCGCAGGGGCACGAACCAGACAGGCGCTCCGACCGGCTGGCCCGATTCGCGGAGCTGCAGCCAGCGTGCGCGATCCGCGCGTTCCAACACCGTCACCAGCGGCGACAGATCGACCATGCCCGGCGTGACCGCCAGTTCATCCAGGCTCGTTCCCGCGCGATCGAGCACATGCAGCACAAGGGGTCCGTGCGTTGCGGGGGCACGGACTTCCAGTTCGATCGGTGCGTCGGGCCGGCACAGTGTCCGCACCGGCGTCAGGGTGGGGCTGGTGACCGCAGGGGTTGGTGGGGCCGGAGGCGTGACGGTCTCCGCAGCGGCCGAGCGCGTCTCGATCGCCCGGTCCGTGGCGATGGACACGGGCTGGTCCGTGTGCATGCGAGCGTTCGTTCCATCGGGGGCGAGCACCGATTCCTTCGTGCGAAGCACGCGTCCCTTGGCCGACAACGCGCGTGGCGCTGGCTTGGTCACGGCCGCCGGCGGCGGCACGGACGGGGACGTGGCCTCCGCGGCCGGCGACTCCGGGGTGCTCGCGCAACCGACACCGAGCGTCAGGAGCATGGCCATGGCAAGTCGGGACGCGCTCATCCCCGGCACTTTATGATCCATCCATGACCGTCGCATCGCCCACCATCCGAAGCACACGGCTGATCGTGGGCCTGGAGATCCATGTCGAACTGCGGACGCGCAGCAAGATGTTCACGCGCGCACCCAATCCGGCCAACCCGGAGTTCGAGGGTCGCGAGCCGAACGAACTGGTCGATCCGCTGGTGGCCGCGCTTCCGGGCACGCTGCCCGTGATGAACCGCCGCGCCGTCGAGATGTCCGCGCTGGTCGGGCTGGCGTTGCACTGCACCATCGCCAGGCGCTGCCGATGGGACCGCAAGAACTACTTCTATCCCGACCTTCCGAAGGGCTACCAGATCAGCCAGTACGACCAGCCGCTCTGCGCCGACGGCTTCTTCGACCTTCCACTCGCGGGTGGCCTCAAGCGCATCGGCATCATCCGCGCGCACCTGGAGGAGGACACCGGGAAGCTCGGCCACGAACTGCCCGGCGGCTTCCACTACGACGGCAGCCTGGTCGACCTGAACCGTGCGGGAACGCCGCTGCTCGAGATCGTGACCGCGCCCGACTTCGCGAGCGCCGACGAGGTGGTGGCCTTCGCGCAGGAGCTGCGCAACCTCTGCCGATTCCTCGGGGTCTCCGAGGGCGTGATGCAGAAGGGGCACATGCGCTTCGAGCCCAACGTCAACATGGCCATCACGCTCGAGGACGGCACCGAGATCCGCACGCCGGTCGTCGAGGTGAAGAACCTGAACTCCTTCAAGGCCGTGAAGGGCGCGATCGAGCACGAGACCGTGCGTCAGGTCGAGGCGTGGAAGCGCGATGGCCGCGTGATGGGTCGGGGCATGAAGGCCACGCGCGGCTGGGACGACGTGAAGTGCGAGACCGTGCTGCAGCGCGAGAAGGAGGACGCGCACGACTACCGATACTTCCCGGATCCGGATCTGGTCCCGGTCGAGATCGACGAGGCCTGGCTGGCGCGTCTGCAGGCGGAGCTGCCCGAGCCGCCGCTGGCTCGACGGGCCCGCTACGTGAACGACTACGGACTTGCCGCCGTCGACGCGGAGAACCTCACCGCCGAACGCGACGACTGTCTGTGGTTCGAGGCCTGCGTGGCGGCCGCGGGAGGTGGCGCGAAGGCGGGCTTCGCGATCGGCAAGCTGCTGCGCAACACCGGCGCCAAGTGGGCGAACGAGAGGGGGGTCGGTCTGGCCGCGCTTGGCGTGAAGCCCGAGCGCGTGGCCGAACTCTTCGCCTTGCGCGAGGCCAACGCCGTGGGACCGCAGGCTGCGGATCAGCTCTTTGGCCTGCTCTGCGATGGCGACGCGCCCGTGCATGGACTTGCCGAGCGCCACGGACTGCTGCAGGTGCGCGACGACGCGGCGCTCGAGCGGTGGTGCGACGAGGCGATCGCCGGGCAGCCCCAGGCCGCCGCGGATGTGCGCGCGGGCAAGATGGCGGCGATCGGCCGCATCGTGGGCGCCGTGATGAAGGCCAGCGGCGGCAAGGCCGACGCGAAGACCGTGAACGAGATGCTGCTGAGGAAGCTCAAGCCATGACGACGCTCATGTACGAACCCGCGGAAGTGGTGGTGCCCGCCGAGGCGATCGCCGCGCGCATGCCCGCGCTCGCGCAGGAGATCGTCGATGCCTATGGCGGCGGCGCCGAGGGCATCGTGATCGTCCCGGTGATGACCGGCGCGTTCGTGTTCGCGGCCGACCTGGTGCGACGCATGCCGAATCGTCTTCGCGTGGACGTGGCCACCGTGCGCAGCTACGGCGGAGGCACCACGTCCCAGGGTCCGCGCATCGAGGGCGTCATGCCGAGCGTGCAGGGGCGTCACGTGCTGCTGGTCGACGACATCCTGGACAGCGGCCGCACGCTGACGTTTCTCCGCCAGGACATGCTCGAGCGCGGGGCCACCAGCGTGCGCACCTGCGTGCTGCTGCGCAAGCGCATTCCTCCCGCCATGTCCACGGCCTGCGAATTCGTGGGCTTCGACATTCCCGACCTGTTCGTGGCGGGCTACGGCCTGGACTACGACGGCTGGTTCCGGAACCTGCCCGATGTCGTGAGTCTGCGGAAGGTCGGCGAGTCGGCGGCGATGGTGCGCTGAGCTCAGCGCGCGTTCCACGGCGCATCGGCGCGCGGATCACCATCGTTCGACTTCATGCGCTCCAGCGCCGCGCGGTCCTCGTCGGACATGGACTTCGGCGCCTCCACGCGGATCACCGCGTACAGGTCGCCCGCGCCGGACTTCGCCGACACACCCTTGCCCTTGAGTCGCAGGCGCTTGCCGCTGCCGGTGCCCGGCGGCACCCGCAGGCTTGCGGTGCCCTCGAGCATCGGCACCTGCACGGTCGTGCCCAGCGCGCACTCGGCGATCGAGATCGGCACATCGACCAGGATGTCCAGACCCTCGCGCCGGAACCAGGGATGCGGCGCCACGGTGATGTGAAGCACCAGGTCGCCCGCGGGTCCGCCGCCGCTCCCGGGAGAACCCTTCCCGCGCACGCGCAGCGTTCCACCGGTCTCGATGCCCGCAGGAATGCGGACATCCAGGCTGAGGGTCTCATGGCCGTCGTTCACGCTCACGTGGCGCACGCCGCCCACGGCCGCGGTCATGAAGTCCACGGTGATCTCGCTCTCCAGATCGCCACCGGCGCTTGGACCGCGCCGCGCACCACCGCGCCGCGCGCCGCCGCCCATGAAGTCGCCGAAGATCTCCTCGAAGGTCGAGGGGTCCACGTTGCCCCACTTCCCGCCGCCACCGAATCCGCCGCCGGCGCCGCCGCCCATCGACGGGCCCGCATGACCGAACTGGTCGAATTGCGCGCGCTTCTGCGCGTCGGAGAGGAGGTCGTACGCCTCCTGGATCTCCTTGAACTTCGCCGCCGCCTCCGGGCTCTTGTTCAGGTCCGGATGGAACCTCTTCGCGAGCTTCCGGTGCGCCTCGCGCAACTGCTCCGCGGTGGCCGATCGGGGCACGCCCAGGACCTCGTACGGATCCCGCGGCA
>Ga0164292_10000704_pt1 | contig 26485 bp, 24 predicted proteins | sample GEODES117metaG_FD_111486 | JGI IMG/M metagenome (GOLD analysis project Ga0164292, IMG submission 111486) | Eutrophic lake water microbial communities from Lake Mendota, Wisconsin, USA - GEODES117 metaG | ecosystem: Environmental > Aquatic > Freshwater > Lake | place: USA: Lake Mendota...
GCGATTGCCAAAGCTGCAGCGATCAACCGCATGGCCAACGCGACAGGCGTGACACGTGGCGAATCACAAATGCTGACTTTCAGCGGTACGCCAACTGCCGGCACTTTGGTGGTTGGCGGTGTCAGCGTCACTTTGGATGCTTTGGATACGACATCCGCAGCTGCCTCAGCCAAAATAGCGGCTGCCTTGCAGGCCAGTCCACTGTATGGTGGTAACACCGGTCGCAATGTCACCTATATACCGGGCAACTCCAATATCTCTATCAGCTACGCGCCGAGTGAAGGCAACGTGGGTAAGACGGTGGTTCAGTCCGGCTCGACCAATTTGGTTGGCATCGTGGACACCACGGAAGAGTATTTTGTCGCCAGTCAGGGCACGGGCGTGTTTGCCAAGGTCAATGAGAACCACATGAGTGGCATAGCCATGTCGGGTACTTCGGTGCTCAATGGCGTGGTGTTTGTCAATGGTTTTGCCAGTGCAAGCATCTCCACCGTATTGAACAACCCGCGTGAAACTCGCACTTTGGTGGCCAAGGCCATCAACATGATCAGCGACAAAACAGGTGTCAAGGCAATTGACACCGGATCTGACACCAAAGGCATCACCCTCGTCGCCAAAGACGGACGCAACATAGAAGTGAGTTTTGAAACCACGGCCAATGCTGAAGACTTTGGCGCTCGCATTGGTATGCGCCAAGGCGTCCAGTCCAGTACGCTGTCCTTGGAGTCCAAAATCCCGACCCCTGTGGTATTGACTTCAGATGCCACTGGCGACATCACACGTGCTGGCCTGGTGCAGGGCAATTTCACTCGCAACCAAGCTGTCGCCAATACCAGCGTGCGTCCTATCGTGGACCCGGCAGTGGCGCAACTCGACCGCGTTTTATTTGCTGGCGCACCCACTGCCGCCGGCGAAATTTATTCAGTAACCGTCAACGGGACCACTTTCAGCTATGAAACTGTAGCTGGGGCGACCAATTTGACCGCACAAAAAGTGCGGGACGAGCTTGTCACAAAGATCAACGCCAATACCGATTTGCCGGTCACCGCCAAAGCGGGTCGCAGCATTGGTGAAATCTTGCTTGAATCGGATGTACCGGGCACCTCATTCACAATCGCGACGAGCAAAAGTTCTGGTGCTGCCGCTACGGTGACCACCACCAACTTGGTAGAAAACGCCAAAGCCAATTTCAAACCACTGGGCATGGATGATCTGATGATCAATGGTGTCAAGATCAGACCCACCACCTCAGGGGACGATGAACTGAGCAATTCACCTGCCACCAGCAGTGACCCCAGTGCCAGTGCGATTGCCATTGCCGCAGCCATCAACGCACAAACGCCCATCACAGCGGTGCGCGCAGAGGCCAAAGGTCCTGAAATCAAAGGCACCACAACCAACACCAATTTACCGGTCTTGGCTGTCCCCACATTACATTCTTTGTTTATCAATGGGGTCGAGGTGCAGGTTGAATTTGTTCAAAACGAACTTGGCACCGATCGCCGTACCAAAGTAATCAATGCGATCAATCAGCGTGCTGGTCAACACGGCGTGACTGCAACCGACAACGGCAATGGCTTGTCCTTGGAGTCTGATGGACGCAACATGTCCGTATGGTTCAACTCGAATGTCAAAGACCTGTCTGCTGCCAACTTTGGTCTAGACCAAGGCGGTTCGGTGGCACAAGTGTCCCGAATCAATATTGGTGGCACGGTTGCCACGACCGATACAGCTTCCGTGGTCATCAACGGCGTGACCATCGAGTCGGCGGCGCCATCGGCTGCAACTGGTGCTTCCTTGGCAACAGCATTAGAAACCGCCATCAACAATGCCATCACCGCTGGCACGGTCAAAAACATCAGCGTCACCCGTACCAATGGCGTTTTGGATATCACCTCCACTGTGGCGGGTTCTGCCTTTGAACTGATTGGCGCCAAAGTCATCAACACCTCCGTGGCTACGGCAACCACCATGTCCTTGGACACGGTGACAGCCAACAGTCATGGCAACAACAAAATCACAGGCATTCGCGACGCCACAGCCAGCAGCACCTCAGCCCGTACCCTTTACGGCACGGTGCGCATGATTGCGCAAGCACCCCAAATGCCTGGTTTGCCTGTGCCAATTGGTGCACCACCATCTGAATTGGACAAGCTTTTGCGTGCCAACGGCAAACCCTTCACAGTCAGTGCGGGCGACGACGGGTTTGGGCTCAACAGTAATTTTGAAGCTCTGGGCTTCAACGAAGGTACGTTTGGTGGTCGCTCCAGCGCCGACATGGACCCACCCAAGGTTGGTCGCTTGGCTTTTCAAGTGGGTGCTTCAGCCAACCAGTTGATCACCATCGACCTGGCCGACTTCGGCAAGGGCGGCCCCATTACCGGTGAAATCACGGGTGATGTGGACTTGAATGTGGAACAGCGTTCGGTTCGGATTCACACCCGCGAAGGTGCAAGTGCGGTCTTGACCAAACTCGATGCCGCCATGGACCATGTGAACGCCACACGCGCCACCATGGGTGCGGTGATGAACCGCCTGGACCATGTCATCACCAACTTGTCAAATGTGTCAATGAATTTGTCTGCCTCACGCAGCCAAATTGAAGATGCCGACTACGCTTCTGCATCGACCGAATTGGCGAAGAACCAGATCATGCAGCAAGCAGGCACAGCGGTGCTGGCCCAAGCCAACACCAGCCAACAGTCTGTGCTGAAGCTCTTGGGTGGTTGATGAGCCATGGGGGCTGAACCGTCCATCAAATCGCCTGACTGCTGGCAATGCAGACACTTTGCCATCAGTTGGGACACACGCAACCCCTACAGTTGCAAGTTGATGGGCTTTAAAAGCCGCATGATTCCTTCTTTCGAGGTGTTTCGCGCCGATGGCCACCCTTGCCGTGGTTTCATGGCCAAAGTCATACCGATGCAAAACCTCACGGTTGTCGATAGGCCTAAAACCGTCAGTCGGCTCTCAAAATACGTTTGAATCGGGTTGTTTCGATCTGTCGAAATGCCGACTTCATCCCTCTTAAGTACCTTTTTAAGGGTTCAATACCCTCTCAATAGCGCTTAAAAGTACTCAATAAATAAGCTGGCACATGCATTGCTTATCAACCACACCTTTGTTACTGGTTGATCAATGTGAAACCTACCACTGTTAACGCCCTTCAAGCCGTCTGGTTGGACCCTTTCAGTCCACTGGGGGAGTCCGAGCGAACTCAGCTGAGTGCTTATGGCATTGAACTCAATGCCATCAACACCCTGGGCGACCTGACCTTGGCCTTGCGTCGCGCCCATGTGCTGGTGATCCGTTTGGGTGACAGCGCAGAACTGCTGCGCGAAGTGCAAACCCTGATCGGCCAGCTTGGCTTCAATGTCCCTGTGGTCTGCCGCGTCGAGCGTCGCCGCATGGAAGTGGCGGTGGACGCGATGCGTTACGGTGCTTTGCATGTGCTGCCAACCGACGAGTGGAGCGAAGACGCTTGGCACTTGGCCACAGAAAGCCTCAACACCGACAAGAACAAACCCCGCAGCTATGTGTTTGTGGACCCGATCAGCCAACACCTGTTGGCGCTGGCCCAACGTGTGGCGCAAACCGAAGTCACCGCCTTGTTGGTGGGACCCACAGGGGCTGGTAAAGAAGTGTTGGCCCGCGTGCTGCACGAATCCTCCAACCGCGCCAAAGGCCCGTTCGTGGCGTTGAACTGCGCGGCCTTGCCTGAGCACCTGATTGAAGACATGTTGTTCGGTCATGAGAAGGGCGCTTTCACAGGCGCCCACAAAGACCACAAAGGCTTGTTTGAACAAGCCCATGGCGGCACCGTGTTTCTGGATGAAATTGGCGAGATGCCGATTCACTTGCAAGCCAAGTTGCTGCGCGTGTTGCAAGAGAAAAAACTCAATCGTTTGGGTGGTGAAGCCTCCATCGATTTGGATGTGCGGGTGATTGCCGCCACCAACAAAGATTTGCGCCAAGCCATTGAAGCGCGTGAATTCCGCGAAGACCTGTACTTCCGCATCAGCACTTTCCGCCTGCGCATCCAGCCTTTGCGCGAACGCCCAGGCGACGTCATTCCTTTGGTGTTGCAGTCTTTGTCGCGCCATGCCAAAGGCAACGTGCCTTTGAGCCTGAGCGCCGATGCGCAAGTGCTGCTGCAGCAATACCCTTGGCCGGGCAATGTGCGTGAACTAGAAAACGTGGTGCAACGCGCCGTGGTTTTGTGCAATGGCCGTGTCGTGACACCGGCGCACCTGATGTTCGATGAAACCCAAGGCGACGCCGATTTTGAATACGCCGCGTCTGCAGCCCTGCCTGCATCGATGTCGTCGCCGTCCAGCCCTGTGGCTGACAGCGTGGCCGTGCCGGTGGAACCAACGGCATTGTGTGAATTTGCCACGCCTTCTGCCGACAGCTTCACCGTACCGATGCACAGCGAAGTCCATCTCAACCCACCGGCTGATTTGTTTTCAGCGGTGAAAGCCAGCGAACACCAAGTCATCTTGGCCGCCATCCAAGCCAGCGACAGCCGCGTGGAAGCCGCCAAAAAATTAGGCATCAGCCCTCGCACTCTGCGCTACAAGTTGGCGCAGTTGCGCGAACGTGGCATGGACATGGCCATTGCGGCTTGATTGAGGAGCAACGACCATGATCGACAGCATTTCTGGCAACAGCGTCAACTCGATGATGGAGACCATCCGCGCCTACCAGCAAAAAGCCGCTGGTGGTGTAGACCAACTGAAGATTCAGGCGCCCCAGGTTCAAGACCTGCAAGCGCCCAAGGTCGAACTGCCCAACTTCACCGAGTCGGTGAAGAACCTGCTCGACAAGGTAAACGAAACCCAGGCCAAGTCCAGCAATTTGCAAGAGGCCTACCAACGAGGCGAAGACGTGCCCCTGACCGATGTGGTCTTGGGCATGCAGAAATCCTCCCTGGCGTTTGAAGCGACCTTGCAGGTCCGCAACAAAGTGCTGCGGGCGTATGAAGAAATCATGAACATGCCGGTTTAACTTTTAAGAGAACACCATGGCCACCGCAAGCGCAACACTCAATACCCCTGCCGGTCTCAGCAACAACGCTGTCACCACCACAGACTCGGACAACGCACCGCGCTCCAGCAGCAATGCCATGGTGCCGCGCCCCGTTGGCAACTCTGCATTGACCGACCCCATGGGCATGATCCGCGACATGGTGCGTCAGCCCTCGGTGCGCAAAGTCTTGCCCATCATCGTCATCTTGATGGTGGTGGCCGCGTTTGGCTTGGCCTCCATGTCGATGAAGACGCCGCCCATGCGCGCGCTCACCATGATGCTGCCAGAAGCCGACAAGCAACTCGCCATCGAGACCTTGAAAACCGGCAATTTCGCGCCTGAGATTGACAACAACACTGGTCAAATCATGGTGCCCGCTGACAAGTACCAAGAGGCCCGCATGCTGTTGGCTTCCAAAGGTTTGCCCCGCACCGAAGTGCAGGGCATGGAAACCTTGAAAGACATGCCCGCCATGACCACCAGCCAGTTCATGGAACAAGTTCGCTACAACAATGCGATGGAGCAAGAGCTGGCCAAAACCATTGCGCAAATTGCCGGTATCCGCAGTGCCCGGGTGCACTTGGCTGCCCCCAAACAAAGCGTCTTCGTGCGTGACCGCGTGCCCACCAAGGCCTCGGTCATCATCACACGCGCCCCTGGCAAGCAAGTGTCTTCCGCCAATGTGCAAGCCATCATCTCTTTGGTGGCTTCCAGCGTTCCTTACCTCGCGCCAGAAAACGTGTCGGTGGTGGACAACTTTGGCACCTTGATGAACGACATGCTGGGTGAAGCCCCACTGGGTTTGACCGGCGCACAGCTGCAGCAAAAGCAGCAAATGGAAGACCTCTACCGCACCCGCTTGGTGCAACTCTTGGCCCCCATCGTTGGTGAGGCCAATGTGAGCGCCCAGGTGAGTTTGCAACTCGATTTCACGCAAGAAGAAATCACCACAGAAGATTTTGACCAAGCGGACAAGGGTCCCAAAACCCGCTCGGAGCTGTATGTGGAAGACCGCAACACCTTCAAGGATGCGATTGGTATTCCAGGCTCGCTCTCCAACACCCCACCGAACCCACCGCAAAACCCTGCGGCCACTGACGCCACACCGGCTGACCCGAACAAAGGCGTGAGTGAAAAAGGCGTGCAAGTGGTGGCCCGCAGTACCAAGAACTATGAGTTGGACCGTGCCGTGCGCCATACCAAGAGCGCCATGGGCAATATTCAAAAACTGGGTGTTGGTGTGCTCATCAACGAGCGCCCAATTCCACCTGGCACCAAGGTCGACCCACCTGCGGATGGTGGACCTGCCCCCACCACCATTCCCTACACCCAAGAAGAACTCGACCGTTTGAACCAATTGGTGCGTGGCGCCGTCGGCTTCAATGACCAACGTGGCGACATCGTCACCGTGGTGGCCACACGTTTTGAGACACCCGCGGACCCCGATGCCGTGCCTTGGTACAAAGACGAAGCCTTGGCCTCCTTGGTCAACAGCGGCGTGATTGCAGTTTTGTTCTTGTTGTTCGTGCTGTTCGTGGTGCGACCCATGATTCAGAAAATGATGAAGCCCGAGGTCGACCCAGCTGCTTTGGCCGCCGCCGCCTTGGCCGCTGCATCCGCCGAAGCCGCCACCGCCGAGAAGATCCGTGCCGAGCGCATTGCGTCCGCCGAAGCCGAGGCCGCTGCCCGTGTGGTGGCAGAACGTGCGGTCCGCGAAGAAGCCGAAGAAAAAGCCCGCCGCGAAGCCGAGGCGATTGCCGAGGAAGCCCGTCGCGTCGCCGAAGAAATGGCCCGCGAAGCGCAGTTGGCCGAAGAAGCCGCTGCTGCCGAATCCACCAAAATGGCCGAAGAAGAGGCGGCCCGCGAAGCCGAACGCCTGGCCGCCATGGAGCTGCAAGCTGAAGGCGGCGGTGAGGAAGTGCAACTGGAAGAAGGCGAATCGCTGGACGACCTCAAAGCACGCATGGGCAAACTCAAACCGAAGAAACAAACGATCCCTTCTGATTTGCTCAACAATGCCAACTCTTACGATGACAAAGTCGCCTTGATTCGCATGATCGTGTCCGACAACTCTGGCCGCGTTGCCAGCGTGATGCGCGGCATGATTGAATCTTGATGACATCCAAGCGACCAAGGACAACAAATGGCTGACAACGACACCATCCAATGGACCCCCGAGCTGCGTGCCGAAATGGAGGCCATGACCTCCACCCAACGCGCCGCCGTGCTGATGCTGCTGCTGGGTGAAGAGCAAGCTGCAGAAATTGTGAAATACCTCAGCCCCAAGGAAGTGCAAGCGCTGGGTGCGGCCATGGTGCAAGCCTCGAGCTTGTCGCAAAACGCGGTCAACGTGGTGCTCGACCAGTTCGTCGACATGCTGAAAAAACAAAACAGCGTGGGCCTGGGCGGCTCCGACTATGTAGACCGCGTCATGCGATTGGCGCTGGGCGAAGACAAAGCCAACTCGGTGTTGAACCGCATCATGCCAGGACAAGGCACCAAAGGCTTGGACATCCTCAGCTGGATGGACCCCCGTTCCATCGCCGAGATGATTCGCACCGAACACCCCCAAGTGATTGCGATCATTTTGTCCATCTTGGATACCAGCGTTGCTGCCGATGTCTTGGTGTATTTGCCCCCCGAGGTGCGCCCCGAGGCGATTCAACGTGTGGCCGCCATGGACACGGTGCAACCCTCGGCCATGGCTGAACTCGAGCAAATCATGAAGCAACAGTTTGCCAAGAGTTCGTCCTCCAAGTCGTCCAGTTTCGGTGGTATCAAGGCGGCTGCGGCCATCATGAACAAAACCAAAACCGATTTGGAGCGCTCGGTCATGGATGGTTTGGAAGAAATCGATGTCGACTTGATGATGAAGATTCAAGATCAGATGTTCACCTTCGACAACCTGGTCACCGTGGACAACAAAGGCATTCAAGTGCTCATGCGCAATGTCGAACCCGATCAACTCATGGTGGCACTCAAAGGCGCACCCGATGAAGTGTTGGCGCGGTTCTTGGACAACATGTCCGAACGTGCCCGTGGCATGTTCAAAGACGACATGGACGCCCGTGGTCCGGTCCGTGTGGCCGATGTGGAAGACGCACAGAAGAAGATCATGCGCTTGGCTCGCAAGTTGTCAGATACCGGCGAATTGATCTTGGGCGGAGCCGACTTTGTTTAACCTGGACCCCAAGCCAACTGCGCCCCGCCATTGGCTGGACGACACTTGGCTCAACTCTTCCTCGCGTCCGATTCAAAACTTCGGCGAGTTCGATTGGGACCAGGTGCCCAAGATGGATTACACCAAGGCCTTGTTTCGGCAACTCGCCACACCTGAAAGCGCCAAGGTGTTTGACGATGCCGACGACTTTGTGCTGGAAACATTTGGCAAGCTGCCCAAGATTGCGGTCACAAGCGAGGAAGAAATCGTCATCGACGCCAAGCTGTTGGAAGACGTCCCGCTGAGCCCGGAAGAAGTTGCGCCCGCGCCTCGCCCCCCCTTGCCCTTGCCCGAATTGGCCGACCCCGCATGGCTGCAAACGCCTGAGAGTTTTTGGTCGCCACCCGAGGCCGACACCTTGGCCGGATTGCCGTTTGATGCCAACGCCGCCCCTGAATTGGACTCGGCTGCCCTGGCAGCGGCACGCGAGGCCTCACATGCACAAGGTCATGCTGAAGGCCTGCAGCTGGGCCTGATCCAAGGCCATGAACAAGGCCATGAACAAGGCTTGAAGGCGGGTCATGCCCAAGCGATTGAAGACGCCAAAGCGCAAGCCCGCGCAGACATGCAAGCAGCCTTGGATGCGGCCAAAGCGCAGGCCAGCGAAACCTTGAATGAACAACTCAAGGTCTTGCAAACTTTGAATGAAAAACTCACCAGTTTCAGTGACAACCCCAAGGCCTTGTTCGAGCCGGTCAAACGCTTGGCGGTGCACATCAGCGAGCAACTGGTGCTGGCCGAATTGAATTTGTCTGGCCAAGCCATCGAGCGTTTGGTGCAACGCTGTTTGGATGAACTCGACATGCATGGCCAGTCACCCATCGTGATCGAACTCCATCCCCAAGACAAAGCACGCTTGCAAGACATCAATGCTGAGGTGTTGAAAAACATGCAACTGCTGGCCGTGCCCAGTTTGCACCCCGGCAGCGTGCGCTTGGTGGTCAATGACACCCAAATTGAAGACCTGATCGAACACCGGTTGCAAACCATGGCCAACCGCTTGCTGAACCAGCCGGAACTGTGGCGCGAGCAATCCGCCTTCTTCCGTCAACCTTTGGCGCAACGCGATGGACAAGTTGAAGATGTGCCACAACGCATGATGTATGACGAGCCGCCCCACGAGGATGACCATGATTGATTTCGCCAATATCGCCTTCCGAACCGTGATGAGCTTGGCCTTTTTGGCCTTTGTCGTGCGTCCCCTGCTCATGTCCATGGTGCGCAAAGAGCCCAACACCTTGGAGCTGGAAGAAATGGCCCAGCTGGCCGTGAACTCCGCCTTCAAATCACAGTTCAACAGCTACTACGCTTCGCGCCCGCAAAAACTACCAGCACCTGAAAAGCTGGTGATTGATGTGCAGGCCACGCCGGTTGGTGAAGTCGATCAAGCGCACACGCCCTTGGTGCCCCTCACCGAAGAAGAACTGGCCGCCTTGGCGCAATTTGATGCAGATGAGGCTGAACGGGTGCGGGGCCACGAAGAAGAGATGGCACGCCGCGCCACACTGGCTGCTGAAGAAGCAGCCCGCAAAGCGGATGAAGCGGCTCAGCGCTTGGCCTTGGAAGCGGCTGGCGAAGAAGACGAAGAAGAAGACGAAGGCCTCAAGAAGATGCGCGAGAACATGAAGAAAGAGAAGAAGAAACCCACCATTCCGGCCGAGCTGCTGGCGGGCAACAGCTATGAAGACAAGCTGATGATCGTGCGCTTGGTGACCGAGCAAGAACAAAACCGGGTGGCCAATGCCATTCGTTCGATGATTCAAATCCAATGATGGATTTCGCTGCCGACATCGAAGCCACCCTGCCCGATTTGCGCACACCTCAGCCGCAGCGCAGCGGTACCTTGGTGCGCTTGGTGGGCATGACCTTGGAAGCCCGTGGCGTCATGGCACCCTTGGGTGCTTGCTGCGAAGTGGTCGGTCAAACTGGTCATCGGGTTGAAGCCGAAGTGGTCGGCTTCAACGACAAAGTCTTGTTCCTCATGCCCTTCACCGAGCCCACAGGTGTCGGTCCAGGCGACATGGTGCGTGTGCTCAGCCATTCATCGCTGGTCAAACTCGGCCCCGAACTTTTGGGGCGGGTCATTGACGGCCGTTGCCAACCCTTGGACGGCAAGCCCGACCCGGGTTGCAAAGAACTCCTCAGTCTGTTGGGCCGCCCGATCAACCCGATGGAGCGCGGACCCATCAATCAAATTTTGGACGTGGGTGTCAAAGCCATCAACGGCGTGTTGACGCTGGGGCGCGGTCAGCGCTTGGGGCTGGTGGCTGGTTCAGGCGTGGGCAAAAGTGTGCTCTTGGGCATGTTGACCCGCTTCACCAAAGCCGATGTGGTGGTGATTGGCCTGATTGGCGAACGTGGCCGCGAGGTGCAAGCTTTCATTCAAGAGTCTTTGGGTGAAGAAGGCTTGGCCAAATCGGTGGTGGTGGCCGCACCGGCCAATGTGTCACCCGTGTTGCGCTTGAAAGCCACGCACCTCACCCATGTGATTGCCGAGTATTTCCGCGACCAAGGCAAAGACGTGCTGATGCTGTGCGACAGCCTGACCCGCGTGGCCCATGCGCAGCGCGAAATTGGTTTGGCGATTGGCGAACCGCCCACCGCCAAAGGCTATCCGCCCTCGGTGTTCGCTTTGCTGCCGAATTTGATTGAACGCGGTGGTGTCGGGCGTCATGGCCACGGCTCCATCACCGCCATCTACACCGTGTTGGCCGAAGGCGATGACGCCGCCGATCCGATTGTCGACATTGCCCGCGCCTCGTTGGATGGCCAAGTCATGTTGTCGCGCAAACTGGCCGACTCGGCGCATTACCCCGCCATCGACTTGACCGGTTCGATTTCACGCTTGATGCAATCGCTGCTCAGCAATGAGGACATGAAGTCGGCCAACAAATTGCGCCGCCTCTGGTCCATCTACCAACAAAACGTCGACTTGGTGCAAGTGGGCGCGTATGAAAGCGGTTCCAACCCCGAGTTGGATGAAGCCATTCGCTTGAACGACCGCATTGTGAGTTTTTTGCGCCAAGACATGCACATCAGCCAAGACTATGAAACCACGCGACAGCAACTGCGTGAGTTGCTCAGCCAATGACACGGAAGACCTGACCCATGAAACCCCGCAGTTGTTGGTCTGTGCTGGTGAAAAAAGCCAAAGACGATGAAGAGCTGGCGCAGCAAGCGCAAGTCGAAGCCCGCAAACGGGTCGAGCATTTGCAAGCCAGTCGCCAGCGCATGGACGACTTGTTGAACGATTACAAACGCCGCGCTTTGGAAAACCAAAGCAAGTTGCACAGCATGGCGGACGCCAGCAACAACCGGCAATTCATGTTGCATTTGCAAGAACTGGTGAACCGGGTGGACAAAGACCTGGTGGCCGCCTTGGCCGCTCACGATCGCGCCAAAATGGCCTTGCTGCAAGCCACCCATCAGCGCATGAAAATGGAAACCATGCAAGACAAAGATTTGGACGTGGTGCAGCAGTGGCAGCGCAAACGCGAGCAAAAAGAAATGGACACCTTGGGGCTGACGCTCTACAACCTCAAGGCTTGACCCAGGCAGCCTGCAGCCAGTGCCAATAGTGCGGCTTGAAGGCCCAAGGGATCATGGTGCAGCTTGTGTTCACGGCAAACACGGTTTGGGTGGCGTGGTCATGCCAAACCCCCTTGGCATTCAATCGGCTGAGCACCGCTTGGGCTGCATCGGCATGGTTCATCACCACAGCATCCAACCTGACTTGGGCTTGCTCCTGCGGCAAGTCATCCAGCCGCGTCCAGCGCATGGGATGGTAGGACGGCACGGGCAAGTCGGCGTCGATCGGGCCCGAATACACATCATGCAAACTGCCCCAGGCTCGGCCTTGAAGCATGGATTTGAGCTGGGCCAGTTGACGCTCGGCCATGTCCTCATCGCCCAAGCGAAACCCCACCTGACCCAAGACATTGTCAAACCATAAGCAGGCTTGGGGGTGGGCTTTCAAGAGAGCGGGTAAATGGGCAATCGCATCCTTGCGGTGGTAGTGCACCGCCAAGCCTGCTGCTTTGAGCGCACGGCCGTGCCGCAGTCCAAACAGCAAGGGCACCAAGGGGTCGATGTCGTACACATCAATCCGCCTGAAGCGCAGCAACCAAGGGGTGGGCAGCATCCATCCCGCGCTGCAACCGATCAGCAGCAATTCGGTTTGTGTGGGTTGAACCTGGGCTAAAAATTGGGCGATCAGTTCACGTGTGGGCATCCAACGCTGCAAGGAACGAACGGCATGCACATGCCAATTCAGGCCGCCGGTGCCACCGGCATTGGCCAAGTCGCGCAGCCAAACCGACAAGCCGCCAATCTGGGGCAAGTCAATGTGGCGGTTCACAAAGCGACTTCATGATGTTGAACACGGGCGAATTGGGCGGCGGTGCACGCCATTGGTCAAACACGCCTTCTCTGGAGAGTTGTTCGCCGGTCAGCTTGGGACCGCTGTAAAAAGCCAAGGACCGGGTGCGCACTTGCCGGTTGCTGCAATTCATCTCAATCAAAGCCTTGGTGGACCAATAGGGTTTGCCCAAGCTGTTGCGCTGGACCTTGCGGTAGTCGAGCATGGTCCAAGCGGTGACCACGTCGCCTTGCCGCGTGACGGCGCTGCGGTCAATCCCATACTCGACATCGTCTGACATCCCCATGGCGCTCCAATGGGCTGCAAGCACCGGGGTGGCACCGAGCGTGATCAGCAGCCAAAGCTGCCATTTCGCCAATTTCACAAAAAATTCCATTTTTCAATCTCGCGCGATAGATAATGCAGCTCATGCCAAACTATGACTGGGCTCAGTACTCTCTCAGTATGACACTCGTCTTGTTGCTGTTGGCGGCGGTCCTGTGGTGGCTGTCGCGTCGCAACAAGGGCTTTCTCCTCCCCGCAGCGCAGCGTCGCATCCAAATTCTAGAGGCCTATCCCATGGGGTTGCGGCACAAGCTGCTTTTGGTGCAAGTCGATTCCCAGCGCTTGCTGCTGTCGGTCACTTCCAACGATATTCAAACACTGCATGCTTGGCTTGCAGATCCCCCTCCTCAAGATGAACAGGGTGCTCAACGTGCGCAATAAATACTTTTGGTTGCCTGTCCTCATGCTGCTGGCATTTTGGCTGCCCGACCTGGCGTTGGCCCAGGGCTTGCCCATGGTCACGGTCAACAGTGGCAAAGCCGGTCAGCAATACAGCCTGACCCTGCAACTGCTGGGGCTCATGACGGTGCTCACGCTGCTGCCGTCCTTGTTGCTGATGATGACATCATTTGTGCGCATCATCATCGTGCTGTCCATCCTGCGACAAGCTTTGGGCACGGGTCAAACACCGCCCAACACCGTGCTGGTGGGCTTGGCCTTGTTCCTCACCTTCTTCATCATGACGCCGGTGTTTGACGAGGTTTACACCAACGCGATTGCGCCGTACATGAACGGCACCATGCCTTTTGAGCGAGCCTTGGCCACCGCCGAGGTGCCGGTGCGCAACTTCATGATGTTGCAAACCCGCGAAGACGACATTGCCATGTTCATGCAAATTGCCCAGCGCAAAGAGATCGCCAGTGCGGACGAAGTGCCTTTCACCACCTTGGTGCCGGCCTTTCTCACCTCGGAGTTGAAAAGCGCCTTCATGATTGGCTTCATGGTTTACATCCCGTTTGTGGTGATCGATCTGATCGTGGCCAGCGTGTTGATGTCCATGGGCATGATGATGCTCTCACCCATGATCATCTCCATGCCCTTCAAGCTGATGTTGTTTGTGTTGGTCGATGGCTGGACCCTGCTCATGGGTTCACTGGCATCGAGCTTTATCTTCAAATAAGGAGTCCAGATGGATACCGCCATGGTGGTTGATTTGGCGCGACAAGCGCTGTGGATAACGATGTTGATTTCGGCCCCCATGTTGCTGGTGGCTTTGGGGGTGGGTTTGATCATTGGTATTTTTCAAGCCGCCACCTCCATCAACGAACAAACCCTGAGCTTCATCCCCAAGCTATTGGCCTTGGGCCTCACCGCTGCGGTGTTTGGCGGCTGGATGATCAATTCCTTGGTGGACTACACCAAGGTGTTGTATGGCCGCATCCCTGGACTGTTTGGCTGAGCCATGAACATTGAGATGTTGAATTTGCTCGACAGGTTTTACGCCCTGATCTGGCCCATGCTTCGCATCTCGGCTTTTTTAGCGTTTTCGTCCATTTTTTCCATCCGTGCGGTCAATCTGCGCATCCGCATTGCCATTGGATTGGTGCTGACCATTTTTCTCTCCATGCAACTGGAGGTGCCCAAGATTGACCCGGCCACCGCCGAGGGCTTGAAAGAAATTTTCAACCAACTCTTCATTGGTTTTGCCATGGCCTTGCTGATGCAATTGGCGACAGCGGGCATTGTCTTGGCCGGTCAAGCGGTGTCGGGCTCGATGGGCTTGTCCATGGCCAACATGATCGACCCCACCTTGGGCAACGTGCCTGTGGTGTCGCAGTTTTTCACCATCATCGGCACCTTGGTGTTCTTGTCCATCGGTGGCCACCTGATCGTGTTTGCCGTCTTGTTGGAGTCCTTCACCTTGTTCCCGATTGGAAAAAGCCTGATGACCCAAGACGTGCTGGGCAAGATGACAGCCTGGGGCGCGATGATGTTTGTCTCGGCCTTGCTGATCTCCTTGCCGGTGGTCATCACACTGCTGTTTGTGAACATTGGCGTGGGCTTTGTCACCCGCGCCGCCCCCAGTTTGCAGTTGTTCTCGGTGGGTTTGCCAGCTATTTTGTTGTCGGGCTTTGTCATTTTGTGGATGGCCGTGCCCAGCATCATCAACCGCATCAGTTGGCTGTGGGTGCAAACCTTCAGCCAAATGCGTGGCATGTTAGTCGGAGGCTAGAGCCATGGCTGACGACTCCTCAGAACGGACCGAAGAACCGACGGAGCAACGGCTGCGAAAGGCCCGTGAAGAAGGGCAGGTGGCGCGTTCGGTCGAGTTGTCCACGGCCGCCATCTTGGTGGCGGCCACTTTGTTTTTCAGCTTGTCGGGCAGTTATTTGTTTCACCGACTCGGCGCTTTGTTCATCAACCAATTGCAATTCGACCGCAAAGTGATGGACAAAGCCGAACTGCTGCCAGCGATTTTTTTCCAGTCGATCATCGATGGCTTTGTGATGATCTTGCCCATCATGGTGTTGTTGGCGGTGGTGGCCTTGCTGTCGACCGTGATGAGCGGGGGTTTGATTTTTTCACCCAAGATGATGCTGCCCAAATTCAGCAAGCTCGATCCGATGGCGGGCTTTGCGCGCATGTTCGGCTTGAAGGCACTGATTGAATTGTGCAAAACCTTTCTCAAGTTTTTGGTCATCAGTCTCATCTTGTGGATGGCCATCACCAACAACATTGAAGACCTGGTGACACTCAACCGCATGGACTTGGGCACGGCCATCAGCCATGCTGGCACCATGATTTTGGACGCCTGTTTTTGGATGAGCATGGGCTTGGTGGTGATTGCCATCGCCGACGTGCCTTTGCAGCACTACCAGGTGAATAAAAAACTCAAGATGACGCGCCAGGAAATCAAGGACGAGATGAAAAACGCCGAGGGCCGTCCCGAGGTGAAAGCCACCATCCGTCGGCGTCAACGCGAGATGGCCAACAACCGCATGATGGACAACGTGAAAGATGCCGATGTCGTCATCACCAACCCACAGCATTTCGCGGTGGCCCTGAGTTACGACCCCAACTCTGACGGCGCACCCACCTTGGTGGCCAAGGGCACTGACGAATTGGCCAAGCGCATTCGCGAACGCGCTAAAGAAAACAATGTCTATATTTTTGAGGCCCCCGATCTGGCCCGTGCCTTGTACTTCACCACCAAACTCGACCATCCCATCCATGAAGGCCTCTACCATGTGGTGGCTCAAGTCATTGCCTATGTGTTCAGCTTGAATCAAAGCTATGCGCCAGGTGAGGGCTTGGTCAAGCCGACGCTGCGCATCCCTGACAATATGCGCTATGACGAAAATGGTTTTCTTTTCCAGCAATGACGCGATGACGGTATGCCATGAGTGACTTCTACCAAAGCCCTGCGGACAAACTGCGCTTTGAAATCTTGCTCAAGTCGCTGCGCGAAGGGCGATTGAACCTGACCATCTTGGGTGACGACGAGGTGGCCTTGGCGCATTACGGTCGGCGCATTTTTCAGCACCTGCGCGAGCAGGGCGAGGAGCATGTGGAGCTGTGGACCTCGGCCGATTCGGACAAATTGGTTGATCGTTTCAACGACATCTTGTCGCAAATGACCTTGGACCAGGCGCTGGACAAAACCAACAAGTCCATCCCCAAGCGTTACATGATCTTCCCCGACACGCAAGGCATCCAAGACTTTGAATTGCAATTGCTGGCGCGCTTGGTCAATGGCTTTCCAGCCAGCAACATCAACCTGATTCTGCTGATCAACAACGCCAGCTATTACGAGAAAAAACTCTCGGCCTTTGGCAAGAACCTGCTGCAATGGGTGTTGGAATCGGAGGAGCCTCAAGCGCCTGCCCCGTCCAATGCACAAGCCCACAAGCCCCTGGCCAACGCCAATTTCACCTTGCCCCCAGCCCCCGCCAAGCCCTTGGAGATTGGTGAATTGCTGCCCCCGGCTGACCACTTGGATTTGTCCAGCGACCCGGTGATGGGTGCGGTGGTGCCTGGTGGCGATGGCCCCAGTGGCGACGGGCCCAGTGGCGAAGAACTCGCCCAAGCTTGGGAAGCGCCTGCCAAAAAAGGCATCGGCGGCAAAATCGCTGGGGCGATGTTGGCGGCTTTGTTGCTGAGCTTTGGCGCCTTGGGCTACATCTACCATGAGGAAGTGTTGGCTGAATGGGTCAAGTTGCAAACCTATTTGGCCGGCCCCAGCAAATCGCCACCCCTGTCCACCTTGCCCGTGGTCGCGCCCAGTCCGCCGCCATCCACCGTTGGCATGTCTTCGAGCAACACCCCTACGCCTTTGAAGCCAGCGGACGCCGTGAGCACCGACCAAGGCGAAGCGGTGGTCGCCCCTGTTGTAGCGCCTGTTGCAGCCCCCAAGCCGACCGATGTCAGCAGCGACAAAACGGTTGTCGCGGCGGCAGAAAAAGGACCCGATCCATCCGCAGAGAAACCGGCAGAGAAACCGGCAGAGAAACCGGCAGAAAAAGCCGCGAATTCAAGCCCACAAGCTGACGACATTGCTTGGATCAAACAGCTGCAAGATGACGCTTGGGTGATGCAGCATGGCGCATTTGACAGCTTGGCCGAGGCCCGCACTTTTCAATCCAGCGCCTTGGGCTACAAGGCGGGGCAAGTGTTTTTCACCCGGCGCAAGGGCAGCAAACCTTACTTCATTTTGATCACAGGGCCTTATGCTGAAAAAGCCCAAGCCGAAAACCTGATGCGGCAAAACCCGCCTTTGGCCAAAGCTTGGCTGCGGTCTGCAAAGTCGTTAAAGATTCAGTTTCAGGATGAAGCTTCCCCCAATTGATCAAGATGTCCTGTAAAGGGTCGATTCCAATGCCTGGAGAAACACCATGAGCCAAGAACCACCTTTCACTGACGATCCCTTGCCCGGCTTGGAGCCCCAAGCCAAGACCCCTGGTGCGGCCGGCGCCAGCGACGACGCTGCGCCTGCGTGGGAGGAAGGGTCACTGCACGACCCGGCGCTGAAGCACCAAAGCAGTTATGGCCGTTCGGACCCTGCGTCCATGGCCGCGGTACAAACCGCCGAGCTGGCCCATCCTGAGTTGCGTCAGGCCCAGACCGATAACTTGGGTGCGCCTGATTTGCACCCTAGCCCAGGCCACAGCTTGCGGGACTTCAGCCAAACGACCCCCAGTCCCGTGCCAGCGGGCCCAAATTTATCCAATGGTGACCCGCATTTAGCCCATTTGACTCAAGTTGGACTGGTTGCCGCCGATCAATGGGAGGAGCAAATCAAGCCCCGGATTGACCAATTGCACTCGGACATCGACTTGGTGAACGAGCAACTGGATCATCTGGACAAAGCCAAACGAACCATCAAGAAATCCTGAGGACCCAGACCATGGCGCAAGACAAGCAAACAGCAGAAGCCTCCGATGACGGCGACTTCCTGCCCGAGCCGCCTGCGCCGGTGGAGGTTGCCGTGGTGGTGGAGGAGTCGGGTGACGCCTTGGCCGAAGGCATCGAGGCCCTGCAAGCTCAAAGCTTGGACTCCACAGAGGTGTCCCGTCAATTGGAAGACCTGACCGGCGTCGTGCTCAGCTCGGCCGAGGTATCCACCCGCTCGGCCGAGGTGGCCGCCAACATCAGCCACGAAATGCGCGAGGTGATGAAGATTGTCACTTCTGCCAACGACCGCAACATCCTGCATTCACGCGTCATCCTGATTGGCCTGTTGGCCTTTTTGATGATTGCCGTGGGCACCTTCTTTGCCATCTCCACCCGCTTGCAACAAAACATTCGCCAGTTGGACGCCTTGTCTTTGGCCGTGGGCAAGCGCGTGGTCGAGCTCGATGCCACCTTGGCCACTTTCGGTGACGCCACCCGTGGTTTGGGTGACACCACCGAAAAGCTCGACAGCATGGAAGAGCGTCAAATCAAATTGAACGAGACGGTGGAAGTCAAGCTCGAGGACATGGGCAAGTTGTTCACCAAACTGCCCGAGCAAATTTCTGGGCAGATCAATGGCCAGTCTGAAAAAGCGTTGGACGCCAAGCTGCTGGCCTTGAACAAGAGCATTCAAGCTTTGGAAGCCAAGGTTCAAACCTTGGCCAACAAACCTGCACCTGCAGCACCTGCGTCAGCCAACAACCAAAAAGAAGTTTTGGCTGAAATTCAAAAGCTGAAGAAAGACTTGGAAGCGGCCAATGCGAACGCCGCCAAGGCGGCCAAAGAAGCCAGCAAAGAAGCGGCCAAAGAACGCGATAAAGCAGGCGAGTACAAGCAACCTCCGCTGCTGTTGCCGGGTGCCGAGAAACCGCCAGCTCCCAAACCGGACGCCAAAGCGGCCGCTGCCAAAGCCAAAGCGGCGGCGGATGCCAAAGCTGCAGCGGAAGCCAAAGCAGCTGCTGAAGCCAAAGCGGCAGCGGAAGCCAAAGCGGCAACGGAAGCCAGAAACCTGGCTGCAGCCAAAGCCGCTGCCGACGCTGCTCGCGCAGCCGCCGAGGCCAGAGCTGCCGCCCAACCACCGGCCTTGCCACCCCGCGCCGCGCCGAAAGAAGACCGGGTCATTTACCCCCGACCTGCCAGCGAAAACTGAGGTTTTCAGCCCAGCGAAAAGGTTTCAGGGCTGGCCTTGGTCCAATAAGTTTTGAACGGCTCGGGCAGCTTGCCCAAGGTTTCTTTCAACAACACCCCTTTGCCCAAGCTTGGATAGACATCGGCCAGCGTTTGGGTGTCGGTGTTGTTGACGCGGCGCTGGATGTGTTCGAGTTTCAAGTCTTGCGGCGAATGCAAGCCCGCCGATTGCAACAACTCTTGCAAAGCAATCAAGGTGTTTTGCTGAAAGTGCATCACGCGCTCGGCCTTGCTGGGCACCACCAGCGCGATCTGTCGTTGTGGGTCTTGGGTGGTCACGCCAGTGGGGCATTCGCCGGTGTGGCAGGTCTGGGCTTGGATGCAGCCCAAGGCGAACATGAAGCCACGTGCGCTGTTGCACCAATCGGCGCCAAGGGCCAAGGTGCGGGCCATGTCAAAGCTGCTGATGATTTTGCCGCTGGCGCCAAGGCGAATTTGATCCCGCAAGCCTACCCCCACCAAGGTGTTGTGGACCAAGCGCAAACCATCTTTCATCGGCATGCCCATGTTGTCAGACAACTCCAGCGGGGCGGCACCAGTGCCGCCTTCGGCACCGTCCACCACGATGAAGTCGGGCAGTATCTTGGTGGCCAACATGGCCTTGACGATGGCGAAGAATTCCCAGGGATGGCCAATGCAGAGTTTGAAACCCACCGGTTTGAACTGGCTGAGTTCGCGCAACGCTTGCACAAACTCCAACAACTCGATCGGGTTGCCAAAACTGCTGTGGGCGGCTGGTGACACGCAATCGGCACCCAGAGGCACGCCGCGTGCCTCGGCAATTTCTGGCGTGACTTTCGCCGCAGGCAAGACACCACCGTGGCCAGGTTTGGCGCCTTGGCTGAGCTTGATCTCGATCATCTTCACTTGGGGAAGACGTGCGTTGTCCACAAAATGACTCGGGCTGAATTTGCCCTCGTCATCGCGGCAACCGAAATAGCCCGAACCAATTTCCCAAATCAGATCGCCGCCGTGGATGCGGTGGTAGCGCGAGATGGATCCTTCACCGGTGTCGTGGGCGAAGCCCCCCTTTTGAGCGCCTTGGTTCAACGCCATGATGGCATTCGCACTGAGTGCGCCAAAACTCATGGCCGACACATTCAACAAGCTGATGTCATAGGGCTGCGTGCAAGCCGAGGTGCCGACTTTCACGCGAAAGTTGTGGTCGGCAATGACGCTGGGTGCCATCGAATGGTTGAGCCATTCGCGGCCATTGCTGTCGAGGTCCTGCAAGGTGCCAAACGGTTTTTTGTCCGATTGCCCCTTGGCGCGGGCATACACCAGGCTGCGCTGGGCACGGGAAAAGGGCGCAGCTTCGTTGTCAGATTCGATGAAATACTGGCGAATTTCTGGCCGGATGAACTCCAGCAAAAAACGCATGTGGCCAAGGATCGGGTAGTTGCGCAACACCGCATGGTGTTGTTGCAGCAAGTCGTGGACACCGATGGCGCTGAGGGCTGCAAACAGCAAAAACCACAACAGGCCTTGACCCGAAGCCAGTAACACCAACAGGGTGAACAACAGGCCACCCAAGGCCATGAAAAAAGTGGTGTAGCGAACCGGAAATTGGATCTTGCTGAGGTCGGGCATGGACGAGGTCTCCTGTTTGGCCGGACCTCTCGCGGAGGTCAGGTGGGCGTGTTGCGCAACTTGGACGACAGCCGCGCTTGTGCCAGCGAGGATACTTCAGCCCGAAGACGGGCCATGGACAGTTGCTGGTCCGAGGCGCGTTGGATTTCTTGCAGGTCCTGCAAGATGGTGTTGCGCAGCTTGTCCAGCTCTTCATCGATGGAGGACAGGCGACGGCGCAACTCGCGCTGCTGGCTCATGCGCTGGCTCAGCACATTGACGCTGGTGGCGATGATTTTCCAGTTGTGCGCCAACTCGTCTTGCGGCGGTTGGTTCAGTTGTTCAAACAACTCGCCTAAGAGCGGGTCTTGCAGCACCTCTTCAGGCTTGGGCAGGGCGTCTTCACGCACGGCGTCGGCCACGGCTTGCAAAGACTGGGCGTGTTGCTGGGACTGCTGTTCATCAAAAGTATGCTGAGACATGGATTGCATCTCGGTGGCATTTTGTTCGGTGAAGTTGTGCACGGATGCCCAACCCATGCCAGGGTCGTATTGCTTCAAGCCTTTGAAGGCCAAGAATTTTTCTTCAGACATGGTGGTCATCCTGGCTTAGAGCTTGGCCGAACTGCCGCGGGCCAGGCGCTTGAGGAATTCAGGAATGCCCATTTGCGCCAGCGAACGTGAATTGACAACGGCTTCGTTGTCCTCGGCGATTTTGCGTTGGCGGTAACGGCCCAACACGGAGAATTGCGAACCGCTGCTGACTGTGTCGAGCACGCTGGATTTGCTGGGTGTGAGCGGCACGCGGTGGCTGCTGCTGTCGCGCTCGGTGAGTTTGACCGGCACGGGCTGGCGCGGCTGGTTGGCCTGCGCCATGCGGATTTCACGTGCGGCGCAAATCGCTTCGCCAAATTCGCGGAAAGACTCACCGCCCATGTCACGCGCGTCCATCAGGTAGCCGCGCTCGAACAAATCACGCGCCGACTGCGCTTCCAAGATGGGCGGGGCCAGCATGAAGCTCACGGGGAAGCGCTGTTTGGTGAACACGTCCGAGTTGAGTTGTTCGTTCAGTACGCGGGTCGGGCAGACCACCAGCATCGGGCGGCGTGCCGTGGCAGAGTCGAACACCCAACGGTTGCGGTTCAAGAAGCCGGAGGTGGCGGCCAATTCAATTTCGGACACCGAGGTGGGCACCAGCACCATGTCGAATTCAAACATCAACTCGCCAGCCAAAGAATCGGACCACGTGAGGTCACAGACCAAGATGTCGCATTCGCTGGCAGCACGTCGCATTTGCAAACGTGCTTCGAAGATGGGGCGGTTGCCGCCTTGGTCCACCGGCAAAGAAAGGTGCTGCACCACCGCGCCCACGTTGGGCGCTTGGTTGAGCCAGGTGCTGGAGGAGCCGTGCGGGTCCCAGTCAATCAAAGTCACCCCCAGTCCAAGAGTGCGGCTCAGATAAGCCACCAAATTGGCGGACAAGGTGCTCTTGCCAACACCACCTTTTTGACTGGTGACCAATATTTTGAAAGCCATCTTCTGCTCCTGGAAATGCAGCGGTGTCGAGTCCCTTGGCGTCTGGCGGACCCAGAAACCAATCGAAGAAAATCTCGTAAGGGGGGATGGATATTAGCTTTTCTGTAGCTTCTGTCAATTTTCACAAAATTACACCTGTTGTTTTGCCACGACTTAAAGCGCCAGGGGTTTTGTCAAATCCGAGCAACTGCATACTTAAAAGTTAAGCCAAAATGGCCGCAATGGATAAATTGCGCATCGACAAATGGCTGTGGGCGGCTCGGTTTTACAAAACCCGCTCCTTGGCCACAGATGAAATCAACAAAGGCCGTATTGCGGTCAACGACCAGGTGGTCAAGCCCGCCCGCGAGGTCAAAGTGGGTGACAGCGTGGCCATGCGACGCGAAGGCCAGGTGCGCACCGTGCTGGTTCAGGCCCTGAGTGATCTGCGTGGCCCGGCTCCCAAAGCACAACTGCTTTACGCTGAAACCCCGGACAGCTTGAAAGCCCGTGAGGCCTTTTCGCAGCAGCGCCGCTTCGCCCGCGAGCCCGCGCAAAGCATTGAACATGGTCGTCCCACCAAGCGGGATCGCCGCGATTTACAAGAGGTGCGCCACGGCTGGAATGACCGCTGGAGCGCATCCCTGGACCCGTCATCTTGATTTGAAAGCAGCTCTATGAAACTGTTGGCCATGGCTTGGCGTGCGTTGTGGCGTGATGCCCGCGCGGGTGAATTGCGTTTGTTGTGGGTGGCGGTCAGTCTGGGGGTGGCGGCGCTCACTTCGGTGGGTTATTTGGCCGATCGGATTGAAGGCGGTTTGCAGCGCGACGCCCGCCAACTCTTGGGCGGGGATGCGGTCTTGGCCAGCGACCACCCGCTTGCACCGGAGGTCACCGCCAAGATCCAGGCCTTGGGTTTGCAATCTGCGTCCACCTTGAGCTTTCCCACCATGGCGCGAAGCAGCGAAGACCAAGGCGGCAACAGCCGCTTGGTGGCGCTCAAAGTGGTGTCCGACGGCTATCCACTGCGCGGGCGTTTGCAAATCCTGCCGCCTGCCGATGCCTCGGTGCCCAAGGCCGTGCTTGAGCCCGCCTTGAACAATGGCACACCCTACGACCGGCCCGGCATGACCACCGACCGGTTGCCACAAGAGGGCGAGGTGTGGGCCGAACCGGCCTTGCTGGAAGCTTTGGAACTCAAGCCGGGTGATGAAATGCAGCTTGGTGAGCGCACGCTGCGCATCACCGAAGTGCTGATGGGCGAGCCGGATCGGGGTGCCGGTTTCATGAACTTTGCGCCACGCGTCATGATGAACCAAGCCGACCTTGAAGCCACCCAGCTGGTGCAACCGGCCAGTCGGCTCAACTGGCGCTTGGCCGTGGTGGGCCAGCCGCGCCAAGTGGCCGCCTTCACCCAATGGGCCGAGGTTTATGTCAAGCAGCCAGAGGTGCGCGGGGTGCGCTTGGAAACCTTGGATGCCGGGCGGCCCGAGATGCGCCAAACCCTGGACCGCGCCGAGAAGTTTTTGCACCTGGTGGCCTTGTTGGCCGCGCTCTTGAGTGCGGTGGCGGTGGCCCTGGCGGCGCGGGGTTTTGCTGCGCGGCATTTGGATGACTGCGCCATGCTGCGGGTCTTGGGTCAAAGCCAGCGCGAGATTTTGAGCGTGTATGTGTTGGAGTTCTTCACGGTCGGCATCTTGGCCAGTTTGCTCGGACTGATGCTGGGCTACAGCCTGCACCAGGTGTTTGTTCATTTGCTGGCGGGCTTGGTCGATACGGCCTTGCCTGCGCCCAGCTGGCAGCCGTTTTGGCAAGGCTTGGGCGCGGGCCTGACTTTGTTGTTGGCGTTTGGTTTGCCCCCCATCTTGCAACTGGCCCAGGTGCCTGCGCTGCGCGTGATTCGGCGCGACTTGGGTCCGATTCGCCCAGCCTCATTGGCCGTCATGGGTTTGGGCTTGATTGGCTTTGGCATTTTGTTGTTGTCTGCCAGCCGCGATCTGTGGCTGGGGTTGATGGTGGTCGGCGGCTTTGCGGGTGCCGCGCTGGTGTTTGCTGGCATGGCGTGGCTGGCAGTCTGGGCCTTGCGCCAAAGTGTGGGCTTGTCACAAGTGCCGACTTGGTTGCGCATGGCCACCAGGCAAATCAGTTCCCGCCCGGGCTACACCGTGGTGCAAGTGAGCGCTTTGTCGGTGGGGCTGCTGGCGCTCATGCTGTTGGTGCTGTTGCGCACCGATTTGGTCGACAGCTGGCGCAACGCCACGCCAGCGGATGCGCCCAACCGCTTTGTCATCAATATTCAGCCGGACCAGTCGGCTGATTTCTTGCAGCACCTCAACGACGCTGGTGTGGCCAAGCTGGACTGGTACCCGATGATTCGCGGGCGATTGATCGCGGTCAACGGTCAATTGGTGAGCCCTGACAGTTACACCGAGGACCGGGCACAACGCTTGGTAGACCGCGAATTCAACATCTCGCATTCGGCCAGTGCGCCCGCGCACAACCAAATCTTGCAAGGCCAATGGACGCCGGAAGAGCCCAACGCCATCAGCATGGAAGAGGGCATTGCCAAAACCCTGAACCTGAAATTGGGCGACACGGTGCGGTTTGAAATTTCCGGCCAGCCCCACGACGCCAAGATCACCTCGGTGCGGCGTGTTGACTGGACCTCGATGCGAGCCAATTTCTTCGCCATCTACCCGGTATCCAAGATTCCGGATGTGCCCATGACCTACATTGCCGCTTACCGTGCGCCCACCCAAACCGGCTTTGACAATGGCTTGGTCAACCGCTTCCCCAACATCACCAATGTGGACATGGGCGCCACCATCAACCAGGTGCAAAAAGTGCTGGGCCAGGTGATTGGCGCGGTGGAGTTTTTGTTTGGCTTCACGCTGGCAGCGGGCCTGGTGGTGCTGTTGGCGGCGGTCACGGCCACGCGTGAAGAACGCGCCCGCGAGTACGCGGTGCTGCGGGCTTTGGGCGCGGGCAACCAACTGCTGCGGCAGGTGCAAACCGCCGAGTTGCTGGGTGTGGGTGCGTTGTCAGGCGCCTTGGCGGCGGTGGTGGCCATGGCCATGGGCTGGGGCTTGGCCCGCTATGTGTTTGAGTTCAGTTGGCAGGCCTCGCCCTGGGTGCTGCTGCTGGGTATCGCGGTAGGTGCGGTGCTGGCTTGGGCCGCGGGCTGGTGGGGACTGCGGGAGGTGCTGCGCCGACCGGTGGTGCAGACTTTGCGGCAGGCGGCGCATTGAGCGTGCTTGAAGTCATTTCAAGCTTGCCAACCACGGTTTTGCTGCTGGCCCTTTGAAGTCACGCTGAGCTTGCCGACCACGGTGGGCTCGTCCGCCGCTCACCGCCGCAAGCGGCAACGTTCGCTACGCGGGCCGACCCACCATGTTCGGCCAGCTGAAAGAAATTGGGGTCAGATTCCAATTGTTCGGCCAGCTGAAATATCACATCAGAGCCGCACGGCATGGGGACCATTTTTTGAGCGAAAGACCAGAAAAATGAGTCCCCATGGCGGGTGGCTCAAGCGTGATTTCATGCCTGTCAGTGATACAAGATTTCAGGAAAACGCTGAATTTATGTATCATCAAAACGCCTGAAAGCCCTGTCCCTGCTGAACCCTATGCCAAAAGCAGGGCCTTTGAGTGACTTCAGGCCAGCAACACCACCAGCGCCCCGGCGCCGCCCTCCGAGCCCTTGGCCTGGACGAAGGCGAGCACCTCGTTTTTCTGCACCAGCCAGCGCTGTACCTTGGACTTCAAGACCGGGGTTTTGCCCGGCGAACCCAAACCCTTGCCGTGCACCACCCGCACACAACGCCAGCCGCGTTTGTGGGCATCGCGAATGAACTGCCCCAGCGCTTCCCGCGCC